>Ga0307278_10000695_pt1 | contig 16511 bp, 13 predicted proteins | sample ER_DNA_117_FD_194482 | JGI IMG/M metagenome (GOLD analysis project Ga0307278, IMG submission 194482) | Bulk soil microbial communities from the East River watershed near Crested Butte, Colorado, United States - ER_DNA_117 | ecosystem: Environmental > Terrestrial > Soil > Floodplain | place... | reverse complement strand
GAGAGCCGGGCCGATGCTCGTGGCGACGCAGGTGGCCAGCTCGTCGGGGTCGGACACGACCGTTCCGAGCAGCAGCCGCCACGTTCCGGCCGTGGCCTCGTCGACGTCGACCTGGCCGCTGCGTGTGAGCTCGAGCACGATCCGCGCCTGGCGCAGGGCGTCGCACAGGCGCTCGGGGCCGGTAGCGAAGGGCGAGAGGCCCACCGCCGTCCGGCCGCCCAGGCGCGCGACGACCCGCTGCGCCGCGGCCGTGGTGGCACGGGCCGTGTCGTCCGCCTGGCGGGCGGGGAGCAGGGCCCACACGACGCCGTCCTCCTGCAGCGAGGGCGCGCCGGGGAACTGCTCGGCGATGGTGGGAACGACCCAACCGGCGCGATCGGGCTGCTGGGCGCACAGGCCGATCGCTCCTTGGGCCAGGGCGCTCGCTCCGGCGTCGGCCTGGGCGAGCAGCACCGCCGCGTCGGCGCCCGGGCGCTCGCGCAGCGCGCGCACCAGCGCACCGCCGTCCCCGGATCCGGGCTCGTCGCGCTCGAGGGCCAGCGCGGTCAGCGCCACCAGGGCCGCCAGGCGCACGATCTCGGCGACGCCGACCGGCGGCTTGGCGCCGTCGGCAAGCGCCACGACGGCGCCCAGCGAGCGCGCGCCCGCGCGGATCGGCGCCTCGGCGGCCAGCGCCGCCGGCACCCGTGCGGGCCGGTCGACGAGGCGATCGGTCACGTAGCGCCTCACGGCCGCCAGGCGCGCGTCGGCGGCGCGCGGCGCGATCGTCGCGACGCTCTGCGCGGGCGCCACGATGGCGACCGAGCCGCCGGCGGCGTGGGCGGCCAGCCGCGCGACGGCCGCGAGCCCACCGCCGGCGGTGACGGCCTCGACCATCCGCGCGTGCAGGTCGCCGAGGGGCGCCCCGGGCAGGGCATCGTGAGGCGCGGACGTGGGGGCCAAAAGGGACACGCGGCGGCCGAGGGTGGCAGCCGACCCTTTGCGCGAGGTGAAGATCGCGCGTACGGGCGGTTGGCGTTTTGCCATGCTGCCGCCCGTGACCCGCGACTTCACCTGGCGCGACGGGGAGCGCATCGTGCGCTTCGGGCGCGGCGCGCTGGCCGACGCGCCGGGGCTGCTCGACGACGGCTACGTCCTGCTGACGACCGAGCGCGCCGCGACATCGGCCCCCGAGGTGGTCGCCGGTGCCGCCGCCGTGCACCACGTTCCCGTCGGACGAGTGGACGAGGTCGCGGGCGACCTGCGCGAGGTCGTCGACGGCGAGCTGTTCGTGGCGCTCGGCGGCGGGCGCGTCGTCGACGTGGCCAAGGCGCTGGCGGCCGCCCACGGCGCCGGCGCGGCGGCGATACCGACCACGCTGAGCGCCGCCGAGATGACGCGCGGCCACCGCCACGCGCGCGGAGTCGAGCCGGCCACGCCGCGGGTGCGCCCGCGAATCGTCCTCAACGACCCCGCGCTGAGCGCCTCGCAGCCCGCCGATGAGCTGGCCGCGTCGGCCGCCAACGCGGTCGGCCACGCGATCGAGGGCCCGCTGACGCCGCGGGCCTCCCCCGTGCCCGTGCTCGCCGCCGGCGAGGCGGCACGCCTGCTCGCGCGCGAGGACGATCGCGACGCGCTGGCCCTCGGCGCGCTGCTGGCGGGCTACGTCATCGACTCCACCGGCTACGGCCTGCACCACGTGCTCTCCCAGACGCTCGCGCGCTTCGCCGGCGTGTGGCACGGCCACGCGAACGCCGCGATGCTGCCGCACACGACCGTCGCCCTGCGCCAGCGCGCGCCCGACGCGCTCGCCGCGCTGGACTCCGCGGCCGGCGTGGAGATGGAGACCCTGGCGCGGCGGCTGGCCCATCACGCCGGTGCTCAGCAGCTGCGCGACCTCGGCGTCACCGAGGACGCACTGGAGACGTGCGTGCGTGAGGTCCTGAAGCGTGGCCCCGATCTCGAAGGCACCCCGCCCGCCCCGAGTGAGTCGGAGATCCGGTCTCTTTACGAGGCAGCTTTCTGATGCTCGAGATTCTCACCGATCTGATGACCGCCGCGGAGGGGCGCTGCGCCTACGCCGAGGCGCGCCACGTCGACTCCCGCGACGAGGCGATCGCCGTCCTCAACGGTCGCATCGACGCGATCGACAGCTCGGCGTCGGAGGGGATCGGCGTGCGCGTGCAGATCGGCGGCGGCTGGGGGTTCGCCGCCACGGGCAACGTCACGCGCGCTGGCGCGCAGGCAGCGCTGGCGCGGGCGCTCGCCGTCGCCGAGGCGCAACCCGCGACGGCGGCCAGGCCGCTGGCCCCTGTCGCACCGGCGCTCGGGCACTGGGCCTCGGCGTACGAGGTCGACCCGTTCGCCGTCGCCCTGGAGGACAAGCTCGAGCTGCTCTTCGCCGTGGAGCAGGCCATGCGCACGGGCGACGAGCGCCTCGTGCGCACGGTCGCCACCAGCCGCGCGTGGCGCGAGCGCAAGGCCTTCGCCTCCACGCAGGGCGCGGCCTGCACCCAGGAGAGCGTCGCCACCGGCGCCGGGATCGCCGCGTATGCCACCGACGGCAGCGACCTGCAGGTGCGCTCCTACCCCACCGCGCACGGCGGCGGCCTGAGCGCCGCGGCCGGCTGGGAGCACGTGCTCGGCCTCGAGCTCGCCGCCCATGCGCCCCGCGTGGCCGAGGAAGCGATCGCGCTGCTGAGCGCGCCGCCGTGTCCGCAGGGCACGAGCACGATCGTGCTGCACGGCGAGCAGGTGGCGTTGCAGGTCCACGAGTCGATCGGGCACGCGCTCGAGCTCGACCGCATCCTGCTCGGCGAGGCCTCCTACGCCGGCACGAGCTGGGTGGCGCCCGGCGACCTCGGCTCGCTGCGCTACGGCTCGGACCTGGTGCACGTCACCGCCGACGCGACGCTGCCCGGCGGCCTGGGCTCGTTCGGCTGGGACGACGAGGGCGTGGCCGCCGTGCGCGCCGACCTCGTCGAGGGCGGGGTGCTGCGCGGCGCGCTGTCGAATCGCGAGAGCGCCGCGGCCATCGGCCTGGGCGCCTCCGGCGGCTGCGCGCGCGCCGACGGCTTCGCGCGCCAGCCGATCGTGCGCATGACCAACGTCTCGCTCGAGCCCGGGGCGGTCCCCACGCTCGCCGATCTCATCGCCGACACCGGCGAGGGGCTCTACCTGGAGAGCAACCGCTCGTGGTCGATCGACGACCGCCGCCTGCAGTTCCAGTTCGCCACCGAGGTGTGCCGCGAGATCCGCGACGGCGAGCTGGGGCGGCTCTACCGCAACGGCTCATACGCGGGCGTGACGCCGCGCTTCTGGGGCGGGCTCGACGCGGTCTGCGGGCCCGGCGAGTGGCGGCTGTGGGGCCTGACCAACTGCGGCAAGGGGGAGCCCGGGCAGATCATGGAGGTCTCCCACGGCGCGGCGCCCGCGCGCTTTCGCGACGTGCAGGTCGGAGTGGCGTGACGACCGGCGTGCGGATAGAGCCGTTCACGATCCGCGTCGAGGACGACGTCCTCGCCGACCTGCGGGCGCGCATCGCCAACACCCGCTGGCCCGACGCGGTGCCCGGCATCGGATGGGAGCAGGGCACGGAGCTCGGGTACTTGAGCGATCTGCTCGCCTATTGGGCTGAGGACTTCGACTGGCGCGCCCAGGAGCGCGCGCTGAACACCTTCGCGCAATTCCGCGCCGAGCTCGACGGCATCCGCGTGCACTACGTGCACGAACGTGCGCGCCGCGGCCCCGGGGTGCCGCTCGTGCTCACCCACGGCTGGCCGAGCGCGTTCGTCGAGCTGTTGCCGCTGGTCCCGCTGCTGACCGACCCCGGGGCGCACGGCATCGACGGCCCCGCCTTCGACGTGGTCATCCCGTCGCTGCCCGGCTACGGCTTCTCCGAACGGCCCGCGCGCACGGGCGTGACCACTCGCTACACGGCCGGCCTCTGGCACCGGCTCATGCGCGCGCTCGGCTACGAGCGCTACGGCGCGCAGGGCGGGGACTGGGGCGCGGGAGTCACCACCTTCATGGCGCTCGACGACCCCGCGCCACTCGTGGGCATTCACCTCAGCAACCTGGACAACGATCCGTACACCGGCCCGGGCTCGCGCCCACTGTCTGAGGCGGAGAGCGCCTACCTGGCGGAGTACGGGCGTTGGCTGGACGAGGAGCGCGGCTACGGTGCGATCCAGTCCACGAAGCCCCAGACGCTCGCCTACGCGCTGGCCGATTCGCCGGGAGGCTTGGCCGCGTGGATCGTCGAGAAGTGGAGGGGTTGGGCGGACAGCGGCGGCGACGCCGAGCGGCGCTTCTCGCGCGACTTCCTGCTGACGATCGTGACCCTCTACTGGGCGACGGGAACGATCGCGAGCTCGATGCGCGACTACTACGACAACCGCTGGTCGCCCGAAGCGTCCATCGGCTCCGGGGACTTCGTCTCCGTGCCGACCGCGATCACCGTCTTCTCCCACCACTTCGTCCACGAGGGCGTCCCGCCACGCGAATGGGCGGAGCGCCTCTATGACGTGCGCCGGTGGACTCCGATGCCCAGTGGCGGCCATTTCCCGGCGGTCGAGGAGCCCGAGCTCCTCGCGCGCGACATCGCCGCGTTCTTCGGCGCGCTCCCGACGGCTGTCGCATGACAGGGCCGGAGCCGATCGAGCTCGCCGAGCGCGCGCTGGGCTTCGCCGACGGCGAGGCGCAGGCCACCGTGGTGCGCGAGCGCTCGCTGCTGTCGCGCTTCGCGGTCTCGCGCCCCACGCAGGCCACGGACGTCGACGACCTCACGGTCTCCGTGCTGCGCGTCCACGACGGCCACACCGGCTCGGCGGACACCAACGCGACGACCGACGACGCCCTGCGCGATGTCGCCGCGCGCGCCGGGGCCGCCGCGCGGGCGGCGGCGGACGCGGCCGGGGCGCCGGGCGACTACCCCGGGCTGCCCGCGCCGGCGCCGGCGCGCCCGCACGACGGCCTCGACGCGCTGACCGCGCAACTCGACCCCGCCGCGGCCGGCGCCGCGCTGCGGATCGCCTTCGAGGGCTGCGAGGCCGCCGGGCTGCAGGCGTTCGGGATCTGGACCGCGGGCGCGGTCGACACCGCGATCGCCTCGTCGAAGGGCGTGCGCGCGCTGGACGCGGTGACCGACGCGTACATGAAGGTCATCGCGCGCCACGAGAACGGCCGATCGGGCTGGGCGGCGGGCGCCGGCACCTCGATCGCCGCGCTCGATCCGGGGGCCCTCGCGGCGCGCGCCGCGGCAAAGGTCTCGCCCGACGACCCGCTGGACCTGGCGCCCGGCGAGTATCCCGTCGTGCTCGAGCACGACGCGGTCGGCTCGCTGCTGGACTTCCTCGGCGCCCTGGCCTTCAACGGGCTCGCCCACACCGAGGGCCGCGGGGCGCTCGTCGGGCGCCTGGGTCAGCGCGTCGCCGCGTCGAGCATCAACCTCGCCGACTCGCCGCGCTTCGCGCGCACGCTGCCGCGCGCCGTCGACGCCGAGGGCGTCCCGAAGGCCCCACTGCCCCTCATCCAGGACGGCGTCGCGCATGCCGTCGTGCACGACACGCGCTCGGCCGCCCGCGCGGGGACGACGTCCACCGGCCACGCCCTCGCCCCCGGCGGCTCCGCGTACGGCCCCGTGCCCATCAATCTCGTGCTCACCGGCGGCGGCGCCGCCGACGAGGCCGAGCTCATGGCGCCGATCGAGCGCGGCCTGTACGTGACGCGCCTGTGGTACCTCAACACGGTCCACCAGAAGTCGACCCTGATGACCGGGACCACGCGCGACGGGACGTTCCTGATCGAGGACGGCCGCATCGGCCGTCCGGTCAAGGACGTGCGCTTCACCGACTCGATCCTGCGGCTGCTCGAGGCCACCGAGGCGCTCAGCGCGGGCCAGCGCCTCGTCGCCGAGGCCGACTTCTACGGCCGTCGCTTCGCCACCGGCGTCGTCACGCCGGCGCTGCGCGCTCAGGGCTTCCGGGTCACCGGGCAGACGCTGTGATCGGCTCGGCCGCGCACAGCGCCGCCAGCGCGGCGACGGGCTCGGGCGCGAACTGCGCGCCCACGAGCCGCTCGCACTCCGCCAGCGCGTCCTCGCGCGTGCGCGCCGCGGAGTAGATCCGCGTGGCGGTCATGACGTCGAAGGCGTCGGCGACCGCGAGGATCGCGGCCCCGCCCGGGATCGCCGCGGCGGTCAGCCCGGCGGGGTAGCCGCGCCCATCGGGGCGCTCGTGGTGGGCGCGGATCCAGGCGACCTGCTCGGGCAGCAGCAGGTCCTCGACCATCTGCGCCCCCAGCTCCGCGTGGCGCTTGATCTGGTCGTACTCGTCGTCGGTGAGGCGGCCCGGCTTGAGCAGCACCGCGTCGGGAACGCCGATCTTGCCCACGTCGTGGACGAGCGCGGCGTCCTCGAGCAGGGCGACGCGGTCGTCGCTCCAATGCAGGCGGCGCGCGATCTCGCAGGCGAGCGTGGCCACGCGCTGGGAGTGCTCGCGGGTGGACTGGTCCTTGGCGTCGATCGCGCGCGCCAGCGCGCGGATCCCGACGAGCGCCTGCGAGCGCTGCAGCTGGTCGGCGCGCTCGGAGATCGAGAGCTCGCGCACGACCTCGGGGTCGTAGACCCACGCCGCGTCGCGCCCGTGCGCCTTGCCCCAGTACAGCGCGCCGTCGGCCAGCCGCACGAGCGTGTCGGGGTCGCAGGCGTGCTCGAGCCCGCACACGCCGGCCGAGACGGTCACGCGCAAGCCGCCGCCGAGCTTGATGGCGGCGATCGCGCGGCGCGCGCGCTCGATGGCGGCGAGCGCGTCCTCCTCGGTGGTCTCGGGCATGAGCAGCGCGAACTCGTCGCCGCCCACACGGGCGAGCACGTCCTCGCTGCGCGCGACGTCGCTCAGCGTGGCGGCAACCGCGGCGAGCACGGCGTCGCCGCGCTCGTGGCCGAGCGAGTCGTTGATCGCCTTGAAGTGGTCGACGTCGAGCAGGACGAGCGCGAGCGGCCGCTCGTGGCGCAGCGCGCGCGAGAGCTCCTCGCGCAGGCGCTCGTGGAAGGCGCGGTGGTTGGCCAGGCGGGTGAGCGGATCGGTGGCCGCCTGCTCCACGAGCACCGCGTGGGCCTCGGTGTTGGCCACCGCCAGCCCGATGAGCTCGGCAAAGTCGTCGAGCACGCGCTCGGCGTCTGCCGGCAACGTCTCGGGCGCCTTGGAGGCCACGGAGATCACGCCCCACAGCCGTCCGCGCACCGGCACGGGCGTCGTCAGCGAGCAGCCGTACCCCAAGCGCGCGGCGCGTTTGCTGGGTGCGTGGCGATCGACGCGCACGGCGCGCCCTTCGGTGTAGACCCGATGCAGGTCGTCGCCGCGCGTCACCGGCAGCACGATCCCGGTCGCCAGCGCCGGCGCATTGCCGTTGGACCAGGTGCCCGCGATGACCGCCGACTCGCTGCTGGCGAACTCGACGATCCCGCAGGCGTCGACGCCCAGCAGGGTGGCGATGCGCCGCGAGGCGAGCACGAAGACCTCCTCCGGCGGCGTGCCGGCGGCCACCACCGTGGCCAGCTCGCGCATCACGGCGTGCTCCTCGGACACGCGCGCCAGGAGCACGCGGCCGGCCAGGATCACGACGGCCAGCGAGGCGAAGACGAGCACCGCGCTCAGCGAGTCCGCCGCGACGCTCTGCGCGCGGGCGTGCGCGTCGTAGAGCAGCGGCAGCTCATGGGTGGCGACGGCGCCGACCACGCAGAGGGCCGTGAAGCCGCTGGACAGGAAGCAGGCGGCGTACACGACCACGAAGACGGGGATCTGCTCGATCGGCGAGTCGAAGCCGCCCGTGGCGTAGACCGACAGCGCAGTGCTCACGAGCGCGGCGAGCGTCCCGGCATGGATCACCCAAGTGGGCAGCGTGCGCCAGTCGAGGACGAGCATGCTGAGCAGGCCGTAGGCGAGGCTCGCCGCGCCGAGCGAGACCACGAGTGCGCGGTGCGTGAGCATCGTGCCCGGCAGCACGAGCAGGAGCAGGACGTAGAGCCCGGCGCTGGCGTAGAGGGCGCCGCCGACGCGCCCGGTGAGCATGGGCTCGCGGCGCCACAGAGCGGGCACGTCACGCAACCAGGCCATCCGCGGCATCACGACACTCGACTCCCGATCACGCGAGCGTGAAGCGCCCGACGAGCTGCTCGAGCTCGTCGGCGGTGCGCGCGAGCTCTTGCGCCGAGGCGGCGATCTGCTGGGTCGAGGCCGACGTCTGCTCGGTCGAGGCCGAGACCTGCTCGGTGGTGGCCGACGACTCCTCGGCCACGGCCGCGATCTCGCTGACGTCGTCGCGCATGCGCGTGGCGCCCCCGGCGATCTCCTGTGCCGCGGCGGCGATCTGCTCGATGCGCGCGTTCATGTCGTCGACCGAGTCGCCGATGGCCTCGAAGGCCTGGCGCGCCTGCTCGACGGTGGCCGCCGACTCGTCGGTGCGCTGGGCGCCCTGCTCGACGACGTCGACCGCGAGCAGCGTCTGCTCCTGGATCTGCTCGATGAGGCGGGTGATCAAGGTCGCGGAGCCCTTCGACTCCTCGGCCAGCTTGCGCACCTCGTCGGCCACGACGGCGAAGCCGCGGCCCTGCTCGCCGGCGCGCGCGGCCTCGATGGCCGCGTTGAGCGCCAACAGGTTGGTCTGCGCGGCGATCGCCGTGATGGTCTCGACGATCCCGCTGATCTCCTGCGACTTGCCGGCCAGACCGCGGATCGCGGTCGTGACCTCGTGGGAGGCATCGCGCACGCTGCCCATGGCCGCGCTGGCGTGGGCCGCGGCGGTGACGCCCTGGCGGGCAACCTCGCGCGTCTCGCGGGCGGCGCCGGCGGTCTCCTCGGTCGTGCGCGCGGTCTCCCCCACCGCGGTCTCCATCCGCGCCGCGGTCTCGCTGGCCGAGGCGACCATCAGGACCTGACGCTCGGCGCCGCCGGCGACGGTGCCGACGGCCCGGGTGATCTCCGCCATGGCCCGGCCGGTCTCCTGGGAGTTGGACGCGACCTGCTCAGAGGCGGCGCTGACGCCGCGCGCGCTGTCGGAGACCTGGCCGATCATCGCGCCGAGGTTGACGCGCGTCGTCTCGTAGGCGGCGATCGAGGCGCGCGCGCCGTCGATGAGCTCGTCGACCACCGCGCTCGCGGCGCCGATCTCGTCGCGTGCACGCGAGCCGATCTTCTCGGTCCCCTGCTCCACGGTGACGGTGAGGTCGCCATGGGCGGTGGCGTCCAGGGCGCGGCCGAGCCCGCTCAGACACTTGTCGGTGACGCTGCGCAGCCGCTCGACGAGCACCGCCACGGGGCGGGTGATGGAGCGGGTGATGACGAACGCCATGGCGGCGGACAGCGCAAGCGACAACGCGATGACGATCCAGATCGTGCGTTGCCCGGCGGCAGACTTGGCGGCAGTGGCGGACAGCGCACCGCGGTTCTGGGCGCTGACGTCTCGCGCCAGCGCCGAGAGCGCGGTCTCGACGCGTCCGAGCGCGGGCATGACCTCGTTCTTGTAGGCGTTGGTCGAGCGGCTGCGATCCTGCGCGTGACGCGCGGTTTCGCCGCGCGAGAGCGTGATGGCCTTGGTGGAGGCCGCGGCGTAGGCGGCGCGAGCGGCGACGAGCTTGGCCAGGTCCTTCTTGGCCGCCTCGTCGGTGACCAGCGGGCCGAGCCGGCGCAGCTCCTTTGCGACCTGCGCCGCGCGCAGGTTCAGGCTCCATGCCGTCGTGGTCTGGAGCGGAGGGGTGTCGCGGTAGACGTAGAGATGCCGTACGACGTCGTGCGCGTTGACCTGCGCATCGAGGCCGACGGCGGCGATGATCTCCAGTGCCTTGAGCCGCTTGCCTTGCGCGGAGGAGTTCGAGGAGAGGTCCAGCGACCGGCTCGCGCTGACACCCACGAGGCCGACGACCAGCAACGCGGCAGCGAGGATCGCGAACGCGCCGGCCAGGCGCGCGCCCAGGGGCACGAGGCGGAGGAGATTCACCCCCGTGTAGGTCGGCGCGGCGGCGCTCGGCTTGAGCGCCGGGCCGCGCTACTCCCAGGGCTTTTTGATCAACAGGATCGTGTTGACCGCTAAGGCGATCGCGAAGCCGACGGTCCAGCGATTGAGGTTGCGCTCGACGAGCGAGCCGCCGCCCAGGGGGCCCTGCCCGCTGCCGACGCCGAAGGCGCCGGACAGCCCTGCATCCTTCCCCGAGTGCATGAGGATCAGGAAGATCAGGACGATGCAGATCACGACCTGGAGGACGGAGAGGATCAGTTCCATCACCCGTGATGGTACCGGCCCCTCCGCCGCCAGGCCGCGCCCTACCTCCTCCGAAGACTGCTGGGCCGAGCGCTAGGCCTTGGTCGTCTCGGTCTCGCCGGCGTCCTTGTTGCAGTCGCGGCCGCCGGCGCCGTCCTGGGCGCCGTGGGCCTTCTTGTTGAAGCCGCCGTGCTTGTGATGGCGCTTGTGGCCGTGACCGAAGCCCTTGTGGCGCTGCACCGGAGCAAGCGCCGCCGAGGCGACGGTGGTCGCGCCCTCCTTGACCACGACCGTGTAGGTCGTGCCGTCGGCCGCGTTGAACGTGTCGGACTTGACGAAGCCCTTGAGCTTGCCGTTCTCGTCGGTCGTCGCGGTCGTAGCGGCGAAGTCGGCCACGCCGTCGAGGCCGAACGTGTACGCCGTGTTCGGCTTGAGGTTGCGCACCTTGACGGCGAGCAGGTTCTTGCTCGCGCCGTCGACGAGCAGGGCGCGGCCGCGGATGGCGGTCGCGGGGTCGGTTGCGGCCGTGGTACCGGTGACCTTGCCGGCGTAGACCTTCGTGTTGTTCGCACCGTGGTGGGCGCTGGCGGTCCCCGTGAGGGCCAGCAGCGCGCTGCACGCCAGCGCGATGATCTTCGTTTTGGCGTTCATGCCGGCTCCAACGCCGCGGAGCGGGCCAGGTTGGAGGGTCAGCCCAACTCGTCTAAACGACGCAGCAGGTCCATCGCCTCGGCGCGCAGCTCGCGATCCAGTGCTCGCCAGTCCTTCTCGGACAGCTTCCCGGTGCGGTAGTCGAGCTCCGCGTCGCGGATCTCGCGGTACTTGGCCTCCTTGGCCGCCTCGAGATCGTCGCGGTGTGCGCCCTCGACCTCGTCGGCCGCGGCGGCGCCGGTCCGCAGCGGCCCGCTCACCACCCACACGACGACGCCGAGCAGCACGATGACGATCAGCGGGGCCAGGACGTCCACTAGAGATGAACTCTTACGCGCGGTCCAGGTCCTGCGCCACGCGCGCCGCGTAGCCGGCCCGCGCCCGGCCACGAGCCGCGTCGGGCGCCGGCCACAGCGCGATGAGCCCGCCGGCGAAGACGATCAGCCCGCCCAGCCAGATCCACGCCACCAGCGGCGAGACCAGCAGGCGGAACTGGGCCGGGAAGACGCCGCGCTGGTAGACGGCGATCAGCCCGCTCACCGCCTTCTCCTGCTGGGCCGCCGGCTTGTCGGCCGTGCGGTCCGCCACCCCGGCGATGACCTTGCTGAGGTACTGGGGATCGGGCTGGATCACGGTCCAGATGTCGCGCAGCGGCCCGGCCTTCATGCCCACCTCCGAGGTCGCCTCGCCCTCGAAGAGGCCGCGCACGAGCCCGCCCGAGGCGAAGGGCGCCGCCGACGGGTAATAACCGCGCTCGGTGTGCAGGTTGGCCACGTGCGAGCCGCCCTTGCGCACCCGCAGGTCCGCACCCAGCGCGATGCGCTCGACACCGCCGTCGCGGTCGACCACGCGCGCCGTCGGCCTGACGTAGGTGACCTCGTAGCCGCCGACCGACGCGGTCTGCCCGGGCGCCAGGCGCACGTCGCGCGCGTGCTGGAAGGCCGACGAGGCGGCGACGCCGACGAAGAGGACGGCCATGCCGAGGTGGACGGTGTAGCCGCCGTAGCGCCGGCGATTGCGCCGCACCAGGCTCACCAGCGCGCGCGCGGGCCCCTCCGACGTCATCGCGCGCCGCGCGCCCACGCCGCGCCACACCTCTTGGCCCAGCACGCCGACCACGAACGCCGCGCACACGAACATGATCAGCGCTGTCGCGCTGCCGGTGACCCCGAAGGCCAGCAGGGCCACGAGCGTCACCAGCGCGCCCGTCGCCGGGCGCAGGAAGTTGCGCCGCGCGTTGGCCAGCGTGGCGCGCCGCCAGGCGATGGCCGGCCCGATCCCCGACAGCAGGACGAGCACGAGCGCCAGCGGGACCGTGTAGCGGTTGAACCACGGCGGCCCGACGGCGGCCTTCGTCCCCGTCACGGCCTCGGAGATGAGCGGGAAGAAGGTGCCCCAGAAGACGACGAAGGCGAGGCCCACGAGCACGAGGTTGTTGCCCAGGAAGGCGGCCTCGCGCGAGAGCAGCGAGTCGAGCCGGTGTTCGGAGCGCAGCGCGGCCCGCCGCGAGACGACCAGGTAGACCGAGCCCGCGATCATCGTCGCGATGAGCGACACGAAGGGCACGCCCAGCGTCGAGGCACCGAAGGCGTGGATCGAGTCGAGGATCCCCGAGCGCACGAGGAAGGTCCCGAGCACCGCGAGCGTGCCGGTGGCAAGGATGAGCGAGACGTTCCAGACCTTCAGCATCCCGCGCTTCTCCTGCACCATCACCGAGTGCAGGAACGCCGTGCCCGTCAGCCACGGCAGCAGGGAGGCGTTCTCGACCGGGTCCCACGCCCAGTAGCCGCCCCAGCCCAGCTCGGCGTAGGACCAGCGCGCGCCGAGCAGGATGCCGACGCCGAGGAAGAACCACGCCGCCAGCGCGAAGCGCCGCGTCGCCCGGATCCAGTCGGCGTCGACGCGCCGCACGACGAGCGCCCCGATGGCGAACGCGAAGGGCACCGCCCACAGCGTGTACCCCGAGTACAGCATCGGGGGGTGGATCATCATGCTCGGGTGGCGCAGCAGCGGGTTCAGGCCGCTGCCCTCGGAGGGCGCTGTCGCCAGGGTCTCGAACGGCGAGACGGCGAAGACGAGCAGGGCCGTGAAGAAGGCGCCGAAGCCCAGCAGCACCGCCGTCGCGTAGGGCGCCACGTCACGCAGGCGGCGGCGCACGAGGAAGAGCACGAGGCTCGACCACAGCGACAGCAGCCACACCCACAGCAGCAGCGAGCCCTCCTGCGAGGACCAGGCCGCCGCTGCCCGATAGAAGGTCGGCGTCGTGGTCGAGGAGTGCGTCGCCACCACGTCGAAATGGAAGTCCGAGCGCAGGAACGCGACCTCGAGGACCGCGAAGGCCGCGCTCGTCAGCAGCGCCAGGCCGTAGACCGAGCGCCGCCCGGAGGCCACCCAGTCGCGCCGTCCGGTGCGCGCGCCGTAGATCGAGGCGCCGATGCCGTAGGCGCACGTGGCGAGGGCGAGGATCAGGCAGGCCTGGCCGACCGGGGCCATGGCCTCAGCTCTGCGCGGCCGGCTTGTCGGTGAACTTCGACGGGCACTTCGTCACCAGCGAGTCCTTCTCGCCCACGAACAGGGCGCCGCGCTTGCGCACCGTGACGATGACCTCGCGCCCGTTCTTGAAGGGGTCGGGCACCGCCCCCACGTAGCGGACGGGCACCGATGCCCGTCCGTCGCGGTCGCGCACGCGGAACAGCGTCGCGTTGCCGCGCTTCTCGATCGACCCGTCCACGACCTTGCCCGTCAGCTGGTAGGAGCGCCCGGTGTCGGCGCTGGCCAGCAGGCGCGACGGCTGGACCGCCGGGCTGGACGCGGAGAAGCTCGTGTAGACGAGCGCACCGGCCAGCAGCAGCGCGGCCGTCAGGGCCACGACGAGGCGGACGCGGCGCTTTCGAGAGGGATCCATGCGCTGCCCGGAGTCTATTGAGCACCCGCCGGGGACGATCCATCGGTCCAGCGCCGACGCGCCCGCCTCAATCTTTCCTAACAGAGAACCGACAAGAGTCGAGAAACCTTCGGCGCGTTAATGCGTCTGTATGGGTTAGACCACATGCGCGTTCGTTCCAATCGCAACCAGACCGAGGCCCGCCCACGCGCCGGCCTGCTGCGGCGACCACACGGATCGCCCTCGCCGACTCCTCCGGAGCCCGAGGCCGACCTGACCGACGAGCGCCGGATGCGCGAGTCCGGCGGCCCCGACGACCGCGCGGTCTACACGTGCTCGTGCGGCTACGTCTTCGAGGCCGACGTCTCCACCTCGGTCACGTGCCCGCACTGCGGCACGGGCCAGGCCTGGTGAACAGCGCTTCCTGACTCGCTAGTCGGGAATACTGACCGACGATGGTCGTCGGCCGCACGCTCCTCGCCGCGCTGCTCATCGCCCTCATGGCAATCGGCTCGATTCTGCTCTGGCTGGGCATCCCGGTCGGGTGGCTGTATCTCGTGTCGCGGCTGGTCAAGTCCTCGCAGCCGTCGATGGGGCCCTACGTGCTCCTGCTCGTCGGCATCCCGGCCTCGATGATCGTCGTGGGCAAGCTGCTGTCGAAGCTCAACCGCGTCTACGGCGACGTCATGGGCACGACGCCCACCGTGCGCATGCGCAGCCCGTGGATGAAGTCGATGCGCGGCGAGCGCGACAGCGGCCGCCCGCGCTCCGTCCTCGACGTCGTGATGGTCTGGAGCGTCGCGCTGGCGCTGCTGTGCTTCGGGGTCTGGTTCTTCGCGTTCGCCGGCTCGAGCCTGCCCAGCTAGCAGGCGCGCGCGTAGCGGCAGGCCACGACACTCGGCTGCTCGACCGGGCGCCCGGCCTCGATCGACCACGCCAGGCGCACGAACTGGGCGTGCGACCACGCCAGCGGCGTGGCCGAGAGCGTGCCCTCGCCGGGCGGGAAGCCGGGCGTGCCCGACGGCGCCTGGTCGTCCCAGACCTGCTCGGGCATCATGCCGCCCTCGTTGGCGGCGCCGGCCATGGCCGCCAGCTGGGCGTTGGCCGAGCCGCCGGCGGCCAGCTGGTACTCGCCGCGCTCGCCGGCGAAGATCGGCCACGCGCGGCCGCGGGTGGCGCGGCTGTCCGGCGGGAACGAGTTCCACGGCTCGCCGTCGAGCTGCTCCCCATAGCCGTCGAAGTTGGCGCGGTGCCAGAAGCGCCCGTTCGGGGTGTCGACGGCGAGCTGCTGGTCGACGACGGAGATCGAGTTGAGGATCGTCGGGTCGTCGGCGCGCTTGACGCCAAGGCGCACGAGCTCGAGGAAGCTCGGGTCGACGACCGTGCGCTCGTCGGCCGCGCTCGGCCCGCTGTCGCCGATCGAGTAGGTGCTGCCGTCGTCGGGATTTTCGTCCTTGGTCAGGCGCAGGTAGTAGGGCTTGTCCGAGTACGGGCCGTTGGTGGTGGCCGTCCAGCTCTCGACGCTCTTCTGCGACTCGTCGGCGGTCGCCTCGTAGCGGGCGGCGTCGTCGGTGTGGCCCGCCTTGCGCGCGAGGTCGGCGGCGCAGATCAGGCCGGCGATCTCCGAGGCGATCGTGCCCGGCGACCAGCCGTCCTGGTTCTCCCAGCGGTCCATGTCGGTCTTGGGCCCGGTCTTGACGAGCCAGTCGGCCGCCAGCTTGACGTGCGCGTAGGTCTGCGCGTCGTCGCGGTGCAGCTGCCAGGCGAGGACGATCGGGAAGGCGACCTCGTCCTGCTGCGTGCCGTCCCAATGCGGCGTGCCGTCGACGAAGGTGTTCTGCCGGACGGAGCCGTCGGGCCGCTGCTGCTTGTCGAACACGAAATTCAGCGCGCGCTCGGCGGCGGCGCGGTCGCCGGCCGCCATCATCCCGGTGACGATCTGGTAGAGGTCGCGCGACCACACCGCGTGGTAGACGCCCGACTTCGGGAACTCGAACCCCGTTCCCCACGCCCACGGCATCGTCGGCGAGGCGATGAAGGCGCCGCGGTAGGTCTTGTCCTCGTGGGCGGCCAGCGTCATGACCGAGACGTCGTACTCCGAGCCGAAGGACGCGGCGCTGGCCGGGCGGCGCTTGAGCGAGCCCAGGTAGCGGTGCCAGCCGTCGGCGTACGCCCCGGCGACGCGCGCGAACCCGCGCTTCAGCGACGCGCGCGCCGTGCCCAGTGCCGCGCTGCTCGTGTCGCCGAAGCCCAGCGCGAGCTGCAGGCGCTGGTGGCGACGGCCGTCGAGCTTCGTCTGGGCCATCTGGACGACGTTGCCGTTCGGCGAGGAGCGGTACTGCCAGTCCATCCGGTGGTCGTCGCGCAGGTCGACCCATCCGTCGCTGGCGTCGAGGTAGCCGGTGGAAGTGCGGCCGAAGGACGGCTCGGCGACGAGCGCGCTCCCCGCCGTGGCGTCCTGGGTCAGCAGGACGCCGTGCGAGGTCGTGCCCGAGTCGTCGCTGCCGTCGTTGCTCAGCGCCGGGTCGACGTACGCGTAGACCTGGTACGGGCGCCCCGTGAGCGACTGGAAGCGCACGTCGACCAGCAGCACGTTGCGCGCCGGATCGGTCAAGTAGGTCTTGACGATCCGGTAGCGCCCGGACTTCGCCGTGTTGACCTGCCGGTAGGTGAGGCTGTGCTTGTCGACCAGCTCGACGTGCTGGTTCGTGGCGTCGGTCTCGCGATCGGTGAAGGTCCT
>Ga0307278_10000694_pt1 | contig 16533 bp, 12 predicted proteins | sample ER_DNA_117_FD_194482 | JGI IMG/M metagenome (GOLD analysis project Ga0307278, IMG submission 194482) | Bulk soil microbial communities from the East River watershed near Crested Butte, Colorado, United States - ER_DNA_117 | ecosystem: Environmental > Terrestrial > Soil > Floodplain | place... | reverse complement strand
CGAGGCGGGCTGGGCGGCCGCGGCGGTCAGCGCCTCGGGCGTCACCGCACCCAGGTAGAGGCGGCCGTCGTCGGTGAGCAGCGCGCTGAACAGCGGCGACCGGAGCAGCCGGCCGCTGCCGAAGCTACCCTGGACCGGCTCGGCCGCGGCCAGCAGGGCCTTGGCCGGGCCGGTGACCGACCCTGCGGTCACGCCCCGCGCGACCACCACCGACGTCCAGCTCTCGCCGATGACCGCCGGGCCGCCCATGGCGTGCCGCTTGGCGTCGGCCGGCCCAGCCGCCCCGGGCTTGGCCGCCCCGGGCTTGGCCGCCTCGGCCTTGGCCGCCTCGGGCTTGGCGCCCGCGCCCCGCTCGGTCACCTTGGCGCCGGGCGGCGGGGTGAACCGGAACACGCTGGCGTCCGGGACGCGGAACTGGACCTCGGTGAAGCCGACCTCGAACGCCGGGCTGGCCTGGCCCTTGGCGAACACCCGCACCCGCAGCGGGACCTTGGTGTCGCCGTCGACCGCGAGGGCGACCGAGTCGACCAGCGAGCGGGCGTCCTTGGGCGCCAGCACCAACTCGTACACGGGCCGGCCGGCGACGCGCGCGGTCCGCCCGACGCGTACCGAGGTGGTCGGGGTGACCGCGTCGAGCACCTGGCGGGCCGCCTCCTCGGGCGTGGGCACGGGCAGCACGCCCACGGCACCCCGGCCGCCGGCCGCCTTGTCCTCGGGCAGCCGGACGTGGGTGGCCGAGTTCGTGGCGCTCTCCCAGGTCCACAGGTCCCGGCCGTTGCGGATGACGTCCGCCTCGCTCAGGGAGCCGGACACCGCCACGCGGGCCCGCTCCTTGCCCGCGTACCAGACCCGGGCGGTGTGGGAGCCGGCGGCCAGGCCGGCCAGGGAGGCGTCCCCGCCGCCGGCCTGGGTGGGCAGCGCGGGCAGTCCGAGGCGGGCTGTCTCGACCACCGTGCCGGAAAGGCCGGCCGGGTCGGCCCGGCCGACGTCGGCGAGGAGCTGCTCGGCGCTCCGCTGCGGCAGCGACGGCGCGGCGCCGTCCGAACGCGCCGCGAGCCCGACCCCGCCGGCCAGGATCCCGGCCAGAGCGACGGGTGCCGCCCAGCGCACCAGGCGCGGGCGGGCGGAGAGGAGCTGCATGCCATACCTTCTTTCTCGAGGCGCCCTTTCTCGAGGCGCCGACGGGGTCGCGGCGGGGATGACCGGACGAGCATGCCCGGTGCCGGCTGTGGCGCCCCTGAGCGCGCCTGAGAGCCCTCTCAGGAAGCGGGCGGGCTCTCAGCTGGCTCTCAGCCGGCCGGGTGCACCCTGGAGCGCGCTGGCGGAGCGAGGAGGTGGACGTGCGCGTCCTGGTGGTGGAGGACGAGGTCCGGCTGGCCGACGCGCTCCAGCGCGGGCTGCGGGCGGAGGGCTTCACCGTCGACGTGGCCCACGACGGCGAGGAAGGGCTGCATCTGGCCACCGAGCGGGGCTACGACGCCGTCATCCTGGACGTCATGCTGCCCAAGCTCAACGGCTACCGGGTCTGCCAGCGCCTGCGGGGGCTCGGCAACTGGGTGCCCGTGCTCATGCTCAGCGCCAAGGACGGCGAGTACGACCAGGCCGAGGGCCTGGACGTCGGTGCCGACGACTACCTCACCAAGCCGTTCTCCTACGTCGTGCTGGTGGCCCGGCTGCGCGCGCTGCTGCGTCGGGGCGCCCCGCGCCGGCCGGCGGTGCTCGAGGCCGGCGACCTCCGCCTCGACCCGGCCCGCCGCCAGGTGCGCCGCGGCACCACCGAGGTCGGCCTCACCCCCCGGGAGTTCGCCCTGCTCGAGTACCTGATGCGCCGGCGCGACGAGGTCGTGCCCAAGCAGGAGATCCTCGAGCACGTCTGGGACGCCCACTACGACGGCGACCCCAACGTCGTCGAGGTCTACGTCGGCTACCTGCGCCGCAAGATCGACGCGCCGTTCGGCCGGCGGGCGCTCGAGACCGTGCGCGGCGCCGGGTACCGCCTGGTCGGCACCGGTGGCTGAGCTGGCCCGCCCCGCGCCGGTGGCCGAGCCGGATGCCCCCGGGCCGGTGGCCGAGCCGGCCGCCCGCGCCCGGGTCCGGACCCCGCTGGCCTGGTGGCGGCGGCAGAGCCTGCGGGCCCGGCTCACCATGCTCGCGGCCCTGGTGGTCGCCGGCGGGCTGGTCGCCGGCGCCCTGCTCCTGGTCGTGAGCCTGGAGCAGTCGCTCCTGGCCGCCCTGGACGCCTCGGCCAGGCAGCGTGCCCAGGACGTGGCCGCGCTCGCCGACTCCGACCGGCTGTCCACCCCGCTGCCGGTCGCCGGAGCCGGGTCCGTGCTCGTCCAAGTGGTGGACGGACAGGGCCGGGTGCGGGCGGCTTCGGCAGGCAGCGACCAGGCCGTGCCGCTGCTCTCGGCCGGGCAGCTCGCCGACGCAGCCGACCGGCGGCCCCGCTTCGTCGAGGGTGGGCGGCTGGGGGCGGACGCCCCGCTCCGGGTGGTCACCTGGCCGGCGCGCCTGCGCGGCGACCCCGTCACCGTGATCGCCGCGGTGTCGGTCGCCAGCATGGCCGACAGCATCCGCATCGTCCAGACCGCCCTGCTGGTCGGCGTCCCGCTGCTGCTCGCGCTGCTCGCAGCGCTCACCTGGGTCACCGTCGGCTCGACGCTGCAGCCGGTCGGCGCGCTGCGCCGGGGCGCCGAGGAGATCACCGGCACGGGCGCCTCCCGGCGCCTGCCCCTGCCCGCCGCCCACGACGAGGTCCACCGGCTCGGCGTCACGCTGAACCGCATGCTGGACCGGCTCGAGGAGGCGAGCAGCCGCCAGCGCGCGTTCGTGGCCGACGCCGCGCACGAGCTGCGCAGCCCCCTGGCCGGCATGCGGGCCCAGCTCGAGGTGGCCCTCGAGCACCCGGACACCACGAGCTGGCGGCCGACCGCGGAGAGCGTGCTCGAAGACACCCTGCGCCTGGGCCGGATGGTCGAGGACCTCCTGGCCGCGGCCCGGCTCGACAGCGGGGCGGCCCCGCGCCGGGAGGTGGTGGACCTCGGCGCGGTCGTCCGCGACGTGGCCGGGCGCCAGTCAGCGCCCCGCGTGCCCCTCCGGGTCGACGCCGCACCCGGCGTGCGGGTGCGGGGCGACGCCGAGGAGCTCGCCCGCGCCGTCCAGAACCTGCTCGACAACGCCCTGCGCCACGCCGCCACCCGGGTCGACGTGTCGCTGCGGGCCGAGGGGACCCTGGCGGTGCTCGCGGTCGCCGACGACGGCCTCGGGGTGCCGGCCGCCGACCGTGAGCGGATCTTCGAGCGGTTCGCGCGCCTGGACGACGCCCGGGACCGCGACGCCGGCGGCACCGGCCTCGGGCTCGCCATCGTGCGCCAGGTCGTGCGCGCCCACGACGGCGAGGTGGCGGTCGCCGACGACGGCCCGGGCGCCCGCTTCGTGGCCTGGATCCCGGCCGAGCGGGCCGGGGACTCGGCTGATCTCTCCGCCAGGTCGATGCCAGCCGAAGATCCCGCGGTCAGGACCTGACGGCGGTGTCGCGCAGGCGCTTCAGGCGGGCCACGTCGCGGGTGTGCTCGGGCAGCTCGCCCGGGGTCTCGATCACCGCGGCGGTGCCGGCCAGCCCCGGATGGGCGAGCACGGCGGCGAACCCGGCGTCGCCGATCAGCCCCTGGCCCACGTGCCAGTGCCGGTCGCGGCGGGCGCCGAGCGGGTCGCGGGTGTCGTTGCAGTGGACCAGCGGGACGCGGTCGCCCACCACGGCCAGCAGCTCGTCGAGGGCGGCGGTGGCCGAGGCCGGGCTGGTCAGGTCGTAGCCGGCCGCGTGGGCGTGGCAGGTGTCCAGGCACACGCGCAGGCGCGGATGGTCGCCGCAGGCGGCCAGCAGCTCGGCGGCCTCTTCGAAGCGGGCCGCCATGGACCCCTTGCCGCTCGCGGTCGGCTCGAGGAGCAGGTCCGGGCCGCCGGTGCCGGCACCGGCGCCGTAGTCGAGCAGGGGGAGCAGCGCCTCGCGGGTGCGGGCAAGCCCGCGGGCCCGCCCACCACCCATCTCGTAGCCGGCGTGGACGACCAGGCCGGCCGCGCCGATGGCGGCGGCGCGTTCGAGGGTCGCGGCCACCAGCGACCGGGAGCGCAACCAGGTCTGGTCGCTCATGGAGGCGAAGTTGACCAGGTAGGGGGCGTGCACGAACACCGGCCCGAGGCCGGCCTCGGCCGTGGCGGCCCGGAACCGCTCGGCCCCCTCCGGGTCGGCGGCCGGCGGCGCCCACCCCCGCGGGTTGGACACGAACACCTGGAACGCCTCGCACCCGGCCGCCCGCGCGTGGGCGAGCGCCTTGGCCAACCCCCCAGCCGCCGGGACGTGCGCACCGACCCGCACTACCGGTGCACCACCGCGGCTCCCCCACATGGATCGAGGACTGCCTAGAGACATCCGCCAGCGCATCCGAGCTAGAAGATGGACAACGAAAGAACGATCTTGCTGCCGCGGGGGGCTTTGGTGCCAGGCGGCACGCTCTGGTCGATCACGCGGTCGCCGATGCCGGGGAACGCGAAGTCGACCTGGAACCCCTCCTCCTCGAGCCGCTTGACCGCGTCCTCGCGGGACTCGTCGCGGACGTCAGGGACCTCCACCAGGTCACCGCCCTTGCTGGTGCGGACCTCGACGACCGTGCCCTGCGCGGGGGTGGCGCCTGCAGGCGGGTCGGTGCCCACGACCCGCCCGGGCGGGACGTCGTCGGAGAACACCCGCGCCCGCCGGACCTGCAGGCCGGCCGCGACAAGGGCGCTCCGGGCCTGCGCGTAGGTGCTTCCTCGAAGGTCTGGAACCCGCACCCGGGGCCGGCCGCTCGACACGACCAGCTGCACCCGCTGCTGGTCCATGAGCGTCCCGGCCGGGGGGTTGGAGCCGATCACCTGGCCGGCGGGCACGGTCTGGCTGGTGCGGGTGCGCACGTCGTAGGGCAGCGCGAGCTTGTCCAGGGTCGCCCTGGCGGTGTCGGCGCCCTGGGCGCGCAGGTCGGGCAGGACGATCCCGGCCGACGGGCGGAGCTCGACCTTGGAGAGGCGGTGCAGGGTCTTGGCCGGGAACACCGACTGGCTGGCGACTCTGCCCTTGGGCACGTTCGGGGAGGGGATCGGGGTGCCCACGCCGACCCGCAGGCCCCTGGCCTGGAGGCGGACCTTGGCGACACCGACCGGCTGGCCGACCACGTCGGGCATCTCGACCGTGCGGCTGGTCACGAACGCGAGCGCACCGCCCACCACGACGGCGAGCACCCCGAGGGTGGCCAGGGTGACCACGATCCGGCTGCGCCAGGAGCCGGCGCGCTCCCGCCGCGGGCGTGTCCTGGGCACCCGCCCGGTGGTCGGGCGGGGACGGAGCGGCCCGGGCACGGCCGGCGGCAGCCGGGCCGAGACGGCCGGCGGCGGCGGGGGGGCGGCCACGCTGATGGTGTCGGCGCCCAGGTCGCGTGCCGGGGGGACGACGGTCGCGGCCCGGAGCGCCTCGTCGACCCGGCGGCGGCGGGGCGCTCCCATGGCGGCGGCGAAGCCGGACGCCCGCGCGAAGCGTCGGGCCGGGTCCGGGTCGGTGGCCTGCCAGATCGCGGCGTCCACGGGCTGGGGGACGCCCTGCACCGACAGCGAGGGCGGTGGCACCCTGCCGGAGAGGTGCTGGCGGATGACGTCGTCCTGGCTGGGGCCGGTGAACGGCGCCTGGCCGGTCAGGCACTCGTAGGCGAGGACCCCGAGCGCGTACACGTCCGCGCGTCCGTCGACCACGCCGCCGCGCAGGACCTCGGGCGCGAGGTACTGGACCGTGCCGGCCAGTGGGGTGTCGCCGGCGGTGCCGGCGTGGGCGGCGCGCACCAGCCCGAAGTCGGCCACCTTGACAGACTCGCTGGTGAGCAGCACGTTCTCGGGCTTCATGTCGAGGTGGGCGATGCCGGCGTGGTGGGCGTGGTCGAGGGCGTCGGCCACCGCGCCGAGCAGCTCCGCGGTCGTCTCGAGATCCAGCCGCCCCCTGCGCTCGAGCAGGTCGCGGAGGGTCTGGCCGCTGACGTACTCCATCACGATCCAGGGCAGCCCGCGGTCCTCGCCGGAGTCGTAGACGGCCACGACGTTGGGGTGCGACAGGCGGGCGGCGGCCCGCGCCTCGCGGCGGAACTGCTCGGAGAAGCCGGGGTCGCGGGCGAACTCGGGACGGGGGACCTTCACGGCCACGACCCGGTCGAGCTGGCGGTCGTGGGCGCGGTAGACGGTCGCCATGCCGCCCCGGGCGACCCGGGCAAGGATCTCGTAGCGGCGCCTGCCCAAGGTGCGGCCGACGAGGCTGTCGACGTCGGCGGTTTGCTTGGCCACGCGCAGTCCCAGATCGGTACGAGGTTCCGGCCGGGCGGTCTCCCGAGCCTGGGCCAGATTGTAGGCCAAGCCAGGACACTCGATCGGGCTGGCGGATCGGCCGTCCGGCCCGGACAATGCCTGGCGACCCTCCGACCGCGAAGGAGCCAAGCCCGACGATGGCGTTCGACGACGACCTGAGGATGGTGGGGTTCCGCCTCACCCAGGACAAGCGGGACGGGACGCGCACCTGGTCCCTGCCCCGCAACCGCTACCTGACCTACTGGCTGCACGTGCCCCAGGGCGACGGCGTCGCCCTGTTCACCTGGGAGTTCGCGCTCGGCGAGTACATGGACGAGTACGGCCTGCAGGTCGGCACCAACGAGCCGCTGAACACGTTCCTGTTCCCCCAGGCCGACACCGAGGTGCACCAGGAGCTGGGCGCTGTGGTCAAGGCGATGGAGCGGACCGAGACGATCTTCGCCGGCATGAACTTCGGCCACCGGGGCTAGGGTCCTTGCACCTCCACCCGGTCAAACGGAGCCTCGTGGCGCCACAGGTTTCAACTATCGCTCCGCGCTGCTTGCTCAGGGCTATCCCGTCGACCGCCAGGTCGACCGCCCGTAGGTTGCAAGCGGTTCGAGCAGGGTAGGCCGGGTTCGTTCCAGAATGGCGCCCCATCCCCCCGTCGAGGAGGCAGCATGCGCCGCGGTGGCTCTCTGTTCGTCACGATCCTGCTCCTGGCTGGAGCCTTCTACCTGGGCGTGCTCTACGAGCGCAACAACTGCAAGATCGACGTGCCCCAGACCGCCAGCCAGGTGGACAACTCGGTGAAGTGCCGTGACTTCCGCTCGAACCTGCCGACGGTGACGACCAGATAGCGGTCATCTCCGAGGCTCGGCGAGGCTCCCGCTCCCGGCGGGAGCCTCGCGGTCTGTCGCGCATGCCAGCCTGGCGCGGTACGGTCGCCGCGACGGGCGTTCTGGGAGGAGGGGCGGTGCTCGGACGGGCGACCTACCTTGTGCTGATGGCCGCCTGCGTGCTGGTCACCCTGCCGCTCGAGCTGGTCCTGCGGACCCGGGTGTACGCGCGGCCGCGGCGCTGGCTGGCCAGCCTGCTGCCGGTGTTCGTGGTGTTCGGCGCCTGGGACTACGTGGCGATCCGGCGCGGCCACTGGTCCTACAACCCCCGCTTCACCAGCGGTGTCCGCTTCCTCGGGGGCGTGCTCCCGCTCGAGGAGGTGGTCTTCTTCCTGGTCGTGCCGACCTGCGCGATCCTCACCTACCAGGCGGTGAAGCGCCTGCTCGGACCGGATGGCGACCGGCAGCGCCCAGACCGGCCCGACCGGCAGCGCCCCGACCGGCCCGACCGGCAGCGCCCCGACCGGCCCGACCGGCAGCGCCCCGACCGGCCCGACCGGGCGCGCCCCGACCGGCCCGACCGGGCGCGCCGGTGAGGGAGTACACGGTGGCCGCGGCGGCCGGGATCGTGCTCGCGGTCGTGCTGGAGACGGCGGTGCTGCGGACCGGCATGTTCCGCGACCGGCGCTACTGGGTGGCGCTTGCCGTCGTGGCCTGCTTCCAGCTTCTGGTGAACGGGATCCTCACCTGCCCGCCGATCGTCGCCTACGACGAGCGTCGCATCCTGGGTCCCCGCATCGCCTGCGCGCCCGTCGAGGACCTCGCCTTCGGCTTCGCGATGGTGACCGCCACGCTGAGCCTATGGCGCTGGACGGGTCGCCGCCCGCGCTGACCTGCGGCCCGACCGGTCCGGAGCGCTCAGACCGCGCTGACCTGCGGCCCGACCGGGGTCCGGAGCGCTCAGACCTCGTCGAGGCGGTGGAGCGCCTTGCGCACCCGGTCGGCGACGCCGGCGGCGTCCAGCCCGAGCTCGGCGAGCAGGACGTCCCGCTTGCCGTGGGGGAGGAACTGGTCGGGGATGCCGAGCCGGAGCAGCGAGGTGCGGATCTCCCCGTCGGCAAGGACCTCCGCGACGGCCGAGCCGAAGCCGCCGGCGAGCACGTTGTCCTCCACGGTGGCGACCAGCCGGTGGGAGCCGGCGAGGGCGCCCAGCCGTGGGTCGAGCGGCTTGACCCAGCGGGGGTCGACCAGGGTGACGCTGATGCCGTCCTGCTTCAGCAGCCGGGCCGCCTCCTCGCAGGTCACGGCCAGCTTGCCGAGCCCGAGCAGGAGCACGTCGGTGCCCTTGGAGCGGACCTCCCAGGCACCGACCTTCACCTTGCGCACCGGACCGGACACGGTCAGCTTCGGGGTGGTCGCCTTGGGGAAGCGGATCGCGAACGGGCCGGCCGTGTGGGCGACCGCCGTGGCCAGGGCGCGGCGCAGCTCGGTACCGTCCCGGGGCGAGGCGATCACCATGTTGGGGATCTGGCGCAGGTAGGTGACGTCGTAGACGCCGTGGTGGGAGGAACCGTCCGGCCCGGTGATGCCCGACCGGTCGATCACGAAGATCACCGGCAGCCGGTGCAGGGCGACGTCCATCATCACCTGGTCGAAGGCGCGCTGCAGGAAGGTGGAGTAGATGGCGCAGACCGGCCGCAGCCCCTGCAGGGCCATGCCGGCGGCCATCGTGACCCCCACCTGCTCGGCGATGCCGACGTCGAAGACCCGGTCGGGGAACTCGCTGGCCATGACCGTGAGCTTGGTCGGGCCGAGCATGGCCGCCGAGATGGCCACCAGCTCGGGATGGCGGCGGGCCTCCTCCAGCAGCGCCTGGCCGAACACCTGGGTGAACTGGACCTCGTCGCCAGAGGAGGGCAGCGGCCGGCCGGTCTCAGGGTCAAAGGCGCCCGACGGCGAGTGGAGCTTGTCCTCGTCGTGCTCCTCGGCCGGCTTGTAGCCGTGGCCCTTCTGGGTGATCACGTGCAGCAGCACCGGCCCGGGCACCCGCTTGGCGTGGGCGATGGCCCGCTCGAGGGCGGGCAGGTCGTGGCCGTTGACCGGGCCGGCGTACTGCCAGCCGAGGTCCTCGAACACCACCCGGGGGGCGAGCAGCGCCTTGGCCCCCTCCTTGGCCCGCTTGGCCGCCTCGACCATGCCGTCGCCGACCAGCGGCACCCGGCCCAGGGTCTCCTCCACGCCCTTCTTCAGCAGCTCGTAGCCGGGGTGGAGGCGGAGCGGGGCCAGGTGCCCGGCCAGCCCGCCGACCGTGGGCGCGTAGGAGCGGCCGTTGTCGTTGAGGATCACCAGCATGTCGGGCTTGCGGTGGCCGATCAGGTTGAGCGCCTCGAGGGCGACCCCGCCGGTGAGCGAGCCGTCCCCGACCACGGCCACCACCCGGCCGCCGTCCTGCCCGGCGCGGCGCGCCTCGGCCAGGCCGAGGGCGTAGCCGAGGGCGGTGGACGCGTGCGAGTTCTCGATCACGTCGTGGGGGCTCTCGCTGCGCGACGGGTAGCCGGACAGGCCGCCCATGGTCCGCAGGCTGGCGAAGTCGGCCTGCCTGCCGGTGAGCAGCTTGTGCACGTAGGCCTGGTGGCCGGTGTCCCAGACGATCTGGTCCACCGGGGAGTCCAGGGCCCGGTGCAGCGCGATGGTCAGCTCCACGACGCCAAGGTTGGGGCCGAGGTGGCCGCCGCGGGCGGCGACCGCGCGGACCAGGAACCCCCGGATCTCCGCGGCGAGCGTGGTCAGCTCCGCGGTGGACAGCCGCCGGAGGTCGCTTGGCTGGGTGATGGATTCGAGCATGACCGTTCGAGGATAGACACCTTTCGGGGATTCTGCCTCACGTGGCGAAGCCTGGCATCCCCAAGCCTGGCATCCCCAAGCCTGGCATCCCTAGGTGTCGGCTGGCGGGCGCCTGGCCGCAAGCAGGAGCTGGACGCAGCCGGCCGCCCCGAGCGCGGCGAGGGTCGTGAGCGCGGCGGGGTAGCCGGCCAGCAGCGCGGCCCGGGCCGGGGCACCGCCGCCGAGCTCGGCGGCGCCCACGGCCAGGCCGGCGACGCCGAGCACGATCACCCGGACCGGGCGCTCGCCCGGGGTGAGCAGCGTCCAGGCGGCCGGGAGGCCAGCGGCCTGGGCCCTGGCCCGGACGTACTCGAGCAGCAGCCCGGCGGCGGCCGCCGCCGTTCCGGCCGCCAGCGCCGGCCAGGGGTCGTCCGCGTGCATGGCGACCAGCGCGACCGGCCCGCCCACCAGCGCCAGGTCGGCCAGCCGGTCGGCCGCCGAGTCCCAGACGAACCCGAACGTCGAGGCCCGCCTGGCCAGGACGGCGACCGCCCCGTCGACCCCGTCGGCCAGCCCGGCCAGCAGCGTGAGGGCGCCGCCGGCCGCGGCCCAGCCCGGGCCGAGAGCCACCGTCCAGCCCGCCACCAGCGCGAGCCAGAGCCCGCACAGCGTCAGCCGGTCGGGGCGGACGCCGAGGCGGGCCAGGGGCATGGCAACGGCCCAGGGCACCCGGAGCCAGGCCAGCGTGACCCGGCCGCCCGGGTCGGAATGGCCGCCGGGGATGCGGTGGGCGCGACGCCAACCGGCCCGGAACGCCTCGAAGCCTGGGTCGACCGCCGCTGCCGGCGTGCGCCCGGCGGCCGTCCAGGCGAGGATGGCGGCGCCGGCCATCCCGAGGCCGGCACCGATCATGCCCATCGCACCCACCGGACGGTCCCTCCTCGTGCCAGCTCCTCACCCGTTCCCGGCCGCCGGCTGGCTGCCCGCCGCCCGCGCCGCCCCACCGGCCCGCCCGGGCTGGGCTGCTCGCCGGACGGCAGCCCGCCGGCCCGCCGGCCCGGGCCGGCGGGCCCGAGCGTGGGTGCCTGCTCCCCGGCCTGCCCGGGCATCTGGCGCCCGAGCGGCTCAGCCCCGGCCGGCGGGCGCGCCCGCCCGGGTGCCTGCCGGGCCGGTGGCGCTGCTGCTGGCCGCAGCGAGCCTGGCCGCCGCTGGGCACAGCCTCGCACGGCTGGCCCGGGCCGGGCGACGCCGGCACCGGCTCGGCCCGGGCGACGTGGCTGCGACCGCCCGGGTCAGCGTGGTCGTCCCCGCCCGCGACGAGGCCGCGCGGATCCGGGGATGCGTGGCCGCCGTGCTGGCCCAGGACGTCGGGCCGGCCGAGGTCGTGGTGGTCGACGACGGCTCCCGGGACGCGACCGCGGAGCTGGCCGCGCGGGCCGGGGCCAGGGTGGTGGCCGCGCCGCCCCGGCCGGCCGGGCTGGCCGGCAAGGCGGTCGCCTGCGCGGCCGGGGCGGCCGCGGCCCGGGCGGGAGAGTGGCTGGCGTTCGTCGACGCCGACGTCCGCCTGGCCCCGCAGGCCCTGTCGCGTCTGGTCGCGGCGGCGACCGGCTCGGGCGCCTCAGCCGCCAGCCCGCTCGCCCGCCCGGTCGCCGGCTCCTGGTGGGAGGAGCTGCTCCTGCCCGAGCTCGGCCTGCAGGTGGCCGAGCGGCTGGACCTCGACGCCCTGGCCGACCCGGCCCGCCCGGGCGCCTTCCTGTCCGGCCAGTGCCTGCTGGTCCGGCGCGACGCCTACGACGCGGTGGGCGGGTTCGCCGCCGTGGCCGGTTCCCTGGTCGAGGACGTGGCCCTGGCCCGGCTGCTGGCCGCCGCCGGCCACGCCTTGGACGTCCGGCTCGCCCCCGGGCTCGCCTCGGTCCGCATGTACCAGCGGCCCGGCGACCTGTGGGAGGGGCTGGCCAGGAACCTGGCCGAGGTCTGGGGGAGCGGCGCCTGCGCGCTGGGCGGGCAGGCGGCCCGGGCCCTGCTCGCCGCCCTGCCCTGGGTCGCGCTGGCCGTGCCCCGGCTCCGGCCGGACCGGACCGGACCGCGGGCCGCGCTGCTCGCGGCCGGTCTCCTCCACCTGGCGACCCGGGCCGGGGGCCGCCTGCGTGCCGGCGCCGACCCGCGCTGGGCGCTCGCCTATCCCGTGGCGGACGCCGTGCTGCTCGCCGTCTACCTGGACAGCGCCCGCCGCCACCGCAGCGGCCGCCCGGTCACCTGGAAGGGCCGCGCCTACCCAGCCGGCCGCGGTGGCTGGGGCGCCCGGCACCCGGTCCGCTGACCTGGAGGGGCCGCCGGTGTCCGTGGTCCCGCCCACGTGTCCGCCCGCCGTCCGGGTGCGGGGTCCACGCTGGACCACTGGCGGTGTCCGGGTTGCACAAAGGCCCCGTGCGGCGATGTCTTGCCTTGTCCGGGTGTCGCCAGAGCGGTCTTGCTCGAGCATCCGCTTAGGGCCTGCGGGCCGATAACTTGGTCGTTCCAGCGCCGACACACCGAGGTAAGCGGGACTCTGGCCAGGTTATTGGGCGGCGAGCCCTTAGGTCCGCACCGATCGGGCCCGAAAGCAGCTAGCAGAGCAACTGCTTGGGGATCGATGGAGATCCCAGGGTCGCGACCCACCGCGTCGCTATGGGGCGCGTCGCGGCCGTGCCGCCGCACGCGTGCCGTCAAGTGGAGCAGCAAGGAGGCAGGCACGGTGGAGGCGCCAGGAGTGGGCAGGCCCACGCGTGTCGAACGGCTGGTTAGCCGTACCGCGTCACGGTTCGCGATGGTGGGGATCGCTGGTGTCCTGCTGGTGCTGACCGGGTTTGCCTTGTGGGCCGCCTCCACCACCGACCAGGCAGCGTTGCACGCAGCCTGGCTGACCAGCATGAACGACGCCTACCAGCGAGCCCGCTTCGCGGTCGCGACCGAGGAGCGACTGGCACACGAGTACCGCCACAAGCCGCGACCCGAGACACGGGGGGGCTTCGACCAGGCGGCCGGGTCCCTGGATGCGGCGGTCCAGTTCCTGCAGCAGCATGGTGACGAGGCTGACCGGGACCCGATTGCGACGCTCATGGCCGATCACAGGCGCTACCTGCAGGCGGTGCAGCGGCTGTTCGCCGCCGTGGACGCTGGTGACCAGCGACGGGTGCTGGCCATCGAAGCCGAGGAGAGCGGGCCGCTCTTCGACACGATCGAGGCCCAGGTGGAGTTGGGGGCAACTGACGAGCGCGACGAGACGCTGGCGGGCTTGGCGGCGCTGCGCCGGCACGTCGTGGTGGCCACGCCGCTCATCTTCTCCACCGGCCTTGGCCTGCTGGCCCTCTTCTGGGCGGTGGTGGTCGGCTACCAGCGGCGCACCGAACGCCAGGCCGCCGAGAACCAGCACCAGGCCCTGCACGACCGGCTCACCGGCCTGCCCAACCGCACCCTGCTGCGCGACCGTACCGGCCAGGCCATCCGGGGGGCCGACCGGGAGCTGACCCCAGCCGCGCTGCTGCTGATCGACCTGGACCGCTTCAAGGAGGTCAACGACACCCTCGGCCACCACGACGGCGACCAACTCCTCATCCAGGTCGGCCAGCGGCTGCGGGCGGCCCTGCGGCAGGTCGACACCGTCGCGCGGCTCGGCGGCGACGAGTTCGCCGTGCTGCTGCCCAAGATCGCCACCGCCGAGGGCGCCGCGGCGGTCGCCAGGAAGCTCCTGGCCGCCTTCGCCGAGCCGTTCGTGCTCGACGGGCTCACCCTGGACATCGAGGCCAGCATCGGCCTGGCCCTGTACCCCGACCACGGCACCGACGCCGACGAGCTGCTGCAGCACGCCGACATCGCCATGTACACCGCCAAGGACACCCACACGGGGTTCGTGCTGTTCGACCCCAGGCAGGACCAGCACAGCCCCCGCCGGCTGGCCCTGCTCGGCCAGCTGCGCCGCGCCATCGACCAGCAGCAGCTGGTGCTGCACTACCAGCCCAAGGTCGCCGCCCACTCCGGCCGGGTCCTGGGGGTGGAGGCGCTGGTGCGCTGGCAGCACCCCACCCACGGCCTGGTCCCGCCGGATGATTTCATCCCCCTGGCCGAGCGGACCGGGCTGATCGCCCCCCTGACCCACTACGTGCTGGACGCCGCGCTGCGCCAGTGCCGCACCTGGCAGCAGGCCGGCCATGAACTCAGCGTGGCGGTCAACGTGTCGGCGCGGCGCCTTCTCGACCTGGCCTTCCCCGAAGAGGTCGCCGGCCTGCTGGCCCGCTGGCAGGTGCCCGCGCGGCTGCTGGTGGTGGAGATCACCGAGAGCGCCATCATGGCCGACCCCGCCCACGCCATGCAGGTCCTGGGCCGGCTCGACGGCATGGGGGTGCAGGTGGCCATCGACGACTTCGGTACCGGCTACTCCTCCATGGCCCACCTGAAGACCCTGCCCGTCCAAGAGCTCAAGATCGACCGCTCGTTCGTTGCGCAGATGACCAGCAACCCCCGCGACGCGGTGATCGTGCGCTCCACCGTCGACCTTGGCCGCAACCTCGGCCTGCGGGTGGTCGCCGAAGGGGTGGAGGACCTGGCGACCTGGCAGGAGCTGGACGCGCTGGGCTGCGACGCCATCCAGGGCTACTACATCAGCCGGCCCGTCCCCGCCGACGACCTCATCAGTTGGCTCAAGCAGCAGCACGCACCCACGCCCGACCCGCAGGGCCACCGCTGAGCGAGCCGTGAGCGTGCACCGCTCGCAGCCCCAAGGTCATCCCAGCCCCTGGTGCATCGGGCTGGGAGCCGTATGGGAGCGCCGCCCTGATGGAGCGGTCCTGCGGAGCCGCTGGTAGAAGCATTCCTCCTGGTGGCTCTCGACGCTGGTGTCGGCAGGCTGGCAGAGGCTCAGGTGCGTCGGGGAACGGCCGATAGAGACAACAGCTCCGCGACAACGGCAAACCCGGGGAAACCCGGGGACGCAAAGCCACGGGCCTACCTCGCCGACCGGCGCCGCCGACCGGCGACAGGGCAGCCGGGCTGCCGAACGGAAGGCGCCAGCCTTCCATGAGCGACCGCTCAGGAGGCGCCATGTGCACCACCTACAGGACGCGCGCCGCCCGCCGAGGCTGCACGTCCATGCCACCCGCGACGGCCGTGCCGGCACTGGCGGCGCTGCCAGCCGTACCGCCAGCGTGGGCAGGCCGGGCGACATGAGCGTCCGTACTCGCCTGGCCGTCGCCTTCCTGGCCATCTCCTTGCTCATCCCCTTGGTCGGCCTAGTGGCCGTGCGCCAGCAGTACACGGTCAGCAAGCGCGCGGCCCAGCTCGAGGCCCGCCACGTCGCCGAGCCGATCGCCCACACCATCGCCAACAGCGCCGCGCTGACCAACGGCGCCGCGCTGACCAAGGGCGACCAGCGCCATCTCTACCAGGACGAGAAGCGGCTCCGGCAGTATCTGGATGACCTGCAGCGCGAGCTGCGCCGCCACGTGGAGGTCATCGACTCCCAGCAGCGCGTCCTGGCCGCCGCGAGCCCCGGCAAGGGCGAGGGCGAGGCTGAGGCTCGGCGGGACATCGACGCCGAGGTGGCCGCGACCATCCGCGACGGCCAGCCTCGCACCTTCGTCGAGCGCGACAAAGAGTTCCCGGCCGGCACCCTGCAGGTGGTCATCCCGCTGCGCAGCGCGCAGAGCAGGATCGTGGGCGCGGTGGTGATGGAGTACACCCCGCTGTACCGGGAGCTCCTGGCCGCGGGCGCCGCCACCCGGCGGGCCATCGTCGCCGCCAGCGTCGCGGGGCTGCTGCTGGGGCTGCTGCTCGCCTACGGGCTGGCGCGCGGGCTGGTCAGGGACCTACACCGGCTCGGCCAGGCCGCGGGACGGCTAGGCGACGGCCACGAGCACGTCCGCGCCCAGGTGCGCGGCCGCGGGGAGCTGGGGGAGCTGGCCGCCGCGTTCAACGACATGGCCACACGCATCGCCGCCCAGAAGGCGGCGCTGACCGAGGTCGCGATCAGCGACCCGCTGACCGGGCTGCATAACCGGCGCTCGTTCGAGGTGCGCCTGGCCGAGGAGGTCGAGCGCACCCGCCGCTCCCAGGTGCCGTTCGCGCTGCTGCTACTCGACCTGGACCACTTCAAGCAGGTCAACGACCGGTTCGGCCACCAGGCCGGCGACCAGGCCCTGCAGGCGGTTGCCTCGGTCCTTGAGCAGCAGCTGCGCGCGGTGGACCTGCCCGCCCGGATCGGCGGGGAGGAGTTCGCCGTGCTGCTCCCCGACACGGCCGGGCAGGGCGCGCTGGACACGGCTGAGCGGCTCCGTGCAGCGATCGCAACCCGGCCGATCGCCCACGAGGGGGCCACGATCGCCGTGACCGCCAGCATCGGTGTGGCCTGTTGCTCGGCCCACGCTGACACCAGCGAGGGGCTGCTGCGGGTCGCCGACCTGGCCCTCTACCAGGCCAAACGGGCCGGCCGCAACCGCACCCACGGCGCCGCGGACGTAACGCCTCTGCACGATCGGGCTTA
>Ga0307278_10000693_pt1 | contig 16537 bp, 15 predicted proteins | sample ER_DNA_117_FD_194482 | JGI IMG/M metagenome (GOLD analysis project Ga0307278, IMG submission 194482) | Bulk soil microbial communities from the East River watershed near Crested Butte, Colorado, United States - ER_DNA_117 | ecosystem: Environmental > Terrestrial > Soil > Floodplain | place... | reverse complement strand
CCTCTCGCTCGAGACCGACCGGCGCTTCATGCACCACTACAACTTCCCGCCCTACTCGGTCGGGGAGACGGGCATGATGCGCGGCCCGAAGCGGCGTGACATCGGCCACGGCGCGCTCGCACAGCGGGCGCTCGAGGCGATGATCCCGTCGGCCGCCGACTTCCCCTACACGATCCGCATCGTCTCGGAAACGCTCGAGTCGAACGGCTCCTCGTCGATGGGCTCGGTCTGCGGCTCGACGCTTGCGCTGATGGATGCCGGCGTGCCGATCAAGCACCCGGTTTCCGGCATCGCGATGGGCCTTGTGAAGGAGGGCGACGACTACGTCATCCTCACCGACATCCAGGGCGCCGAGGACCACCTCGGTGACATGGACTTCAAGGTGGCGGGGACCCGCGACGGCATCACCGCGCTGCAGATGGACATCAAGATCACGGGCGTCACGCGCGAGATCATGCAGAACGCCCTCGAGCAGGCCAAGCAGGCGCGCTCGACGATCCTCGACAAGATGCTCGAGGCGATCCCCGAGGTTCGCTCCGAGCTGAACGTGAACGCACCGCGGATCTCGACGGTCAAGATCGACCAGGAGAAGATCGGCATGGTGATTGGCAAGGGCGGCGAGACGATCCGCTCGCTCGAGGCCGACTACGACGTGCAGATCGACATCGAGGAGGACGGGACGATCCTGATCTATGCCACCGACGGCACCAAAGCGGCCGAGGCCATTGCGGCGATCGAGTCGCTGACCAAGGAGCCGGAGGTGGGCGACGAGTTCCACAACGCGAAGGTCGTGAAGACGACGCAGTTCGGCGCGTTCGTGGAGCTGAAGAAGGGAACCGACGGCCTGTTGCACGTATCGAACGTGGGGCCTGGCCGCGTCGGTCACATCGAAGACGTGATCAACCGCGGCGACATCCTCGATGTGATCGTGCAGGAGGTCGACAAGGCGCGTGGGCGCATCGGCCTCAAGCTGATCCAGAAGCACGAGAACGGCAACACGGTCTCGCCCGAAGAGCTGATCGAGCGGGCGAAGAACGCACCGCCGCGCGAGCGGACGGAGGAGCGTCCTCGCGGCGGCGACCGCGACCGGCGCAGTGGACGCGGCGGCCGCAGCGGCGGCCGGGACCGCGAGCGGAGCTAGGTACCTGATGGAGGGCGGTTGCGGCCGCCCTCCATACCTGTCGTGAACTGACAGGTTTGCCTGTCAGGATCGGGCCGTGCTCCGGCTGAGCCACATCACGTTCGCGTGCGAGGAACCCGCGCGTGTCGCGGAGTTCTGGACCGAGCTGCTCGACGGCGGGCGCGGTGACGGTCCCGAGTTGTTGTTCAGCAAGCGACGGAAGTCGCCGACGATCGAGCTGCCGATCCACCTCGACGTCAACGTGCCGGATCGAGAGGCGGAGCTTCAGCGTGTGCTCGAGCTCGGCGGCAAGCTCGTCGAGACGAAGTCGCACACGATCGGCGAGCTCTCCGAGACATGGACGGTGATGCGCGATCCCGAGGGCAACGGTTTCTGCATCCAATCCCCGCCGAACACGAAGGAGAGATACGTCGGGAACGTGACGTTCTCGTGCGCAGACCCAGTCGCGCTCGGGAGGTTTTGGGCGGCGGCGCTCGGCTGGCCCGACGAGCCGATCGACGAGGGCTTCCTCCAGACGCTGCTAGCCGCGGGGATGGACGAGCGCGAGCTCGGTTCGTTCTACGCGACTCGGGAGACGCCGACCAGTCGGCCCCGTCTGCTCTTCCAGCGGCGCGAGAAGTCCCGGCCCGCGTCGTACCCCATCCAGCTGGACTTCCGTGCGGACGACCGCGACGCGGAGGTCGAGCGGCTGACCGGCCTCGGTGCGACGGTCGACGAGACGAAGTCCGAGGGGACCGTCATGCGCGATCCCGAGTCGAACCCGTTCGGCATCGAATAGCTCCGTCCACGGCGCGGACGATCCAGCCCCGAGCTCCGGTAGCCGCGAGCACCTCGGCCGCGCGGCCCGTCTCCGTCAGCGCCACGATCGACCCGCCGAAGCCGCCACCCGTCAGCCGCGCTGCGAACGCACCGGCGGCAAGCGCTGACGCGACGAGTGCATCGAGCGCCGGCGTCGACACCTCGTAGTCGTCGCGCAGGCTCGCGTGGCTCGCCGCGAAGATCGGCCCGAGCGCCTCGGCGTGGCCGTCCTCGAGCGCGGCAACCGTTGCGCGCACGCGTTCGTTCTCGGTCTCGACGTGTCGCACGCGGCGCGGGTCTCCCGCTTCGAGCTCTCGGCGGCGCTCGCCGTAGCCCGATGCCTCGTGCGCGTGGGGCTCGCCGGAGTCGAGCACGAGAATCGCGACGTCCTCGGGTAGCGGCACCCAGCGGTACTCGAGCGCGCCGCAATCGAGCAGAAGCGCGCAGCCCTCTCGCCCCAGCAATGAGGCAGCCTGGTCGAGCACACCTGACGGCACTCCGACCGCGCGCCGCTCCGCTCGCTGGCACGCGAGCGCAAGCTCCATCGGTTCAACCTCGAACTCGGCGGCTGCGCAGAGTGCAAGCGCGACGGCGATCTCCAGTGCACCGGAGGAGCCGAGCCCGGCGCCTTGCGGTAAGTCGGACTCGAGTCCGCCTTCGATGCCGACGGGCGGCCGGCCCAGGGCGGCGAGCTCTCCGGCGACGGCCGTGACGTAGCGCTCCCAACCCTCGGTCTGCTCACGGGATGCGAGCTCGATCCGCTCGGAGACGTCGAACGTCAGCGTGATCCCGAGCTGGATCGCAATCGGTAGCACGAGCCCGCCGCTGTAGTCGGTGTGCTCGCCGATCAGGTTGACGCGGCCGGGCGCGCGGACGCCCGTCGTCATACGATCGCCAACCTAGTGAAGGTCACGTTCATCGGCGCCGGCTCGACGGTTTTCGCCCGCACCCTGATCGGCGACATCGTGAGCTTCCCCGACCTGGCCGATGGGCTGACGATCGGCTTGATGGACATCGACGAGGAACGTCTACTCGTCTCCGAGCGCATGGCGTCCTCGCTGGCCGCCGACGCCCGGGTCGAAGCCACGCTCGACAGGCGCGCGGCGCTCGAGGGTGCGGACTATGTCATCACGATCGTGCAGGTCGGCGGCTACCGGCCTGCCACCGTGACCGACTTCGAGGTGCCGAAGCGCTTCGGCTTGCGCCAGACGATCGGGGACACGCTCGGAATCGGCGGGATCATGCGCGGGCTCCGCACGATTCCCGTAGTCGTCGACATCTGCCGCGACATGGAGGACGTCTGCCCGGACGCCCTGCTGCTGCAGTACGTGAACCCGATGGCGATGGTGTGCTGGGCCGTTGCGCGCGCTACCACGATCCGCTCGGTCGGGCTCTGCCATTCCGTGCAGGGCACTGCCCGCGACCTGGCCGCCGACCTCTCGATCCCGGCCCGGGAGCTCGAGTACCGCTGCGCGGGGATCAACCACCTCGCGTTCTACCTCGAGCTACGGCACCGCGGCCGCGATCTCTACCCCGAACTTCGCGCAAAACGCGACATCCCGGACTGGAATCGCGTGCGCTACGAAGTCCTGCGGCACTTCGGCTACTTCTGCACCGAATCGTCCGAGCATCTCGCCGAGTACGTGCCGTGGTTCATCAAGAGCGCGCGCCCCGAGCTGATCGACGAGTTCAACGTGCCGCTCGACGAGTATCCGCGCCGCTGCGAGGCGCAAATCGCGGAGTGGGAAGAGCTCGGCTCGTCTCCCCACGGGCTGTCCGCGAAGCCGAGCGACGAGTACGGCGCGCACATCATTCACGCCCTGGGGACGGGTGAGCCGTTCGCCTTCAACGGCAACATCATGAACGACGGACTGATCGACAACCTGCCGCCTTGTTGCGTGGAAGTGCCCTGCATCGCCGACCGCACGGGCATTACGCCGCAGCCAGTTGGCGCGATCCCGCCGCAGCTTGCGGCCCTGATGCGGACGAACGTGAACGTGCAGGAGCTGACGGTCGAGGCGGCCTTGACCGGGAAGCGCGAGTACGTCTACCAGGCTGCGATGCTCGATCCGCACACCGGCGCCGAGCTCTCCCTGGGTGAGATCCACGAGCTTGTCGACGCGCTGCTCGAGGCGCATGGCGACCTCGTTCCGACCCTTGCCTAGGGAGCCGTAGGCGGCCACTGGGCTCGGCCAGGATAATGCGGGGATGCAGAAGTACGTCCTGTCCGAGCTGGACTCGGGCGAGCGGGTGATCTCCGAACGAGTGCCCGGCGTCCGCTCGGTCGCGCTCGGGTTCTGGATTGGAGCCGGTTCGCGCGACGAGACCGACGCGAAGGCCGGTGCCTCGCACTTCATCGAGCACCTCCTCTTCAAGGGCTCGCGTGCGTACACGGCGCAGCAGATCGCCGAGATCTTCGACAGTCTCGGGGGTGAGCTCAACGCAGCGACCTCTCGCGAGCACACGATGGTCTACGCGCGCGTCCCGGACGCGTACGTCCAGACCGCGCTCAACGTCATGACCGACATGGTGTTCGCCCCGGCGTTCTCCGAGCTCGACGCCGAGCGCGACGTCGTGCTCGAGGAGATCGCCATGTACGAGGACACGCCACAGGAGCTCGTGCACGATCTCTTCTCCGAAGCGGTCTTCGGGCGTCACGCACTGGGCCGTCCCGTGATCGGTACGGCGGAGGTGATCTCGTCCGTGACGAAGCGCGTGTTGTCGACCTACCACCGCCAGATGTATGCGGGTGGGAACGTCGTGATCGCCGCAGCCGGCAACGTCGAGCACAACAAGCTGATGCGGATGCTCCAGCGCGCACAGAGCCAGCAGCGGCCGCCGGCGGGCGGGCCGCGTGTCCGTCGCCCGCTGGTGAAGTCGCCGCCACCCGGACTGCGCTTCGCGAAGAAGGACACCGAGCAGTACCACGTCTGCATCGGAGCGCCGGGGATTGCGCGCTCCGACCGGCGGCGCTTCGCGGCGTCGATCCTCGACTCGATCCTCGGGGGCTCGGCATCGTCGCGGTTGTTCCAGGAGATCCGCGAGAAGCGCGGCATGGCCTACTCGGTCTACTCCTTCGCATCGCAGTACACCGACACCGGTCTGGTGGGCGTCTACCTCGGCACGCGCGAGGAGAATCTGATGCCGTGTCTCGAGATCACCGGCGAGCAACTGGCCGACATCGCCGCAGGGAATCTCCGCCCCGAGGAGATCTCGCGCGCGAAGCAGAACCTGAAGGGCCGCATCATGCTCTCGATGGAGTCCACGTCGAACCGAATGAGCCGGCTCGGGAGGTCGCTCGTCACCGACACGGAGCTGCTCTCGTTCGAGCGGATCATCGCCGAGATCGAAGCCGTGCAGGCCGAGGAGGTCTCCGAGCTCGCCGGGCTGCTGTTCGCGCCCGAGGGCTTGTCCGTGTCGGGGATCGGGCCGAGCGAGCGGGTCTTCCGCGCGGCGGTGCGACGGATCAATCCGTCGGTGCTCGCGCGCGCTGCGTGAAGCTCGTCCTCAACGGGCGCGGCGGCAAGGTGGGGCGCGTGCTGGCGCCGGCCCTCGAGGCTGCCGGCCACGACCTCGTCGAGCTGGATGCGGCCGAGGCGATGGTCGACTTCACCGTCCCCGAGGTGGTCGAGGCGAACGTGTCCGCGGCGGTCGAGCGAGGAGTGCCGTGCGTGATCGGCACGACGGGGTTCGATCACGCACGCGTCGACGCGGCCGCGAGGGAGCGGGGAGTGCCGTGCTTCCACGCTCCGAACTTTGCGGTCGGTGCGGTGCTGATGATGCGCTTCGCGAAGGAGGCAGCGGCCTACATGCCGCGCGCCGAGATCGTCGAACTGCACAACGAGGCGAAGCGGGACGCGCCGTCGGGCACGGCCAGGGCGACCGCAGAGCTCCTCGGCAGAGAGCCGGCGATCCACTCCGTGCGCCTGCCGGGCCTCGTCGCGCACCAGGAGGTGCTGTTCGGCGGGGAGGGGCAGCTGTTGACCATCCGTCACGACACCTTCTCGCGCGAGGCGTTCGTTCCCGGCGTGCTGCTTGCGCTCGAGCGGCTATCGAGCCTGCCGCCCGGCTTGACGGTCGGCCTGGACACGCTCCTGTGACCGAGATCACGCGGGTGGGGGAGGAAAACCTCGACGAGCTGCTGCCGCTGATGCGCGGGTACTGCGACTTCTACGAGGTGTCGCCGTCGGACCATGCGCTGCTCGGGCTCGCACGTGCGCTGATCGCAGATCCCGAGCGTGAGGGCGTCCAGCTGATCGCGAGGGACGACGGCGAAGCGGTGGGCTTCGCAACGATCTACTGGAGCTGGGCAACGACGATCGCCGCCCGCATCGGCGTCATGAACGACCTGTTCGTCGCTGCTTCGGCAAGGGGCACAGGCGCCGCCGACGCTCTCATCCGCGCGTGCGTGGAGGAGTGCCGCGCGCACGGCGCCGAAGAGCTTGCCTGGCAGACGGCACGCGACAATGCGCGGGCGCAGCGCGTCTACGATCGCGTCGGCGCGACGCGCTCGGAGTGGGTGGACTACTCGCTCAACGTGCGACCGTAGCGCCTACCGGTTCGCTCGAGCCCGACCCGCTCGTAGAAAGCATGAGCGGCGTCGCGGTGCTCGGCGGTGGTCACGAACAGCTGCTCGCAGCCGCGGGCACGTGCGTCGTCCTCAAGCGCCTGAACCAGTGCACGGCCGACTCCCTGACCGCGGTGCGCCTCGTCGACGACCAGCGCGCCGATCTTCGCCGCCGGGCGATCACGCTCGATCGCCGGCGCGACCTGAAGATGCGCGAGGCCGACGGCCAAGCCGTCGAGGTCGGCGACCACGACGCGGTCGCCCACGATCGCGAGCCGCTCGAGCCGAGCCTCGACCGCGCTCGGCTGCGTCGGATAGCCCAGCTGCGTGAGCAAGCCCGCGATTCGCCCGGCGTCGGCAGCCTGCGCGTCCCGGATCGTCAGACCCATGGGACTAGACTATGAGGCCGTGCTCGGGGAAGTCCTAACCGCCGTCGTCACGCCGTTCGGGCGCGACGGAGCGGTCGATTTCGAGCGCTTCCGCGAACTCGCGCAGCACCTCGTCGAGAATGGCTCCGATGGGCTCGTCGTCGCCGGCACGACCGGGGAAAGCCCGAACCTCACCGATGCCGAGCGGCTCGAGCTCTTCCGCGTCGCCGTCGACACCCTGCGCGGCCGTGGCACCGTCGTCGCCGGCACCGGCACCTATTCGACCGCTCACTCCGTCCACCTCACGCGTGAAGCGCACGAGCTCGGTGTAGACGGGTTCCTCGTCGTCACTCCCTACTACAACAAGCCGCCCGCGCGCGGGATCGTCGAGCACTTCCGCGCCGTCGCCGACGTCAGCGACCGGCCGATCATCGTCTACAACATCCCTGCCCGCGTCGTGATCAACCTCGAGCCCGAGACGATCGTCGAGCTCGCCGGGATCCCGACCGTTCGGGCGGTCAAGCAGGCGAATGACGACCTCGCCCAGGCGGGGCGCATCGTCGCGGAGACCGACCTCGACCTCTACGCGGGGGACGACAACCTGATCTTCCCCTTCCTGGAGCTCGGCGGGATCGGCGGTGTTTGTGTGCACACGCACGTCGTCGGGCCGCGCGTCAAGGCGATGGTTCGCGCTTTCCGTGAGGGTGATGCCGAGGCGGCGCGCCAGATCGACGAGGACCTCGAACCGGTCTACGAGCTGCTCAAGGTCCAGACCAACCCGATCGCGATCAAGGCTGCGCTCAACCTCCTTGGCCATGACGTCGGCGGCCTCCGCCTACCGCTCGTTGCTGCCGACGAAGTCGAGGTCGGTCGCGTCCGCGATTGTCTCGAGCGGCTCGGCGTCCTCAGTTCCGCCGCCGCCGTCTAGCACCGGCTTCACCGCGAGCGCGAGTCCGAGCTCGTCCAGCGACTCGAGCAAGGCGAGCTCGAGGTGGCGCGGCGGCAGCTTCGGCGCGACGAACGTGAGAAAGCCGACGAGCGCGCTGTTGTCCCGTCGCAGCGGCAGCGCAACGGCCAGGCCGTCGCACCCGAGCTCGGCGCCGGGCGCGACGATCGCGTCGCGGCCGGACTCCGCCTCGCGCACGAGCCAGCTCATCAGCGTCGCCACTGCAGGCCCGTCCGCTCCGGTCGCGGCGTCGACGGAGCCGCCCAGACCGTCCTCGTCCCAGGAGACCAGTCCAGCCCACGTGTGGTGCCAGGCACCGGACATGGCTGCGACGACACGGCGGAAGACGTCCGTTCGTTCGTCGCTCGCACCCACTGCACGGTGGAGCGCGGCTGCGACGCGGCCCGCGCGCACCTGCACGACCGCGCGGAGTGCGAGCCCGCCCGCGGCGACGGCGGCGCCCGCAATCGCGAGCCACGTCTGGTCGAATCCGAGACCGGCGAGCGCAAGCACGACTCCGCCGAGGGCGAGCAGCTCGGGCCGCTCCTTCACCTCACCGATGCCGACGAGCCGGATCCGGTAGGGAGCCGAGGCGCGTCGGATCTCGTCTAGCTCTGCCGCGGTGAGAACGGTGGCTGGGTCGAGGCCTCGCTGCACCGCGACGAACGCCTTCGCCACCGCTGGATGGAACTGCGTGCCGGCGTTGCGCTCGATTTCCATCAGCGCGGCGTCGTGGGACAGGCCCTGCCGGTAGGGACGGTCTGTCGTCATCGCGTCGAAGCTGTCCGCAACGATCAGGAAGTGCGACGCGAGCGGCAGGTCGTCGCCGCCGACCCCGTAGTACCCCGTTCCGTCGACACGCTCGTGATGAAGCTCGACCGCACGTGCCTGCGCTGCGACGAACTCGAAGCGTTGCAGCAACCGGGCCGACAGCCGTGGATGCCGGCGCATCGCCGCCCACTCCGCGCCGTCGAGCCCACCGCGCTTGCGCAGCAGGGAGGCGTCAACCGCGACCTTGCCGAGATCGTGCAGCCGTCCCGCCCAGCGCAGGCGGTCGATGTCGGAGAACGGCAGCCGGAGAGCGCGCGCAAGCCCGTCGACGTAGCCGGCGACGCGCAGCGAGTGACGGTAGGTCGACGGATCGCGCTCGTCGACGATGTTGGCGAACGTCTCCAGCGCGCGTAGGGTCTCGCGCTGCAGGCGTCGCAGCCTCAGTTGCGACTGGTGAACGGCGATCGCAAGCGGGATCAGCACGACGACATTCCACGAGTGGCCGATCGCGAGCAGTGCGACGGCTGCGCCGAGACCCGCTTCGCCGGCGCTGGAAACCAGCCGGGGGTCGAAGTTCTCGCGTGCGCGTACGACGTCGAGCAGCAGAGCCCGAACGGTCAAGTACCCAAGTGCAAGCGCGACGACCGCGATCAGATCGTCCAGCAGCTGCAGCCCTCCGACGTCGCCGCCCGCGAGCTCGAACGCGAGCCCTCCGACAGCTGCGGCTCCCGCGTAGACGAGCCCGTCGTAGGCGACCTTGCGGAGCGCAATCCCGTGAAAGAGACCGGCCGCGAGGGTGCCGGCGCCTGCGATGAGCGCGCCGTACCACGGGCCGAGCACGATCACCGCCGCGATCTGGAGCGCACAGGCCAGGCGAAAGCGATCCGGGTAGATCGGTCCGCGCGCCCGCTCGCGATCGGAGTCCTCGAAGAGGCCGACGAGGATCGCGGCAGCCAGAAACAGAGCCAGGGTCGTGTGCCCCATAGCCCGCTTATCGGCCGCGGGCGGTCCCCCGCTTAGACTGAAGGCGTGATCGACGAAACCTGCAGGATCGTTGCCCTCGGCGGCCTCGGCGAGGTCGGCAAGAACATGACCGTCTATGAGTGCCAGGGCGAGATCGTCGTCGTCGACGCCGGCCTGGCCTTCCCGCGGGACGAACATCTGGGCGTCGACCTCGTCCTGCCGGACTTCTCGTATCTGCGGGACCGGGCCAAGTCGATCCGGGCCGTGATCCTGACCCACGGCCATGAGGACCACGTCGGCTCGCTGCCGTACCTGATGCGAGAGGTGGAGATCCCCGAGGTCTGGGCGACTCGGCTGACGCTCGGCCTGATCAAGTCGAAGCTGGACGAGCACGGCCTCCTGCGCGCCGCCGAGTTGCGCGAGGTCCATCCGGACGACCCGCCTCGCGAGCTCGGCCCGTTCCGCATCGAGTTCGTCCGCATGGCCCACTCCATCCCCGATTCCGTCGCGATCGTCCTCGAGACGCCGGCCGGCCGGATCGTCCACACCGGTGACTACAAGCTCGACCACACACCCGTCGACGGGCTGAAGACCGACGTCGGGCGGCTCGCGGACCTCGGCAACCGCGGCGTCGACCTCTTGCTCGGCGACTCGACCAACGCCGAGCGACCCGGCTTCACGCCTTCGGAGCGGATCGTCGGCGAGGCATTTCGCCAGATCTTTCCGCTTCGTGAAGGACGCATCCTCGTGTCGTCGTTCGCGTCGAACGTGCACCGCATGCAGCAGGCGATCGACGTCGCCGTCGGTCTGGGCCGCAAGGTCTGCATCGTCGGCCGGTCGATGCGCAAGAACGCCAACATCGCGCGCAACCTCGGCTACATGGACATGCCCGAGGGCGTGCTGATCCGCCCGGTCGACCTCGAGGACTTCGCGCCGCACGAGCAGCTGATCCTGTGCACGGGCAGCCAGGGCGAGCCCTTGTCGGCGCTGACACGGATCGCGTACCACGACCATCCGGCACTGCGTGTCGAGCGGGGGGACACCGTCGTGATCTCCGCGAAGCCCGTGCCTGGAAACGAGCTACGCGTGCACGACACGATCAACCAGCTCGCGAAGGCCGGCGCGGAGGTTCTCCACCAGGAGATCGCCCCGGTGCACGTCTCCGGCCACGCCTGCTCGGAGGAGCTGCGGACGCTGCTCTCGCTGCTGCGGCCGCGCGCAGTGATGCCCGTCCACGGCGAGTTCCGGATGCAGGCCGCGCATGCACAGCTCGCGCGTGATGCGGGCGTGCCCGCGTCGAGCATCATCCTCGCGGAGAACGGCACGGTCGTCGAGCTGTCGCGCAGCGGCGTTCAGGTGGTCGACGAAGTGGAGACCGGCGTCGCGTTCGTCGACGGGCTCGGAGTGGGGGACGTACAGGATGTGGCGCTGCGCGACCGCCGCCGCCTGTCGGAGGACGGCGTCCTGATCATCGTTGCGACGCTCGCGTCCTCGAACGGCGGCTCGGCTGGGCCGCCGGAGCTGATCGCGCGAGGGTTCGGCGACGGGTCCGGGCCGCTGCTGGACGAGCTCCGCGCCGAGGCGAACCGCGTCCTGCAGCAGTGCCTAAGCGACGACATCAGCGAGATCAAGCTCCTCCAGGAGCACCTGCATGACGAAGTAGGGCAATTGGTCTACGACAGAACCCACCGCCGGCCGATGATCCTTCCGGTAGTTGTAGAGGTCTGATGTCGACGATACGAGCGAGAGAGCCCGGCTGGGCAGACGTGCTGGAAGACCACGCGGCAGAGTGGGCGACCGCTCGACGCCTGGTGGGGCAGCTAGGGGCCTGCGAGGCGGCGGCGCTCGCGTTCTGCCGGCTGCTCGAACGCTGGGCCCGCGGCGACGCCTTTCCTTCGACGGCAGGCGGGCGCGAGGCCGCGCTGCGCCATGCCGCCGACCGGGCCGAGACAGCCCTGACCGGCCTCGATCATCCACTCGACCGCTACCTCCTCGAGCTCGAGGCGGACCGCGCCGAGGGGCGGTCGTGGTACGGCGGTCCGGGCGCCGGCGAGCTGATCGAGTGGGGGCCGATCCTGAAGCGCGCCGGCGTCAGCGGATGCCCGACGCGGGTGGCCCAGTCGTACCTCGAGCTGGCGGTGCTGGTGCGCGCTCTGCAAGGGCTTGCGGACATGGCCCGGATCGACGCGCCGCCCGACCGCTCCTCGCTCTGGGCCGGTCTCTTCGACCTGCGCGAGAACCTCGAGCGCGCCGCCGGCGACCTGCGCGCACTCGCGGCCTAGGACCACTGGCCGCCGAACGGAAAACGCTCCCGCGGGCGCCACTCGTCCAGCGCGAACTCTTCTAGCAACATCGCCGCGTCGAGCTTGTAGTGGCGGGGGAGCTCTCCCGCGAGCCGCCGCTCGATCTCGGCAACGACTCGCGTGGCGTCGACATCCTCGCCGAGCGTCGCGTGCGGCACGACCTCGGCGTGCTCGCCGCCGTACGGCGGCCACGATGGGAAGAGCTGGTAGAGCGCCCGCATGCACTCCCGGAGGGCGGCATCTGGCTCCGGTACGGCGTAGACGACGTCTGGCCACGTCGCGATTCGCGTCAGGGAGAACTCGATCGGCTCTCGTGCTGCGAAGAGGGCGCGCGTCTCCGCGATCACGGCGTCGGTCAGCTCATCCCGCGGCGCGAAGGGATACAGCAACGTGACATGGAACGGAATCCCAAGCGCCACGGTCGCAGTTGCAAAGTCGCGGCGGACGCTGTCGAACGGCTCGGCATCGTCGAGCACGAGGACGAGCGCCGTTTCGAGCGGTCTCGACACGCCGGGCACCTTACGATCCCCGCGTGGCGCCGACACTGACCGTCGTCGGGTCGATCAACCTCGATCTGGTCGCGAGAGTCGAACGCTTACCGAGACCGGGGGAGACGTTGACCGGGGCGACGCTCGAGCGCATCCCCGGAGGGAAAGGCGCGAACCAGGCAGTGGCGGCAGCCCGACTTGGCGCGCAGGTGCGGATGGTCGGCTGTGTCGGTGACGACGGCAATGCAGCCGACGCGCTCGTCGGCCTGCGCGAAGCAGGCGTCGAGCTCGCGCTGCGCGAGGTCGCGGCGCCGACGGGCATCGCGATCATTCTCGTCGCCGGCGACGGCGAGAACCAGATCGTCGTCGTTCCCGGCGCGAACGCCGAGGTCGGCGACTTCTTGGCGCCGGGGAACGTCCTCTGCCAGCTCGAGGTCCCCGACTCGGCGCTGCGCGAGGCGCGCCTGCAGGCGCAGTGGTTGTGCGTGAACGCAGCGCCCGCGCGGCCGCTCGTCGTCGGCGCCGACCTCGTCGTCGTCAACCGCTACGAGGCCGAAGTGGTCGGCGAGCAGCCGCTGCTCGCGCTCACGCTCGGCGAGGAGGGAGCCGTCCTGCTCGAACACGGGCGTGAGGTCGCGCGCGCCCGCCCGCCGCGTGTCGACGCGGTGGACGGGACCGCCGCCGGCGATGCCTTCACCGCCTGCCTCGCCGTCTCGCTGCTGGACGGGCGGGACCGAGACGAGGCGCTGCGACGGGCCTGTGCGGCCGGCGCGATCGCGGCATCGCGGTTCGGCGCGCAGCCGTCACTGCCGACCGCCGACGAGGTAGACGCAATACTCCGCGCGTGAGCGCGACCCGGATTCTCCTCGACTGCGACCCCGGGCACGACGACGCGATCGCACTGCTGCTCGCGCTCGCATCGCCGGAGCTCGACCTCCTCGGCGTCACGACGGTCGCCGGGAACCAGACACTCGAGAAGACGACTGCGAACGCGATCCGCGTGCTCGAGTTCGCCGGCCGCGGGGAGATCCCCGTCGCAGCCGGTGCCGACCGGCCTCTGGTGCGCGAACAGTATGTCGCCGCGTACGTCCACGGCGAGACCGGAATGGACGGCCCGGACTTGCCGCTTGCGCAGAGCGCGCCGCTCGAGCGTCACGCAGTCGACTTCCTCGCCGACACCATCCGCGAGCACGGCGGCGCGGTCACGCTCGTACCCACCGGGCCGCTTACGAACGTCGCCCTGGTGCTGGCGCTCCATCCGGACGCCCGGCCGGAGCGGATCGTGTTGATGGGCGGCGCGATTGCCGAGGGCAACGTCACGCCCGCGGCCGAGTTCAATATCTGGGCCGACCCGGAAGCGGCGGCGCGCGTGTTTAGCAGCGGCATCGACGTGACGATGATCGGCCTCGACGTCACGCACAAGGCGCTGTTCACCTCCGCGCACATGGAACGGTTGACGGGCCGCGTCGGCGGAATGGTGACGGAGCTGCTCCGCTTCTACGGCCACTTCCACCGAGAGGTGTACGACTTCGACGGGTCGCCGATCCACGACGCTGTCGCGGTCGCTGTCGTCACGCGGCCCGACCTCGTCGAGACCAAGCACCTGAACACGGAGATCGACATCGAGTCGGAGCTCTGCCGCGGACGCACCGTCGTCGATGTGTGGCGGCGCAGCGGCCGCGAGCCGAACTCGCACGTCGGCGTCGACATCGATGCGGACGGCTTCCTCGACCTCCTGGTCGAGCGCATCAACTCGTTCGGGTGAGCCTCGTTTTTGCAGCGATCGCGCCGCACGGGACGCTGCCGGAAGCGCCGGTTGCGAACGCAGACGCGACGCACGCAGCGCTCGCCGTGCTCGGAGAGCGCTTCGACGCCGCCGAGCCCGACACGACGATCGTGCTGACGCCGCACAACGTGCACGTACACGGCCACTTCGCCGTCGTGCTCGCGGGCACGCTCGCAGGATCGCTGGCGGAGTTCGACGCGCCGGAGATCCGCCTGTCGTGCCCGGTCGACCTCGAGCTGGCGAGGGAGACGGTCGTCGCACTCCACGACGACGACATCCCCGTGGTGGGTGTGAGCTTCGGCGCGAACGATCCGGGTGCCGCCGCCGCGCCGATGGACTGGGGCGTGCTGATCCCGCTCTGGGTGATGGGCGGCCGGTCGGAGCCGCCCGTGCCGGTGGTCGCGGTCAGCCCGGCGCGGGACCGTCCGCCCGAGGAGCACGTGCGCGCCGGGCGCGCTCTCGCGCGCGCTGCCGGCGAGTCGGGCAAGCGCGTTGCGCTGATCGCCAGCGCGGACCACGGCCACGCCCACGACGCGTCCGGTCCGTACGGGTTCGATCCCGCGGCGGCCGAATACGACGCTCGGATCGTCCAGCTGGTGCAGGAGAACCGTCTCGCCGCGCTTTTGGAGCTGGATCCCGGCTTCGTGGACGCCGCGAAGGCGGACAGCTGGTGGCAGCTGCTGATGCTGCACGGAGCTCTGGCCGACGGCTGGCAGGGAGAGTTTCTAAGTTACGAAGCATCCACCTATTTCGGGATGCTTTGTGCCGCCTATGCACCTAATTAAAGACGTGGGCTATCCAGGCCGAAACCAGCCTGGTAATGCCAATGAGTGGAGAAATGCGGCTGCGGCAACTCATCCTTGCGTTCGTCGCCCTGGGCGGGATCTGGATCGGCATCTACGTCCAGCAGAGTGGCCACGCCCCTGTGCGGGCGACCTTCGCGGCCGGTCCGACACCGCCTGACTTTCCCGCACCCCAACATGCCAAGCTCGTCCACGTCCCCGGCCTGAACCGGCCGGCCTCGGCGACGCCGATCGCCGTCAAGGCGCCGCCGCGGCCGTACGTCCACGCTAGCGGCGGGACGGTCAAGCCGGCGCGGGCACGTCACGCGAAGGTGAAGCCGGCCGCGCAGACGCAGCCGAGCGGCACCGAGATCGTCGACGAGGACACCCGGGACTACGCGGAATCGCCTCCGCCGCCGCTCGAGCCGCTCGCGATCAGCAACATCCAGGTCAGCGGCCTCACGTCCTCGAGCGCGCGCGTCACGTGGCAGACGAACGTGCCGGCGCTCGAGCAGGCGGCGTTCGGTCTCGACGCGCCGACGATCTGGACGGCGCCGAGCTCGGCCGTGCGGATCGACCACGACAGCGTGATCACCGGGCTCGAGTTCTCGACCACCTACACGGCGTACCTGCACGCGGTCGACGAGTGGAACCGCGCGCAGACCGCGACGGTGACGTTTACGACCGGCCCGATGCTCGACCAGAGCAACGCGCGCACGAACGGCAGCAGCATCTTCGTCGACGACCGGCCCTTCTTCCCGACGGCGGTCTGGGCGCAGTGCTCCGACATGTTCAACAGCAACATCGAGGACGGGATCAACCTGTTCATGGGCGACGGCTGCCAGGACGACACCGACCTGCCCACGCGTCTCGGCGGGCGCGCGTACTCGATCGTCGACTCGGAGAACGCGAATGCGACCGGCCGCGGCGTGATCGGCTGGTACTTCCCCGACGAGTGGGACGCGTTCCTCCAGAGCAACGTCAAGCGCGCCGATCTCGCAGACAGCATTCCCGCAGCCCGCCCGGGTCGCATCAGTTTCTTGACGCTGACGAACCACTTCTACAGCCGGGCAGAGCCGCTGCCGCAGGGGAAGGGCATGTATCCGGTCCTGTTCACGATCCCGGATGTGCTCGGCTTCGACCTGTATCCGCTCCAGGTCTGGTGCCGGCCCGCGTTCGGCGACGTGTTCGATGCGCAGCAGGAGCTGCACGTCGTCTCCGGCGGGAAGCCGACCTTCCAGTGGATCGAGGTCGCGCGGATGGAGCAGCCCTGCCGCAAGCACCTCGAGCTCGATCCGACGCCGGCAACGGTCCGTGCGGAGACGTGGCTCTCGGTCGCCGGCGGTGCGAACGCCGTCGGGTACTTCCCGAACCACTGGTCGGATCAGATCGGCCAGGAGATCACGCAGACGAACCGGGAGATCAAGGCGTTGTCGCAGGCGCTGCTCGGGTCAACGGTGGCTGCGTCCTCCGACAACGGGACGGTGCGTGTCTCGGCGCGCAGCCTCAACGGCGCCCTGTACGTGATCGCCGTGAACACGAGCTCCTCGACGATGCAGGCGAAGATCTCGGTCGCGGGCATCGCCGGCCGCTCGGCCACCGTGCTCGGCGCTGGCGGCTCGGC
>Ga0307278_10000692_pt1 | contig 16548 bp, 19 predicted proteins | sample ER_DNA_117_FD_194482 | JGI IMG/M metagenome (GOLD analysis project Ga0307278, IMG submission 194482) | Bulk soil microbial communities from the East River watershed near Crested Butte, Colorado, United States - ER_DNA_117 | ecosystem: Environmental > Terrestrial > Soil > Floodplain | place... | reverse complement strand
GTGGGTGGGGGGGGGGAGAGCGGGGCGCCGGCGTTGCGTGGGATCGCGCGCCAGCCTCGACTCGGCGGGATGTGGCTGAGCGGGGTGGCGAGGACCGGAACGGGCGGCTGCTGGGGCTCGAAGAGGCTGGGCGGTGGGGGTGCGGCCACGGCCGGCGCTGGCGGGGGAGCCGGCGGGGGAGCCGGCCGGCGCCCGGGCGGGGTGGGGTGCACGTCGAGGAGCTGCAGGGGGCCGAGCTCGGCCAGGACCTCCAACGCGGCGGCGAGGTCGGGGTCGAGGGCTGGGGGGCTCATCGGGGCGTGGTGGTCGACGTCGGCGGGGTGCGGCGGTCGGCTTGCTCGATGGCGTCGCGCCACAGCCTGGCCAGCCAGTCGCCCACGCCGGTCACCACGCGCATGATTCCGGGGCGGCGATCGGCGGCGGTGTCGGCATGCTCGGCCGGCTGGTGGCGGTCGGCGGGTCGCTCGGTGGACTGGCGGCGCCCGGCGCCGTCCTGAACGCGCTCGGCTGGCTGCTGCCCTGCGCCGGGGGTTGCCAGCAGCACGGCCAGCAGCGCCACCACTGCGTATTCGGCCAGGGCGCGGACCAGCGGCGCACGCGCCAGCCGGCCACGACTGGCGCGGTGGACGGTCAGCAGCAGCACCACCACGGCGGCCAGCACCACCGTGAGCCAGCCTCGATCCGACAGGCCGGGCTGGGGATCGTGGGTGACCACGTAGGCGACGACGGCCAGGAAGCCGACGATGGCCGAGATCGGCCACCACCAGCGATACAGCGAGCCGGCCGCCCGCAAGGGAAGCGGGCCGGGGTCGGGGAGCGGGTCCCAGCCGGGAAAGGCTTGGCCCCACCCGGGGGCAGGTTGGCCCCAGCCGGCGGCGTAGCGGCGGGCCATCAGCGGCCACCTCCGAGGCGGTGAGGCGGGAGGGTGATCGGGCTCACAAGGGGTCCTCCTTGCGGGTTGGCGGTGGGCGGCGCGTCCGTCCATGGGTGGGTCCGGGCTCGCGCCGCCGCACCGGCCCCCAGCGGTGGGGGCAGTCCGGGTCAGCGGCGGCGCCGGCGGCGGCCGAGCGGGACGACGGGTTCGCAGAGGTGGTTGCGGAACACGCGGTCGGCGGCGGCGAGCTTGGGGCCGCGGTACAGCGGCAGCCGGCAGGCCATGCAGCACACGGCCCAGGTGCCGTCGCCCATGTCGATCTGCCAGATGAGGCGTCGGGGCACGAGCAGGCTCCTTCCAGACGGGTGAGCTGGTGGGTTAGGGCCGGTAGGTGAGGGCGCGGAGGAGCTGGTCGATGCGGTCGGGGTCGTAGCGGCGGTGGCCGCCGAGGGTGCGCCGATAGGGCAGGCGGCCTTGCTTGGCCCAGCGCGAGACGGTCTTGGGCGACACCTGCAGCCGCGCGGCGACCTCAGCAGCGCGCAGCCAGGGACGAGCGGGCATGCGGGACTCACCTCCTTCCAGCGCGTCGGAGCCGAGGGGTTGAGTGGCGGTCGTGCGGCCACCGCCGCTGGCCTGCCTGCGCCTGCCGGCTCGTGGCTAGCGCGAGGTCGGTGGCCAGGCTGGTGGTGCCGGGCAGCCGCCGGGCGGCCCGGACCCCGCAGGCCGGGCAGCTGGTGCGGCGAGCGGTCCGCTCGGCCGCGTGCTGCTTGGTGTTGCGGGCCAGCTCGGTGCCGCAGTCGCCGCAGCAGGCCACGAACACCGGCTTAGTCCAGCCCAGCCCTCGGTCCAAGTGGATGGCGATCCGGCCGCTCATCGCCGCCCACCCCCTCCGGTGTAGCGGCGGGCGAGGGCCTTGACCCGGGCGACGTAGGCCGAGGAGGGGTTGTAGGCGTACAGCGCGGCGTCCAGGCGCCGGGGCGCGCCGGCGTCGCACAAGTAGCGGGCCGCGGCTGGGATGGCGTCGCCGGGGTCGTAGACGCTGGTGTGGCCGTCGTGGTCGTGGTCGCGGCCGAACCGGGCCCAGGCGTTGCCCGCCGGGCCCTTGCCGATGCCGAACTGCATCGGGCCGGCGGCGCCAGCGTGGTTCCAGCCCGAGCGCACTCCGGGCAGGCGGGCGCGGCCGTGGTCGGACTCGACCTTGCCGATGGCGGCTAGTACCGTCCACGACAGCTTGGGGCAGCGTGGGGCGGCCCGCCGGTACAGCGTGAGGTAGGCGGCGGGGATGTCGGCGGTGGCGGCGCGGCTTGGCGGCGCCTGCCAGGCCGGTCGACCTCGAGCGTGGGCGGGCGGGTCCAGCAGCCTCAGGTCGCCGGCGACGCCGTAGGCGGTGACCACCAGCACCAGCAGACACACCAGGACCACGGTGCCGCGCACACCCAGCCGGACGGCGACCCGGAGTGGTAGCAGCGCCAGCCAGCCGGCCAGGGCGATCACCCGGCACCTCCCGGCCGCACCACGCGCAGCCAGCCGCCCCGCAGCCCCGTGACCCGGACCGGGACGCCGCCGCGGATGGCCTCGACCATCCGGCCGCCGCCAACCACCATCGCCACATGCCGGCGCGAGGGACCATCGCTGCGGTAGACGACCAGGTCGCCAGGCTGCAGCCGGCCGCGGACCCGGGGGAGGTCGGCGAGCTGGCCGGCGGCGGTTCGCGGGATGGTGACGCCGGCCGCCCGCCATGCCGCCCAGGTCAGCCCGGAGCAGTCGTAGGCGTCGGGGCCTTGGGCGCCCCACTGGTAGGGCTTGCCACGCTGCTGAAGCGCGAACGCCACTGCCTCCGCCGCGCCGCCACCGTCACCGGCGGCTGGCGGGCGCGCGGCCTGGCGGGGAGCAGGCAGGTGGATGGCTGGCAGGTCGCCGCGGCGGAGCTGGTCGACCAGCGGCCGCAGGCGGTGGGCCTGGGGGGCGGCCAGCCACGCCAGAATGGTCACCACGACCAGGACGGCCAGGCCGCCACCCTCGGGCTTGTGTCGCGGCGGTCGGGCGATCACCGCTCGACCCCACGCAGCTCGGCGGGGGTTAGCTCCTTCATGCGGCCCTACCCTTCAGTTCGCACTCGGGTTGGTTGGTGGCAGGATCCGGGTGCGCGGGTGGGGTGGGGATGGTTGTCATGCTGGCTGCCGTTGATGGCTTGTGATGCAGCTCCCCCTGCCCCACCGCTCTTCCTGGACCGCTGATTAGGCTCTGCGACCGATCGCTGTGTAGGGCGATGCCGGTACGGGAGGGCAGCGCAAGGACCGCCGCTGCTGGAGGGAGCCGATGGGGACCTGGGTTGGGATCGACATCGCCAAGCACGTCCACTGGGCCACCGCCATCGATGACCTCGGCCAGGTCGTGTGGGACCAGCGGGTGCCCAACGAGCCCGCCGCGCTCCAGCAGCTGATCGATGACCTGGGCGAGCTGGGTGGTGAGCCGGTGATCGGCTTGGATGTGGTCGGCGGCATCGCCGCGCTGGCCGAGGCGATGCTTGGGGCGGCCGGGTTGCGGCTGGTCCACGTCCCTGGGCTGGCGGTCAACCGGGCCCGTCAGGGCACCACCGGTGGCGAGCACAAAAGCGATCCGCGTGATGCCCGGGTGATCGCCGAGCAGGTCCGCACCCGCCGCGACCTGCGGCCGATCCAGCCCGCCAGCGAGCTGGAGGTGGAGCTGCGGCTGCTGGTGGGTCGGCGCGGCGACCTGCAGGTTGAGCAGACCCGTCGCCTGGCTCGCCTGCACGACCTGCTGGTCGGCATCCACCCAGGGCTGGAGCGGGTGCTGGACCTGACCACCAAGGGTGGGCTGTGGCTGGTCAGCCGCTACGCCACGCCCGCCGAGGTCCGCGCCGCCGGCCGCCACGGGCTCATCGAGCACCTGCAGGGCGCTGGTGGGTTGTCGGCCCGCCAGGTCCAGGCCCTTGCCGACCGGGCCCTTGCCGCCGCGGCGGCCCAGCAGCTGGTGATCCCTGGAGAGCGGCTGGCCGCCAGCCTGGTCCGCGAGCTGGCCGCTGAGGCGCTGGCCTGCCGCCGGCGCGTCCTGCAGCTGGACCGTGACTTGGCGGAGTTGCTGGAGCGCCACCCTGACGCGGCCCTCATCCGCAGCCTGCCCGGCATGGGGGCCGTGCTGTGCGCGGAGTTCATCGCCCTGGCAGGTCCCCTTGCCCGCTTCCGCTCCGCTGATGCGCTGGCCGCGGCGGCTGGGCTGGCCCCGGTGCTGCGCCAGTCCGGCAAGGTCCGCTTCCAACGACGCCCCAGCGGCGGCAACAAGGGCCTCAAGCGGGTGTTCTACCAGTCGGCGTTCTGCTCGCTGTCCTCGCCCGACAGCCGCGCCTTCTACGCCCGCAAACGCCGCGAGGGCAAACGCCACCATCAGGCCCTGATCGCGCTGGCCCGACGGCGCATCGACATGCTGTGGGCCATCCTCCACAGCCGCCAGCCGTACCAGCCCAACTACCCGAAGGCGGCTTGACGAACGCATTAGGCTGCATCACCGCCCTGGCCGCGGAGGGCGCGGCGGCGGCGCTGGCGGGCCCGGTCGACCGCCCTCAGCAGCTGGGCCGAGGCCGGGTCGCGGCAGCGGCGGTGGCGGGCCTGGTGGGAGGCGGCCCGAGTGCAGGGCTGGCAGTAGGGGGAGGTGCGGGTGCCCCGGCGGCGGTAGAAGGCGCTCAGTGGCTTGACCTGGCCGCAGCGGGGGCACCGCTTCACCGCGGTCATGCGGCCGTCCCCTGGGGCGCGAAGGCGGCCTCCAGCAGCCGGTCGTAGCGGTCGCGGGGCAGCCCGGCCAGCATCTCCAGGACCTGGCCGTCGGTGAGGGCGCGGATGTAGGCGGCCAGGACCAGGCAGCGGGCCCCACTCCGCGGAGTAACCCAGGCCAGCGCGGTGCCGGCATCCAGCCGACGCCGCCACCACCCGACGCCGGCGATTTGGACCGGGTCGCCGGCCCGGGTCCAGGCCCGCCACACGATCCGGCCGCTCGGGTCCTGGTGGCGGGTGACGGCGCCGAGCCGCCGGCGGGGCGCGCACGCCACCACCGTCCACCGGTCGACGGCTGGGGTCGGCTCAAACCGCAGCACCACTCCGGCCGGCAGAACCGGCCGGACGAGTGCGAGATCGACTAGGGCGGCGAACCGGGGCTTGGGGAGCTGCAGGAGCAGCTCGTTCAGAGCGTGGTTGCCGAGCCGGCGGATATGGGCGGCGAGCTGGTCATCGCGATGGCTCACGCACCCCCACCCCCGTCCGGGGTAGGGGGGAGGCCTTCTTGCTCGATGCGGCGCAACACCGCGGCCGGGACGTACAGGTCGCGGGCGCCCAGGCGGGTGGTGGGCAGGCGGCCGGAGCGGGCCAGCTTGTAGGCCTGCCAGCGGGATATCCCCAGCCGCTCGGCCACCTCCGGGAGCGGGATCAGGATGCGGGGGTCGCCGTCCAACACCGACCCGGCCGCGGCGGGGGAGGGGACAGGATGGGACGCGGTCACGAGGCGCCCACCCCCTGGGTCAGGGAGGCGAGCAGCTCGCGGATGGCGGCCTCGGGGTAGCGGCGGTGGCCGCCGAGGGTGCGCTGGAACGGCAGGCGGCCGTCCTTGGCCCAGTGGGTGATGGTATTGGGGGAAACCTTCAGGATGGCGGCGACCTGAGCCGACCGTGGGACGGTTGGGGTGCTCGGCGCGCGCCGAGCAGACTGCTGGTGCATCGGACCTCACTCGATGCTCTGGGTGCCGGGGGCGCGTCACCGCCCCCGGCCCCGACTCTTCAGAACCTGGTTTCTCGCGCCCTGCGCGGCCTCAGCTGGTCATGGCTCCCTCCGACTTCGTGGGTTCCAGCTCGTGCGGCGCCACCATTGGGCAGCCGTTGGTCGAGACGGCGAAACTGCGCCAGAGGACGTGTCGGGACGTCCGAGTACGCTGGAAACGTCTCAAGAGCGACGCCTCGGAGGATTCGGTGGCGAACGAGCGGCTTCGCAGCTGCATCACCGGCGCGCGGCTCACGATCCCGGATGTGGCTGCTCAGGTCGGCGTGGACCCCAAGACGGTCGAGCGGTGGATCGTCCTCGGTCGTCTTCCTCACCGCTCGCACCGATGGGCGACCGCCTCCCTGCTTGGGACGGACGAGGCCTATCTCTGGCCCGACATCGCTGACAACAGACGCACCCAGGCGGCCAGCGCAGCCGAGCTGGTCACCCTCTACAGCAATCGCGGTGCCGTACCGGGAGCGCTGTGGAGGAGCCTGCTTGAGGCCGCCTCAGCCAATATCGATGTCCTGGTCTTCTCCGGCCTGTTCCTTCCGGACGGGTATCCGGAGGTTGCCAAGCTGCTTGCCTCCAAGGGTGAGCAGGGGGTCAAGGTGCGCCTTGCCCTGGGAGATCCGGACTCGGAGGCGGTGCGCCGGCGCGGGGACGAGGAGCGGATCGGTGATGGCCTTGCCGCCCGGGTCCGGCTGAGCCTGATCTACCTCCGGGATGCGGTCGGTGCTTCCGGGGTCGAGCTGCGCTTTCACGCCACCACGCTCTACAACTCGATCTACCGGTTCGACGATGACATGATGGTCAATGCCCACGTCTACGGGGCGCCAGCCGCGCATTCCCCGGTACTGCACCTACGGCGCCTGCCCGGTGGGCGACTGTTTGACCACTACCAAGCATCCTTCGAGCGGGTTTGGGAGCAGGCCAGCGCAGAAAGCCCAGTTGGTGTGCTGGAGCAAGGAGAAAGGCCTTAGCCAGTGGCCCGGATCGACTACTTCAACGACCCCAACGCCCCCAAGGCCAATAGCATCGTCCCGTCGGTGACCGCCATCGTGCCCAACAACCGCGGCGAGCTCCTGCTGGTGCACAAGACCGACAACGACCTGTGGGCGCTTCCCGGCGGCGCCATGGATATCGGCGAGTCGATAACGGATACCGTGGTGCGGGAAGTTAAGGAAGAGACAGGCATTAATGTCGAGGTCACCGGCGTGGTGGGGATCTACACCAATCCCAACCACGTCATGGCCTACGACGACGGTGAGGTCCGCCAGCAATGCTCGATCTGCTTCACGACTAGGATGCTGGGCGGGCAGCTCACCACCAGCGGTGAGACCAGCGACGTTCAGTTTGTCGCCCCTGAGCGGCTGGACACCCTGAACATCCATCCGTCGATGCGGCTCCGGATCGAGCACTACCTGGAGCGGCGCGCCGCGCCCTACATCGGTTGAACTGGCCGGCCATGCAGCCGAGCCTGGGTCCGCTCAACTGCCGCTTGGAGCAGGGGCCGGGCGCGAATAATGGCCCGGTGCACCGGATCATCGGGCGGGTAGCGGCGCCGGATCTCGCTGATCCGCTCGTCCAGGGTCATGGGTTGGCCCGCCGGCCCGGAAGTCATATCGGCGAAGGTGAGTGCGTCCATGACCGACCCATCCTCGACCGGGAAGGCGGCCAGCTCCTCGACAAGGCCACGCTCCTCGGCCTCAAATCGCGCCCCGGAGTGATGCGCGACCAGACAGGCCAGGCGTTCTTGGCCGCGGGCGCGGAGAAACCGGGCCCCGTCGAGCGGATGAAAGCCGAGCTGGTTCAGCGACGGGGCGTAGCCGATGTCATGCAGATAGGCGGCGGCTACCAGCAGATCGCCGTCCTGGGCTGGCAGGATTGTGGCCACGCGACGCGCCTTGTCAGCGACGGCTTGGACATGCTTCCAGCGATCGCCTAAGGGTGCGAGCAGCTCCGTGGCTTGCGCGTTTGCCCACGATTCCAACGTCATGGTGCGACGATACCCTGCTCCCCATCCGCGTCCATTCGCTCGAGCAGGCGTTGACGTACGTTTCCAGGGCGATCCCGGCTGAGCTGCCCATCGGGACATATCCACAGTCGGCTGCTGCGACGTGGCTGGTGGCGGCTGAGGACGCATCCTTGCAGGTCTCTGGCCCGTTCGACGGTCTAGCCCACGAGTCCCGGCGCCATGGCGTGCAGCTGGTGTATGTCGTGTTACCTGACACTCCGGCGGGCCGGAGACCATAGCTACCTCGCGCAGCCGTTCAACGGGGAGAAGGGGAGGGGAGAAGAGACCCTGCATCGGAACAATCGGTCGGTTACCCTACGCCCCGTGACCGACCCAAACGACGACTACCTCCACCGCGAGGCAAGAGCGCGGATCAAGATCGACCAGCTACTTACGGCCGCAGGATGGTTGGTCCAGAACGCCAACCAAGCCAACGTCTCCGCCGGGCCTGGGGTAGCGGTCCGGGAGTTCACGCTTGAGAAGGACCATGGTCGGGTCGACTACATGCTGTTTCTAAATGGCCAGCCGGCGGGGGTGATCGAGGCCAAGCCGGAGGGCACCACCTTGGTGGAGGTGGAGCACCAGAGCGGCAAATACGTTACCGGCTTGCCCACGTGGATGAACCCGCCCGTCTATCCACTTCCGTTCATCTATGAGTCCACCGGCAGCGAGACCCGGTTCACCAACGGCTACGACCCCGATGCCCGTAGCCGCCGGATCTTCAGCTTCCACCGGCCCGAGACCCTGGCCGAGTGGGTTAGGCAGGTCATAGCCAACCCCGAGGCTCCGACCTTCCGCGCGCGGCTGCGGACCATGCCCGAGCTGGACAATCCGCGGCTGTGGGAAGTCCAGGCGAAGGCGATCCGCAACCTTGAGGCGTCGCTGTGGGAGGATCGCCCGCGGGCCCTGATTCAGATGGCTACTGGGTCGGGCAAGACCTTCACCGCCGCCAACCTCTGCTACCGACTCATCCGGCACGCCGACGCCAAGCGGATCCTGTTCCTGGTCGACCGGTCGAACCTCGGCAAGCAGACCAAGCTTGAGTTTGACAAGTTCGTCATCGCCGACACCCAGCGCAAGTTCCCCGCCGAATACGTCATTCAGCACCTCACCTCAAACACGGTCGACACCGCCGCGCGGGTCTGCATCTCGACCGTGCAGCGCATCTACTCCATCCTCAAGGGCGACCAAGAGCTGGATCCCGAGCTGGATGAGCACTCCATCTACGAGCTCTCCCTGGCGCAGCCGGTCCCGGTCGAGTACAACCCGACGCTGCCGCCGGAAGCCTTCGACGTGGTCATTGTGGATGAGTGCCACCGCTCCATCTACGGGCTGTGGCGCCAGGTGCTGGAGTACTTCGACGCTCATCTGATCGGCCTGACGGCTACCCCGACCAAGCAGACCTTTGGGTTCTTCCGTCAGAACTTGGTTATGGAGTACTCCCACGAGATGGCCGTGGCCGACCAGGTCAACGTCGACTTCACCGTCTACCGCATCCAGACCGCCATCACGGAACATGGCGGCCGCGTTGACGCTGGTGAGTGGGCGGGGTTCCGTGACCGGCAGACCCGTAAGGTGCGCTGGGAAGCCGTCGACGAACCGATGGCCTACACCGCCGCCCAGCTTGACCGGGCCGTCGTCGCCCAGGACCAGATCCGCACCGTTATCAGGACTTTCAGGGACAAGCTATTCACTGAGCTGTTCCCGGGTCGCAAGACCGTCCCGAAGACGCTGATCTTCGCGAAGGACGACTCGCACGCCGACGACGTCGTGCAGATGGTCCGGGAGGTCTTCGGCAAGGGCAACGAGTTCGCCACCAAGATCACCTACCGAACCCGTGACGGGGAACCGGAGGACCTACTACAGGCGTTTCGCAACTCGCTGAATCCGCGCATCGTGGTGACGGTGGACATGATCGCCACCGGCACCGACGTTAAGCCGCTGGAATGCCTGGTGTTCATGCGGTCGGTCAAGAGCCGCACCTACTTTGAGCAGATGCTCGGCCGCGGGGTGCGCGTCATCGATGACACCGACTTCCAAGCGGTCACCGACGACGCCAAGCACAAGGACCGCTTCGTGGTCGTTGACGCCGTCGGCATTGCCGATACACCCTTCATCGAGACTATCCAGCCGCTGGAGCGCAAGCCCAGCCAGAGCCTGGAGGGCCTGTTCAAGCTGGTCGGGTTCGGCAACAAGGATCCCGAGGTGGCCTCGACCATCGCCGGACGCCTAGCACGTCTCGACAAGCGGCTCACCAAGGACGATCGGGAGGCACTCACCGCGCTGGCCAGCGGCACCGACCTTGGGACCATCGCTCACGGCATCGTTGAGGCCCTGGACCCAGACAACCAGCTGGCCGCCGCCACAGCCACCGGCGCGCCCGGGACCGACGCGGCTGCAGTCGCGCAAGCCGCCACCACGCTGATCAGCAACGCGCTCGAACCGCTATCCTCCAACCCGGAGCTACGCAACGCGATCCTTGATGTGCGCAAGTCCTATGAGCAGACCCTCGACGAGGTCTCCAAGGACACCGTCCTGTTCGCTGGCCCCTCCCAGGAGGGCCGGGAGAAGGCCACGGCGATGGTCCGATCGTTCAAGCAGTACATCGAGGAGCACAAGGACGAGATTCGGGCGCTGCAGATCCTCTACAGTCGACCCCATCGCCAGCGGCTGACGTTCGCGGAGATCAAGCAGCTGGCCCAGGCCATCGAGCGGCCGCCGCGGCAGTGGACCCCAGAAAAGCTGTGGCGGGCCTACGAGATGCTGGATCAGTCCAAGGTGCGTGGCTCTGGAGGGCGGATGTTGACCGACATCGTCTCGCTAGTGCGCTACACCCTCGACCAGGACCAGGAGCTGGTACCGTTCCGCGACCAGGTCGAGGCACGGTTCGCCGCCTGGCTAGCAACCCAAGAACAGCAAGGGGTGTCCTTCACGCCAGATCAGCTCCAATGGTTGATCTGGATGAAGGAGAACATCGCCACTGAGCTGGGAATCGGACCAGAGTCGTTCGAGTACACACCCTTCGTCGAGCACGGCGGCATCGGGAAGGCGGCCCAAATGTTCGGCGAGCGCTTGGTCCCGCTGATGGCCGAGCTGACCGAAGTCCTGGCCGCATGAGCGAGCTGAGGCTCAGCGCGAGAAATGTTCCGCATGCACTCCCGCCAGGCTGGGCCTGGGTAAACATTGGTGAACTTCAACCTGAGTTTCAGAACGGAGCATCGAGCAGGGGCGAAGCCGGCGGGACGCCAACGATAGTCTTGCGGTTGGCCGATGTGATCAACGGTCAGATATCACTTGCGAAACCCCGTCGGGTGCTCTTGAGTGATCAGACGCGGGAAAAGTACCGAGCTGCGCAGGACGACATTCTTGTCATTCGTGTAAACGGCAGCAAGGAAATTACTGGTCAGTTCATTCTATGCAACGTAGACGACCTCGTTTTCTGCGATCACTTTATTCGGATGCGCATCGCGGATGATCTTGCCCATCCTCGCTACCTAGCCGCTCTCAGCAATTCATCTCTCATCAGGCGGCAAATTGAGCAATCACTCGTTTCGACTGCAGGCCAAAACACTATCAATCAGAGCCGCCTACGTTCAATCCTGATTCCGTTGCCCCCTCGGATTGAACAAGAGCGAATCGTTGCAGCCATTGAGCAGCACCTCTCCCGGATCGATGCGGGAGTGGCAGCATTGCAATCCGCGCGCACCCGAGTCTTATCGCTTGTAAAGGCCGTGTTGCTTGCAGCTGTGCCAGATGAGCCACCGCTAGGCTGGACCACCGTGACCGTTGGCGAGGCCGGAGAGGTAAGACTGGGTCGACAGCGCTCTCCCAGATTTCATCGCGGACCGCATATGCGCCCATATCTCCGTGTTGCCAACGTTTTCGAGGATCGAATCGACACGTCGGACGTAATGACCATGCACTTCTCGGATGAGGAGTTCGCGCAGTATCGCCTTGAGCCCGGCGACATCCTTCTAAATGAGGGGCAGAGTCCTCACCTACTCGGACGGCCGGCGATGTATCGCGGCGACCCTCCGAACGTAGCATTCACTAACAGTCTGCTGCGATTCCGCGCGAACACGGGAGTTCTGCCTGAATGGGCACTGCTTGTCTTTCGTCGTCATCTCCATGCTAAGCGCTTTATGCGTGAATCACAGATCACGACCAACATTGCTCACCTATCGGCCGGCCGGTTCAAGAACATTGAGTTCCCCATCCCATCGGTTGACGAACAGCGTCGAATCCTCATTTCAGTCGATGAGAAACTGTCTCTTCTTGCGGCAATGTTGATCACTTTGGATCAGCAACGCGTCCGCGCAAGCACGATTCGGTCCGCTATCCTTGCAGCCGCCTTCTCCGGGAGGCTCGTACCCCAAGACCCCTCCGACGAGCCTGCCTCGGTCCTGATGGGCCGTATCGCCAGCGAGCGGGCAGCGTCCAACGCCCATCGGCCCAGTATCAAGCCTGGCATCACAAAGGTAACCGCATGAGCGATAGCGCCATCATCGTCCAGAAGCTATGGAACTACTGCAACGTCCTCCGCGACGACGGTCTGTCGTACCAGGACTACATCGAGCAGCTCACGTTCTTACTGTTCCTCAAGATGGCTGACGAGCAGATGCAGCCGCCGTTCAACCGCCCCAGAATCGTGCCCGACGGACTGGACTGGGCAACGCTGCGCCGCTTGGACGGTGATCCGCTGGAGGTGCAGTACCGGCGTATCCTTGCTGAACTCGGCAAGCAACCGGGCACCCTCGGCATCATCTTCCGCAAGGCCCAGAACAAGATCCAGGACCCAGCCAAGCTTAGGCGGCTCCTGTCGGACCTCATCGACAAAGAGCAATGGATGACGCTCGACGCCGACGTCAAGGGCGACGCCTATGAGGGTCTGCTGGCCAAGAACGCCGAGGACATCAAGTCCGGAGCCGGGCAGTACTTTACCCCGCGGCCACTCATCCAAGCCATCGTGGACGGCATGCTACCCACCGCCTCAATGCGGGTATGCGACCCAGCAGCCGGTACCGGCGGCTTCCTCCTCGCTGCCTATGAGCAGATGAAATCGGCACATCTCGACCCCGATGAGAAGCGATTTCTGCGTGACAGCGCGCTACGAGGCTGGGAGATCGTCGACGCCACGGCACGCTTGTGCGCCATGAATCTCCTCCTCCACGGCATCGGTACACCTGAAGGCAACAGCCTCATCACCATTGACGATGCACTGCGATCGGCTCCAAGCCAGCACTTCGACATGGTCCTGACGAATCCTCCCTTCGGCAAGAAGTCCTCCTACAAAGTCATCAACGCCCAAGGTGAGGCGGAGCGTGAAGACATGAGCTACCTACGGGAGGACTTCTGGGTGACCACCTCCAACAAGCAGCTCAACTTCCTCCAGCATGTACGGTCACTGTTGAAGATCAACGGGCGAGCGGCAATCGTCGTGCCCGACAATGTGCTCTTCGAGGGAGGCGCCGGCGAGACGGTCCGCCGCCTGCTTCTGGAGCAGTGCGACGTTCACACGCTCCTTCGCCTGCCCACCGGCATCTTCTATGCCGGTGGTGTCAAGGCCAATGTTCTCTTCTTCGACCGCAAGCCACCATCCGAGACCCCTTGGACCAACAAGCTCTGGATCTACGACTTCCGGACCAACCAGAGCTTTACGCTCAGGACGCGCCAGCTCACCCGCGCCGACCTCGAGGACTTCGTTCGCTGCTACAACCCAACCGACCGGCACGAGCGAAGCGAGACCGACCGATTCCGAGCCTTCGGATACGACGAACTCATTGCCCGGGACAAGACATCCCTGGACATCTTCTGGCTCCGGGACGAATCGTTGGAGGACACCGACAATCTGCCGGCACCCGAAGTCATAGCAGCGGAAATCGTCGAAGAACTCCAGGCGGCACTGGACCAGTTCGCGGCGGTTGCAGCCTCCTTGAACGACAACGACACATCGCCGTGACCTGCATCAGCCTCTGATACCACTAGGTTTGGGCAGGCGTGAGCCAGAAGTCGCAGAATCCGCATCAGGCGATCGCCTCAGCGCGGTTTCTAGTCACCAACATTGGAGACGAGGCCTCGTTCGGTACGATCAATGCAGCCTGTCAGGGCGTAGATCCGGCGCGGTAGTCGCGTGCTTGGTCCAGGAACCATGAAAGCTGAGCGAGGAGCAATTCACGTCCTGAAGCCTCGGCTAGGACAGCGAGATCGAAGCCTGGGCGCAGTTCGATCTTGGCTGCTGGGAGATCAACCCCGGGCACTTGATTCAGGCGTCGACGGAACTCTTCACGAAGTTCGATGTCATCGAAGGGAGGGCGGCCGGCGAGGTGTTGGAAAACGACTTCGAATTTGCCGGTGGGGTATAGGGCGCCAGGCCAGATACTTCCGGAGGGGTGCTCGGAGGTGCGGGCCATCAAGAAACAGGAGGTTTCCCCGGCCGTCCCGTACTGCAGCCGCCCACCCACCGCGGTCCAGGCGTCGAGGATGGCGAGGACGCCGTGGACGGTGCTGGGGGCCTGGAGTTCCGCGAGCTGCTCGACAAACCGGTCCCGCAAGGCGGGATCTTGACCGGGATTGGGATCGGGTACCGTCTCAGCAAGGGCGTCGACGCTCAGACCGGCGAGCTGTGCGAGCTCTTCAGTGGTGATGCGCTGAGCTGGGTTGGCATGGCCGCGTTCGTCGAACTGGACGCCTTCTTGGGCCAGGAGGTCGCGCGGGTCGTCATTCCGACCCGGCTCCGGCCACCGGAAGCCGGAAGAGATGGTGCCTTCGGCTTGCAGCACCCGATGCGCGTTGATGGCCGGGACGGTCGCCAGCCGCATGCCGACGGGCACCGGATGGCTGCCGATGAGCGCCGCCAAGTCACCATAGGTGGTCCAGGAGCCGGCCGGCAGTTCTGCCAGGGCCTTGGCCATCACGTCCCAGGCGACACCGGAGTCACTGCCGGTCGCGACGTCGGTGGGTCCGGGCCAGATCGAGATCACCCGTTCGGCGAGTTGATCGGCCCTGGCGTAGATCTCAGAGCGCCCCCACCGGGAGAGTTCGGCGATGTCCTGGTTCATTGAAAGGCCACTCTTGGCAAGCTGTGGGCGCTTCACCGCAAAGGAGCTGTTGCTCAGCTTGGAGTTGTACCCGGTCAGGGTCAGGTTGCCCAGGGTGTGGACCAGCCCTTCGTGGACTTGACCTAGGTTCTCGTCCGGCTGCAGGTCTTCGCCCAGGGCGCGGCGCCAGTCGGGGGTGAGCGTCTGGGGGAGGACGTGTTCGATGGTGAGGCCGGCGAACGCCACTGGTTCCTTGCTCCCGTAGGACTCCTCCAGCCACTGCAGGACAAGGAGCCGCTGGGTGGCACGACCATTGAGGTAGAAGGGAATCGTACGCAAAGCGTTGCGGAGTTCGGCGTCAGTTGCGTAGTACTTCCGCCCGGTGGAGAGGTAGGCGCGCACCGCCTCATCGATGGGCAGCTCCTGGTTCATCTCGGTGACGACGCCGAGCAGGATGCGGTTGATGTTGGCAGTCGCCCGTCCAATCAGCAGGCGTCGGACAAAGAAGCTCTCCACGTTGCGCATGGCCGCAGCGATCTGCTCGGAGGTCGCCGTACCTTGATCCCGGCGATCCAGCAGGTGCAACAGCAGCGGATAAACGGTTGTGGTCCCCCAGGCGTTGAGTCGCTGCAGACGGAGGCACACCTGCGGATCGGGCTCGTCTGCGGGATGGAGAATCACCTGGAGGAGCCGGCCAAGCCGCGCGAACCGGGCTAACTCGGCCTCGATCTCGGCCTCCGTTGTGAGCCGGTCTAGGCGCGCCTGCTGGGCGGTGTAGGTGTCGGTCTGTTTCACCCGGGGATCGCGATGGACCAGGTCCAGCCAGAACAGCAGCTCCAGGTCCGCGCTGCCCAGCTGACTTTGTAGCGGCATCCATAGCGACTGGTAGGCGGCTTCTCCTGTCGTGGGGAGGCGCATGAACAGGTAGTTGCGCAGCAGGTCACCCTGGGTGAGCCGCAGGCCGGTGTTGTTCAAGGATTCGAAGATGCGATGCGCGTTGTCGCCGTGCTGTGCGGCCACCGACACCAGGGCGAGCCCGGACATCACGGCGTCCTCGATCCGGGCGATGTCGGAGAGATCGTCAGGGTCGTCCGCGGCCACCAGCTGGGCCTGGAAGAACCGGTAAGCGGCACCGACCGGGTCGCTCCCCCCAGCCTGGGGCGTGGAATCCAGGCAGGCAAGGTAGGCCGGGCGGTCTTCCTGGGTCGGCACGAGCTTGAGCCGCTGCTGTCCCGGCTTCCACTTGTTGATCAGGTACTGGGTGTCGATCCGTTCCCGGTGCTCGGGGTCTTCTGTCGTGACCAGATGATCTCGGATGGCGCAAAGAAGGATCGACAGGTAGTGAGGCGCTGCTGACCGTCAACCACGAGGAACTCCTGGACCCCGGCCGGCCCGTTGCTCGGGCTGGGCGCCAGCACTAGCGACCCGATGAAATGCGTCGCACTCGGGGCATCAACCCGGTCCTCGGCCAGCTTGAGGATATCCTCCCAGAGCCGCTTGAGCTGGTCCTGCTTCCACGAGTAGGTCCGCTGGTAGAGCGGAACCTGGTACTGCTTGGAACCCTCCAACAGCTCTTGAAGCGTCGTCTCCCGCGCCGCAACCACCCTCGGCTCCTCCCAGCTGCACGCCTGCGATGCTCACGGCAACACCACCCCGGCAATGGAGAGGTGACGTCACCCGCGAAGTCCGTGAGCCTACCTCAGTCGCTTCCCAGACGGTCTGCTGCCCCGGCTAACTAAGCGACCAAGTCAAGTCCGCGGCCTCGGTTGGCTGTCAACGGCCAAGTTGAGGTCCCCGGTGGTGGCCATCAAGAAGTCCCCACCCCTGAGGGTTGCTCAGGTCTTGTTCATGCGGGTG
>Ga0307278_10000691_pt1 | contig 16557 bp, 14 predicted proteins | sample ER_DNA_117_FD_194482 | JGI IMG/M metagenome (GOLD analysis project Ga0307278, IMG submission 194482) | Bulk soil microbial communities from the East River watershed near Crested Butte, Colorado, United States - ER_DNA_117 | ecosystem: Environmental > Terrestrial > Soil > Floodplain | place... | reverse complement strand
CAGCGGTGAACGCTTTTGGCCGTTAAGCCGGCAGGCGCGTCCCAAGCAACTCCTGCGCCTCGTCTCAAACAAAACTCTGCTCGAAGAAACTTTGGCGCGCCTTGAGGGACTTATTCCACCCGAGCGAATTCTGATCCTGACGAACACAGAACAGGAAAGCGCAGTTCGCAAACTGCTCAGGAATTTTCCAAAGGAGAATATCGTAGCCGAGCCGGCCAAACGCGACACTGCTGCTGCCGTCGCGCTCGGCACCGGCTGGGTGGCAGCTCGCGATCACGCAGCCATCATGGTCGTTCTTCCCGCCGATCATGTGATTGCAAACCAAGCGGCTTTTCAGGAAACGCTCGCCCTCGCTGCCGACGCGGCCGAGGAGACAAGCGAGCTTGTCACCATCGGCATCAAACCAACCTGGGCATGTCCCGGATTTGGTTATATAGAGCAAGGCAAGTCCGTCCATTTGCGCAAGCGCACCGACAACGATGCGATTCATCGGGTCCTGCGCTTTCGCGAAAAACCCAACCTCGACCTGGCTGAATCGTTTTTGCGAAAGGGAAATTTCCGGTGGAACGCGGGGATGTTCGTTTGGTCGGTGCCTACAGTGCTCCGCGAATTCAACCGTCAGGCGCCAGAGCTGGCTGATTTCATTTCCCAAGTTCGGGCTCCGGGCAATTTCGAGAAGGCTTTGCGTGAGCGCTTCAGTAAACTGCCGCGCATCTCATTCGATTACGCGATCATGGAGAGGGCAGATCGCGTTCTTGTAGTGGAGGCCAGCTTCGATTGGGACGATATCGGAAGCTGGAGAGCAGTAGCGAATTACTTTGAGAAGGACAAACAAGGAAACGCCGCGAAGCGCACCATCACCGCGGTTGATTCTAGCAATAACATTGTTTTCGAGGAAGACGGCACAACCGTCGCGCTACTCGGAGTTCGGGACCTGATTGTCGTGCGGACGCAAGATGCGCTTTTGATTTGTCACCGGCACGAAGCCGAACGGATCAAGGAGCTTATCGGAAAAATTCCGCCAGAACTGCAATAATGTGACGGCGCAAATGAATCCGATTTTGGCTCTCGATTTTGGGCAAGCACGTATCGGCGCGGCGATCTCTGACAAGTTACAGATGCTGGCGCACCCACTCGAAACAATTCCAGCCAACCAGCAGGCGGCATCGCGCGTGGCGGAGATCGTCCGTGAAAAGAAAGTTGACCATGTCGTCGCAGGGTTGCCGAAGCGCATGAATGGCCAGCTCGGCACGGCCGCGACCGAAGTCCTCGAGTTTGTGGAGAAGCTCCGCGCCATTCTGCCGTGCCCGGTTGTAACCTGGGATGAGCGGCTAACTACTGTCGCAGCGCACCGGGCCTTGCGTGAGGCAGGCAAGAAAACGCGGCACACCCGGGGCTATGTGGATCAAGTGGCAGCGCAAATGATTTTGCAAGGCTATTTGGACCGGCGTGCCGCGAAAGCTGAAGTGCAGAGTGATCAGTGAGCGGTGATAAGTCATCAGTAATTTTCTACCGATCACTATTCACTGATCACCGATCACGATTGCTAAAGTGCCATGTCACGAAGGCTAAAACTCGTCGTGTCGTACGACGGCGCGTCGTTCGGCGGTTGGCAGAGCCAATCCCATCACAACACGATTCAGGATCATTTGGAGCGCGCGTTTGAGCGTATCGCGGGCCGGGCTGTGCGCGTTCACGGGGCCGGGCGAACAGACGCAGGCGTCCACGCACTCGCGCAATGCGCACACGTCGATCTTGCGAACAAAATTTTGCCGCACGCGCGTTGGACAGAAGCGCTCAACGCGTTGCTGCCTCCAGCCATACGGGTGATGCGCGGCCAATACGTATCGAGCGATTTTCACGCGCGTCTTTCGGCAAAAGGAAAAATCTATCGCTACAGAATCTGGTCAGCGCCCGTTTTGCCTCCATTCGAGTACCGTCGCGCCTGGCATGTCCCGCACTCACTCGATCTGAAACTACTAAAGTTGGCGGCCAAACATTTCGTCGGCACTCATGATTTCGCCGGCTTCGCTGCCAATCGCGGGAAACCGGAAAAGAGTACGATCCGCACGATTTATTCTGTGCGCGTCCGGCAAAAAGGTCCTTGTGTGACGATCGAATTCGATGGCGACGGCTTTCTTTACAAGATGGTCCGATTAATTGTTGGCTCGCTGGTAAAATGCGCGTTTGGTAAAATGCGCATCGAGGATGTCACCGCGCGACTGGATTGCGCCGAGACGACTTCCGCCCGTTTTGCTGCACCGGCCGAAGGATTGTTTCTGGTTCGCGTGCGGTACTGACGCACATAGCTGTAGTGGCAGGCGTGTCACCTGCATTGCCGCTGCGCCGCCTATAGGGGAAGCTGATAGCTTCCCCTATAGCTAAGGGGTTGGCGCAGCTGGCAAAATGCGTCCAATGACTTCCCCAAAACCAACTCGATAGCCATCGCCCTGGCACCAGCCGGTGATTGTTAGCTCATCGCCGTCTTCGAGCCATTTACGGGTTTCGCTGTTTGGTAGCTTGAGCGGGTTTGCACCGCGCCAGGTCAATTCCAGCATGCAGCCGCGCGATTCTTCGATTGCTCCACTGATCGTGCCGCTCGCGAGTAGATCGCCAGGTTGCAAGTTGCAACCGTTCACGGTGTGATGGGCGAGTTGTTGCGCAATGCTCCAGTAAAGATTTTGAAAATTTGTGCGTGTGATGATGTGCGACGCGTCCATTGATGAAGTTTGCAAACGTGCTTCAAGATAAATGTCGAACATGAAATCACTCTTCGCTCGCAAATACGGCAGCGGATGAGGATCTTGCGGCGTTAGTGGTTTTCTAAATGGTTCGAGCGCTTCCAGCGTGACAACCCAAGGCGAAATGCTTGTGCAAAAATTCTTCGCCAGGAACGGACCGAGCGGCTGATACTCCCACGCCTGAATATCGCGCGCGCTCCAATCGTTCATGAGCACTAAGCCGAAGATGTGATCGATCGCACCGTCGATCGCCACCGGTCCGCCTAACGAGTTGCCCGGCCCGACCAGGCACGCCATTTCCAATTCGTAATCGAGGCTTTTCGTCGGACCGAAAGTCGGGGACGCCGCATCCGGTGGTTTGGTCTGCCCGCTCGGCCGACGCACATCAGTTCCGCTGATGACTACCGAGCTGGCGCGCCCATGATACGCGACAGGCAACCATTTCCAATTTGGCATCAGAGCGTTTTCCGCCCCGCGCAACATTGTGCCGACGTTATGCGCGTGATGATACGACGAATAGAAATCGGTGTAATTGCCGATGCGAGCCGGCAGCTGCATCACGACATCTTTTTGCGTGTGGAAAACTTTTTCACGCAGCCGCGGGTCGTCACGCAACGTAGGCGTCTCAGCTGAGAGAAGATGTTGAAGGATCTCTCGCGTCTTTCGCCACGCCGGTCGACCCAGCGCTAGAAATCCGTTGAGCGAATCTTCCGAAAAGACTTTTCGGTTTCGAAATTCAGACGATTGAAAATGGCCGAGCTCTTCGAGGATCGAAAGGTCGACGATCAAATCGCCGATCGGGACTCCTACGCGCGGTTTGCCTTCTTTCGGTTCGAAAACGCCGAAGGGCAGATTTTGAATGGGAAAATGCGAATCGGCTGGGACTTCGATGAATGATTTGAGCGGCATCGTTAAAATTGTAGGGCGTTTCTGTGAAACGCCAACCAAAGGCGTCTGACACAGACGCCCTACAATAATTTCAAAACCCGCAAGTCGTCGCGCGGCTCGTCGAAGCTGCAACTGCCGAATGACGCCACGAATTTCCGGCGATATTGCAGCCGTTCGACATCGACTTTCCATTCGCGCCACGCGAAGAAATCTTCGGTAAAGGAAAACGAAGCCGAGTCTTCATCGTCCAGCATGATCGACGTTTGGTGTGTATCCCATCGATGCTCCGCCGCGAGGACTGCGGCACCCAGCACATTAAGGAATCCGTGCATCTTTGTTTTCACTTCATCACGAAATTGCCGGATCGGATGATGTAGTCCCGCTGTAAACTTGATCGGGAGTTGGTGCGTAGCCGGGGCGACCAGTGCGCGGGCGATCTGCGCCGAAGTCGGAAATGCATCCGCTGTCACTCCGCCGGTGCGCAATTTGTAACCAAATGTCGCCAAGTCGGCATCGGAATTGTGTTCGGCCAGCAATGCAATGGTTTGCTCCGCTCTATCCGGTGGCGTTTCCCAGAAAACGGGCAAATCACCGACAATTGATCTCGCCTCTTCCAGTAAGGGAAGGCCTACATCGTGGGGTAAAAACATCTCGAGGTGACTAATCAATATGAGATCGACATTGCTGGACAACGAACGAATCGCCGTATCGGCTTTCTCGAGCGCTTCAAGAAAGGCTTCCGCATCCGCGGTTTTCGGTCCCAGCGCCGCAACGCGCAGCGGATGTAAGGGATCGAAAGGCGAAAGGAGTTCCTTGGCCGCATCGAATTGTTCAACGGAAAGAACGAATGCGCCGACCATCCACGCTTCGGGCGAGCGCAGATAGTTAGCGTGATTCTGCAGAGCCGGCTCGAGCGCAAGACTGCAGGGCGGGAACATGCCCGCATAGTCAATCGATTTTGCGAGAAGAGCCTGAAGTGAAGCCACTGGCATAACAGAAACTTAGAAGTCAGAAGTGAGAAGTAAGAATTTGCTAATCGCAGGTGGCAAGCTGCGGAGCCATGCTGAAGGAGGCGCGCAATTCGCCTCCCGGTGAAATTGTTTGAATGCCCTGCTTGTCTTCAAAGGCGCGCTGGTCGTGATGGTCGGTCAACCCCCAGCACGGCTCGATGCAGAGAAATGGTCCGCCGTCGGACCACAGAGTCATGTACGGCACACCGGTAAGATCCAGTGTCACCCACCGGCCGCTTGGCGGATCGACATACGAAAAATTGCGTCTTCGGACATCAACCAATTCGAGAATGATCGAACCGGGCAATTCGTTTTTCGAAAACGGCATTTCGCCACCGGGGAATTCGATGTCGCGCGTTTCCCCTGACAAATAATTGCCCGGTGAAAAGTATCTGCGGTAAAGACCTTTCGGCATTTGAAGATGAAAGCTCTCGAACGAAGTCGCTGCGAACCCCGGATGCAATCCGAACGCCACATGCGCAGTCAATTCCGGCTCATGGTTCCGAAACTCGAAAAGCACGCTCACTTTATCAGTGTTGAGCTTGTACGTCAGATTCACGCTGACTTTGAGCGGATATTCGCTCGAAGAAAAATCGTCGGGTGTGATTTGATACACCAATGAAGCACCGCTGCCCTCATCGGAAAATTCCGCGAAGTGCCACGTCTTGGAGCGAAGGAACCCGTGGTTGCCTCCCTTGATCTCGCGGCCCCGGTAAAGACTGCGACCATTTTTAAGCCGATGAAGATAATACCCCATGACCGTTGCGTGGTTTGCCCATCCTTGAGGTGGCGTAGACAGATCGTTGTCCCTGTATAGAAAGCCGGTCCAGCTCCCGGCTTCGTTGATGCGCGCCAGACTGATCAATTCCGCGCCCAACCGCGAGACGATGATCCGCAGACCATTTTCTTCGTCAGTCAAAACGTCCAGATGGCGATCTTCGCGTTCTTCCTCGGTGTGCGAAAACTTCATCGTATTTCTATAAACATTCAGGCGCTGTAGCCACGGCGCTATGCGCCGTCCGGTCTCTTGGCTTCAAACGATGCAAACGTCCCGCAGGGACGTGGCTACAACAAAAGACTCATGGGAACAAGCCGCGCACTTGTTTGGCTTTGATGACGCGCTCGACACCGATAGCCATGGCGGCGGTGCGATGCGAAACCCTGTGTTCCTTCGCTCGTCTGATCACTTGCGCAAACGAGTGCTCAAGGATGCGGAAAAGTTTGTCGGTCACTTCGCTTTCTGTCCATAGAAACGACTGAAGACCCTGTACCCACTCGAAGTAAGAAACGATCACACCGCCGGCGTTGCACAGAATATCGGGTATGACGAATATCTCATCCCATCGCTGCTCAAGAATCAGGTCTGCTGCCGGCGTGGTCGGGCCGTTGGCGGCTTCAGCGAGGATGCGGCATTTGAGTTGATCGGCATTTTTTTCCGTAATGACGCGATCCACCGCAGCTGGAATGACCACATCACATTTCATGGTGAGGAGCTCGTTCGGATCGACATGGTTCGCTTGGTCGAACGCTTTCAAGTGTCGCTTCTTGAGGACATGTTGCTCGGCAGCTTTTACGTCGATGCCTTTGGGATTGTAAATCGCAGTGTAGGCATCGCTGATCCCAACGATCTTGACGCCGCTCTTGTAGGCGAGCGAGAGGGCTGCGACTGAACCGACGTTGCCGAACCCCTGCACAATCGCCGTGCATTTTTCGGGATTCATCTTCAACATGCTCATGGCACGCTCGATCAAGTAAACAACACCGCGCCCGGTGGCTTCTCGCCGGCCTTCGGTGCCGCCGATGGCGACCGGTTTTCCGGTGACGATTTCATTCACCGCGTAGCCCATGTAAACGGAGTAAGTGTCCATGAACCAGGCCATGATTTGTTCGTTCGTGCCCATGTCCGGACCCATAATGTCGGTGTGCGGGCCGACGAACGGAATCATCTCCTGCATATAACGGCGCGAGACCGCCTCCAGCTCGTTGCGCGATAATTTGGTTGGATCGACTGCGACGCCGCCCTTGGCGCCGCCGTACGGCAACTGCGCCAGCGCGCATTTCCAGCTCATCCACATCGCCAGCGCGGCCGTCTCGCCCATCGATAATGAAAGCGTGAAACGTGTGCCGCCCTTGGTCGGACCGAGCGCGATGTGATGTTGAACGCGGTACCCCTGGAACGCTTTGGTGCTGCCGTCATCCATGTGCACCGGCAGCGTCACTGCCACGGCGCGCTTGGGATATGTCGCCCATTCACGATCGCTCTGGTCGATGTTCAGGTAATCGGCGATGACCTGGAATTGGTCGCACGCCATTTTGAAAACCTCGTCGTCGTAAATGGTCGCGGATGAATTTGGCGAGACTGGGGCGTCCATGGGAAAGTGCTATTTGCGCTGTAGCGCCAATGCCGTCAACTCCGAAAGCGTGCCGTGCGGCGACATGGATCTTTTTAGCGCCAAAGGCGTCGTTTCATGTTCGAGCCTGGGGCAGCGCCCAAGGATCCCAATTGCGGCGCCCGTAACTAGGCGCTGAAGACGCGTTTCAATCCCGTGGATGTTTTTTTCATTCCAAACAAACTCGTTTCGGACGTGAATCGCGCTTTCAGCGCTGGCTCTTTTTTGCCATGTCCCCTGGGGCGGCGGCGCCCCAGGCTCACAGTGAATGTCGCGCCTTTGGCGCTAAACACATACGTGCGGCGATCATCCCGCGAATGCGGGACCGCTTCAAAAGCGCGGACGTGTCCGCGCACTCCAAAATGCACAAAGATCGACAATGGCGTTTCAGATTCAGTATCGTCACGCCCGAAATGAAAATTGAAACTTTAGCCGTTCACGCCGGGCACGGCATTGACCCTGCAACGGGGGCAGTCGCTGCCCCAATTTACCTTTCCACGACATTCGAGCGCGACATCGAAGGCACGTACTCACGCGGGTTCATGTACACGCGCAACAATAATCCGAATCGAGAAGCGTTGGAGCGCGGGATCAGCGCGCTCGAAGGCGGAGCAGGTGCGGCCGCTTTCGGCTCCGGAACCGGAGCAACGATGTCCATCTTTCAAGCGCTGGCGCCGGGCGATCACGTCCTGGCGCACGTTGACGCCTACTACGGCACATCGCGATTGATCCGCGAAATTTTTCTGCGCTGGGGACTCGAAGCCGATTTCGTCGACATGAGCGATCTCGCTGCAGTGAAAAAAGCTTTGAAGCCAAATACAAAATTGGCTTGGACCGAAACGCCGTCCAATCCGCTGTTGAAAGTTGTCGATCTCGCCGCCGTCTCGGAAATTGTGCACGATGCTGGAGCGCTTTTTGTTTGCGACAACACTTGGGCACCGGTGCTGCAGAGGCCTTTCGATCTCGGCGCCCACTTAATCCTGCACTCAACGACGAAATATTTCGGCGGGCATTGTGATGTTTTGGGAGGGATCGTCGTCGCCAAGACAGAGAACGATTTTTTTCAACGGATCCGCAGCATTCAATACGAGGGCGGTGCAGTCCCCTCGCCTTTCGATTGCTGGCTGATCTTGCGCGGCATGCGCACGTTGCCGTGGCGGATGCGCGCGCATTCGGAGAACGCGATGAAAGTTGCTAATTTCCTCGCCAGACATTCAAAGGTGGCACGTGTCCATTATCCGGGCCTGCAATCGCATCCGGGACATGAGATTGCGGCTCGGCAGATGTCGTTGTTTGGCGGGATGCTTTCGTTTGAAGTAAAAGACGGACGCGACGCAGCGATGTCGGTCACAGCCAAAACAAAAATTTTCATTCGGGCCACAAGTTTGGGCGGCGTAGAAAGTTTGATCGAGCATCGCGCATCCATCGAAGGACCTGGAACAACTTCAGCCGAAGGTCTGCTGCGCCTATCCATTGGCCTCGAAAACGCGGACGATTTGATCGAGGACCTCGATCAAGCGTTGTTGTAGGGGCGTTTGATACAAACGCCTCTACAACGAAATCAGGCTTCAAGCCTAACGATTTCACCTTGCCAAGGCCACTCGTCTGGATCGTGGACGAGTCCCGCCCGTACCGGATTCAGCCGCACGTATTCCCATTTTTCCGCGTAGCTCTCACTGTGACGAATCAAATGATCGAAAAACCCTTGTTGCCAATGCGGAGGCGCAGACCCAATCGCCCTCGACAAAGTGCGCTTCAGGATCCGCACCCACTGCCTCAGCGAGAAGTCCAGGTTTCCACGAACAAAAAGATGAACGTGATCTGGCATTATCACATAACGCCCGAGGCCAATTCGGCGCAGCTGACCCTCCTGAGCGAAATGAATCAGCGCGTTGTGTACGCGCGAGTTTGCAAGAAGTTTCCGGCGCTTGTGCGTATTGAAAGTAACAAAATACAACGGCGGATCATACCGTTGAAAGATACGATGCAACCGCGGCGGTCGATCAGGCATGCCACAAGAGGCGTTGTTGTAGGGGCGCTTGTGCCAAGCGCCCAGGCGTTTCTGGATGAATCAGGCGTTTGACACAAACGCCTCTACAACGCGCGGCGAAATTTGCTTCGGAAAACATCGATAATGTCCTGCACCTCGCTCACTCGCAGGAAAAAGGTCGCTCCGAAAAATGTTATTGCCCCGAATGCAATCGCGGCGAGCAGAATGGCTAGCCTTTGAAAAAAGCGCAAACTCGCCCACGCATCAAGCCACCAGTAATTGGCCGCCCAGCAGACCAGCGCCAGCAGCGCGCCGGCGAGACAAATCTTTCCGAGACCGATGAGCGTCTGGCGCGTCTCCAACCTGCGGGTATAACGCCGCATCAGAAAGTAAAGCAAAAGAAAATTGATTGTCGCAACGAGGCTTGTCGAAAAGGCAAGGCCGCGATGTCCCCATCCGAGCCGGAACGTAAACAGCCAGTTGAGAAAAAGATTTGCACCGATCGCCAGAAAGCTCACCACCATCGGGGTGTTGCGTTTGCCGATCGCGTAGAACGCAGGCGTCAGCACTTTCAACACTGCGTAGGAAACGAGACCGATCGCGTAAAATTGCAATGCGCCAGCGGTCTGGCGCGTCATGTCGGCAGTGAACCGGCCGTGCTGGTAAATCACGCTGATGATCGGCGATGCCAGCATTGCCAGCCCGATCGCCGACGGGATCGTAAGCAAAAATGCGAGCCGCATTCCGCGGGCAAGAATTGCGCGGAATTCAGCCGTGTTCCCGAGAGCGGCGCTTTTTGAGACCAGCGGAAGCGTAACCGTGCCGATGGCCACTCCGAAAATCCCCAGCGGTAATTGCATAAGGCGAAACGCAATGTTCAGCCAGCTCACTGGGCCGTTGCCGAGACTGGCTGCGAATCCGCTGTTGATCAGCACATTCACCTGCACGGCGCTTGCGGCGATTACGGCGGGACCCATTAGAGTCAGAACCGTACGCACACCTTCGTCGCGCCAGTGAAAATCGGGGTGAAATTTGTAGCCGACGTGCCAAAGCGAAGGGAATTGGCCTATCAATTGCCACGCGCCGCCGATGAGCGTCCCGATCGCAAGGCCCACCAGCGACCGCGCGCCGAAATGAGGATCGAGCCACCAGCCGATTGCCACGCCGCCGATGATTGAACCGAGATTAAAGTAACTCGACGCCATTGCCGGCGGGCCGAAGACATGTTTCGCGTTGAGTATTCCCATCACCAGCGCCGCAAGCGATACGAGCAGCATGAACGGCCACATAATTCGGGTGAGCAAAATCGTCAGCGCGGTTTTGTCTGGGGACCAGCTTCCCCACGTCAAGAGATCCACCAGCTGCGGCGCGAACACGATGCCAAGCAGCGTAATTGCGCTCATGAATACCGCAGTCAGCGTCGCGATCTTGTTAGCCAGCCGCCATGCCGACTGATCGCCTTCTACCGCAATCTTTTTCGAAAACGTGGTGATGAAGGCGGTTGAGAGCGCGCCTTCGGCAAACAAATCACGCAGCAAATTCGGCAGCCGAAACGCCATTAAGAATGCGTCGAGATATTTTCCGGCCCCAAACAAACCGGCAAACACCATCTCGCGGATCAGACCAAGGACGCGACTGGACAGGATGGCGATCCCGACAACACCCGTCGCGCGGGTACTCATTCGCCGGTCGTCCGCCGCAGTCATCGGCGAACAAAGAACAGTGTCACCCCGATTTACGAAAGCAAAAACTTCTGGGGAGCAACGTGATCTAACCACGAATGAACACCAATGAACACGAAGCGAAGACTTTGCTGCCAAAGCGATCCCAGCATAGATCCTGTAGCCGGCATCGCTGATGCCGGAGCGAAGATTCAGATCTGCCGGGATCACCGATCCCGGCTACAGCAACACCGACTAAACAATCAGGCGGTCGCCGCGGCGACCGCCTCTACAACATCATCCGTGCGATCCGCGGTTCAATTATAAAAAAGAGAACGCGCCGGGAGGATTTACTCTCCCGGCGCTGATTTCTCTGGGGGCTTACCTAACTTTAGTGCGTCGAGTCGTAGAGTGAGCCGCCGTCTCCTGCGACGTCGGTCTTCTTGCTCTTCGGCACCGAAACGGTCACGCAGCCCTGGGCATCCATCTCGGGATCGTGAACGGTGAAACAGATGTGATAAACACGTCCGTTCCCGTTACCTGAATGTTCGGCGCGCAGTTGAACCGAGTCGCCACTGATGATCGCGTCAATTGGCGCGTCTGGGGGGAACAAGGGGGGTTAAAGGTCTGGGGGGATCTGGGGTGAAAGGCCTCGCTATCAGGCGTGATTGCCCAGGTGGCCGCGATTGCCGTTCCACTTTTTCGTCACAACCGCGCTTGCGCGCGATGTGCGCATTGATGTCCTGGGGGGAAAGGCGAAAAGACGTGATTTCGCGGGCTCGCGCGAAAGAGTGCTGCCTGGACGCCGGTGTCATTCGCATGTCGTTTCCATCTAATTACCGCAACGGAAACGGCGGGGCGCAGATCGCGAGAAAGATCCGGCTTCTGTTAGAAAATCGAACGAATTGGTTGTGTAGTTCGAGTGCAATCGCGTCTTCAATTAAAGGCGCGAAGTCTCGTTGGGCTCAATCAAGGTGTAAAGAGAAAACCGGTAGGGAACGCTCCCTGATCTTTTAGTAAGAATCTCCCTAGGGGATAATGTGAATAGAGGTGAAAAGTTTCTGCGCATCACTCTACACAACGCCTCTTAAGTACGACGTTGCAGGGCTAATTGCAGGGCGTTCGCCGCGGCGAACGACAATCCATTGGCGCCTGGTGTATGTATTAAGCGACAAAGGCGCAGCCAATTCGCTGACAGCCTGGGGGCACCGCCCCAGGACTTATGGCAACACCAAAGCGCCAGCGCTGAAAGCGCGGTTCACCTTCAGCTCGTGCAACCGCCGATTGGCGCGCGCTTTCAGCGCTTGGTTATACGCGATCTCAATTCCTGGGGCGATGCCCCAGGTTCGCCGCGGCGAATCCGTCCTGCAGCGGACTTACATGAGACAGCGCCTTTGGCGCTAAACAGATAGCGTTTGGCACAAAGCTTCGAGCGGAGACGCCGGAGATTAGACGGGAAGCCGGAAAAGGTGAGTGAGCGGGGGCGAACGAATCAAACGCTTCTACACACCTCAAACATCCCGTCACGCGGCAGGAAAGCGAACCACTTTCTTTTTGCCTTTGATGGCGAACAGGCTCTTCGTCGGCGGAAAAGAAGTTACCTCAACATACTTCTTGGCGCAGGCGACCAGATCCCGGCTGCAACTCATGTCGAGCTTGTGTTTAATATTCTCGCGATGGCTCTCCACGGTTTTTACACTCAAATTTAGCGAATGAGCGATCTGGCTGTTGCCAAGGCCTGAGCCCAATAAAAAGAAGATGTGCATCTCGCGATCGGACAATCTTTCAATGTCAATGGAAGAACGCGCGGGGCGATGTTCTGATCGCAATTCCAGCGATTTTTTGAATGCGCGCATCGCCACGTCATGGCTGACGTAAATGTTACCGCTCAGAATTTCGCGAATGGCGGCTACGAGCTCTTCCTTGGGGGCTTTTTTCATCACGTAACCGTGTGCGCCCCCGCGCAGCGCGCGCTCTGCGAAGATTGTTTCCTCAAACGCGGAATACACAAGAATCAGCAACCCGGGCTGTTCTGCCTTCAGCGCTTTAATAAATTCCAAGCTGTCGCCGGTGCCCAGCCGCAGCGCAGTCACCAGTAACTGAGGCTTGCATTTCGTGATCTCGTCGCGTGCACCGCGAATGTTGTCAGCTTCGCCGCAGACAGTTATGTCCGGCTGAGAATTGAGATAATCGATGATCCCGTGGCGAAGCAGCGGGTGCTCTTCCAACACCAGGATTCGTGTTTTTACAGCAGTCTTTCCTTCAGTGGACATGCGTGGTCCCGATACGCAATGTGCGCTTTTTGCCATTCAAGCGGGGCTTATGTCAAGCACTTGAGTAAAAAGTTTTCTCGGCTGTAACGTGAGCGGACATTTGTTTAGCGCCAAAGACGCTGTGGCGCCCTTGGCGCCAAAAAGGCTCCTCACGGCAGCGCCATGCCGTATCTGGCTATTTCAAAAATAGATTCATGTTGTCGAGATCTATGATGGCATGACAGATGTACAGCGTATCCATCCCCAGAATCCCGGCGATTCTGGTGCTACCCTGCCGCAATGCGAAATTGGGTAACGCGGTCACGCCAAATTTCTCTGGCGGCACCCTAAAATCACCAATCTTCAAATCGTTAATTCGTCCCGCACTAATTCGCTTCGCCGCTCCGTTGGCAAAATGAGCAGACACCCGCGTCGGTTCCGACACGATACCGAGCGATGTAAAGAGAGCTTGGTGAAACGTGGTAACAAATGCGCCCGTATCGACGAGCAGACGAGCCGGTTTGCCGTGAATCGAGCACGGCACAGTCAGCGCGCCGTTTTCCTCACGACGCAGCGGGATTCTGGTAAATTTCTGTGATGACGCAACAGAGCTGAGGTTCGTTTGCCGCGCTTGGTCAACCTTGAAGAAAACAACTTTGGTTCGGCAATTAATCACCGCTTTGTGACCGAGCAGAATGTCCAGACCAAGAACGCCATCAATGTGACCGTTTCCCGCGCCCGAGTGGATTGAACTACGCAGCGCCACCAGGCTGCTGCCAAAATTCATGTCGCCTGCAGTGAGATTCTGCGTAAAACCAACGGGCAGCAGCTGGCCATTTATTTGCGTGAACCGGATGTAGCGCAGACCGCGTTGCGATGGCCGGACCCCAAATGATGCGGCTGCGTCTGCGTCCAGGATGATTTGGTTTGAGCCGGTATCGACCAGCAAATTGGCGGGCTGGCCATTAATACGGACGGACATGATCATTTTGTTCAAAGGGCCGTAGTGAACTCGCACCGCTTTGTATCCGCTTAACTGCGCCGCTCGAGAACCGCATACCGAGCCAAATACTGAAGGCGGGATGACCACGAGAAGAGCCAGGATCAGCGCCGGTAGGCAACTGTAGCATGCGCTGCCTGCTCGCGATTGCTCGGAGTCCTCAGCGCAGCGCCGTGTCACAACCCCGTCGGGCAATCGATAAATTCCCATGGAATTTCGAATCGTTTGGACAAATGCGCAGCCAGCGCTTTTACACCGAAGACTTCCGTGGCGTAATGCCCACCGAGCAGAAGATTCATGCCGAGTTCTTCAGCGGCAACAGCCGCCCAGTGCGGAGCTTCGCCGGTGATAAACGTGTCGATGTTTTCCTGTGCGACCCGATAGATCTCCGAGCCGGCGCCACCAGTCACAATACCAATCATGCGGGGTTGTTTCGGACCGAAATTGAAAACTTTTACCGGACCGCTCAGTGCTTTCCGCAATTTACGAGCGAGCTCGCTACGCGGCACCGACGCTCGCGCTTTCAGGCCGACGGGTTGACCTTTTTCTTCCAGAAATGGCTGCGCCGATTTAAGTCCAAGCGCCGCGACGAGCTGTGCGTTGTTGCCAACTTTTGGATGGGCATCCAGAGGGAGGTGCGCGCTGTAAAGCGCAATATCATTTTCAAAGGCGAGCTGCAGTTGCCGGCGCAGCGCGCTTCTCACCGGTTGCAAGCCCGGCCAGAACAACCCGTGGTGAACGATTAGAAGATCGACATTTTTCTTTGCAGCCGCGCTCAGAACGCGCGTGGAAACATCCACTGCCGCGCCTATTCGCGTGACCTGTCCCGAATTTTCAATCTGCAGACCGTTGAGTGCGTTGTCCCAATCCCCCACCTCGCGAATGCCCAAAAAATCGTCTGTATAACTGACGATATCAGAAAGCGACGCCATGATTAACGCTTTAAAACTCGCCTCTCCCTTTGGCAAAGGGAGAGGATGGAGGTGAGGGTTGCGACAAACACCGCTGCTGTAGTGCAAACCAGATCGCTTTCAAGACACTGTCTAGTTCATGGCGAATTTGATGATTCCAAAACCGCAGCACAGTAATTCCATGACGAGCAATAAGCTCCGAGCGCCTTCGGTCGCGCATTTGACCCGAACGGTAGTTATGCCCGCCACCATCGAGTTCGACCGCGAGCTTTGCCGCCGGGCAATAGAAATCGAGTATGTAACAGTCGAATGGATGCTGACGGCGAGACTTGTAGCCTGCGAAATTTCGATTTCGCAAATGGCGCCAAAGAATGCGCTCAATATCGGTTGCCTTCTTTCGCAACAAGCGAGCGCGATTCACGAAGCCTCACTTTAGTTGCCAAAGCCACGTCTGAAAAGGCCGACTACAATGCCCCTCATCTTAATCCTCTCCCCGCACGCGGGGGCGAGGCGGTGAAATGCGTCCGAGGCGGGATGTTCGATTTCTCTCAGCACAATTTGCTCAGCGCACCGCGAAAACTGACAATCGGCCGTCGATCCCGCGCACTTCCTGCGGCGGCAGTTCCTCGAAACTGAACAAATTGGCTGAACGATCTCGCACCGCCGCGGTGACCAGCAATGGCCTGCCTGTCGTCTTCGTCAGCCCTTCTATACGCGAGGCGATGTTCACCGTGTTTCCAATCGCGGTAAACTCGAGCCGTTGCGGCGAACCGACGCTGCCCACGATCGCCGGCCCGGAATGGATTCCAATCCCAATTTGGATGGACGCGCGACCTTTTGCTACGAGTTCATCATTCAACTTTTTCACTGCGCTCAAAATTTCTCGACCGGCCGCGACCGCATCGCAGGCGTGATTGGAACTGGAGTCGCCCGCGCCGAAAATCGCCATGAAACCGTCCCCCAAATATTTGTTTACCATGCCGCGATGTGCCTCTTCTACTACCCGCACTGTGACCCGGAAAAAATCGTTCATCACTTCCACCACGTCAGTTGGAGCGGACACGCTTGCCCGCGGTCCACGACCGCATATCGACAAACATGACGGTGATCTCTTCTTCGACGCCGCTCAATCCGGGATCGCGCGCCAGGATTTGTTCGGCCGCGCGTCTGCCTACGTGCAAGCCAAAGGTCTGACGCAATTTCTCCTTGTCCCTCAACTCGCGAATCATGTGGTTCATCTCGCCCAGCAACCGCCCAAATTCATCGGCGCGTGTGACAGCAAGATGAATGTCGAACTTTCCATGCGCGACCGCATCCGTGGCAGCGCGAATTTCGTCGATTGGCTTGGCGACGAGCCAACTCAACATCAGGGCGGTGAAAATCCCAAACGCGATGCCCACCACGCCTACGAAGACGGCAAACCATTGAGCATCCATCGCTGCAGAGCGTGGCGCGAATATTAACAGCAGAAGTGAAGCGATCGGACAAATCGAAGCGGAGACAGCCCATGCGATTCCCCGACCACGCAGCGATAGTGTGAAGATGTTCGGTGTGAGATCGGCGCGCGTGTCGCGAAAGAAAACCGGATATAGTCCCCAATGGCTGGCGAGCTCGACTAGAAAAAATGTATGCGTTATCGCGATGAAGCCGGAAACACAGAATGAGATCGGCAGGTGCCAAAGCAATCGTGGGTCGAGCGGACTTTGAACTTGAA
>Ga0307278_10000690_pt1 | contig 16557 bp, 17 predicted proteins | sample ER_DNA_117_FD_194482 | JGI IMG/M metagenome (GOLD analysis project Ga0307278, IMG submission 194482) | Bulk soil microbial communities from the East River watershed near Crested Butte, Colorado, United States - ER_DNA_117 | ecosystem: Environmental > Terrestrial > Soil > Floodplain | place... | reverse complement strand
GCGCTCGAGCACCCACAGCTCGGTGGCATCGCCGTACTGGATCGCATGCTCGAGCTCCTGCTCAACGGTGAGGTAGCGCGAGCGCTCGCTCTCGATGACCGTCACCTCGTGGCCCTTGGAGATGAGCTCGCGGGCGAGGTTCCAGCCGACCTTGCCGGCCCCGGCGATCACGACGTACACGACTAGACCCCCAGCGCGCGCTCGAACATCTCGATCGCGAAGCGCGTGGGACAGATGGTGTGCAGCCCCTGCTCCGCGTACCACTCGGCGCGCCGCGGATCCATCACGCGCACGATCACCTTGGGCACCCCGAACTGCTTGGAGGCGATCTGGGCGATGGTGAGGTTCGTGTTGTCGCCGTCGGTCGAGGCGATGAAGACGTCGGCCTCCTCGATGCCCGCCTCGCGCAGCGCATCGATCTCCAGGCCGTGGCCGACGGTGAAGCGCCCGCCCGAGTCCTCCCAGGTGGTGTCCATCCCGGAGTCGAGGCGCTCGTGGGAGAGCGGGTCCTCGTCCAGGATCGAGACCTCGTTGCCCGCGGCCAGCATCGAGCGCGCCACCGAGGACCCGACGCGGCCGGCGCCGACGATGAGTATGAGGGGCATTGGCGCGGACTCTACCGAGCAACGCCGTCGTCGCTCGGTGTGGCGCCGTCGTGCGCGAGCGCCGCGTCCGCCGGCCGGTCCGCCTCCTTGCGGGCGGGCGTGTCGGAGGCCGGCGGCGCGGTGAGGATCACCTGGCACGGCGCCTTGGCCAGCACGTACTTGGTCGCCTCCCCCACGAAGTCGTCCATCGGGCCGCCGCGGCCGCCCAGCAGCGCGCCGCCGCGGATCTTCGACGGCTCCTCGGCGGCCAGCACCACGGCCTGCACGCCGCGGCGCTTGGCCTCGTCGACGATCGCCTGCCCGGCGCGCCGCGCCCGGACCGTCGCCGTGGCGACCTCGACGCCCTCGTACTCCTCCCCCACCGCCTTGGCCCGCGCCAGCGCGGCCCGTGCCTGCTTGAGCTGGGCCTCGGGCAGCGCCGCGTCGATCGGCAGCGACATCGGCACCTCGAAGATCCACAGCGCCTCGATGGTGGCGCCCTTGTCCTTCTCGAACGCCTCGACGTCCTCCTCGGCGGCCAGGCGGCCCGCGGTCTGGATGATGTCGTCGTCCAGCGGCGAGCCCGAGAGCGGCACCAGGATCGACCCGTACTCCGCCTCGTGGCGCTCGCCGCGCAGCGCCGCCTCGGGGACGAGCACCCGCCGCAGGACCGATTTGCCCTGCGTCGTGCGGTAGATGATGTAGAGCGCGAGGCCCCCGGCGAGCCAGCTGGTGCCCACCCAGCGCGCGCCCCCGTGGGTGGCCACGAGCCCGACCCACGCGGCCGCGCTGAGGACGCCGCCGATCACCGCGAGCAGCGGCAGGTCGCCGCCGCGCACGCGGATGCTGAGCGGGATCCGGTACGGGCGCCGTCCGTCGGGCTCCTTGTAGCGCAGCACCACGATCGAGAGGTGGGCGATGGTCAGGCCCACGAGGGCGCCGTAGGCGAAGATCCCGACCATCAGCTCGAGGTCCTGGGGGACGGTCAGCCCCGCAGCGAGCAATGCCGCGATCGTGATGACCACGTAGGGCGTCGACCGGGTCGGGTGCAGGCGGCCGACCGCGCTCGGGATCTGACGGTTGGTCGAGAGCGAGTAGGCCAGCCGCGAGAGGCCCATCATGGCCGAGTTGGCCGCGGCGATCAGCGTCGCGGCCGCCGCGGCGGCGATCGTGTACTTCAGCGTGTCCGCGAGCCAGTCGGTATGGAAGGACTCGGCGATGCCGATCATCGGCGCGTCGAGGAAGTTGCGCCCCAGCGAGGTGGCGTTGCCGACCACGGGCAGGGCGGTGACGGCCACGATCCCGATGCCGGTGTAGACGACCATGACGATGATCGCCGCCGCGCCCACGAGCCGCTTGAGCCCACGCCGGCCGACGGCGACCTCGCCCGACAGCCCGGACGCGGACTCGAGGCCCGTGAAGCTCACGGTCGCCACGCCGAGCGCGAACACCGTGTCCCCCCACGTCGGCGTGTCGCCGAAGTGGATGGTGTCGGTGATCGTGTCGAGGTGGAAGAACGCGAACAGTCCCAGGACGATGATCAGTGCCTGGAGCCCCAGATCGGCGATGACCAACGCGGCGATGCGGTTGACGCGCGTCTTGGAGAAGCCGCGCACGTTGCGGATCGCGACGTAGCCGATGATCGCGAAGCACAGCAGCAGCTCGTCGGTCCCCTGCCCCAGGGGCGCGTAGAACGCGGCCAGATAGTTCGTGGCCGAGAACGAGGTGACCGCGATGAGGATGATGTAGTCGAGCAGGATCATCCACCCGGCCACGAAGCTCACGAGCTCGTTGAACGCGTAGCGCGCGAAGACGGTCGCGCCGCCGCGGTCCTGGTGCAGCGAGGCGCCCTCGACGTAGGTGGTGCACGCCAGCGCGAAGAAGATCCCGGCCAGGATGTAGACGACCGGGGTGAGGCCGAGCGCCCGCGCGGCCACCACGCCGAGCGAGAAGTAGATCGCGCTCGCGACCGAGGTGTAGATGATCGCGAAGAGCGCCGGCTGGCCGAGGCCGCGGCGGAACATCTAGCCGTCCCCCCTGGCGAGGTACAGGCGTCCGGCGCCGGCGGCCACGAAGAGCAGGCCGAGCAGCACGCCGATCGCCAGCGGCCCGCCGCCGCGCGCGAGCGTGGAGACCAGCAGCACGACGCCGATCAGCACCATCACCGCGGACATGACCCGTGTGGCGCCCCGATGGACGTCGCGTGGGTTGGGCACGGCCTGATGCTACGCCGCTGCCGAGGCGGGGATGGTCGTCGTCTTGCGGGTCGCCGAAGGGTCGGCCTGGATGATGACGCGGCAGGGTCGCTCGGCCAGCACCGTCTCGACGGTCTTGCTGAACACCGCCCCCCCGGAGCGCGCCGGCAACGGCATCACGATCGCCTTCGCCCCCATCGCGCGCGCCTCCTCGACGATCAGCCGGCCGGCGCCGCCCGCGCGCACCTTCTCCCAGTGGCCGGTCACGCGCCGCCCGCCCTGGAGCTTGGCCTGCTCGATGATCGTCTGGGCGCCGAGCTCGAGCTCGGGCAGCTCGGCGTCGATCGGCGCCGAGGCGGGCACCGGGATGGTGACGAGCACGTGGATGCCGCGCCGCCGGCGGGCGGCGACCTTGATCGCGGTCGCGATCGCGCCCTCGGGATACGTCTTGCCGTCGAGCGCGACGAGGATCGACTCGTACTCGGCCTCGTGATCGACGACGGGCGCCGGGATGGCGACCTTCACCGTCGAGGTCAGATCGAGCCCATGGCGGTGGCGATACCACATGTAGACGCCGACGCCGAGCCCGAGCCACGCCACGCCCGCAAGCGCCACGTCGAGGTGCAGCGCGGTGACCACGACGAAGGAGAGCCCGGTGCCGATGCCGCCGAAGACGGCGAAGAGCGGCAGCGAGTAGCCGCGGAAGCGCACGTTGCCCGGCCCCGTCCACGGACGCTTGAAGTCCGGGTAGCGCTTGCGCAGGCGGATGACCGAGACGTGCGCGATCGTGAACGACAGCATCGCCCCGAAGGCGTACATGTTGCCCAGGAACACGGCCTGGCCGGGGATCATCGCCAGGCATGCGATCCCGCCGAAGAGCAGGATCCCGATCCAGGGCGTGCCGTAGTGCGGGTGCAGCTGGCGCAGGCGGTCGGGCACCTGGCGGTGCAGCCCCATCGAGTAGACCAGGCGCGACACCCCGATGATCCCCGCATTGGTGGCGATGAAGAGGATGGTCGCCGCCAGCAGGCCGACGTAGATCTCGCCCGGCTGTTGCAGGAAGCCCAGGTGCAGGGCCTTGACCACGCCCAGGACCGGGTCGCCGGCGAAGCCGCCCTGGTCCTCGGGGACGCCGAGGAGAGTCGAATAGGAGCCGTCGGCCTGCTTCTCCACGGGCAGCGCGGACAGCGCCACCATCGGCAACAGGGCGTAGATGGCGAAGACGGCGATGACCACTCGGTTGATCGCGGCCGGGATCGTCTTCGTCTCGTCCTTGGCCTCCTCGGCCATGTTCGAGATCGTCTCGATTCCGGTGTAGGCGATCATCCCCACCGGGATGGCGAGGAAGAAGTCCTTCCACGTCGGCGCCACTCCGAGGTGGACGTTGTCGATCAGCGTGCTCGGTGAGAAGACGAGCACGAAGCCAACGACGACGAGCAGCAGTTGGGTCAGGAAGTCGATCACGGCCAGCAGGACGTTCACGCCGGCGGACTCCTTGACGCCGACGACGTTGACCAGGCTGAGGACGACGACGACGCCGATGCCGAAGAAGATGTCCGCCGGACTGTGACGCAGCGCGTCTACGCCGATGACGCTGCCGAAGTAGTGCGGCACGAAGAACGCCGAGATGGCGATCGTGATCGTGTAGTTGAGCATCTGCGCCCAGGCGGCGAAGAAGGACGCGAACTCGTTGAAGGCGCGCCGCGCGAACGACGACGAGCCGCCGGCCTCCGGGTACATCGCCGTGGCCTCGGCGTAGGTGGCGGCCGTCAGATAGAAGATGAAGCCGGTGATGATGAATACGATCGGCGTGAGGCCGAGCGCGAACGACGCGACCAGGCCGAGCGCGTAATAGATCGACGAGCCGACGTTGCCGTAGGCGGTCGCGAAGAGGGCGTTGACCCCCAGCACCCGCTGGAGGCCGTGCAGTCGGCGTTCGGCCATGCCGCACGGGGAGTCTAGGCGTAGAGGGCGTCGATCTCGTCGGCGTACTTCTCGGCGATCGGGCGGCGCTTGAGCTTCATCGTCGGCGTCAGCTCGTCGCCGCCTGGCACCCACTCGGCCGACAGCACGCTGAACCGCTTGATCTGCTCCACGCGCGACAGGTGCGCGTTGGCCGCGTCGACCTCGTCCTGCACGCGGGCCACGACGCTCGGGTCGGCGGGATCGAGGCCCGCGGCGGTATCGGGGTCGAGGACGAGCAGCGCCACGTTGTAGGGCCGGCGGTCGCCGACGACGCACGCCTGGCCGACGAGTGGCCCCGATGCCTTCAGGCGCGCCTCGATGTTGGCCGGCGACATGTTCTTGCCGGCCGCGTTGATGATGAGCTCCTTCTTGCGGTCGACGATCCACACGTAGCCGTCGTCGTCGATGCGCGCGACGTCGCCCGTGTGCAGCCAGCCGTCGGCGTCGACCGCGGTCGCCGTCAGGTCGGGGCGGTTGCGGTAGCCGGCCATCACGAGCGGCCCGCGGACGAGCAGCTCGCCATCGTCGGCGATCCACAGCTCCATGCCGTCGAGCGGCTGGCCGACCGAGCCGAACCGCGTCGCGCCCGGGCGGTTGGTGGTGACGATGCACGAGGTCTCGCTCATGCCCCACACCTCGCAGATGGGCATCCCACGCGCGGCGAAGAACTCGAGCACGTCGACCGGCATGGGCGCCGCCCCCACGCCCAGCCAGCGCGCCTCGTCCAAGCCCAGGCGCGCCTTGAGCTGCTCGGGCGGGAGCGCCGCCGCACCGGAGGACTCCAGGGCGGCCTTGAGCTTCTCCCACACGCGCGGCACGCCGCCGAACAACGTCGGGCGCACCTGGGCGACGACCGCGAAGACCTGCGTCGGGTCGGCCACCGGCGTGACGGTGTGCCCGTAGGTCATGAGCGCCGAGTAGTGCGAGCCCCAGCGGTCGGCGACGTGGGCCGATGGCAGGAACGAGACCCAGCGCCCGCCGCTCTCGAGCGGCACCGCGGCATGCATCCCGCGCAGCTCGGCGAGCATGTTGGCGTGCGTCAGCTCGACGCCCTTGGGCGGCCCGGTGGTGCCGGAGGTGTAGATGAGGGTCAGGAGGTCCTCGGGCGCCACGGCGCGCCAGTGGCGCTCGAGGTCGAAGTCCTCGTCGCCGCCGCCGAGCTCGTCGAGCCCGACAACGCGCACCCCGTCGCCGGCCGCCTCTCGCACGACCTCGTCGAAGCACGGCTCGCACACCACGAGCCGATTGCCCGCGTCGCCCATGACGAAGGCGATCTGCTCGGCCGGCGAGGTGTTGTAGAGGCTGAACGGCGTCGCCCCGAGGAGCATCGCGGCGGCGTCGACCACGTGGAACTCGGGGCGGTTCACCAGCATCAGCCCGAGCGCGTCGCCCTTGCGCAGGCCGAGGTCGTGCAGCAGCGACGCCGTGGCGGCCAGCCGCCGCTCGAGCTGCGCGAAGGTCAGCGAGAACGCGTCGTCGGGGCTGCGCAGGGCGACCTGGTCGGGGCGCCGGGCCGCGGTCGTCATCAGCGCTTCGCACATGGTCGCGGCGTTGAGGGCCTGGGGTGGCGCCGGGACGGTCTCGCTGAGGGTCACGTTGGCGATCCTCGCTTGTGTGCGTGGGCGCGGTCAACTTCGCGCGGTTGCGGCGCTGCGCCGCGCTTACAGCATCACCGAGGGAAGGAGTCACCCGCCGCGCCCGGCCGGGCCGCTCGGAGCGCCGTCGTGCTGGATTGGGGTCGCAGGACGACCCCTAGCCAGCACAGTCCGGGGTAGCACACCAAGGGACGGAGGACGACCGCCAACGGTCGCGCCGCCCCAGGGCTGCTTCCCCTCGGTGATGCTGTAAGCGCCGCGCGGTGTCGCAAACGCAAGCGGACGGCCCCGAAGGCCGCCCGCTACGTGATGATCGGGATGATGAGGATGGCCACGATGTTGGCCACCTTGATCATCGGGTTGATGGCCGGGCCGGCCGTGTCCTTGAAGGGGTCGCCGACGGTGTCGCCGGTCACCGAGGCCGCGTGTGCCTCCGAGCCCTTGCCGCCGAAGGCGCCGTCCTCGATGAGCTTCTTGGCGTTGTCCCACGCGCCGCCGCCGGCGGTCATCAGGACGGCGAAGAAGAAGCCCACGACGATGACGCCGATGAGCAGCCCGCCGAGTGCCTTGACGTCGATGAGACCGACGATGAAGGTCACGCCGATCGGGATCAGCGCCGGCAGGATCATCTCGCGCTGCGCGGCCTTGGTCACGATGTCGACGCAGGTCGCGTAGTCCGGCTGCTCGGTGCCCTCCATGATCCCCGGCTTCTCGCGGAACTGGCGGCGCACCTCCTCGACGACGCCGCCCGCGGCGCGCCCGACGGCCTCGATCGACAGCGACGCAAACAGCGTCACCATCATGCCGCCGATCAGCAGGCCCATGAGGACCGGCGGGTCGTCGACAGCGAACACGACGTTCTGGCCGGCGTCGGCGAGCTCGAACTTGAAGCCCGCGAAGAGCACGATCGCCGCCAGCACGGCCGAGCCGATCGCGTACCCCTTCGTCACGGCCTTGGTCGTGTTGCCGACCGCGTCGAGCGGGTCGGTCACGTTGCGGACGTCTTCGGGCAGATCGGCCATCTCGGCGATGCCGCCCGCGTTGTCGGTGATCGGCCCGAAGGCGTCCAGGGCGACGATCAGGCCGGTCAGCGAGAGCTGGCCCATCACCGCGACGCCGATGCCGTAGACCCCGCCCAGCTTCCACGCCGCGAGGATGCCGAACACGAGCACCAGCGCGGGCAGCGCCGTCGCCTGCAGACCGCTGGAGAAGCCCTGGATGATGTTCGTGGCATGGCCGGTCTGCGACGCCGCCGAGGTCTTCTTGACGGGGCTGAAGCGCGTCGAGGTGTAGTAGTCGGTCAGCAGGAACAGGAGCGCGGTGACGCCGATGCCGACGATCGAGCACAGGTAGAGGTCGCCGACGCTCGGGTTCTCGCCGCCGGAGATGCCGTCCATCAGCCACTTGGTGACCGGGTAGAAGGCCACGGCCGCGATCGCGCCCGACAGGATCAGGCCCTGGTACAGCGCGCGCTCGACGTTGCCTGCCGCCGACTTGACGGCGAACGTGCCGATGATCGACGCGATGATCGCCACGCCGCCCAGCACCAGCGGATACAGCGCCGCGGCGGTGTCCTGCTGGAAGGTCAGGATGCCGAGGAGCATCACGGCGACGGCGGTCACGGCGTAGGTCTCGAACAGGTCGGCGGCCATGCCGGCGCAGTCGCCGACGTTGTCGCCCACGTTGTCGGCGATGACGGCCGGGTTGCGCGGGTCGTCCTCGGGGATGCCCGCCTCGACCTTGCCGACGAGGTCGGCGCCCACGTCGGCCGCCTTGGTGAAGATGCCGCCGCCCAGTCGGGCGAAGACCGAGATCAGCGAACCGCCGAAGCCCAGACCGATGAGCGCGTCGACGGCCTCCTTCTGGCTGCGGTCGAAGGCGGTAGTCAGCAGGCCGTAATAGCCGGCCACGCCGAGCAGGGCGAGGCCCACCACCAGCAGGCCGGTGATCGCGCCGCCGCGGAAGGCGACGTCGAGCGCGGGGCCGACCCCGCCGCGGGCGGCCTCGGCCACGCGAGCGTTCGCCCGCACCGACACGTTCATGCCGATGTAGCCGGTCGCGCCCGAGAGGACGCCGCCGATCACGAAGCCGACGGCGACGTATCCGTCCTGGATGAAGATCAGGGCAATGGCCAGGACCACGCCCACCCCGGCGATGACCGTGTACTGGCGGTTCAGGTAGGCCCGCGCGCCCTCCTGCACGGCGCCGGAGATGCGCTGCATCTCGGCGTTGCCCGGGGAGAGGGCGAGCAGGGTGCGGGCAGTCAACAGGCCGTAGGCCACGGCGAAGCCCGCGCAGATGAGCGCGATGACGACCCCGTGGTCGGTCAGGAAGTCACTCAAGTTCGGAAGTCCTCCGGCGATGTGATCGGATGCGCGTCACGGCCCTCCTGCGGCACGCGGACGCGTGAGCGAACGGCAAAAGGCGCCCGCCAGGGCGCCATACCCGCTCAGAAGGCGCGCATGCTATCGAGGACCGCGGCAGAAGCGCCGTGCGCCCGGCCTCAACGCCCCGGAACCCAGAGTCTGCCGCTGCTCTGCGCCGGCCCCGGGTCGTCCGGGTTGGGCGGCTGCTGCGCGCCCTGCGGCGCCGGTTCGCCCTGCTCCTCGCCGCCCTCGGGCGCCGGTGCGCCGGCGGCATCGCCGGCACCCGCGAGGCGCGCGTACTCCATCTGCAGGCGCGAGATGGCGTCGCGGATCTGGCGCGCGTCGGGCCCCAGGACCGGCTCGACCTGCGGCAGCAGCGCGCGCACGGCCTCGATCGCCTGGCGCAGCTGCTGGGGATCGGCCTCGCTCTCGTTGCCCGGCACCAGCCCGGCACGCAGGCTGCCCAGGTTGATGAGCGAGAGCACGGTCTGGACGATCACGTCCTCGACGCGGATCTGCTTGAGCTGCTGCTCGTACGCCGCCCGCAGCTCGTCCTCCGTGGGCTCCCTGGATTGTTGGTGCTGCTGCTCGCTCATGCGGTCTCGGCCTCCTGGACGTAGGTCTGACTGGTCTCGCGCACGGCGGCGGCGAAGACCTCCTGCATGCTCGCACCCGCGTCGATCGCGCGGCGCTGGCGCTGCGCGCCGTTCAGCGCGGGGAAGGTCGGCTCGAGCCCCATCTCGGCGCGCACCGGGGCGGTCCACTGCAGCAGGCGCTCGATCGCCGCGGCCGCGGGGAACGGCTCGCCGCGATCGAGGTCGAGCAGCGTCCCGTCCTGTCCGTAGCGGATCGCGCGCCAGAAGTTCTCCTCGACCAGCCGGCGCGGCGGATCGGTGAACGGCACGCCCTCGTCGATGTCGCGCAGCGCCTGTGCCACCGACGCGACGATGAGCCCGCTGAGCGCCTCGGCCTCGGACGCGGTGGTCTGCGCGTCGCAGATGCGCACCTCGACCGTCGCGAACGAGAGGTGCGGGCGGATCGACCACCACACCTGCGTGTACTCCTGGATCGAGTCGGTGCGGATGAGGAACTCGATGTACTCACGGAACGCCTTCCACGAGCCGAAGGCGTCGGGGATCCCGCAGCGTGGGAAGCTCTTGGTGAAGGCCTGCGAACGCGCCGAGTGCAGCCCGCTGTCACGCGCGTCGAGGTAGGGCGAGTTGGCGCTGACGCTGAGCAGCAAGGGGAGCACCGGACGCAGCCGATCGCACGCGCGGACCGCACGGTCGACGTCGCGCGCGCCGACGTGGACGTGCAGCGAGAACGTGTTGTTGCGCCTCGCGACGTACCGTAGGCCGTCGACCACGCGGCGGTAGTGCTCGGTGTCGATGTTGCGCTGCTCGCGGTAGTCGGCCCACGGGTGGGTGCCCGTCGCGCCCAGCGCCACGCCGCGCGACTCGGCCAGGGCGAAGAGCCGGCTGCGCGCGTCGCGCTGGCGGCGCAGCGCGTCGTGGACGTCCTCGCCGCGGCCCGAGCGGATCTCGATTTCGCTGGAGATGAGCTCGCCGGCGATCGCCTCGGCCAGCACCGGGTCGTCGGCGATGGCGAGGTCGCGCAGCTCCTCGAAGCGCGGCACGAGGTCCAGCGAGGATGCGTCGAGGACGGCGAACTCCTCCTCGAGCCCGACGGTGGCGTCGGTCGAGGCGGCGAAGAGCTCCTCCGCTGCGGCCAGGTCGATGCTCATGGCCTCAGGTCAGGTAGAAGTAGAGCGCGTAGAGGAGGTCCACGGCCGGGCTGGACGTGTGGACGGTGACCTCGGGCGGGACCTGCACCAGCGCCTCGGAGTAGTTGAAGATGATCTTCACGCCGGCCTCGACGAGATCGTCGGCCAGCGGCTGGGCCGCCGCGTTGGGCACCGCGAGGACGCCGACTACGATGTCCTCCTCCTCGACGACCTGCTTGAGGTCGCGCACGTGGCGGACCGCCTGGTTGCCGACCGTGTGGCCGACCTTGCGCGGATCGGCGTCGAAGATGGCCACGACCCGGAACCCGTGGTCGGCGAAGATGTCCGAGCTGGCGATCGCGCGCCCCAGGTGGCCGGCCCCGAACAGCGCGATGTTGTGCTGGCCGGCGGTGCGCAGGATCTTGCGGATCTGCGAGACGAGCGAGTCGACGTTGTAGCCCACGCCGCGCTTGCCGAACTTGCCGAAGCCCGAGAGATCGCGACGGATCTGCGTCGAGTTGACGTGGGTGTAGTCGCTGAGCTCCTGCGAGGAGATGGTCTCCTTGCCCATCTTCTTGGCCTGCGTCAGGACCTGCAGGTAGCGCGACAGGCGCGCGGCCACCCCGAGCGAGAGCCGCTCCGGCATGGGTGCGGCATCCCCTGGGTCGGCCGCGGCATGGTGGATGGCGTCGCCGACGCTCATGCTCGAGGCACTCTAGCGGCGAGCCGGCCGCGCAGGTCAGCCTCGTCCACGAAGAAGTCGTAGAGCTCGACGCCGTCGAGCGCGATCACCGGGATCCGCACGAGGTAGCGGGCCAGCAGCTCGTCGTCGGCTTCGATGTCGACCTCCTCGAAAGGGTGCCCGATGCGCTGTAGGACGGTCCTGGCCTCGTCGCACAGGTGGCACCCCGCGCGGCCGTAGAGGAGGAGGCTCATATCCCGCGCTCGCCGCTGGCGTAGGCGTCGAGGTCGCCGAAGTCGCGCAGCGGCGTCACCCAGCGCGCCGCGGAGGCGATCATCGCGGCGTTGTCGGTGCACAGCGCGCGCTCGGGGACGTGGAGCTCGACGCCGAGGCCGGCCATCCGCTCGCGCAGCGGCCCGTTGGCCGCCACGCCGCCGCCGATCGCCAGCCGCCCGAGGCCGGTCGCGCGCAGCCCGCGCTCGACGCGCAGCGCGAGCGCCTCGACGATCGCGTGCTGGTAGGCCGCCGCGAGGTCGGCCCGCCGGGCCTGCGCCTCGTCGCCCAGGTCGCGCACCTTGTAGAGCAGCGCGGTCTTGAGGCCGGCGAAGGAGAAGTCCAGCCCCGCCACGCCGGCGGCGATCGGGAAGTCGTACGCGCTGGGATCGCCGTCGGCCGCGAGACGCTCCAGCGCGGGACCCCCGGGATAGGGCAGCCCCAGCATGCGCGCGCCCTTGTCGAAGGCCTCGCCGGCGGCGTCGTCGAGCGTGCGCCCGAGGACCGTGTAGCCCGCGTGATCCTCGACGCGGGCCAGGAAGGTGTGCCCGCCGGAGGCCACGAGGCACAGGAACGGCGGCTCGAAGCCATTCCCACCCACCCGCCCCCCACCGCCCAGGAAGTTGGCCGCCACGTGGCCCTGCAGGTGGTCGACCGGTGCCAGCGGCAGGCCGCGGCCGGCGGCCAGGCCCTTGGCCGTGGCCACCCCGACGAGCAGGGCGCCCACCAGGCCCGGCCCCTGCGTGACGGCGACGAGGTCGATGTCGTCGAGGGTCACGTCGGCCGTCCGCAGGGCGTCGTCGACCACGTCGTTGACGAGCGCGAGGTGGTGCCGGGCGGCGACCTCGGGCACCACCCCGCCGTAGCGGTCGTGGACACCCTGGGAGGAGATGACGTTCGAGCGCATCTCCCCCGCTTCGGTGACGACGGCCGCGCAGGTGTCGTCGCAGCTGGTCTCGATCGCCAGGATCATGCGGTGATGTCGCGGCGCTTCATCATGGCGATGCCCGCGATCAGGAAGATCGCGCAGTAGCCCGCGAGGACGAGCCCCGCCGACACCTGGCCGAGCGGCGGGTGATCGGCACCCGCGTCGCCGGTGCCGGTCAGTCCCTGGCCGACGCCGCCGAAGCCGTACTTGGCCAGGACGTCCCGGAGGGGCTTGACGATCTGCAGCAGGTTCTCGAGCACGAAGAGATAGACCAGCGTGCCGACGATCGCGCCCACCTGGTTGCGAACGAGCGCGCCCACGCCGACGCCGAGGGCGGCGTACAGCGCCGTGGCGATCGTCACGCCGACGATCATCTTCGTCAGCTGCGAGCCGGTCAGCCCGGTGTCGATGCCACGCGCATTGAGGATGGCGGCACCGATCGCCGCCGTGAGGCCGGTTGCCGCCAGGCCGAGCGCAAGGCCGATGGCAAGGCTCGCGCCGAGCTTCGCCAGGGTCAGCCTGACCCGATCGGGCACGACGAGCAGGCTCGGGGTGATCGTGCCGTGGCGGAACTCGCTCGTCAGCGCCAGGATGCCGAGCACGAGCGCGAACACCTGCGCGAAGCCGGAGATCCCAAGCAGGTCGCGCAGGGGCGTGTCGCCTGGGTTCCAGGTCGCCGTCGCCGAGGCGACGACCACGATCAGGAGCACCAGGCCGAGCGCCCCGCCGACGATGCCGTAGAACGTGCGGGTGGTTCGCAGCTTGAAGATCTCGGCGGTCACCAGCCGGGTCATGAGGGACCTCCGCCGGCCTCGGTGAGCTCGAAGAACACTTCCTCGAGCGAGGACCCGACCGGCGTCAGCTCGGAGACCACGAGCTGGTTCTCGGCGATCACGCGCCCGATGTCCTCGCCGCTGCGATCGCGCACCACGATGTCGCCGTCGCCGCTCACGTTCGCGCCATCGGCGACCAGCAGCTCGCGCAGGCGGCGCACGTCTGGCCCGGCCACCCTCATCCCACCGCCGCTGCGGGCGATCAGCTCGGTCAGCGTGCCCTGGGCGACCGATCGCCCCCGGTTGATGACCACGACGTCATCCGCGGTCTGGGAGACCTCGGCCAGCACGTGGCTGGAGACCAGCACGGCCCGTCCCTCGCGGGCGAGTGAGCGCAGGAAGTCCCGTAGCCAGCGGATTCCCTGCGGGTCGAGCCCGTTGGCGGGCTCGTCGAGCACGAGCACGTGCGGGTCACCCAGCAGCGCCGCCGCCAGGCCGAGCCGCTGGCGCATGCCGAGCGAGTAGCCGCCGGCGCGGCGGTTCGCGGCGTCCGTGAGGGCGACGAGCTGGAGCAGCTCGTCGCTCCGCGTGCCCGACACGCCCGCGGCCTTGGCGAGCGCGCGCAGGTGATTGCGGCCCGTGCGGCCCGGGTGCAGCATGCCGCCGTCCAGGACGGCGCCCACCTTGTGCACGGGATCGTCGAGGTGGTGGTAGTCGGTTCCGAAGATCGTCGAACTGCCAGCCGTCGGGTAGACGAGCCCGAGAAGCATCCGCAGCGTTGTCGTCTTGCCCGCGCCGTTTGGCCCCAGGAAGCCGACGATCCGTCCCTCATCCACCGTGAACGACAGATCGTCGACCGCCAGCACGTCGCCGAATCGCTTGGTGAGGTTCGAGACCTCGATCGCGTGCGTCATCTACCGGACCGGCCCGGCGTTCGGCACGTCTTCGAGCGAGCCGTTGAGGGTCGCCCGCGTGCGCCACATGATGAGCGCGTCCTCGCCGTTGTCCTGGTAGTACCGCCGGCGCGTCCCCGCGGCGCGGAAGCCGAAGCGCTCGTAGAGCGCGATGGCCGCGACGTTGGACGTCCGCACCTCCAGCGTGAAGCGCGCGTTGTCGTCGCCCACGCGCTCCAGCAGCTCGAGCAGCAGCGTGGTCGCCACCCCCGTGCGGCGCACGTCGGGGTCGACGGCGACGTTCATCACGTGCCAGACCGTGTCATAGCGCGAGCAGATCAGATAGCCGACGAGGCTGCCGTCGCGGCGCGCCGCCAGGCACACGCCGCCGGGCTTCGAGAGCTCGAGCACGAACATCGCCAGCGACCACGGAGTCGGGAACGCGCGGCGCTCGATGGCGATGACCTGCGGGAGGTCGGCGTAGGTCAGGCGGCGGATGTCGAGCGCGGGGGTCATCGGCGGGGCACGGCGTCGGGCAGACGCACGTACTCCGGCAGAACGGCGTCGCGGTCCACGGGTCGGGCCTCCCGCGCCAGCCGGCACACGGCCAAGGCGCTGACAGCGTGCAGCGCGGAGGCGTCCGCCGGGACCTCGGCCGCCAGCTCCAGCCGGTCGCGAAATCGTACCGCCCCGTCTCCGACCGCCAGCCACGGTGCATGGCGCGGATCGGCGAGCGCGGCGAGGCCCTCGGGGGCGACGGCGACCGGCGCCAGGAGCCGCTCGCCGTCGCGGAAGGCGGCGGCGTACGCCTCGCCCCTGCGCGCATCGAGCACCGCCAGGACGGCGCGGTCGTCGCCGGCCTCCACGGCGAGCGCCTCGAGAGTCGAGATGCCCGCCACCTCGGCGCCCGTCGCCTGCGCCAGGGCGCGGGCGGTGGCGACACCGATCCGCAGCCCCGTGAACGTGCCGGGGCCGACGCCGACGCCGATGCGGCGCACGTCGGCGAACGTCGCCCCCAGCGCCTCGAGCGCCCGGCGCGCCAGCGGCAGCAGCTGGGCGGCGTGGCCGGGGCGCTCGCCGGGCCCGGGCTCGTGGCGCAGCTCGACGGGCTCGCCGGCCGCCGGCAGGACGGCCACGACGGTCGCCGGCGTCGCGGTGTCGAGGCCGAGGATCACCGCTCGATGATGACGCGCCGGCGATCGCCGCCGAGATGCTCCAGGCGCACGCGGGCGGCGACATGCACCTCGCCGAGGTCGCGACCGGCCTGCTCGGGCCACTCGACGAACGCGATGCGATCGTCCGCCAGCTCGTCGGCCAGCAGCTCGGGCTCCTCGCCGTCGAGGCCGTCGAGGCGGTAGAGGTCGAGGTGGCTGACGGGGATGCGGCCGTCCTCGTAGCGCCGCGCGATGGTGAAGGTCGGGCTCGTCACCGGGACCCCGACGCCCAGCGCGCGCGCGGCGCCGCGCACGAAGGTGGTCTTGCCCGTCCCCAGCTCGCCCGAGACCAGGACGACGTCACCGGGGTGCAGGCCGTCGGCGAGGCGGGCGGCGAGGGCCTCGGTCTCGGCCGCCGAACCGGTCTCAGTCGCGGCCATGGGCGGCGCGGCGGCGCAGCGCCAGCCCGGCGAGCACGAGCGCCACGCCGGCCAGCGCCAGGGGAACGACGTCGAATCCGGTGCGCGGGAGCTCGCGCTGCGCCGCAGCGGGCTGCTGCGCGGCCGTCGTGGGCTGCGGCGTCGCCTGCTGGGACGGCAGCTGCTGGTGGGGCACCGGCTGGACCGGCTTCGGCGTGGGCTTCGGCTTCGGCTTGGCCTGCGGCTGGCCCGCGAACGGGTCCGTGTACTGCTCGTCGCCGGCCCCGTCCTGCGCACGGGCACCGGCGGGGGCGAGGGCGACCGCGAGGCTGACGGCCACAGCGGCGATGCGACGCGGGGCAGGCACGCCGCGCGATGGTAGCGTCGCCACCCGCGTGAGCGCCCCGCGCCACATCCTCGTCCTCACCGATCGCGACTGGACCCATCCAGAGGCCGGCGGCACCGGCACCGTGCTCTACGGGCAGATCAGCCGCTGGGTGGCGTGGGGCCACCGGGTCACGGTGATCGCCGGCGACTACCCCGGCGCAGAGCGCATCTCGCACCTGCACGAGCGGCTCACGGTCCACCGGATGGGCACGCGGCTGACCGTCTTCCCGCGCGCGGCGTGGGCCACCTTTCGCGGCCTCGGGCGCGACGCCGACGTCGTGCTCGAGGTCTGCAACGGGATCGCCTTCTTCACCTCGCTGTGGCGTTGGCTACGCAAGCCCCGGGTGCTGCTCGTCTTCCACGTCCACCGCGAGCACTACGTCACCGAGCTGGGCCTGCGCGGTCGCGCGGGCGCCTTCCTGCTCGAGCACCTGCCGCTGCGCGCGCTCTATCACGGCGTGCCGGTCCTCACCATCTCGCAGTCCTCGCGCGAGGACCTCATCGCGCTGGGCGTCGAGCGCGAGCGCATCCACGTCGTCTACTGCGGGCTGGACCCCGGGCTGCTCGTGCCCGGGCCCGAGGCTCCCGAGCCGACGCTCGTCTACCTGGGACGCCTGAAG
>Ga0307278_10000689_pt1 | contig 16623 bp, 15 predicted proteins | sample ER_DNA_117_FD_194482 | JGI IMG/M metagenome (GOLD analysis project Ga0307278, IMG submission 194482) | Bulk soil microbial communities from the East River watershed near Crested Butte, Colorado, United States - ER_DNA_117 | ecosystem: Environmental > Terrestrial > Soil > Floodplain | place... | reverse complement strand
ATCAGGCTGGCCGGTCGCGGCGAGGACGAGTCGATTAACCATTTCACGCACAACGCGCGGTTTCGTCTTGTAGTCTCTGATTGCATCGGGATTGTGCACAGCATATACGATCGACGGCGTGGGCACAGGCTGCGGTCCTTGGGCAAGGCCGGAGGCAATGGCGCAAAAAAGAACAAGAGCTACGTTTCTCATCAACACGGTGCTTTAGAGGTGGCAACGGATTTTATGAGCAACGGGGCGAATCACAACTCTCCCACTGTAGGGGCAGCCGAGCCGGCTGCTTTCTCAAGCACCGCAGGCGACCCGCCTTCGCCCGGCTTCGGCGTGGCGGGCACGCCTGTCGCCACAGGACCCATTCGACATCTTTACGTTCACATTCCCTTTTGCGCGCGGATCTGCCCATATTGCGCGTTCTACAAAGATCTGCTCGATCGTTCGCAAACGCAGCGATTTTGCGAAGCGATTCTGCGTGAACTCGAGCAATACGTTCAAGGAAGCGCAACTTCCAAGTCGGCGCAGCGGACTGGAGACCGCCGCTCCATGAAAGATCTTCCGTCGACAATTTATTTTGGCGGCGGGACGCCGACCGCCCTAACGACTTCGCAATTGGAATTTTTGCTTGGAGGTTTTCACCAGCGGCTTGATCTCTCAGCATTAGAAGAATGGACGATCGAAGCAAATCCAGGAAGTGTTTCGGCACGTAAGGCGGCTCTATTATACAAACTTAGAGTAAATCGAATTAGTCTTGGTGTTCAATCCTGGGACAACACATTGCTCAAAATTCTCGGGCGGGAACATAACGCAGACCAAGCCGAGCAATCGTTTCACATTCTGCGCGACGCGGGATTCTCAAACATCAATGTCGATCTTATGTTCGGTCTCCCGGGCCAGACGATCCAGCAGTGGCAGAGTACGCTGGAGAAAACGATTTCGCTGCGCCCTGATCACATTTCTGCCTACTGCCTGACGTACGAGGAGGACACGGAATTTTTTCTGCGCCAGTCGCGCGGTGAACTGAAAGCGAATCCCGACATCGACGCAGATTTTTTCCAGGCGGGGATGTCGATCATGGAGGACGCCGGCTACGAGCACTATGAAATTTCAAACTATGCGCGCCCTGGTTTTTCGTCAGTTCACAATCGCGCCTATTGGTCGGGCGAAAATTATCTCGGCATCGGCCCAAGCGCGTTTTCCACTGTTAGTATGCAACGCTGGCAAAATCTTGCCGATTACCGTGCGTATGCTGATCGCGTTCTTTCGGGCCAATCATCGATTGGATCGAGAGAAAATCTGACAAAAGAAATGAAGCGCACGGAAAGAATCGCGCTTTCTCTGCGAACGCGCGAAGGAATTCCGGCTCAGGAACTGAAGCCCTTTGCGCGCGAAACAAATGAATTTATTGCGCTTGGGTTGCTTCGACGATTGAATGGCAATCTCGTGCTAACGCAAAGAGGCAAATCTCTCGCCGACTCGGTTGCGGAAGCGTTCCTGTAGCGGTCGTCCTGTGGGCGACCAGAGTGGCTTCAAACCAGCAGGCTATTCTACGCCTCCGTAGCGACGCTGGCGGCGCCCATATTCTTCCACTGCTGCGATCAAATCCTTCTTTGTGAAATCGGGCCACAGTTTCGGCGTGACGTACATTTCCGTGTAAGAGAGCTGCCAGAGGAGAAAGTTCGACAAGCGCATTTCGCCCGAAGTACGAATGAGCAGGTCGGGGTCGGGATAATAGCGCGTGTAAAGATGTTTGCTGAACATCTCGACGTCGATCATTCCTTTGTCGATGTGACCGAGCTCGACCGCGCGGAGCAAACTTTTGATGCCGTCGATGATCTCGAGTCGCCCACCGTAGCTGAGCGCCAAAATGAGCGTGAGCCCGTTATTACCGGCAGTTTGTTCAATCGTCTTATGAAGTTGTTCCTGCGAACTTTCCGGGAGATCGGTCAGGCGGCCAATCGCTTGAAGCCGAACATTTTTCTCCACCAGCTCCGGCGTCTTCTCCTTCAAAAACCTGTCGAGCAAACGCATCAACGAGAAGACTTCGCTTTTGGGCCGCTGCCAGTTTTCCGCCGAGAATGCGTAAAGGGTGAGATACTCGACCTTCAATTCGCCGCAGCCCTCCACGCATTCACGAACAGCCTTTGCTCCTGCTTCGTGGCCTTTGATTCGCGGGAGACCGCGCGCCTTTGCCCAGCGACCATTGCCATCCATGATAATGGCGATGTGACGGGGAACCGTTTTCGCGGCCAGGGACATGACTACAGAATAATAGTCTGACCGCGCTCTGGGCCTACGCTGACCATGGATAATTTTGCTCCAGTTAACTCAGAAATATATTTGGCGTATTGTCTTGCTGCCAAAGGAAGTTGCGAAAATTTCTTCGCTAAATGCGTAACTGTATTCCAGCCGCGCACTTCTTTGTAGATCGGTTCGCAATTAGCTAGTTGTGTCGCGTCGGATGGAGGAACACTTAAGCGTTTCCCATTCAATCGGTACGCTACGCAGATCCGAATTGGATCGACATCGTCGAGCCCATCGAGGTTGGTGATGGCGAGTTCGTCGATCCCATTGATCATGGTCGCATAGCGGGTTGCTACTGCGTCGAACCAGCCGCAGCGTCGCTTCCGGCCGGTCGTAGCTCCAAATTCACGTCCCAAGCCATGAAGTCTTTCGGCGAATTGCCGATCTTCGGTGGGCAACGCCCCCTCGCCTACGCGTGTTGTGTAGGCTTTCATTACTCCTACCACACGATCCATCCGATGTGGCGGCACGCCTGTGCCGGTGCACGCGCCACCGGCGGTCGTATTTGAGGAAGTGACATACGGATACGTGCCATGATCGATGTCCAGAAATGTGCCTTGCGCGCCTTCAAAGAGGATTTCCTTCCCGCGCTGAAGGGCGCGATGAAGATACACAACTGTGTTGCCGACAAATGGGCGCAGCCTTTCTCCCGCGGCAAGATAACTTTCGTTGACTTCGCGAAAATTGATCGGTTTTGCGCCAATGGCTTGGAGGATCTTGTTGTTCTCGAGCACCTTTGCCTGCAATTTTTTTGAGAAAACAAGCGGCTGCATCAGATCGGAGATGCGCAGGCCTGTGCGGGCCGCTTTGTCTCCGTATGCTGGACCAATTCCGCGTTTCGTCGTTCCAATTCTGGCTCGGCCCTGGCGCAGTTCGCGCTGCTCGTCGATCAGGCGGTGATAAGGGAGAACCAAATGGGCGCAATCGCTAATCAGCAAATTCTTGCCGATTGTGATTCCTAATTTGCTCAGACCATCGATCTCCGCGACGAGCGCGATCGGATCAATGACTACGCCATTGCCAATCACGCAAATTTTTCCGCGCCGGAGGATTCCCGACGGAATCAGGTGAAGAATGTATTTGGCCCCCCGATGGATAACCGTGTGTCCGGCATTGTTGCCGCCTTGACTGCGGACAACAATGTCGGCCTTGGCCGTGAGCACGTCGATGATCTTCCCCTTTCCTTCATCGCCCCACTGCGCCCCAACTAGAATTGTATTGGCCATCGAAAATCAGAAAGTGGGCAAAAAATTTTCCCGATGCATCCGGCAGGACACACTCGGGACTGCGGACGAATAATATGTTGGGCGCCACCGGCTGCAAGGGATTTTGCATCGTTCCGCGGCAGAACCACACAATGCGCAAACACGTGACAAGGTTACAGCGTTAAGCCGTCTTAACGTTTGTAAACGGTGTAATTTTTCAACGCGCGTCAGCGCTTTCTGACGCGAGCGCCTTTTTCAAGGCCGCAGCCGACTGGCCAGTTCCGCCATGATGATGCGAGTAATTGCGCGCGGCGTCCCAATTAATCCGCGCATCATGAGTAAACGTGTTCATCGCGATGCGATATTTGCCCCGGCTGCTTTCAAGATGTCGATGCATCAGGATGAACTGCGACGGATCGTAATAATTGCTGAAGTCGCGCGCAAACGCTGCCCGGCTCATTCCAATTTCGATGTTTTTCCGGATCTCCAGGTGTAAGTGCGCGTCGTACAATCCGTGCGCCGTGCCGACGGTTCCAATTTTCTGCCCCCGTGAAACCGCCTGACCAGGATGCACTAGAATGCTGTCCAAGTGTCCATAAAGCGAGTCGATGCTTTTAATTGTGCCATCCTCGCGATAGGCATGGCGCACGATAATCACGTTCCCCCAGCCCATGTGACAGTCGCGCGCAAAGACTACCACTCCATCACCAATGCCATAGACTGGATCGCCCAGATCGGTGTCTCCGCCGCGAACTCCATCCCAGTCTTCTCCCAGATGCCCGTGTGGCCGAAAGCCGCGCGCCTTGTAGTAGCCCTGGCCCTCTGGTATCCCAATGGGAAAATCAAAGCCGTTCGCTAATTTCGTAAACGCGGTTTCCGTTCCCAGGTTGATGGATTGAGCAGGAATCGTGTTCTCCTCGCGCGATCGCTTATTCGGCATTTGAGACAGGATTGTTTCTTGCTTGCGCAGCGACTGGTTCGCCGATTGGGGCGCGGGTGTTTGCTCGCCGCGAGCCTCTGTCTTTGCCGCCGGCGAAGCGGCTGGCTCTTGCTTTCCCGATTCGATCAAAGTCGGCCGAATGGGGCCGACCGCTTCCGATTTCGTAGTTCGCGAATTCGACGCTCGTGATGCGTCAGTTTGTTCAACGCGAGTTTCCTTTTTTACTCGCTCAGGAGCTACGGACCCGCTCCGGGTTTCCGCTGCGGGAGTTTGCGAACTGGATCCGCCCGTTGCGCTCGCTTCTTGGACAGTTCGACCCTTTAATCGCTCCGCAGCAAGCGCTCCCGCCATTCGCATTTGCTCGATCGTGAGCGCAGCAGAAGACGACTTCTTTTTGCGAACTTGAGATTTCGCTTCTGTCGATGTCCCCGATTCCGTATTCGTCCGCTCAGCGGCCGGCGCTGCTTGCTCTGAAGTGTTTGGTTTTGTTTCACGCGGGACCATCACTTCTTGCGCGCGCATCTGCCCGGCGATCGCAAAGCCACTGAGCAATACCGTGAAAACTTTCCTCAGCATGCAAGCGCCGTGATAAACAGATTCGTCGCAATTGGCAAGCGCTTAATTACAAGACGCTCGCACATTTGACCCAATTAAACGGGGTGATCTGGATTACCGGCAACGGAAAGCGCAGCTGCAATTCGCCTTTCAGAAAAGCCTCGACGTGGTGCAATCCGGATGCAGTGGAACCGCCATTAGATGATGCCGCGAATCAGGAGCATCAATAATCCGATCCCGAGCACAATCCGATAAAGAGCAAACGGGACAAAGCCGCGGGAGCGCACCCAATTCATAAACCAGGCGACCACCACCAGCGCCACAAAAAATGAAACCACAAATCCAATTATTAGCACGACCCATTCGTGACCATTCATTGTCAGCGGTGCGATATTCAGCTCGTGGTGACGAGGCATTACCGTTTTTGCAAAATCATATCCAGTGGCCACGATCATCGTGGGCATCGACAGAAAAAAAGAAAATTCGAGCGCCGCCGGGCGCGACATTCCAACTATTTGTCCGGCGGCAATCGTGGACATTGATCGTGACGTCCCGGGAAAGGCGGCGGAAAGCATTTGCGCTGCGCCGATCCAAACCGCTTGTGGCAGGGTCATCTCCTCCATATGCGCGGTGCGCGGTCGCGTGAAAACGGCGTCAACGATCCACATGATGATTCCGCCAATCAAGAGCGCCAGGGCCATCACCCAAAGATTTTCCAGATTCTTACCGATCTGTTTCGATAGGGCCCAAGCCGGGACGGCTGTAACGACGAAGGCGATCAATGTCAGACTCAGCGGATGCGTGAAAATCGTGCGATCACCGCGTTCGCCCTTTGGGAAAGTGCGCAGAAACTGGAGGATGCGCTCGCGAAAATAGACCGGTAGCGCCAGAATCGCGCCAAGCTGGATGACGATCGTGTACATTTTCCAAAACCCATCATGAAGATCGATATGCAGCAGCGCTTCGCAGATACGCAAATGCGCGGTTGAGCTTACAGGAAGAAATTCGGTCAGCCCTTCGACAATTCCAAGAAAGATCGACAACAGGTAATCGTGCATAGATTGAATCGCTAGATCGTTACATCGTTACACGGTCCCAAAGGCATGACGTGCGCGGTCGTCGGTTTGGGTCGCAAATGGGCTGCCTTTGTAACTTTGTAACTCTTTTAACCATTTAACGGCGGGAGCGCCCGCGCTCACAGCGCCTCCATCCCCCGTTCGTCCGTTCGGATACGCACCGCCTCTTCCACTTCCGTAACGAAGATCTTTCCATCCCCGATCTTCCCCGTCTTCGCTGCGCACAAGATCGCTTCGACGGCGCGCTGCGCGCGATCGTCCGGAACAACCATCTCGAATTTTACTTTCGGCAGAAAATCGACTGTGTACTCGGTGCCGCGATAAATTTCGCTGTGACCTTTTTGGCGGCCAAAGCCTTTTACTTCACTGAGAGTCATTCCTTCCACGCCCGCTGCCATGAGCGCTTCTTTAACCGGCTCAGTCTTAAAAGGCTTGACGATCGCCTCGATTTTTTTCACGGCGCCAAGCTAGCTGCGCGCTCGAAAAACGGAAATGGATAATTCGTCGAATCGCGAATTGCCGCGAATGCGGAATCCTGGTATTTTTTTATTTTATGACAGGCGAGCAGATCCGCAGACAATTCGAGGCAACTCCATTTGTGCCATTTCGCGTTCATATGGCAAGCGGTAAGTCTGCTGACGTGCCACACCCTGATTTCATGCATCTATCCCAAGCGGTCGCTGGTTAATGGTGGACCGGCCGAATGATAGCGTCGAAATGATCGACGTTTTGCTTGTCACCAGCCTCGAAACGCTTCCGCGAAATGGCAGTCGCGCTCGCCGAAGGAAAAAGCGTCGCTCGTAAGCAAACGTCAGATTTTGCGTCCGAATTTTTTATCCAGCTCGACGAGCGAAATCTGGATCATCGTCGGCCGTCCATGCGGGCAGCAGTAAGGCAGATCGCAATCCAGCAAATCCCGAATCAATTTTTCCACTTCAAGAAAACGCAGCGGATCATTGGCTTTAACCGCGTGGCGGCAAACGGTCTTGGCGATCATCTCTTCGCCCAATCGCATCGGCGAACTGCTGTTGCTCGCGCTCTTGAGATCGTCGATCACCTTGCGCATAAACTGCGTCGGATCTGAGACGTTCAAAAAAGCCGGAAGACTATCGATCTTGAACGTACTTGGACCGAAGCTCTCAATTCCTATTCCCATTTTTTGCAAGATCGACATGTTGCGCTCGATCCAATCCGCATCGCGCGGTGGGAGATCGAAAGTGTGAGGGAGCAGCAACTTTTGCGCTGGAACTCCCTGCTCTTCCATTCTTCGCCGCAATTCTTCGAAGAGGATTCGCTCGTGCGCCGCGTGCTGATCCACAAGGACAAGCCCATTTACGTTTTCCATCAGGACATAAAGCTTGTTCAGCACACCGATGATTTGGAATTGTTGCTCGTTGCCATCGCGTTTGATCGGGCTAGGAGATGAAGCTTCTTGAGGTTTAAGAGCCCGGCCGGGGTCATCCGCCTTCGCTAAAGCTACCGCGGACAAGCCGACCCTAGCTGTAAGATGGTCGCCAGGCGCCGGACTAAGATGCGGTAACTCGCGATGTGATTCCTCTGGAGCAGATACCTCAGGTCGTAATCTCAGGTCAGCAGCCCCTTTTCCGGGAACAGCGGGCTCCGGCGCGATATGTGGTGCGCAAAATTTTTGCTGCCACTCCGCCCGGCTGCGTTCTAACGTTTGCTGAACACAGCAAACGATCGCTTCACGCACTCCGGTTGGATCGCGGAAGCGCACTTCGCGTTTTGCCGGGTGAACGTTTACATCCACCGTCGCTGGATCGAGATCGAGAAAAAGAAACGTAACGGGATACCGCCCTTTCATGAGCGCCGTGTGATAGCCCTCGCGGATTGCTCCCGTAATGAGGCCGCTTTCGATCGCACGGCCATTTACAAAAACGAGCTGTTGCGCGCGGGTTGGCCTGCTCAGACCCGCTTGCCCGATGAATCCGCTGATTTGAATTTTCCGCAAAGCGGTACCATTCAGCTGAATCAGGCGCTCCAACAATTCGACGCCATATAAGTTTCGAATTCGTTCATTAAGCGTTGTCGCCGCTGGTAATTGGAACATCACGCGGTCGTCTCGCAGCAGCGTAAAGGCAATTTGAGGATGGCCAATCGCCTGCAAATGAATCTGGTGTTCGATATTGCGGCTCTCCGTGTTTTCGGAACGGAGAAACTTTCGGCGTGCAGGCAGATTATAAAAAAGCGAGCGCACTTCGACTTGCGTTCCCGGCGCTTCACCGCCATCACGCACGATGTCGATCTTGCCGCCATTCACGATGATTTCGGTTCCCGCGATCGCTTTTGGTTCGCGTGTGGTTAATCGAAATCGCGAAACACTGGCGATGCTCGGTAATGCTTCGCCGCGAAATCCCAGCGTGCCGATAGCTTGTAGATCGGAGGCAGACCGAATCTTGCTCGTGGCATAACGCTCGAGTGAAAGCAGCGCGTCATCACGATCCATTCCGCACCCGTCATCGATCACGCGAACGAGCGAAATTCCGCCGCGCCGAATCATGATCTCGATCTTGCGAGCCCCGGCATCGATGCTGTTCTCGATTAGTTCCTTCACGACGGAAGCAGGGCGCTCCACCACTTCGCCGGCGGCCACCTGGCTGGCAACGGTGTCTGGCAGCAATCGAATCCGGCTCATTTATGAACAAGGTAATGCATGCGTCCCGCTTGCAAAATCCAGGACGTTCTAGATTGCCGATTGCGACGAAAAATACCGAAACCTGTAGACGTTTCGCTCCGCGAAACGCAGCGCTGAGGCGATGAACAGCTCGCGGGTCTGCGCCGCCCAGAGGTCGGCGGCTACAGCGACAGCGATCGCCGCCTTTTGACTTGGAACGCCACCGCCGTATTTTGTCCTAGGATGATTAACGTCACCGACAACGCTGTTCGCCAGCTCCGAAGTTTGCTCGCAGCAGACGCGGAAAATTCCCGGAAAGGCCTGCGCGTGCAGATCGCAAAAGGCGGTTGTTCGGGTCTGCAATACGAAATGGCGCTGGATGAAAAAAAAGACGGCGACGCTGTAGTGGAGCGCGATGGAATGCAATTTCTCGTCGATGACGAGAGTATCCCATACTTGCGCGGCGCTACCCTGGATTTTCGCGATGGTTTAACCGGCGCCGGTTTTCACATCGTCAATCCAAATGCGTCGCGAACGTGCGGATGCGGTTCGTCGTTTGAAACGCCGCGGCCAGCTTGAAACCGGAGAATTTTCTCGCGTTCACGTGATGGACTATGGTGCTTACCGCTACGAAGAGCCGTACGCTCGTCCGCGGCAACGGGTGAATTATTTTCTCTGGACGGTTGCCATTCTCCTCTTAACTGGCTTCGCTCTGGCAGCGTGGCTCGGCAGTTTTTACATTTTCGATCAACCGGAGCGCCCGGACAGTTACCGGATCTTACAAAGACTGCACAAAATTGATCCGCTGAAGCGCTTCGAATTGACTGCCGCGCCGGCCGGCGAATTCCTGACCGCAAAGCAGCTATACGATCGCTACGTCGGGATGGGCAGCGCAGAATTGGCCAGGACGAATGCTGAGTTGATGCGCAACTATATTCGAAATTATCAGCAGGTCCGCGGTCTGGTGCCGTACGTGGTGGGCAGATACACGGTCGTGGCGGCGCGTGAACTGGGACCCGAGGATGTGTTTAGCTCGGGGATGGTCGCCCTAACGACCGCTGTCGACAGCGGCGAATTGCTCATGGAACACCTCTACCCGGCAAACCCAGAGGTCCTGCCGTTGATGAAGCAGACACTTAAGGTCGGTTTGGAAGTGAAACTAGAGCGCACACATGATATTTCCGCCGTGATTCATGCAGAGCGATTGGCGGATGGCCGCATCATGATTACCGCTGTCCCATTGCTTTACGGGAGTTACACGGTCACACGCGGCCTAGGGACTTTCCGCCTTGAGCCGCCGTTCAGTCTCAATCTGGCGGCAGGCTGGCCGCTGTTTAAGACAGAAGAACGCGCCGCAATTGAACAAAAGCTTGCAACGGTCCAGGGCGGTTCGGTCTCAATACCTGGATTGAGCTCCAGCGCTACGCCTCCACCCGCGGACAATCAGCTCGTGCGCGTCGAACAAGCCAGGCCTGTCGAGGTGCCGGCGATGACACCCATTCGGGCCAAAGGTGAAAAGCTCGCGAAGGCCACACCACCACCCAAAGGCCGTAAAGGGGCCAAGACACAGAAGCTCGAATCTCCAGCTCCTGGAGTTAGCCCTGCGCAGCCGGTCATCGCTCAAAAACCAAGCGTGCCAACTTCCACACCAATCACAGTCGCTTCAGCGCCGACACCGCCAAAAGTTCCCGCTGCCACGCCGGCGCAGACGGCTGCTGCTGCTGCACCTACAGTCGCCGCTACCCAGACTACCCAAGCCGCATCCGCGCCAACCACAACGCCAGTGCCAGTTCTGCCCGCAAAGCCTGTGCCCGCTGATTCGTCCCAGGTAGCTCTGGCGTCGAACGCAGGCGGCGGCAGTTGGAAAACTTTTCCGGCAGGAAAAATGCCGCTCGGGCGGCTTATCGGAACAGGTGATTTGCGAGATGTGGTCGAGCGCGGACTTGCCGGCGAACGGGTTTATCTGAAAGGGCAATTCGTGGTCAACTTTTCCGATGCTAATCGTGCCGTCCTGCGTCCACGCACAAAGTTAACAGACAAAGTGCTTCATTTTGGTGCGGGCTCCTCCACGCGTATCATCGTTGAATTCCCAGCTGGGTACACCCCGCCGCAGCAGGGCGCGGTTGTAAGCCGGGATGAAATGCGCCCCTACGAAATTACCGAAGTCCGCAAACAGGAAGACGGGCAGCTCAACGTCTTTGTGCGCGAAATAATGCAGCCGAATTAATCGGCTGCGTTGCGGGGGTTAGGCATCTTGCCTGACTCGGCGGGCGGGCTTCCAGCCTGCCATCTGATTCGAACAACCAAGCAGAATGCTTGTCGGCCGAGATAGCCGGGAGCGGTGACCCCGACGGACTGCTTTAGCCACAGATGAACACAGATTCAGAAAATGAGACGCTTGTATTCGACCTTGTACCGGTCGAATTGAGCAGGATCTCAAAAGCAGATCCAATGATTGCTTGTGTGATCGTGCGGAAATGGAGTTTCGTCTTCAGGTTTGAATTCGAGCATCTCTTATCTGTGCGGATCTGTGTTCATCTGTGGCCTCAAACTCAGCTTCGCCGCACTTGCCAGTCCTCCACGGCAGTTTCCTGTCATGTCGGGCGGAGTCGAGACATCTCTCATTGCTATCTTGGCTCAATTTGAAGTAAGAGATTCCTCGACTCCGCTCGGAATGACAAAAAGCAAATCAGCTTTGCCGCACTTGCCAGTCCTCTCGGAGTGCGCTCTGAATTTCTTGCAAGAAACGCGAGGGCCGCTGGAACACGTCGCCGTAACCTCCGGTTAACCGCTTGTGCGGAAATGGAGTTTCGTCTTCAGGTTTGAATTCGAGCATCTTTTATCTGTGCAAATCTGTGTTCATCTGTGGCTCGTTTGGAATTTCTTCTAATCGGCTCGCGATCGCAAAATCAATTTGCCGTCCCGGATTTCGATCGTGCCGATGTCGTAACCGTTCCGGTAGTCCGCGAGATAATCTCGCAGCCGCCTGGAATGATATTTCCAATTCAAAAGATCCTGCGGCACTGGCTCACCGTTCACAGCGATCCGGTTCAACTGCGGATTCTCCAGCGATTCCGCGCCCTTTAATTCGATCGTAACATCGCCGTTAAAATAATAACCGGATCGGCCGATAAATTCGCCAAGCGGTACGCTCGTCTGAAGACGCATGCGATTCTCCTCAATAGAAACAAAAATTTTGCCGCGCGCGTCCCGGTTAGTGGCGATTAAACTATTGATGTCATCCGCCGTTAGTTCGATTTCGGCTGGCTGACCCGCGCGCGCTTTCTGTTCGAACTCCTGACACCGTTCTTGGGCCAATTGAACTTGCTGATCTGAAGCGGTGAATTCAGGAACAGGCGTCGGCGCTTCCGCAATCGAATGCGTCTTCGCCAGCCAATAAATACCATGAACCACTGCTGAATGACGCTGGAAGCCCCAGTACAGACCGGCAAAACACGCGATCGCCAGCACGATCGCAAAAACACCAAGGATCAGGCAGCCCCGGGCGAAACACCCCAATCCTTTTCTTGGCGGCGGCGCATCGACCCAGCCGATCATCTGTTCCGGCGCAACTGCTCTTCGATCTTTGTTTGCGACTCCATCAGCTTTTCATAAAGCGCGCGCAACCCTTCCGAGAGGGTGCGCGTGCCGGAAAGGATCGGCATGAAATTAGTGTCACCGCTCCAGCGCGGCACGATGTGAAAATGCAAATGATCAGGCACACCCGCGCCTGCGCATTCGCCAAGATTCAAACCAATGTTAAAGCCTTGCGCCTTTGTCGCGGCGCGCAGAAGCGCCTGCGCGTGCACGACTAAATTCCAAAGCTCAACGACTTCATTATCGCCGAGTGACGAAAGCTCCGCCGTCTTGCGATAAGGCACCGCCATGAGATGACCGACCGCGTACGGATAACGGTTCATCATTAGGAACGCATTCTTGCGGCGCGTGATCACCAAATGCGCAGCGTCATCGCTCGCCTGTGCCGCCTCGGAAAGAAAATTCCGGTTTCGCGGTTCCTTTTCAAAATACTCGACCCGCCACGGCGCCCATAGCGTTTCCAGTTCTCGTTTGGGGAATTCGTTCGACATCAGGATTCGTTTTGCTGTAGAGGAAGCTGCCTGCCGCGCCGTAGCGACGCGAAGGCGGGTCAGCTTCCCGCAGACGAGACTAGATTTACGCGCTGGAAAGTCGAGCCAGCATTTCTGTCCGCTGTAGCGGCAGCAATCTCACTCAATGAGGGCACACGCCAATATGATACGCGTGTCTACGGAATGAATTAAATGTGATCGAGTGGACTCTTTACACCGATTCCCGGCTTGTTTAATACGTGTGTGTAGATCATCGTCGTGCTCACGTCTTTGTGACCGAGGAGTTCCTGCACTGTGCGAATGTCGTAGCCGTTTTCGAGCAGATGGGTAGCAAACGAATGGCGGAAAGTGTGGCAACTAGCCGGCTTGGTCAGTCCTGCCGCGCGCACGGCTTTCTTCACCGCCTGCTGCAGCGCGCTTTCATCGATATGGTGGCGCCGTTTCACTTGGCTACGCGGATCAACCGAGATGCGTGATGAAGGAAATACAAACTGCCAGCTCCACTCCCGCGCGGCACGGGGATATTTCCGCGCGAGCGCATCAGGTAACCACACCTCGCCAAATCCGTCGGCCAAGTCTTGCTCATGTTGCGCCTTCACTTTCTGGAGATGCCGTTGCAACGGTGCCGCCAGATTGACTGGCAACATCGTGACCCGATCTCTTCCGCCCTTCGTGTCGCGAACTGTGATGCGCGCGTAGGCAAAATCGACGTCTTTCACCCGCAAGCGCACACATTCCATCAGGCGCAGCCCGCTTCCGTAAAGCAGGCCTGCCATCAACCGCGCTGTCCCGTGCAAATGGGCAAAAATCTTATGCACTTCGTCCCGGCTCAGCACAACCGGCAACCGCGCCGGCTTCTTTGCCCGCTCCACCTGCTTCAACCAGCCGATCTCTTGCCTGAGCACTTCTTTGTAAAGAAACAGCAATGCGCTGAGCGCCTGATTCTGCGTCGAAGCCGAGACATTCCCCACGCGGGCAAGATCGGTCAGAAATTCGCCTACCTCAGGCTCGGCCATTTCGGCAGGATGACGCATCCCATGGAAGCGAATGAATCGTTCGATCCAATCGCAATATGTCCGCTCCGTTCGCAAACTGTAATGCTTCAGCCTCGTCACGTCGCGCACCCGATCGAGCAGTTTCTTTTTCGGCTTGCCGTCGGTCGCCGGTGCGACTACAAGCGTATCCATGACTCCGTTTTTATCGGTTCACCCCGAGAGAAGCAAGCGGATTATACGGAATAAATCCGCAAAACATTACGGAAAAATTCCGTCCATATCTCGTTAGATGCTATGCACCCGTCCGATATGACGCACGGCACAGCACACACCAATGACATCATCGCTCAGCCGCCGTTCGATCCGAAAGAGCTGCAACAGCCGCTTCGGGCTTCACGGACTCGTGTTTGCATTGGCGTTATTCTGTTGATCAGTGGTTTTGCTGTGGGCAGTTCGAGTTCGCTCTTCCCTACAGAGAAGCTATGGCTTGGCATCATTGGTCTTCTGCTCATCGTCTCCAGCTTTTTCGTTCTCAGGCTGCATCGCTTGCACGCACGTGGGCGACATCCGCGAAAGCTGTATGGAGACGAACGCATCTAACCCCTATGTAAGATGTCAAGTATGGCGGGAGAGTGTGGTAGGTGGTTGGCTAGTTCATAAGGTTTATTGATAGAGGTTGAAGGTTTTCTCTGGAGCGCTTCCTCTTCCGGTATACTCGATGGTTTTGTTTCCAGCGGCTCTTACTCCTATCCGTGCTTGCGACCGCAGTCGCAGCAGCAATTTGATCAATGCGATCAGGTGGAAGAGGAACTTGGGCGCGCCCAATCTAAGCCGACGCACGCGAAGGCTTTCGGAGCAGGTTAGACACCGGGCAGCGCCCGCGTTCCAAAGTGGTTTAATGTTTCCTTAGGCGATTAATGCCAGTGCGGCTCGCACCTCCTTTCTGTTCCCATCGAACTCATCAATTGATTAATCCCAACTCTTCTGCGCTAAGCCGGCCGGTTTTGATTCTCCACAGATCGACGGCCAACTGGCGCGCCACGGCCACGATGGCTTTTTTGCGCGCGGCCCCGGTGGCGAGGGCTCCTTTGGCCAGGGTTGCTCGCCATTTTACAATCGATTTGTAGTTGGGCTGGAAGCGGACCAGCCGCCAGGAGAGTTCCACCAGCGCGGCGCGCAAGCGCGGATTGCCATGTTTGGTCACGCAGCTTTGCAAGCGGGTGTTGCCGCTACTGTACTCTCCGGGGCAGAGGCCGGTGTAGCTAGCGATCTGACGCCGATTGCTGAAGCGGTTCCAATCGCCAATCTCCCGGTCGATGATCACGCTGGTCATCAAGCCCAGTCCGCGTGGTTGGTTGGGTGCGGCGGCGCTTTGCAGTTGGACGGTGAGCGCGCCGATTTTCTGCTGCAACGCCAGCAGGATCGGTTGACTATTGCAGAGCAGCTCTCTCATCCACTGGGGCGCATCCAGCGCGGCAAAAGTGCGCGGCTTCCACCAGCTCTTCACCGGTTCGAGCCCGTGATTGACCATCAAGCTGCGCCCCTGGGCTTCGAGTTGTTTCCTCACTTTGACCAGTTGCTCCCGCTGCCGGTGCAATGCGCGAAGCTGTTCCTCTTTTTCCGTAGGCACGCGTACCCGCGCCAGCGCGTCACGATTGCCTTGGACGAAGCGGTCCAACTTCAAACAGAGCGCCTTGGCATCGAGCCCGTCGGTCTTTACTCGCCGATTTTGCTCATCCAACTTCTGCGGGCAGACCACGTAGCAGTTGATCGAGAGCGCGCTGAGCTTTCTCTGCAGAGAAAAACCAAACCCGCACGCTTCATAGACCGCGTGCACTTGTGCGCCGCTCTTTTCCTTGAGCCGAGCCGCCCAGTGCAGGAACGCTTCTTTTTGGAAACGCTGCGGCGGTTTGGGATTGCTCCCGCCCACTTGCTCGACCACCACGTAAAAATCCTGGTGCACATCAATTCCCAGCTTGATCGCTCCAGTGCCGCCATTAAACTGGCAGCGGGTTTCCTCGTGTGAGGACAACTCAGTATCGTTAATATATTGCATAAGTGCGGGTGAGCTTAACCACTTGCCCGCACTCCTTACATGTCATCTAATCGATGAAGTCAACGGCCCCATTCCGATATAAGCTCAGCGTGTTTGCCACCACACCCTGCCGTGGCTTATCTCTTTCTCGTTAGATGCTACTCCAGCGCTTCCTCACGCATCTCTTCGGAACATTCGTTGCCGTGATTGGCGGCTGGCTAGCGGGCATCGCGTTTTCATTCGTTTGGGCGGCATTCGATATCGCCATTCATCCGCAGCAAGTGCCTGTCGCAGCTCTCATCGCAGTCCCCTGGATAGTCGCGTTGGGCTCTCTCTCGTTTATTCTCCCCACGTGGTTGTTCTTGCTCATCCCACTTTACCTCTTCGTTCCGCCGTCGTGGCCATTGTGGCGTTGGCCGATCTGCACAGCCCTAGGCGTGTTGTCAGGCATTTGCATCGTTGGTTATTTCTTGTCGCGGCCAAACGTCAATCCACCTGTCAGCATTTTCTCATGGTACATTCTCGCGTCAGTGATTGGCGGCGTTACTTGCTTCGTAGGTTCCATCACACGCAAACGCTTTGCCTGGTGGCACACACCGCATCTAACCGATCGATGAAGCCAACGGCTCCATCCCGATATAAGCTCAGCGTGTTTGCCACGACACCCTGCCGTGGCTTATCTCCGTCTCGTTAGGCCGTGAGAAGGTCCTCGCCGCCGTCAAGCCAGTCCATTGCGGGCGTATTGCACAATTGATGATTTCACCGCTCAGATTCCCGACGGTGCTCCACCGAGAGG
>Ga0307278_10000688_pt1 | contig 16634 bp, 20 predicted proteins | sample ER_DNA_117_FD_194482 | JGI IMG/M metagenome (GOLD analysis project Ga0307278, IMG submission 194482) | Bulk soil microbial communities from the East River watershed near Crested Butte, Colorado, United States - ER_DNA_117 | ecosystem: Environmental > Terrestrial > Soil > Floodplain | place... | reverse complement strand
GACGAGCTGATCCTCGGCTGGCGCAACTCCGAGTGGACCGGGATCGCGCCCTTCCTCGAGGAGGACGTCGCCTTTTCGTCGATCGCCCAGACCGAGATCGGGCACGCGCGGGCGTGGTACGAGCTCGCTGCGCGTCTAACTGAACGCGGACGCGTTGATGCCGACACGCTCGCCTTCGACCGGGATCCGGACGAGTACCGCTGCGCTCCCCTCGTCGAGGCGCGGCTGGTGCCAGACTGGGCTAAGACCATCGCCCGCCACTGGCTCTACGAGACGGCGGACGCGATCCGGATCGAGGCGCTACAGGCTTCGGACGACCCCGAGGTCGCCGGCCTCGCCGAGAAGATCGGTCGCGAGGAGGCCTACCACCGAATGCACGCCGACATGTGGGCGGAGCGACTTCGCGATGAAGCTCAGTTTCGCAGCGCTGTCGACGAGCTTTGGCCTTCCGCGCTGGGGTTGCTCGAACCCAGGCAGCGCGATCGTCTCTGCGAAATCCTCAGTCGTGAGCCGGTCGATCCGGTCGAGCGAGGGGAGCACACGGAAGAGCTTCGCCCTCTCTGGGAGGAGATGACGATGGTGCGGCGCTCCGTACCGGGGGCGTCATGGTGACCGTCGAGCGCGTCTGGGAGGCACTCGGCGAGATCCCCGACCCCGAGATCCCTGCGGTCTCGCTCGTCGACCTGGGCGTCGTGCGAGCCGTGACCGTCGAGGGCGACAAGGTGCGCGTGGAGTTCACGCCAACGTTCCTCGGCTGCCCGGCCGTCGAGGTCATGCGCGCGCAGATGGCCGAGCGGATTAACGACCTCGGGGCAGAAGCCGAGATCGACATCGCCGCGGAAGGCTGGTCGTCCGACCGGATCACTCCCGAGGGAAGGCGGAAGCTCGAGGAATCCGGTTTCGCGCCCCCTGCCCACGGCGGGGCTCCTACTACCCTTCTTCAGCTCCAGGAGATCGTCTCCCGCTGCCCCTACTGCGGCTCGGAAGACACCCGGCTCGAGAACCTCTTCGGCCCCACCCCGTGCCGCTCGATTCGCTACTGCGCGAGCTGCCGACAGCCGTTCGAGCAGTTCAAGACCCTTTAGGCCACCAGCGGCCGGTGGAAGACGAGGATGGACGAGATCTCGTCGCCGCCGAACCAAAGGTAGATTCCGGGCGCCACCTCGCCTGTGCAGTAGTGGAACGGAGCGGGTTCATCGCTTCCCGAATCGCCTGTCCCGCAAGTCAGCTCCGGATAAGCCCGCTTCGCGTCGCCGAGGTCGTCGCCGATCTCGATTCCGCGGGTTGTCTCGGCCCCGGGGCTGGTGAGCTCGAAACCGATGATCCGCACGTTCGTCCGGTCGAGGTAGAAAGCGACGTCCGGATAGAGAGCCCAATTCGAGATGGGGAGGAAGTTCGGGCCCTCCACGTCGTCGTCGATGTCTACACCGGTCGGGAGGATCGGCTGGTTTTCGTCTCTCGGCTCCGGTTCGCCGAAGGTTGCCGCGAGCTCCGTCCGCGAGTCCCCGATGCCTACTCCTCCATAGCTCCCCGCCTTCTCGTCGATCATCTCGAAGCGAGCCTTGGGCAGTCCTTCCCAGGCATGCGTGAGCGCGGGCGGCACGAGAGCGATCGCAGCCGCAACGACGGCGCAGCCTGCGAGCCAAGCAGAGCGGGGAAGGGGGAGATCGGCCATGAGCTGCGCGAGCGCGAGCGTGCCCACGAAGATCGGAAGGGCCCAGACCGCGATGAACAGGCCACGCGCAAGCGGGTAGGCCGACCTGTCAAACAGAGAGATGTGGATCAGGTAAGCGCCGAGCCAGACGACCGGCGTTAGCAAGAGAGCAAGGGGAAGGACCCACGCAAGCGGTCTCGCCGGAAGAAAGAGCAGGCCGATGAGAAGGGCGACCGCGATTCCGCCGGCTGCGCCCGGAACGAAATCCTCGGCGTCCGGATAGGGGACGTCGAGGACGGCGAGGAAGGCAAGGCCGGCTACCCCGGCGCCCCCGAGGATGACCCGAGGCAGGACTCGCGAGCGGCCGTTCACGGCGAGCGCCAGGCCTCGATCCGCCGCCTCGCGAGCTTCGAGGCGGCGACGCCGACGGCCAGAGCCGGCGCCCACAGGAATGGCGTTTGGAACGCGATCTGCGTCGCGACTGGAGTGTCGTAGCCGTCTGCCGGAATGGAAATCACAGCCCACGCGACTGGGAGGGCGAGCGCCCACCAGCGGCCGACCGCCGCCCCTACGGCGACGTGGAATGCGAGCACGAGCGAAATGACCCACCACGAGAAGGGTCGCGGATCGACGCCTTCCCACGGGCCCCAGACGAGGTAGCTGAGCGCCGCGCCGGCGACGAGATAAACGGCGACGGCGACCGCTCTCACGCGCAAACCCTCATTCGGGCGCGGACCGCTTGGACTCCGATGCCGGCCGCGACGAGAGCCACCTCGGCGGGCGCCCAGAAAAGCAGCCCTAACCACAGCGGGAGTGGCTCGCCGCGGTTCGCAGAGGGATAGCCGATCGGCGCCGCCAGCAGCACCGGGAGAAAAGGGAGGAGTACTGCCCACCACCGGTTGACGACCCATCCGAGGGCCAGGTGCGCGATCACGACGAGGGCGAGCGCCACAAGACCCGCTGCATCACTCCCGAAGAAGAGCTGTCGGTCGAGGATCCAGTACACCCAGACGAGAGCCAGTGCGAAATACAAGGCAACCGCTATGCTTCGGCTGTATCGCATCCATGCTATGTATAGCAGACCTGAGATATGAGTCAACCATCCCCTGGGAGACCTCACGAGGCGCTCGAGCGGATCCGCGAGCGACTCGCCCATGCCGAGGACGGCTGGTTCTTCGCCCGGATCGCGGACCGCGTAGCCGAGCGCAGACGCGAGCTCGGGCTCTCCCAGGCGGAACTGGCGCACGCGGTCTCGACAACGCAGTCCGCGATCGCTCGCCTCGAGAGCGGCGGGCGGCCGCCCCGCATAGATACCTTGCTTCGGATCGCCGAGGCCCTCGACTGCGATCTCCAGGTCGAGCTTCGCCCCCGCTAGACTCCTGGGCCGACGGCGCGTGAACCGGCGAGAAAAGGGGGGCGGGTGGGCATCATCGCGTGGATTATTCTCGGGCTCGTCGCCGGCTTGATCGCGAAGGCGGTCTTGAAGGGGCCTAACCCCGGCGGACTGATCGTCACGACGCTGCTCGGGGTCGCCGGCGCCCTCCTCGGCGGCTTCCTCGCCAGAGCCCTCGACATCGGCGACATCAAGGATTTCTGGGACCTCGAGACCTGGCTGATCGCAATCGGGGGCTCCATTCTCGTACTCGTTATCTGGCGGGCTCTGACAGGCGGTCGGCGCCGGCGACTCGTCTAGTGCGCCGCGCGGTTGGGCTCGCGCTGTTCTTAGCCTGCCTCGCCGCCGGCTGTGGTGGGGGTGGGGGAGACCGCCTCTCGCAGGAGGAGTTCCAGCAACAGGCAGACGCGATCTGCGAAAAGTACGACAAGAAGATCCAGGCTCTCGGAAGCCCGCAGTCGCCGGCTGACATCCCGGCCTATGTGCAGAAGGGCATCCCTCTTCTCCGGCAGGGCATCGCCGAGCTCCGCGCGCTGAAACCGCCCGCCGACGTCGAGGACGATTACAACCGGATGCTGGACGAGACCGCCAAGGCGATCCCGGCTGCGGAGAAGCTCGCGGATGCCGCCGAGAAGAACGACGCCGCGGCCGTACAGGACGCCATCAAGGAAGGTAAGCAGGCCGACGAGGCGTCTGACGAGCTCGCTACCAAGCTTAAGCTGGACGGATGCGCAGCGGACTAGCGGTCGTGGCGGGCGCCGCAGCTCTTTTCCTCGCCGCCTGCGGCGGAGGAGGAGGCGGGGGCAGTGCCCAGAGCCTGACCGCGGAGGAGTTCCGCCAGCAGGCGGACGCCATCTGCAAGCAGTACGAGGACAAGCTCAGCGAGCTCGGCTCGCCCAGCTCGCTGGACGACCTCGGCGACTTCATCGACAAGGCTGTTCCAATCATCGAGGAGGGCAACGACAAGCTTTCGGAGCTCGAGCCTCCGGACGACCTTTCAGGCGATTGGGGGCGCGCGATGGACCTCCAGGACCAGAACCTCCAGGTCGCGCGCGACCTCCAGAAGGCGATTCACGACAACGACACTGCGCGTGTCCAGGACCTGGTCTCCCAGCTCGACGCCACCGACGCCGAAAGCACTCGCCTCGCCCGCAACATCGGCCTCGAGGACTGCGGGCAGCAGAACCAGTAGGGCCTAGTAGGACTAGCGCCCTGTGAAGCGCGGCTCCCGCTTCTCGAGGAACGCGTTCACGCCCTCGCGAAAATCCTCGCTCCCCGCGGCCTCGGCCTGGAGCTCCGCCTCGAGCTCGAGCTGCTCGTCCAGGCTCGAGAGCGCCGCGCGCTGGAGTAGCCGCTTCGTCATCCCAAGCGCCCGCGTCGGCAGCGCGGCCAGGGTCGCGGCGACGTCCGCGGCTCGTTCGCTCAAGCGGCCGTCGCCCACAACCTCGGCGACGAGCCCCCACGCGTGCGCGTCAGCGGCGGAAAGGCGGCGACCCGAGCAAAGCCATTCGAAAGCACGTGAATAGCCAAGCAGGCGTTCGATGAGGTAAGTCGCGCCGGTGTCGGGAACGAGGCCGATGCCGATGAATGCAGGGACGAAGGTCGCGGAGGACACGGCGAGCCGAAGGTCGCAAGCGCACGCGAGCGAGAGGCCGGCGCCGGCCGCTGGGCCATTCACCGCGGCGATGACGGGCTTCTCGAGCCCCCAGAGGGCAAGGACGTTCGGGTTGTAGGTGCTGCGGAGGCGCTCGCCGATGTCGCCGGCGGCTTCCTTGAACTCGTTCAGGTCCTGGCCGACGCAGAAACCGCGACCGGCGCCGGTGAGTACGACGGCGCGAACCTCCGGGGCCTGCGCCTCCTCGAGCGCGGCGCGAAAAGCTTCGTGCATGGCGCTGTCGAAGGCATTCAGGACCTCGGGACGATTGAGCGTGATCGTCATCACGCCGCCGTCACTCTGGGTCTCGACCTCAGCCACTCGGTAGACCTTGCCGCCGCTGCTAGCGTGGAACGCGGTGGCTGATCTTACGTTCATCTCGTCCGGGGAGGTCGCCGACGAGGAGGCTCTGGACGCCTACTCGCGTGCGGTGATCGGCGTTGCCGAGCGGCTCACGCCGTCGGTGGCCAACCTGCGCATTTCCCGCCGGGTGCGCGGCGGCCGGATCGTCGCCGGCGGCGGCAGTGGGGTCGTCGTGACCCCCGACGGCTTCATGCTCACCTCCGCCCACGTTGTGGCGGCGTCGGACGGCACGGTTCGCGCCTCCTTCGTGGACGGAAACGAGGTAGAGGCGAAGGTGGTCGGGACGGATCCGCTTTCCGACCTGGCGGTCCTGCGCGCGGAGGACGGCGGTCTCGCCGCAGCCGACCTGGGCGACGCCGAGACTCTCCGCGTCGGACAGCTCGTCGTGGCTATCGGGAACCCGAACGGTTTTGCCGGATCCGTGACGGCCGGAGTTGTCTCAGCCCTCGGACGCTCCCTGCCGGTGCGCTCCCGCGCCGCGGGGAGGATCGTCGAGAACGTCATCCAGACCGACGCGGCTCTGAACCCCGGCAATTCCGGCGGAGCCCTCGCTGACGGAACCGGCTGCGTGATCGGGATCAACACCGCCGTCGCCGGCGTCGGACTCGGTCTGGCCGTCCCGATCAACCCGACGACCCGCAAGATCATCGGGGCCCTGATGAGCGAAGGACGCTTTCGCCGCTCCTACCTCGGCATCGCGGGCGGCTCGCGCCCGCTGCCGCCGCGCCTCGCCCGCCAGCTCGGCCGCGTCGAGTGCGTCGAGGTGGTCGAGGTCGTGGACGGCAGCCCCGCCGCGAAGGCGGGTCTCCGCGCGGAGGATCTGATCGTCGACCTGAACGGCGAGCCGGTCGAGGGAGTGGACGATCTCCAGCGGCTGATGGCCGGCGAGCTGATCGGCATCAAGGTGGTCGTCAGCACGGTGCGCGACGGCCGCCTGCAGTCGGTCGAGCTCGTGCCCGTCGAGCTCGCCGTCTGATCTAAGGCCTATCGCCCCTTGAAGTTGGGCTCGCGCTTCTCGGTGAACGCCTTCAAGCCCTCCTGAGCATCCTCGGAGGAAAGGGCGAGGTGGAATGCCTTGCGCTCCGCGTCGAGGCCGGCCGCCAGCGGCGTCTCGAAGGCGTTCAAGACGGCCTCCTTCGCCAACCGGACTCCCACCGGGCTCTTGGCCGCGATCGTCCGCGCGACGCCCTTCGCCTCCTCTAGCCAATCCTCCTCAGAGGCGACCCGGGCGACGAGCCCCGCCTGCTCGGCCTCGCCCGCGGAGAGGTAGCGGCCCGTGAGGATGACGTCCATCGCCTTCGACTTGCCGATCGCCCGCGTCAGCCGTTGTGTGCCCCCGGCTCCCGGGAGGACGCCCAGGTTCGTCTCGGGCTGCCCGAACTGGGCGCTCACGGAGGCGACGATCAGGTCGCAGGCCATCGCCAGCTCGCAGCCGCCGCCCAGGCAGTAGCCCGACACCGCGGCGACGATCGGCGTCCTGACCTTCCTGATCGCGTCCCACTTGTCGATCCGTCCGCCGAAGTAGAGGTCGAGGTGCGTCGCGTCGGAGAGCTCGTTGATGTCGGCGCCGGCGGCGAAGGCCTTGGCGTTTCCCGCGAGGACGATGCAGCGGATCGACTCGTCGTCGTCGAGGTTCTCGAGCGCCCCAACAAGCTCGCCCATGAGCTGGTTTGAGAGCGCGTTCAACTGTTCCGGACGATTCAGCCGAACGACGGCAATCGGCTCCTCCCGCTCGATCAGAACGCTCACTTCTTCTCCAGGAATTTCTTGATCGCCTCCTGCGGCTCCTCGGTCGCCATGGAGAGAGCCAGCCAGTCACGCGCGTGGTTGATCGTCTGGTGCCAGGCAAAATCGCGCCAGAAGTTGAGGTGCTGGCGGGCGTAGCGCGTCGTCTGCGGAAGTTTGCGTGCCAGGTTCTCGACGAAGCGGTCGACCTCGGCGTCGAGCTCCCCAGCCGGGACGGCGCGGTTGACGAGCCCCCACTCCTCGGCCTTGCGCGCGGGGATCTCCTCGCAGAGGAGGACGATCTCGCGGGCGCGCCGCTCGCCGACCATGATCGGCAGCCACTGCGTCGCCCCACCCGCCGGAACGGAGCCGTGCTCGGGTCCGACATGGCGGATGAACGTGTCCTCGACCATGACGGCGAGATCGCAGGCCATCTGGAATTCGTTGCCGCCCCCGACGCAGATCCCGTTGATGCGAGCGAGCGTCGGCTTGCCGACCTCGCGCAGGCGGTCGTGAGCGTCCTTGAAAGCCCCGAACCACTTCCAGTACTCGCCGGGGTTGCCGAGGTAGTCATCGCCCCAGGACTTGAGATCGGCGCCGACAGAGAATGCGCGCCCCGCCCCGGTGAGGACGACGACGCGGATGGAGTCGTCCCAGGAGGCGTCCTCGCACGCCCTCGCGATCTCCCGCAGCATGCGGAAGTCGAACGCGTTCAAGATCTCGGGCCGGTTGAGCGTGATCGTCGCCCGCGGAGGCGCCTTCTCGTAGACGATCCGCTCGAAGCCGAGCTCGCTCGGATCGACCGGAGCCGGACGGTCCGGCTCGGTCACTCGATCTCCGTGAAGTGGACGTGGAAGGGGATTCCCATCTCGGCCGCATCCTTTCCCGTTGCCGCGAACTCCTCGGTGCGCGCAGCGGCCTTGAATGCGTCCATGTCGGGAAAGTCCCACTCGGCGTAGTAGGCGAACTTCTGGCCCGTGGGGGCGGCGAACACGTTTCCATGGCGGAACGTGCCGCCCGGAACCTGACGGCACAGCTCCGCGTGCTGCTCGTAGCGGGCAGCACCGGGTTCCCGCTCGTAGAGGACGAAGACCTTGACCATCTACCGCCTGCGAAGGATTCCCGATTCCTGGGTCAGGCGCGAGGCCAAGTAGACGGGGATAGCGGAGAGAAGCACGACGCCGATGGCCGCAACGTTGACGATCGGAAGCTGGTTGGGACGCGAGAGGTTGACGAAGATCCAGATCGGGAGGGTCTGGATCGCACCTGCTGTGAACGTGGTCACGATGATCTCGTCGAAAGAGAGCGCGAACGCCAGTAGCCCTCCGGCCAGGAGAGCCGTGCGAAGCTGCGGGAACGTGATGTACCGGAACGTCTGCCAGGGGTCGGCGCCGAGATCCATGGAAGCCTCCTCGATCGAACGGGAGGTGCGCCGTAGACGCGCGAGCACGTTGTTGTAGATGACGACGATGCAGAAAGTCGCGTGGGCGACGATGACGCTGAAGAGCCCGAGGCCCACGCCCAGCGGCTCGATCACCGTGCGGAAGGTCGCGTTGAGGGCCATGCCGGTGACGATGCCCGGCAAGGCGATCGGGAGGATTACCAGGAACGAGATCGTCTCGCGCCCGAAGAAGCGGTAGCGCTGCACGGCGAAGGCGGCCAGCGTTCCGAGGACCAGGGCGACCGCCATGGCACCGGCCGCAACCTTGACCGATTCCAGCAGTGCGCTCCGCACGCCCGGGTTGTCGATCGCCTTCCCGAACCACTTCAGGGTCAAGCCGTTGATCGGCCATGTCTGCGTGCGGGTCTCGTTGAAGGCGTAGAGCGCGATCACCGCCAAAGGCAGGTAAATGAACGCCAGCGTCAGACCGGTGGCCAGCCGTAAAAGAATCCTTGCGAGCGGGGATTCCGACATCAGATGTTCTCGAAGGCGCCCAGCCGCCGCGCGATCAGGAGGTAGACGACCATGACTGCCACGGGGAAGGTGGCGAACGCGGCGGCGAGCGGGATGTTGTTGGCCACCCCGACATTGGCGTACACGACGTTCCCGATGAACTGCTTACCCTGGTAAACGATCTGCGGCGTGATGAAGTCGCCGATCGTGAGCGAGAAGGTGAAGATCGAGCCGGCAACGGCGGCCGGGAGGAGGAGGGGCAAGACCACGCGTCGGAAGGTGCGCCCTGCCTTGGCACCCAGATCGCTCGAAGCCTCCAGCAGCGAGTCGGGGATCCGCTCGAGGCCGGCGTAGACAGGCAGGATCATGTACGGCAGCCAGAGGTAGCTGAAGACGAGCCAGGCGCCGAACCACCCGAACCCCGGGCCCTTGAGGCCGATCGGGTCGAGAGCCCAGTTGAGGATCCCTTCCTCTTGAAGGATCACCCTCCAGGCGTAGACCTTGACAAGGTAGCTCGACCACAGCGGCATCAGGACGGCGACGACGAGCAGGTTGCGGACTCTCGGCGTCGCGACCTTCGCCATGTAGTAGGCGATCGGCAAGGCGAGGGCGAAGTCGGTGAGCGTGACGGCCGCCCCCATGCCCAGCGTCCGCATCGTGATCGTCCGGTAGACCTCGCTTTGGAAGAGGAGCTTGAAGTTGTCGAGCGTGAAGGTGTGGACGACCTCGGCGGTGAACGTGTCGAGCGTCCAGAACGCCGCCACGAGCAGGACGATGAGCGACCCGATGTAGGCGCCCAGAAGCCACGCTAAAGGCGCGCCCAGAAGTGCCGCGAGCTGGAGGCGCGGGTGGCGATGGAAGAACGTGGCGAGCCGGCGGCCGAACGACGGCTTCCGCGGAGAGAGAGGTTGGGCGGCTGTGGCCATCGCGGCAGTCGGTGGGGCGCCCCCAGGGCGCCCCACCGTTCAGCGAGATCTAACCCTTGATCTCAGTCCAGGCTTGGGTCCACTCGGAGTAGTCCTTGCAGACCTCTCCGCGGTCGTCGCCGCAGTCCTTCGCCGGCGTGTTCCAGTAGTAGACCTTCTGCCAGTACGGCTCGTCGCCGGCGTGATACGTGTCACAGTGATTCTTGTCGGCGGTGAGAGCGCACGACTTCGAGTTCGAGGGAGCCTCCCCGAACCACTCCGCCACGGCCGCGTTCGCCTTCGGCGAGATGATGTGGTTCATCCACATGTACATGCAGTTTGGATGCTCCGCTTTCGAGGAGATCATCCAGGTGTCAGACCACCCCGTCGCGCCCTCGTCCGGCAGGATCGCCTCGACCGGGACCTTGTCGGCCGCCAGCAAGTTGACGATCACCTGCCACGTCGTGCCGAGGACGCTGTTCTTGCCGCTGAAGGCCGAGATCTCCTTCGTGTAGTCGGACCAGTACTCGCCGACGAGGCCGCGCTGCTCCTTGAGCAGATCGACGGCCGCCTGGAACTGCGTGTCGTCGAGCTCGTACGGGTTCTCGATCCCGAGGTCCGGCTGCGTCGCCATCAGGTAAACGGCCGCGTCCGCGATGTAGATCGGGCTGTCGTAAGCGGTCACCTTCCCCTTGTACGGCGAGTTGGGGTCGAACACCGCGCCCCAACTCGTCGGAGCCGGCTTCACGACGTCGGTTCGCCACATGAGCAGGTTGGCACCGCGCCCGTGCGGTACCCCGTAATGGACTCCGTCGACGGTGTTGTGCGGCCGGTCCTTCAGGTCCGGGAACATGTCCGCGTAATTCGGAATCAACTCCAGGTTGACCGGGGCCACGTCGCCGGCTGCGATCAGCCGGAGCGTCGCGTCACCCGAGGCCGAGACGCCGTCGAACTGGCCGGACCGCATCTGGGTCACCATCTGGTCGGACGTGTTGCCGATCGTGACGTTGACCTTGCAGCCGGTTTCCTTTTCGAAGTCCGTCACCCAGTCCACGCTCGGATCGGTCGATCCGTCCTCCACGTAGCCGGCCCAGGCGATGAGGTTGACCTCGCCCTCGCCGGCGCCGAGCTTCTCCGGAGCACCGGCGGCTACGTCGGGGTTCGAGGACCCACCGCCACCCGTCCCGGTTGCGCCGGAGCCTTCCTCTCCACCGCCGCATCCCGCAGCGAGCAGGGCGAGTCCGGCCACGACGAGGATCAGGGCTGCCCAGCCCGCATGTCGCTTCCACTGTCTACTCATGTGCCTCCTCCGTTTGTCCGTCCCCTTCGATCACATAGGTCTGCTCCGGGCGCCATTCGAGTCGAACCGCTCGTCCTCGTGCTTCGACTACGTCCGCCGAGGTCGTCTGCAGGTTCTGCCGGACGACGACTAGCTCCCCACCCGCGTCGAGATCGACCACGTAGCGCGTAACCATGCCCACGTAGACGACGTCGCGGATGCGCCCGTCCTCAACGTGCGCGCCGCTCTCGGGTGAGTCCCCGTCGCCGAGGATATGGATCTTCTCCGGCCTCACTGTGAAGCGACGCCCGTCACGCTCGAGCATGTTCGAGATGCCGACGAAGCTCGCCACAAACTCCGTCGCCGGTCGTTCGTAGAGGTCAGCCGGCGGGCCGACCTGCTCGATGCGGCCCTCGTTGAAGACGGCGATCCGGTCGCTCATCGTCAGCGCTTCCTCCTGGTCGTGCGTCACGTAGACGAACGTGATTCCGACCTCCTCCTGGATTCGCTTCAGCTCGATCTGCATCTCCTGTCGCAGCTTGAGGTCGAGGGCGCCGAGCGGCTCGTCCAGGAGCAGGACCTGCGGTCGGTTGACGATCGCCCGTGCCAGCGCGACGCGCTGCCGCTGACCGCCCGAGAGCTGGCTCGGCTTGCGCGTGCCAAAGCCTGTCAGCTGAACCATGGCGAGGGCGTCCTCCACACGTTCGCGGCGCTGTCCCTTCGGGATCTTCCGGATTCGGAGTCCGTACTCGACGTTCTCGGCGACGGTCATGTGCGGAAAGAGCGCGTAGTCCTGGAAGACCGTGTTGACGTCCCGGTCGTACGGGGGAAGATTCGTGACGTCCGTCCCGCGGAGGTAGATCCGGCCGTCGTCCGGCTGCTCGAAGCCGGCCACGAGCCGCAGGGTGGTCGTCTTCCCAGATCCCGAGGGCCCGAGCAGGGTGAAGAACTCGCCGACGGGGATCTCGAGATCGACCCCGTCTACGGCGACCACGTCGCCGAAGCTCTTACGGACGGATTCGAGCCGGACGTCGGGCGGGCCCTCGCGCTCCGCGAGCTCGATGTCGTCAGTTCGTTCTTTGGGCCGCGTCGACAAGGGCTTCTTCGAGGATCTCGAGGCCTCGGTCGAGGTCCTCGTCGGTTATGACGAGGGGAACGAGAATTCGGATGACATTCCCGTAGAGACCGCAGGAAAGGAGGATGAGCCCACGGTCGCGAGCCGCGGCGGTCGTCTTCGTGGCCAATGTCGCGGCAGGCTCCTTCGTCTCCCGGCTCTCGACCAGCTCGAGCGCGAGCATGGGACCCAGCCCTCGCACCTCACCGACGGCGTCCACGCGGCCGGCGATGCCGTCGAGCGCTGCGCGTAGGCGCTCGCCGATCGCTTCCGCTCGGAGGCGGAAGCCCTCCGTCGCCACCTCGTCGAGGACCGCGAGGGCTGCAGCGCACGCGACCGGGTTTCCGCCAAAGGTGCCGCCGAGCCCGCCTGCGGCGACCGAGTCGACGATCTCCGCCAGCCCTGTCACCGCTGCCAGAGGCAGTCCACCGCCGAGGGACTTTCCGGACACAACCAGGTCGGGCTCCACCCCATAGCGCTCGATCGCCCAAATCGGCCCGGTGCGCCCGATGCCCGACTGGACCTCGTCGTCGACGTAGAGGATCCCGTGGCGGTCGCAGAGCTCCTTCAGTCGCCGCGGGAAATCCTCAGGCATGGGAATGAAGCCTCCCTCGCCCTGCACCGGCTCGAGGACCACGCAGGCGACCGACTGGGGGTCGACATCTCCCTTGAACAAACTCTCGAGCCCGTGGATCGCGTCGTCCGACGTGACGCCCCGGTACGGGTAAGGCGCCGGCGCGCGGTAGACCTCGGGCGCGAAGGGGCCGAAGCCGCGCTTGTACGGGACGACCTTGCTCGTCATGGTCATCGAGAGCAGCGTGCGTCCGTGGAACGCCCGGTCGAAGACGACGACGGCGGGGCGACCGGTCGCGACGCGCGCGATCTTGACCGCATTCTCGATCGCTTCGGCGCCCGAATTGACGAGCAGGCTCTTCTGTTCGTCCCCGCGGCAGGGCGAGAGCTCGGCGAGCCGGCGGCAGACCTCCACGTAAGGCTCGTACATGCCGACCATGAAGCACTGATGCAGGTAACGGTCCACCTGCTCGTGGATCGCCGCTACGGCAGTCGGGAGGCCGTGACCGGTGTTCTGACACCCGAGGCCGCCCGCGAAGTCGATGTACTCCCGGCCATCGACGTCCCAGACCCGAGCGCCCACCGCCCGATCGACGACGAGCTCGGGAGTGGCCACTCCGGCGGCCACGTAACGCTCGCGCGCAGCCAAGACGCGGTCGGTCGCGCTGCGCTCTCGGAGCGACATCCGCCGAGTCTACAACGGTGCGCGCGGCCGTTCCTTGGCCGTTGCGGCCGAATCCGTGCGGTTATGCTCGCCGCCGTGTCCGCGAGCTCGACGGCGATCTTCATTTCCCTCGTCGCCGGCGTTGCCGGTTCCGTGCAGGTCGCGGTCAGCGGCGCTTTCGGCCGCCGGATCGGCGTGCTCGAGGCCACGGCCTTCGGCTCGCTCGGCGCCGCCATCATCGTCTGCTCTCTCGTGCTCGTCGCCCGCCAGGGCTTCGACGGAGTGCTCGCCGGAGTCCGCGAGCCTCCTTGGCTCTGGCTCAACGCGGTCATGGGCGCAATCGTCGTCCTCTCGATCACATTCGCCGCGCCGCGAATCGGCACCTTCGCCACCATCGGTCTCCTCATCGCTGGCCAGCTCGCCATGGGCGTCCTCATCGACGCGTTCGGCCTGTTCGGCTTGGAGCGGATTCCGTTGAACGCCGCCCGCCTCACCGGCCTGCTCCTGCTGGCGGGCGGAGCGCTGCTCGTCCTGAAGCGCTGACCAACGAAGCGGTTTGTGTTTCACGCGCACAAAGTCGGATTCCTTTACGCGCCGGCTTCGGGCTTGCGAAGTCGCCCCTGTAGGTGGAACACAAACCCGGTCTAGCCGGAGAGGTCGAGCAGCGGCGCGAGCTTGTCCCAGCGAGAGATCTCGCAGCCGTTCGTCCTGTTAAAACGCGCCAGAATGCTCTGCAGCTTCACGGTTCCTCTCACCTCGGCCTGGTCAGGTCCGCCGTAAATCTCCGTACAGGCCACGCCCCCCGGCACGGAATTGAAGGCGTCCGCGTGCTTTTCGATCGCATCGCATGCACGTACCGGATCAGGATGAGAACCCCCGTCGGGGTCGCACGTAAGCGACGCCATCAGATGATCGCCGCCGGCACCCTCCGGCCAAACAGTCACCTCGAGCTGGGCGCCGACGGGCTCGTCGCCTGTCTCAATCGTTTCCGAGCCGCACCCTGCAGCAAGCAGCAGCACGGCGAGAAGACCGGCCCGCCCTACAAGCCCCACGGGTTGACGGGCTTGCCGCCCGTCGAGACGAAGACGGTCTTCGTCTCCAGATACATCTCGATCGTCTCGAGCGAGCCTTCACGGCCGAAACCGGATTGCTTGTAGCCGCCGAACGGCAGGCCCGGGAAAGCCGTGTTCGGGAGGTTGATGCCGATCACTCCGGACTTGATCTGACGCGCGAGCCGATGGCCTCGCGCGGGGTCCGACGTCCAGACGGTCGCCGTGAGCCCGTACTTGACGTCGTTCGCGATCCGGACCGCCTCCGTCTCATCCTCGAAGGGGATGACGGTGACCACCGGGCCGAAGATCTCCTCCTGCGCGACCGCCATGCGATTCTCCACCCCCGCGAGCACCGTGGGGGGATAGAAGGCGCCGTCGCCGTCGGTCGGCTCGCCGCCCGTGATGATCTCGGCCCCCTCCTTGCGCCCGGTCTCGACCAAGCCGTGCACCTTGTCGCGGTGCGCCTGCGAGATCAGCGAGCCCATCTGCGTCTCTGCGTCGAGAGGATCGCCGACCTTCATCTTCGCGGCGGTCTCCGAGAAGCTGTTGACGAACTCGTCGTAGAGCGGTCGCTCCACGAGAACGCGCGAACGCGCATCGCAGCTCTGTCCGGCCGCGTAGTAGATCGCGTAGACGGAGGAAGGCACCGCGTCCGCGAGGTTCGCGTCCGCGAAGACGAGGTTCGGGCTCTTGCCGCCAAGCTCGAGAGAGAGCCGCTTCACGGGCTCGGCGCAAAGCCGCATGATCTCCGAGCCGGTGGCCGTCGACCCCGTGAACGCGACCTTGTCCACTCCCGGGTGCCGCACGAGGTAGGAGCCGGTCGTCGGCCCGTCCCCGGGGACGATGTTGACGACACCGGCAGGGATCCCCACCTCGGCGGCCAGCTCGGCCACACGGAGGACCGTCAGAGGAGTCGCGGGGTCCGGCTTGAGCACGACCGTGCAGCCGGCGGCGAGCGCAGGCGCCAGCTTCCAGGCGGCCATCATGATCGGGTAGTTCCAGGGGACGATCTGCGCCGCGACGCCGACGGGCTCCTTGAGGGTGTACGCGAGGATGGATCCGCCGATGGGCGTCGTTCGCCCGGCGATAGATGCGATCGCCGACGCGTACCAGCGGAAGTTCTCTGCGGAGACCGCGACCTCGCCCTTGACGGAGGACACCGCCTTCCCCACGTTTCGCGTCTCGAGCTCAGTCAGCTCCTTGCGGTTGGCAACGATCGCGTCGGCGAGCGCGTGTAGGAGGCGTGAGCGCTCGTTGGGAGGGGTCTTCCCCCAGGGACCCTCGAGCGCAGCCCTTGCAGCCTCGACCGCGCGGTCGACGTCGGCCTCCCCCGCCATCGCCGCCTTGGCAAGCGGCGCACCGGTCGCGGGCTCGGTGAGCTCACGGACTTCCCCGGATGCGGGCTCGACAGTCTCTCCGTCGATGAAGAGCCCGAACTCGCGCTGCGTGACAACCGCCATGGGGGGCAAGATACCGGCATGACGCAGGCGCGAGTGTTCTTCTACGGCCTGACGGTCCTCTTCCTCCTCGGCGTCGTCGTGCAGTTCTTCCTTGTCGGCCTCAACGTTTTCGGCGGCACCTCGATCGAGTCCCACCGGGTGCTCGGATTCATCCTTTCGGCGGCCGCGCTCCTCCTGATCATCCTCGCCCTCGTCGGTCGACTTCCGCGGAAGACGGTGCTGCTGACCGTCCTCCTGCTCGGCCTCACCATCCTCCAGAGCGTCCTCGTGAACGTCCACATCGACGAGGTGGGCGCCCTCCATCCCGTGAACGCGCTCGTGATCGCGTTCGTGGCGTACGGGCTGATGCAGCGCTCGCGCAACTATCTGGCTTCGAAGATGGCCGCCTGACCTTGGCCGACCCCGACGCAGAGCGTCGCGAGCCCGTAGCGCCCCTCCCGCCGCCGTAGCTCGTGGAGCAAGCTGACGACGAGCCGCGCGCCGCTCATCCCGAGCGGGTGGCCGATGGCGATCGCGCCCCCGTTGACGTTCACGCGCTCCGGGTCGAGGCCCAGCTCGCGGATGACCTGGAGGCTCTGAGAGGCAAACGCCTCGTTGAGCTCGACGAGATCGAGGTCGTTCACGTCGAGGCCGGCCCGCTCGAGCAACTTGCGCACCGCGGGCACCGGCCCGATGCCCATGACCCGTGGATCGACGCCGGCGACGGCGCTGCCGACGAACCGGCCGAGCGGTTGGGAACCGAGCTGCTCCGCCTTCTCCTCGCTGGCGACGACGAGCGCAGCGGCGCCGTCGTTGATCCCGCTCGAGTTTCCGGCGGTGAGGCTGCCGCCTTCGCGGAACGCTGGCTTGAGAGCCGCAAGCTTCTCGGCGTTCGTGTCCGGCCGGGGGTGCTCGTCGCGCTCGA
>Ga0307278_10000687_pt1 | contig 16641 bp, 23 predicted proteins | sample ER_DNA_117_FD_194482 | JGI IMG/M metagenome (GOLD analysis project Ga0307278, IMG submission 194482) | Bulk soil microbial communities from the East River watershed near Crested Butte, Colorado, United States - ER_DNA_117 | ecosystem: Environmental > Terrestrial > Soil > Floodplain | place... | reverse complement strand
TTGATACTGGGATCGTCCCTAGGCTGGCTCCAGGTCGATGCCGACCATGACTGAACCCACCGTATCGCCCTCAGTGAGGGTGATCCTCCTGCTCACAACCCGGAAGTCGCGCGGGTCCCCATCCGGGTTGTCGATAGTCAAGGCGTCACCAGGGCTTGGAACGACCGCCTCGGCCAGATTGAACGTCCATTCCTCATCGCCAGTAGTGAGTTGCAGTTCGATGCTCATCCATGGCTCCTTCCGCCGTTAGCTGACAAAGCGGAGGACGCCCGCCTGCGAGGGGCTAGGCGGACGTCCTCCTTGTAGCAAGACCTTGTTCCTACCCTCTCCCTTCAGCAGGAAAACCAGATCCCCTCAAGCGCCCGTGGCCTGCCAGCCCGTCAAGCTCAGCTCGAAGCGATCAAAGGCGTCGACCATCGCGTGTGCGATGCGACATCAACCGTGGGTGCTTCCACAATGCATAGCGATCCCGATTGCAAGGCCTCAGGTTGGGTAGTCAGCTTGTGCATTTCGTGACCGGCGAATCGAGAGGAGAGGCTCACCCCATGCTTGCCATCGACATCGAGAGCGGACTGACCGAGGCCTGGGAGCGCATCGCGACGTTCATTCCGAAGCTGCTTGGATTCCTGGCCATCCTCGTCATCGGCTACTTCGTTGCGAAGCTGGTTGCGAAGGTGGTGGACGGGCTCCTCGAGCGGATCGGCTTCGACCGATGGGTCGAGCGAGGAGCACTCAAGACCGCGCTCGACCGGTCTAAGTTCGATGCCTCCGACATCCTGTCCGTCGTCGCCTTCTGGGCGGTTTTCCTCATCTCGTTGCAGCTCGCGTTCGGTGTGTTCGGCCCCAACCCGGTCAGTGACCTGATCCAAAGCATCATTGCGTACCTGCCGAATCTCTTCGCAGCCGTTGTCATTCTGGTGATCGTCGCGGCGCTGGCCAAGGTCGTGACCGACCTGCTGGCTGCCGCGCTCGGAGAAGTCTCGGGGGGCGAATGGATCGCCCGTGTGGCAGGAATGGCCATCCTGGTCGTCGGGGTCTTCGCGGCCCTGAATCAGCTGCAGATCGCGCCGGAGATTGTCAACGGGCTCTTCTACGCTCTGCTGGCCATCATCGTTGGCGTGGCGATCGTTGCCTTCGGTGGGGGCGGTATCCAGACCGCGCGTGGATATTGGGAACGTGTCAGTCAACGCGCAGACGCGAAGGCGTCGGAGATCCGGCGAAGTGCTGCCCCGGAAACCCCTCACGAACGCACCAGCGACGTCGTAGGGATCCCGGACGTTGAACAGGAATCACCGGGTAGATCACCGGGCTGGGAGGCCTGATCGAGGCCACCCCTAGAGCGAGGTCATGAAGGAGAACCTCGAGCACCACATCGAGGAAGAAGAAGGCGAGATGTTCAAGCAGGCGAAGCAGGTGTTCGACGAGGAGGAGCTCGCCCAGCTCGGCGAGTACATGGAGGCGCGCAAGGAAGAATTGATGCGGCAGCAATCCTCGGCCGAGTGACGAGCAGAGCTCTGCGGCTCACAGTCAGAGGCCACGCTACGGCTACCGGGAGCCCTACGGAGTCAGGCTCCGTCGAACATCCATGCTTCGGGCTCTGCCTTGGCGTCGGCCAACTCGAGGACGCGGCGAACAGCAGGTGTGCATTCCGAAGGACGACCCGATGACCCGTGACCTGACAGGCCTTGATGAAGCAGTGGATCGCGCTGCTGTCCAAGAAGGTGAGCTGCGCCATGTCGAGAACGATCGCCACGCCTGGAACCATCACATCGTCGATCTTGTCCTGAAGATCTTGGATGGTCCCGATGTCCAGCTGGCCCCGTAGGACGAGCGCCCCATCGTCGTCGACGTTGACGTAGAAGGCTCCGGGGCCTCTGGCTGACATCGCGCCTCCAGACTCTGGCCGAGAGGGCGACCGGTCTGGCGAGCGCCGACGCCTCAAACGGCGTTGGATGAAGGGTACTTCTGATGGGGTCGGGTCATGGACCTACTTCGAACCAGACCTTCTTGCCCAGCCCCTCTTCGGGTTCGACGCCCCAAGACGTCGCGACAGTGTCCACGAAGAACAAGCCCCAACCACTTGTCGAGCCAGGATCCGGCTTGACCGGGCGAGGATCAAACGGCGGACCCGGGTCTATGACCTCGACTCGGACACCATCGCGCAGCACCAGGCGGACGATGATCTGCTCGGACTGGCTCACCTTGGCGTGCGTGATCGCATTGGTAACCAGCTCAGTGGTGAGCAGCTCGATATTGGATACGACTTCGTCTGGCAACCCAGCCGCCATGGCCGCGACCGCTGCTCGGGCAAAGGCGGGTGCGGTGACCTCCGGTGGGAGTCGAAGCTCTGCCTGGGGCCTCATATCGGACCTGCCTTCGTCGCCATAGATATCTCTACCCGAACTCTGTTGCAACAACCGGCAACCCCGAGAGTCTCACGTACCTGCTTAGCCTCGCGGACTCTCGTCCCTCGCCACGTCTGCCGGCGTTCCCTCACGCTTGGCTACGACGGCGAAACGGTCGTTCTCGTAGACGATCCACTCGATGTCCCCGATGAAATGCTCCGGGACGACAGCGAACTGCCGAGGATCCATCCGGACATGCCGGTACTCATCCACGGTGATCGTGATCACGCGACCGCAGGTCTTGAGCGCGCACTCGCACGAGATCTGGATGCGCCTACCGGGCGGGTCAACCTCGTGTGCCCGTTCGACCTCCTCGTTGATCTCTCGTGAGGCGGCTTCGTTCTTCGCCATGCGCTCTTCGCGCGAGCTCATCGGCGGATTATGGCCCGGGGCGTCAGTCACGCAAAGTTGCCCGAGCGTGCAAGGGAGCCCCGCAACGGCGTGCCGCCACGGGGCTCCCTAGCTGGGTCCGACCAACCGAGTGGACGGAGGTCGGGACCAGCCGTACTTCATGTACCCGTTCCTAGGCGGAACCAAGAATTGGCCGGGCATAAGCATCCCTTCGCCCCTCCCTGCCCTGGCCGAGACACAGCCGGTCGGAGGACGCCGGCGGCCCGATGGCTTTCGCAGCTTGCTACTTTTCCTCGCCAAGCCGAATCCAATCAGCCCAGCCCTCGGATGTCACCGTACGGACCTCCCAGGTATCACCGCAGTCTGGACACTTCCACGGCTTCGGGAGTTCGTTCTCGCAAGCTGCACGTTCGGTGACTGGCAGTCGTGATGCTCTACACCTACCCCTGCTTCTCCACCGTGGTCTCCTGCACGACCCGCTCCACGATCTCGCCAGCCATGTCCTCGGCCGCCTTGCGCTCCGCTTCCTTCTTCTGGAAGACCTCCACGCGGGCAGCCTGCCAAGCCGACCAATGACCTGACACGAGAGCCCACAGCGAGAGTGAAGCCACGTACGTGATGCTGTTGATCCATCCAGTTGCGATCGAGATCGGGATCATCGCGATCCAGAAGATCGTGAGCCACCCGTTGACCCGTTGCATGAAGACCGGATCCCCTTGGATGGAAACCCAAAGGGACTTCACGTACCCGGTCATGACTACGAACGCTTCCTGGCCCTTGGCTTCCTGGAACCGGTCCTGGCGGTTGTCTTCCGAGCGGTGGGCTTCCGAGCACCGGTCTTCCGAGCGGTGGACTTCCGAGCGGTGGACTTCCGAGCACCGGTCTTCCGAGCGGTGGACTTCCGAGCGGTGGACTTCCGAGCGGTGGACTTCCGAGCACCGGTCTTCCGAGCACCGGTCTTCCGGGCACCGGTCTTCCGGGCACCGGTCTTCCGGGCACCGGTCTTCCGGGCACCGGTCTTGCGGGCGGTGGTCTTGCGGGCACCGGCCTTCCGAGTGGTGGCTGACCTCCTCGAGCTGGGCCTGCGGCCCCCAGCTCTTGCGGCCTTCTCTTTGACGATTTCGGCAGCATCATCGGCCTTGTCGACAGCGATCTCCTCCATCTTGTCGGCGACGGCACCGACGACGCCTTGCGCTGCGTCGGTCGCAAGCACCTTCCTCCCCGCCCTGACCACGGTGTTGGTCACACCCTTCCGTTTCGGCATTTCGCCCTCCAGTCATGGATCGAACTCAACCAGCTCTTTGCTTCTCTTTCCCAAAGCTGATTGGCCTATTCCTCCGAAGGTCGACCGTTCATCCGCGCATGACGTACAACGAGGGCACTGCCGGATACTTCAGACTGACGCGCCGGAGCTCCTTCGCTGGGTCGCCGAGCTCCTCGGCGTTGGCAAGTCTCAACGACGAAGCGACGAAGCGGCGCGTCAGGCTAAGCTCGGCTGACGGCCGCAGCTTGGGGCTCAGTCTTCGGGCATCTGGTTGGGGACCGGAGGGTCCGGGTGTTCTTCCCTCACAACCTCCGGGCGATCTGCGACGGGCCGTGCCGTGTCCGAGGGCTCAGCCCCAGGATCAGGCGACTCAAGGCTCGAGTAGCCGGCCACCAGCATGCCTACGCCCAAACCAAAGACCGTCGATGCAAGGATCGACGTAAGGATGGCCGCTGAGCCATCGAAGAAGAGAAGTCCGACCAGGGCTCCGACCATCGCACCGGCAATCGCACCAACGAGTCCACCGAGGGGCAACCGGCCGCGGAGCCGCCTGTGCATCCGAGCCTGGGAAGGGCTCTCAGTTCCAACCCCACGCTGGCTCCGCGCCTCGGTTGCACGTTCCTCCACGAGAGATGTGATACCCGCGCTCCTCGGCTTGAACCTCGATCGACTCCTCCGATCCCATCTCCGACCCACCCGTCCGGTCACCAGCCTGAACGAGATCGAGTGCCTCAGACGCTTGCGCTGGGTTCAGCGGGTAAGGGCCGATCGGCTCCGTCGGAAGGGAGAGCAACATGGATCTGTTCCTGATCGCAGCGAGGGACCGGGGGGAAGGCGTGGCGACGATCCTGTGGATCATCGCGGCGATCTTCGTCATCGGCGGGATCGTCACGCTGATCCGCGGCGCCGTGCTCTAGGGCATCGTCCTCATCATCATCGGACTGCTGATTGGGCCGGGGGGCGTAAGCATCTTCTGCTGATCGAGGCCGACGGTGCCCGTTCGTCGGCGATCAAGTGGGGAAAGACAAGGCCTCGCTACGGATGCGGCCGGGGGGTTCGGTGCGACAAAAGATGGTCCGGAAAGGTTGAAGAGTTTCCCCAGGAGGCAGATCTCACCTGCCCAAGGTCCTCACTCTTCAACCCTCCGGCCAGCCGACGTTTACCCAGAGTGCCCCTGCAAAAACGGGGTTACGCGACTGGCTCACGGTTTGGCGCGACGTCTGTTCGTCCGCTGTAGGGAACGGGTGGTTCGCGCAGCTGCCAACGAGCACCGCTCGGGTGGTGGTCCGTCTCTATGAGGGGAGGAGGCGGCGGTCCTCCACGTGATCGAGCGCATCGTGGCACCGTTGGGTCTTGGGGTCGACGCAACGTCACCTTGGGTGGACGCGCGACTTCCGGACGGGGCTCGGGTGGAAGATCGGCGCCAGGAAGATGAGTGCCAGGAAGTCGAGTGCGCGCAAGACGGGCGCCAGGAAGACGAGTACTCGGAAGACCGGCGCACGGAAGACTGCGAGCAGGCGTCCTTCGCGCTCCTAGTCAAGCCCAGGACTGCTCGTCGGCGAACTGCTCGCCGAGCTCGATCCCGTTCGACGTGATCTCGAACTCGAGGATGCGCGGGTCGTGGCCGCTCGCGCGGGTCTTCAGCACCGTGAGCGCGCGCTTGATCCGGGACTCCCCCCGCAGGAACTGCAGGAGGAGGACGTTGTCCGACAGGTGCGAGATCCCGAACTCGGACAGGCGCGTCACGCCGAACAGCTCGGCGACCTCCTGCGTCATGAACACGCCGATCCCGGCATGGGCGGTCCGCTGGAGCAGCGAGTAGACGTACTCGCGGAACCGGATCTCGTCGGTCGCGGTCGCGCGCAGGTCGCCCAGGCTGTCGATCAGGATCCGTCGGATCCCGTGCTCCTCGATCTGCTCCAGCAGCTCGTAGACCCATTCGTCCAGGTACATGTCGACCGGGCTCCGGTACATCACGTGCACGTCGTCGCGGTCGAGCGACCAGCCGAACCCGTCGACGATGCGTTCGAGCTGCGTGGGGTTCTCCTGGAAACCGGCGATGAGGCCGGCCCGGCCCATCTCGGCGCCCTTGAAGATGTAGTGCAGCCCGATCAGGGTCTTGCCCGCGCCGGGTGGACCCGCGACGAGCGTCGATCCCCCCGGCCACAGGCCGGAGCTCAGCGCCTTATCGAGAACCGGGATCCCCGACGAGACGCGCTCGGTCTCCAGGGTGTACCGGGCCTGGTTCACCGGGTCGGCCAGCCGCGGGAAGACGAGCATGCCGTCGGCCGAGAGCCGATACCCGTGCTTGCCGCTCATGAAGGTGCTCCCTCGGAGCTTCAGGACCTGCAGGACCCGCGTCTCGCGATCGGCGGTCGGTTCGACGGCGAGCGAGATGACGCCGTCCGCGACCGCGAACTCCGGCGCGACCGCGATCTCGTCCGGTCCGTACTCACCGACCCACAGGGACGTCGCCGGGTACGCGGACAGGTTGCCCGCGAGGTCCTGGAGGAAGCGCCGGAACGCCGTCGCGTCCGAGGCGAACGGATGCAGCGCCTTGAAGCTGTCGATCACGAGCAGCCCAGGCCGTCGCTCTCGGAGCACCGCAACCACGCGACCGAGCGCCTCGGTCAGCGCGTCCGGATGGCTGAGGCTGGTCCCCAGATCCTCGTAGAACACCCGGCTGCCGATCGCGTTCGGGTCGAAGAAGGACAGGGTCTGTCCGTACCGGAGGATCTTCTCGAGCGGTTCGGAGACCGTCGAGAGGTAGACCGCGGGTCGGTCCTCGCTCGCGTTCTCGAACACGTACTGCTGCGCCAGGATCGTCTTGCCCGACCCGGGCAGACCCATGACGACGTTGATGGAGTTCGTGAGCAGCCCGCCACCCAGGACGGCGTCGAGCCGCTCGCTCCCGCTGGAGACCCTGTCCGTCACCGCGCGGGCACGACCTCGTTCAGGAACGAGCTCGTCCCGAGGAGGTCCTTCACGGTGGAGACGAGCTGGAGCGGCTCGATCGGCTTCTGCAGGAACGCGGACGCGCCGGCCTCGAGCGCCGCATCCCGCGTTGCGACGCTGGACAGCGCCAGGACGGGGATGCCGCGGGCATGCACCTCTCGGCACAGTTCGAGTCCGGCGCCACCGGAGATGAGCAGGTCGATGATCGCGAGCTGCGGCCGATCCGCGTCGACCGCGCCGACCGCGTCGGCCGAATCGAGCGCCAGGACGACCTCGAACCCCTCGGTCTTCAGGAAGTACTCGGCGAACTCGGCGGCGTAGGGGTCGCGCTCCGCCAGCAGGATCAGGATCCGGGTCCCGGTGTCGGCTGCCGGCAACGGCAGGTTGCTGGATACCCCCGACAGCATGCGGTGCGCGTCTCCCGGCGAGATCCCCTCCCGCACCCGGTCGGCGACGAAGCGTAGGCGCTCGACGTCCAGCCTCGAATACAGCCGATGGCCGCCGTCGCTCCGAACTGGCTGGACGATGGCGTAGCGCTCCTCCCACGTGCGGAGCGTGGCCGGGGGGACCCGCACCATCCGCGCGACGGCCCCGATGCTGTAGGTGGCGACTTCAGGCACGACAACAGGATATCCCTTCAGGGTGATGCGATAAAGAGGAAGTCTGTGAAATTCTGTGTTGGCGATACTTCGCCAGAATATCGCCAATATCTAGAAACTACCCCTTGACGTCTTGTCCAAAGTGGGACTAAGTTCCTCACTAGTTGAGCACCGGAAGGCTATGGGAGGAGCGGAATGATCGTGGAGATGTTTTCGATCGAGCAGAGCAGCAGCATCCGTCTGTCGGGGGAGCTTGACATGAGTTCCGCACCCGAGCTCGACCGGGTGCTCGAGGCAGCCGTGGAGCACGGAGGGGCGGTCCTCGTCGATCTGAGCGAGCTCACGTTTATGGATTCCACCGGGATCCAGGCGTTCCTGAAGGCCGCGCTCTCGCTCAGTGGGAGGGGGTGCCTCGTCCTTCACGGCGAACAGGACCGCGTCCGCCGGGTCCTCGATCTCGTGCGGGTGGACGGGTTGATCCCAAACCTCCACCGGCTCGCCCACGACGTCCGCGAGCCGGCCAACGGTGCCAGGACCGAGTTCTCGCACATCTCGTAGCACGGCCGAGGCCTCAGCCGAGTTCGAACCAGACCTTCTTGCCGATGCCTTCGGCTTCCACGCCCCATGCCGCCGCGATGGTGTCGACCAGGAGCAGTCCCCAGCCGCTCGGGCCCGGTTCAAGCCTGCCCAGTTCGGGTTCGAACGGAGGGCCTGGATCCGTGACCTCGACGCGGACGTACCCGTCCGCGACGATCCGCAGGATGATTTCCTCTGATGGATCCAGGCCCTCCGTTGCCTGACTGCATTGGAGACGATCTCGGTCGCCAGCAATTCGATATCGGACGCCACCGCCTCCGGCAGGCCGATCCGAAGGCTGCGACCGCAGCTCGTGCGAGGGTGGGTGCGATCGGTTCGGGTGGGAGTCGAAGCTCGACTTGAGATCTCATACAACACCTTTGCCTCAGCATCTCGTAGTCCGGGCCGGGCGTCGCAACCTCCCACATCATCCTGACGTCCTGTGGCCTCCTGGGAGTTCATTCCGCCGAGCAGAGGACGGGTCCGCCCAGTGAAGGATGTCACCAGGCGGACCCGATGCCCCCCTTATGCAGCCGCTCGACGTCCCACGTCGCCGCGACCCTCGTCGTCGACCGTCGCGCGATCGGATCCACTGCGCAGCAGTGCCGCGAGGCCACCGATGAACGCGATCACGGCGCCCGCGAGTGACACGTACGTGCCGATCTCGACGGAGCGCCCGGTGTCTCCGACGTCGATCAGGAATGCGACGATCGTCCCGATCGCGATCGTGGACAGCGCCACCCCAAGCAGATCGGCGTCGAACCACGACCCCACCCTCTTGTTCGCCCACATCAAGGTGGCCATCACAAGTAGGGCAAGACCGATCCCCATGACGATGCGTCCGTCGGGAACGTTGAGACCGCTCAGGTCCACCGTCTCCGTCTGAGTCGTGGTCGCATCAATCACAATGCCCGATGCCCAATCGAGGAACGTCCCCACGATGACAACGAGTGCCCCGATCAGAATCGCCGGTGCTGCCATACTTGCACGCGCGTCCCGGTGATCAACACGGGTCGGGGTGCGACCCCGTCCTTCGGAACTCCTGTCCATGAACTCCTCCGATCGAATAACGACTCGGACGTTCCGAGCCGGAATGCTCGTTTACCCATTCGTCGCGGATGCACGCTGGGGAAACCGCAAGAGTTCAAAGTTTGCGTGGGACGCCGCGCTCGCGTGGCCAGTTTCGTTGACGGCGATCCTCATTTGGTTTCTGGCAATCGCGAGCCGCAAAATCGCAAAGCAATAACCCGATGGCCTAGACGTCGGTGATGAGCAAGCCGCGCGCGCGAAGAGATCACCCTGCCGAGCAGAGGATGCCGCCGAGAAAAATAGTCGAGCCATTTCCTCCATTTCACGGTCCAACCCGTTAGGGGTGAGCGACCGCGGGTACAACATTGTTGCGGATCACCGGTTCGGGCAGACACCGTCCCCGGGCGACCCGCGGCTCCAGAGCGGAACAGGCTTCAGCGACCCTAAGGAGGACCGGATGGCAACTGAACCAACAGGATCGATGCGGGAAGGCATGCAGGGCAATGGATCGCCGACCGAGCTTCCTAACATCCCGACCGGCGATCACGGCGAAGGTGGGGGGGCGCAAGAGCGGGTCCGTGCGGTGGCCGGCACCGCCGCGGACGAAGCCAAGGAGCTGGCGCGGCAGGCCGGTGGCCAGGTGCGCCAGGTGGCGCAGGAGGCCAAGCACGAGCTCCGCACGCTGACCGAGCAGGGTCGGCAGGAGCTGAAGAGCCAGGCGGAAGCCCAGACGCAGCGGGCCTCCCAGAACCTGCGGACCTTGAGCGACCAAACGCGGGCCCTCGCGGAGGGACGCCCGGACGAAGCTGGCCCGTTCGTAGGCTACGTCCAAGGCGTCTCGGGAAAGCTCTCGGGTTGGGCAGACAACCTGGACCGGCGGGGATTCGACGGCATGGTCGCGCAGGTCCAAGGCTTCGCTCGTCGGCGCCCGGCAGCTTTCATCGGGCTGTGCGCCGTGGCGGGGTTTGCCGTCAGCAGGGTGGGCAGGACCGTGCGCTCCGAGCCTCGAGAAGAGATCGTAGGGACGAAGCCGATGCTTCCGCCTGCCGCCACGAGCCCGGAATCGACGTCGGGGCCGACGACCGACGCAGCGGCAGGTGCGAGCTCGCCGTCCTCTTCGTCGGGTGGATCTGAGCCGGTGGTGCTTCCACAGGTGGAGGCCTCGTCGGAGCGGGCAACGGGAGGTCGCTAGATGGCGACGTCGAACCGATCGACTCCGAACGGGTCACTTCGAGAGCCGTCGCCGGAGCAACCGCTGTCCGAGCTCATCTCCAGGACGAGCAGCGACCTCGCGACGTTGTTCCGCAAGGAGGTCGAGCTCGCCAAGATCGAGATCAGGGACGATGTCCGACACACCGCGAGGGCCGGCAGCATGTTCGGCGCCGCTGGCTTCGCCGGGTACCTGGCGGCGGTGCTCGCGTCCCTCGCCGTCGTGTTCGCCCTCGACCTGGCGATGCCGCTGTGGGCGGCGTTCTCCAGCGTGGCCGCCCTGTTCGCGTTCGTCTGCTTCATCCTTTTCCGCCAAGCCCGAACGAGGATGAGCCAGTTCACGCTGGGTCCGGAACAGACCATCGAGACCGTCAAGGAGGACATCGAATGGGCCAAAGCGCGCAGCAAGTGAGAGCGGACATCGAGCGGACGAGGGAGGACCTCGGGCAGGACCTCGACGCGATCGGGGACAAGATCAGCCCACGTCAGGCGGTCCGGCGCCGGACCGATCGGGTTCGGGGCACGCTGACGGAGATGAAGGAGCAGGTCATGGGTTCAGCGGAGAGCGTGACGTCTACCGTCTCGTCCGAGGGGTCGTCGGTAGCGGGATCGGTTCGTGATGCAGCGTCGGACGTCGCTTCGTCGGTGGGTGACGCCGCCTCGGGTGCGGCCGACGCCGTTCGGCACGCCCCTGATGTCGTTAAGGAGCAGACCGAGGGCAATCCGATGGCCGTGGGCCTGATCGCCTTCGGATTGGGTGCGCTGGCGGGCACGATCCTGCCGAGCACGCAGACCGAGAAGAGCATGGCCCCCCAGCTGCGCGAGCGGGTCGTGGAACCCATGAAGGAAACGGCGAGCGAGGCCACCCGTGAGGTGGGGCAGGATCTTCGAGGAAGCGCAGAGGAAGCGGCCGAACGAGTCAAGCAGACTGCCCAAGAAGGCGCACGACGACTGACGGAAGAGACCCGTCACCGGGTGGAGGACGTGAAGAGCGAGGCGCAGGAAGGGGCTGGGGAGGTGCGGTCAGACGGCTGAGGGGCAGAGGGGAGGTGAGCATGGAGGACGCGGCCTTCGAGACTGGTCCGACGGACCATGAGGACCATGAACCCCCCGAGTGGGCTATCGAAGCCGTGAAAGCGGAACTACATGACGACGCCAGCGCGGAGGAGATCCGCACCCGCGCCGTCGAGATGGTCAAGGAAGAGCAGGGCGCCCAGGGGCTTAGCGGGGGTGGTCGCCCTCCTCAATCTGCCCGCTTGGACCGATCGGCCGCATCTGGGTATGGCTGTGTTGCCGTTAAGGAGCGGTGCATCGGGAAGCATATGAAGAGATCGGGAAGCATATGAAGAGGAGGTTCGGCATGCTCGATCGAGACACACGCAGAACCGACGTGGGCACCTGGCCCGCGGCCGTCTCCCCGAGTCCCCAGCGGATCCGATGGGGCGCGGTCTTCGCGGGCGGCGTGCTCGGCACGGCGCTGCTCGCCCTGCTGACGACGCTCTGGTTCGCGCTCGCGTTCAACTCCGACATCGAGACCGTACGGGTCAACCTGGAGTGGTACGTCGGGATCACGGCGATCGTGAGCCTGTTCATCGCCGGGGTACTCGCCGGGTGGCTGAGCGGCGTCCGCGGCGCGGGCGCCGGGTTCTTCAACGGCCTGACGGTCTGGGGCCTGATCCTGATCGTCGCCCTGGCCGTGGGGATCCCCGCGATCTTCAACGTCTTCAATCTCGGCCGCGTCTCGGCCATCACCGACGAGACGGGACTCACCGGGTCCGCCGCGGACGCCGCGCTCTGGGCGTCGTTCTGGACGATCCTGGGCGGGTTCCTCGCCTCGGGGCTCGGGGGAATGATCGGCGGCGCCCTCACCATGCCGGCGAACGCGCAGCTCCGGTCCGGCCCGATGGATCGGACGGTGGATGTGAGGGATGGGGACGACGTGGACGACATCGATGCCGACCGGGGGTCGGTCCGATACTAGGTCTCGTAACGCTCCGTCCTACAGAACGAACCCGAAGGACCGGCTCGTCGTGCGAGCCGGGCCTTCGTTGATCGCGGAAGGTTCAGGAAGCTCCGCGGGGAACCAGGTCGTTCAGGACCGAGTCTGGACACATGGTTCAGCGCCTCACGAAATACAGGACCGCAAGCACAACTACGATTAAGACGATGATGCCAACGATTCCAAGCCCTCCGAGGGCAGCGATCATGTGACCCCCTTCACCACCACGACTACCCGGACAGGCCCTCGTCCAATCTCATCCCCGGTGACGAGTCGCCGCTCGTTCGATTCGGCACCCCTGGGGAGCTGGTCACGGCGGAGGGGGCGGCAATGATGGCGGTGGAGCTGTGTGGGGCTTCACCGACGCTCGATCGCGCATCAATGCACCTACGAGGAGCAGGACCACGCCCATGATCAACGCCACGCTGATCCCACCTCGAGAGCGCACGAAGACAACTGCCCCAATAGCCAGCCAAAATGTGCGATTGCGAGCACAACATTCGCCCAGCCCTTCCTGCTGATTAGCCGCTGGAATTCCTTGTCGACGAGCCAGATTCGAACGATCCCCCTGGATCGCGATAGCAGGTTCCAGGCTGCCTCATCATGTCGGCGTACTTGCCCACGTCGGTTCGGTCCCGGGCGCCTCAACTCACGGTGCAGCGAACCGCGTGTCGTCGATTACGAAGTTGCAAGCACGAAGACCGCGTGTCGTCTACGCGGAGCAGAATCGGTGGATCGAGGGGGTGTCGGACCGTCTACTTGGGGAGGCAGGACGCGTCCTCACGTGATGGGCGGGGCGGCGCCCCGCCCTAGCCGTCTCGTGTATCGGCGTCGGTTGAGTGGAGCACCGTGGTGAACCTGCTCGCCCCCGACCGCCTGCCTGCGGGCCCCGGCCTGGCGAGCCGAACCATCGGTCCTCGGTCCGAGAAGCCATTGTCCGTCGATCGATCCGGGCAAGCGGGTCATGCCTGCCCGGATCGGAACTTCTACGCGTCGAAATTAATGCGACGCATTGGAGAGGAGGCGACGAAGATGATCCGACCGTCGTCGAGGAGCCCGGTCCGGTCGAGGGACCTCGTGGCCTCACGGCCCGGCTGGTACAGCACCACCATCGTCTGGCCGAGCCCGCCCATGTCCTCCGCTACATTCTTGATGGCGTCGCATCCTTCGTCTGTTACCTCTTCAACCTCACAAAGATCGACGGTGACCTCGACATCAGGCGGAGCCGCGACACGCGTGCGCAAGCGGTCCTCGTCTTCCTCTGTCAGCGTCCCCCAGGCGACGACGTAGGTGCGTGCCTCAGAGCTTCCGATCCGTTCGATGACTGCCACGCCGACGATCCTGGCATGCGAGGGCTTGCCGCGCAGTCCTCCTAGCGGGGGAGGGCCGCCGGATGGGGTGACCCCCCAAAAACTCCGACGACCGTCGCCCATAGGCACGACCAAGCGGTCGAGGGCCTCTCTCGGGCGCGCTCGCGCCGCCGCCGCCCGCCGCCATCCGACGAAGCCGAGGCGCGGCGCCGGCGAGCGCGGGCTCGCGGACAAGAAGCGGCGGTGCGGACCAAGCGCCTCCGGCGAAACGAGCCAAGGAACGAGGAAGACTGACGGGTCGCGCTGGCGGTGGATTACCATCCGGACCGATGGGCGATCCGTCGTACGACGTACAGACCGCGCTCGTGGTGGTCGACGTCCAGAACGACTTCGCGCATCCCGATGGCGGGCTGTACGTGCGGGGTGGCGAGAACCTCGTCCCCACGATCAACGCCCAGATCGCGAAGGCGCGCGAGGCCGGCGCCGTCGTCGTGTACACGGCCGACTGGCATCCCGCGTCGACCCCGCACTTCGCCAAGGACGGCGGGATCTGGCCGGACCATTGCGTCATGGACACGTGGGGCGCGGAGTTCCACGCCGACCTCGACGTCGACGGTCCGGTCGTCCGGAAGGGCTCGAACGGCGAGGATGGGTACTCGGGGTTCATGATGCGGGATCCGACGACGGGGGAGACGGAGCCGACGGAGCTCGCCGAGCTCCTCCGCGACCGAGGCGTCACCCGCCTGGTCGTGTGCGGGCTCGCGACCGACTACTGCGTGAACTCGACGGCGCTCGACGGGATCAAGGAGGGCTTCCGTGTCCGGGTGCTCTTCGACGCGATCCGCGCGGTGGATCTCGAGCGGGGGGACGGCGAGCGGGCGATCGCGGAGGTCGAGCGCGCGGGCGGCGAGATCGTCCGGTGACCTAGAGGTCCATCAGGGCCTTGCGTTGCCCGCCGTCCATCGGGATGTGCGCGCCGTTCAGGTAGCTCGCCCGCGGGGACGCGAGGAACGCCACGAGGTTGGCGACCTCCTCGGGTTCGCAGATCCGCCCGAGCGGCAGGCTGCCGACCGCGAGCTCGTGCGCGGCGTCCTGGTCGATCCCCTTGTCGCGCGCGAACGCCTTCTCGAGCCCGTCCCACCGCTCGGTGTTGACCGGCCCCGGGTTCACGGTGTTCACCCGGATCCCGAGCGGGCCGTATTGCTCCGCGAGCGACGAGGCGAAGTTGATGTCGGCCGCGTTCGCGACGCCGGCGGTCATCTCCCAGTAGCTGGGCTTGAGGCCGTCGTTGCCGACGACCAGGACGATGCTGCCGCTGCCCGCCTCGCGCATGTGGGGCACGACGGCCCGGCAGGTACGGACGTAGCCCATGAACTTCAGGTTCAGGCTGCTGAACCAGTCGTCCTCCGTCAGGTTCTCGAGCAGGCCACCCGGCGAGCTTCCGGCGCACGTCACGAGGATGTCGATGCGCCCGAAGCGCTCGATCGCCCCCGAGACCGTCCGCTCCACGTCCTCGACGACGCTCATGTCGCCCTGGAGCGGCACCACCTCGTTGCCGGTCTCCGCCGAGAGCTCGTCGGCCGTCCGTCGCAGGAGCTCATCGCCTCGGGCGGTGATCGCGACCTTGCACCCCTCCTGCGCGAGCAGGCGTGCGGTGGCCCTGCCGATGCCCTTGCTCGCTCCGGTCACGAACGCGACCGCGCCCTCGAGCCCGAGGTCCATCACGCCTCCCCTCGCCGGCCGAGCGCCGGCCGCGCCGGATGATAGGGCATCAGCGAGGCGGGACCGCCGGCCGCCGGGGCTCGTGGTCGGAGGGCCGGAGAAGCTCGGCGGCCGCGAGGAGCGCGTCCTCCGCGTTCGCCCGGCCGATCAGCTGGACGCCGATCGGGAGTCCCTCGCTCGAGGTCGCGAATGGGACGGACAGCGCGGGCAGACCCGCGACGTTCGCGGCGGTGGTGTGCCACGACGGCCCTCCGCGGTGGACGTCGATCGTGGTGCCGTCGCCGAGGTCGACCTCCCGCGCGTCGATCGGAGGCGCGACGGAGGGTGTGCCCGCCGTGAGGAACACATCCACGACTCGGAACACCGCGTCGAATCCGCCCCGGATCGCGCGGGCGCGGGCGCGGGCGTCCGGCAGCTCATCCCGGTGCGCCGAACCCCACGCGATCAGCGAGGCGGTACCGCCGCCGAGCGACGGGTCGTCCAGCAGCTCGGCGTAGCGCTCGGCGAACGACGGCCACGCGAGCCGGTTCCAGACGTGATGGGCGTCGGGGAGGTCGAGGCCGCCGATGTCGTTGACCCTGACCCCCGCCCGGAGCAGCCGCGAACAGGCCTCGCCGATCGCCGCGCGGATCTCGACGTGACAGCGCGCCCAGCGCCCGTCGAGCAGCACGCCGACGGCGTGAGGTGGGCGGCCGGGATCACGCTCACCGGTCAGGACCTCCCAGGCGAGGCGGAGATCTTCGAGCGAGGCGGCGAGCAGTCCGGGGCAGTCCATCTCGGGGGCGAGCGGCATCATCCCCTCGTTCGGCAGGCGTCCGTGCGTCGGCTTCAGCCCCCAGGTCCCGCAGAACGCCGCCGGGATCCTCGCCGAACCTCCCGTGTCCGAGACCAGGCTGATCGGCACGATGCCGGTCGCGACCGCGACCGCCGAACCCCCGCTGGAGCCGCCGCTGATCCTGGTCGGATCCCACGGGTTCCGGGTGGGTCCGCAGGCCGACTCGAGGTTGGTTACGCCCGCCGCGAGCTCGTGCTGGTTCGTCTTGCCGATCACGATCGCGCCGGCATCTCGGAGGCGGGCGACGAGCGTCGCGTCGCGTTCCGCCGGCACGGGTGGGATCGCGGCGCAGCATCCCGTGGTCGGGTGCCCCCGGACGTCGAACAAGTCCTTCACCGCGATCGGGACCCCGGCGAGCGGGCCCTCCCGGTCGAGCTCGGCGTCGGC
>Ga0307278_10000686_pt1 | contig 16667 bp, 16 predicted proteins | sample ER_DNA_117_FD_194482 | JGI IMG/M metagenome (GOLD analysis project Ga0307278, IMG submission 194482) | Bulk soil microbial communities from the East River watershed near Crested Butte, Colorado, United States - ER_DNA_117 | ecosystem: Environmental > Terrestrial > Soil > Floodplain | place... | reverse complement strand
CGCTCGGACGACGGTGGGCGCAACTGGGAGCGCGCAGAAGAGCTCGGGCTGCCCGAGGAGGGGGAGCTGAAGCTCAACGCGACCTGGCACATCGAGCCCGGCGCCGACTCCGAGCTCTGGCTCGGCGGAGACCCGGGCGTCCTGTTCCGTTCCGACGACGGCGGCCGAAAGTGGCAGCTGAACCCGGGCCTGTTCGAGCATCCGACGCGGGAGCAGTGGCAGCCCGGCGCCGGCGGTATGTGCACGCACTCCATCCAGCTCGTCAACGGCACGATCTACGTCGCGATCTCTGCGGCCGGGGCCTTCCGGAGCGAAGACGGAGGCGAAAGCTGGACGCCGATCAACAAGCACGTGGCCGCCGAGTTCATGCCGGATCCGTATCCGGAGGTCGGGCAGTGTGTCCACAAGCTGCTCGTGCATCCGCAACGCCCCGAACGCCTCTGGCAGCAGAACCACTGCGGTGTCTACCGCTCCGATGACCGCGGCGACACGTGGGAACGGCTCGACGGCAACGGCCTGCCCACGAGCTTCGGCTTCCCGCTGGCTCTCGATCCCGAGGATCCCGACGTCGCGTACGTGGTCCCGGAACAGTCGCAGGAGCATCACTACACGGCCGACGGCCGCCTCGGCGTGTATCGCACGGCCGACGGCGGCGCATCGTGGGAGCTCGCGTCCGACGGGCTACCGGAGCGGGCGTGGGTCGCGGTCCTGCGGGAAGGGCTCGCGTACGACGACGGCGCGATCTACTTCGGCACGCAGAGCGGCTCCGTCTGGACCGCTCCGCGCGGGGGCGGCCGGTGGACCGAGGCGGCGCGCGACTTGCCGCCGATCCTGTCGGTCGAGGCCGCGCCGGCGTAGTGGCGGTCGTCCTGCTGCCCGCGGTCCTCGCCGCGGAGGCGGGCGGGCAGAAGCGCTTCGAGCTCGAGGCTGCAACGGTCGGCGACGCGCTGCACCAGCTGCCGTTGCAAAACCTCCTGTTCGACGAGGCCGGCGAGCTGCGCAGGCTCATCAACGTCTACGTCGACGGCGTCGATGCCCGCGGCGGGCGGCTGCTGGAGGAGGCGCTTCGGCCGGACTCCGAGGTGCGCGTCGTCGGAGCCGTGGCGGGCGGCTAGCTCAAGGCCGTCCGAGCAGGTGCCGATCCTTGGTCGGTGCGGCTCGTTGCGGCACTCCTGTTGATCGTCGGCGCCCTGGCGGCGGTCGGCTTCGCGCGCCACGAGGACCGCATCCGCCAGCAGGACCGTCTCGGCGTCGTCGCGAGCTACCTCGCCGGCAGGAAGGTCGCCGTGCATTGCCCGAGTTTCCTGTCCGGGCTCGTCGACACGCACGGTGAAGCCGGACGCGTCCAATTCGACGGGTCCGGCCGGCCCGCAAACCACACCGACCTCGCGCCCGAGACCTGCAGATCGCTGCGGCATCTCGACCGCGTCGACTTCGGGTGCATCGACCGCGACGACTGCGGCTATGCGCAGTTCAAGGCCGCGTGGGCCGCGCACACGCTCGCGCACGAGTCGTTCCACCTCCGCGGTTTCCAGGACGAGGGCGTGACGGAGTGCTACGCACTGCAGAATACGGCGTTCGTCGCAGAGCGCCTCGGGGTCACGGACGAACTGGCCGAGCGACTGCAATCCTGGGTCTATCGCGACGGCTATCCGAACGAGCCCGAGGACTACCACTCGGCAAACTGCTACGACGGAGGCCCACTAGACCTCCGTCGCAACTCACCCGTCTTTCCCTAACCGCCGTCCGAGCGCAGCCAACCAAAGGCCGGAGCGTAAGCCGGGCGAAGCCGGCTTACGCGCAGGCGAACTGATGCGCCGCGGCGACGCGAAGCCTCGCCGCGCCGCACGGTTGACGACAACCGCGAACCACGCACCCGTGAGCGCACGGGCTAGGCCCGCGTGCGTTTAGCGCGAAGCGCCGTACCCCACCCCTAGCGAAAGCGCAGCTTTCGCTAGGGAACCTCAGTGGGGATGTTCTTGATCTTGCCGCTGATGATGTCCGCGCGGATCTGATTCACCTTCGCGACCTCGGACTGCGGCACCTTCGGGCTGATCTTGCCGATGCCGACGCCGTTCTGTTTGAGGCCGAAGACCATGCTGCCGCCCTTGAACTTCCCGTCGACGACGCTCTTGATCGCGAGGAACACTGCAGTGTCGACGCGCTTGACCGCGCTCGTCAGGATGTGCGGGCCGAGGAACGACTGGTCCGCGTCGACGCCGATGCCCCAGACACCTTTCTCCTTGGCCGCATCGAGCGCACCGAGCCCGCAGCCGCCCGCGACCTGAAAGATCACGCCGGCGCCCTGCTCGATCTGGTTCAGCGCGACCTGCTTGCACTTCGCCTGGTCGGAGAAGTCCTCGGAATAGGCGTTCAGTAGCTTGATGCCCGGGTCGGCGGCCTTCGCGCCCGCTTGGTAGCCGGCGATGAAGCGGTCGACCGGCGGCTGCTTCTGGCCGCCGACCGAGCCGATCACGTCGGGGCCGGGGTGGCGCTTCTCTTCGAGGCCCGCGAGGTACCCGACGAGATACCCGGTCTCCTGCTCGCGGAATAGCAGGCCGAGCAGGTTCTTCGGCTTGTGCGGCTCCTCCGTCTGGTCGACGTCGACGATCGCGAACTTCGAGTTCGGGAACGTCGTCGCCGCCGTGTCGATCGCGGTCGCTTCGGTGAAGCCGACGCCGATCGTGAGGTCGTAACCCTGACGCGCGAACGTCGACAGGTTCGGGACGTACTCCTGCGTCGAGTGCGCCTGGAAGACACGCTGCTGGATTCCGAACTCGCTCTGCGCGCGCTGCAGGCCGACGTACGACAGGTGGTTGAACCCGCGGTCGTTGAGGCCGCCGATGTCGGTGACGAGGCCGATCTTCAGCTTGCTGCCGCCCTCGGAGCTCGTGCTGGACGAGCTCTTGTTGCCGCCGCCTCCGCAGCCGGCGACGAGGAGGACGGCAACGCCGAGGAATGCGAGCGATCTCTTCATTGGCGAACCTTTCAGCTAAGGTTTGCGACTATGGGGCGAAAACTCTGAGCGAGCCTAACACGGCGCACCCTACCCCTGCCCATGTCAGCCTCGCGGTCGTGTTGCAGGCCCGCGCCGGCGTCCTTCAGGTGCTGCTCTGGCAGCGCGCAAGGAAGCCGTTCGCGAGGAGCTGGGCGCTTCCCGGCGGCTACCTCGTGCCCGGCGAAACCCTCGAGTCGTCGATCCGCCGTCACCTTGCGGTGAAGGTCGATGTCCGAGAGGTGTCGCATCTCGAGCAGCTCGAGACCCGGAGCGAACCGGAGCGCATCCCGCAGGAGTGGCAGCTCGCGACGGGGTACCTCGGACTGGTTCCGAGCGACGCCGACCCGCGGATACCGGGCGATACAGCGTGGCATCCGGTCGACGGTCTCCCCGCGCTCGCCTTCGACCACGAGGCGATCGTGCTCGCGGGGCGCGAGCGGTTGCGCGCGAAGCTGTCGTACACGAACGTCGGCTTCGCACTCGCGCCGGCCGAGTTCACCATCTCGGAGCTGCGCGACGTGTATGCCGCCGCACTCGGCCACGACGTCTCGGCCACGAACCTTCAGCGGGTACTGCTGCGACGAGGTGTGCTCGAATCGACCGGGAGAGTGCGCGCGCCGGGGCCAACAGGGGGCCGTCCCGGAGCGCTCTTCCGCTTCCGCACGCAGGCACTCGAGATCACGGACCAGTTCGCCGTACTGCGGCCGCCGGGACCTACGCGCATCCCCGTCGCGTAGTTCTTCCCATGGACCTCCGGCGGGCCACGGCTCGTAGAGTCCGTGCGCGATGGCGGGCTCTCCACGCGATGAGCGCGCCTGGGTGCGGGGCGCGCAGAACGGCTCGGTCTCCGACCTCGAGTCCCTGTTCCGGCACCACTGGCCGCGGGCGTACCGCGCCGCCTATCTCGTCGTGCACGACTCCGCGGCCGCCGAGGACATCGCGCAGGAAGCCTTCCTCGCTGCAGTCCGGTCGCTCGATCGGTTCGACCGCCGCCGCCCGTTCGGCCCGTGGCTGCACCGGATCGTCGTCAACCGCGCGATCGACTGGTCGCGGGCGCGCACATTACGGCGAGAGGCCGGCGAGGCCGGCATCGAGAACGTCGCCGCGGCAGCGGCGCCGGACAGTCCGCACGCACGGTCGCTTGCGGAGGCACTCGCCGAGCTCTCCCCCGAGCATCGCGCCGTGATCGTCTTGCGCCACTTGCTCGACTACACGCCGGGCGAGATCGCCGACCTCACCGGCCTGCCGCGGGGGACGGTCAACTCCAGGCTCCGACGCGGGCTCGACCACCTGGCGATGCGTCTCGGGGAGGAGGTTCAGTGACACAGTGGCGCGACCCCGCTCCTGGCGAGCATGAAGCGGGCGATCGCACCTGGGAGATCGTGCGTCGCGCGTACGACGAACGCGTTCGCGTCCCGCACAAGCGCGACTGGCGACCGGTTGTCGCGATCGTCGTCGGCGTGGCCGTGCTGGCGGCCGCGTTCAGCCCGCCGGGGCTCGCCGTCTTCGGCTCGCTGCGCGACGCCGTGCGCGGGGCGAAGAACGCGAAGCCCGCTCTCGCTTCGCTGCCGGCCGTCGGTCGGCTCCTGACGGAATCGAGGGCCGGAGTCTGGGTCGTGCAGGCTGACGGCTCGAAGCGCCTGCTGCGCGGCTACCGCGACGCGGCCTGGTCGCCGCACGGGAAGTACGTGGCCGCGGTGCGAGGCAGCGAGCTCCGTGCCTTCGAGCCGAACGGAGCAGTGCACTGGTCGCTGGGCCGCACCGCGCGAATCAGCGGCCCGCGCTGGTCCTTCGACGGCTTTCGCATTGCGTATTTCTCAGGCGCCACTCTGCGCGTCGTGAACGGCGACGGTACTGGCGACCGCCTCCTGACGCGCGACGTTCGACCAGGCCCGTCGGCGTGGCAGCCGGGTCGCCACACGCTGGCCTACGTCAACCGGGCCGGGAACATCCAGATGGCAAACGTCGACAAACGGGATCGCACGTCGACGGTGCGGACCAGCGCCGCACCAAAACAGCTCGCCTGGGCCCCCGATGGACGCAGGTTCATCGCCGTGCAGGACCACGCGGTCGAGGTGTTCTGGCAGCGGGGTCCGCGCATCGGCGGTCTCGATCGAGGCGCGGCAACGGTCGAGGCCGCGTCGATCGCTCCGGACGGGAAGCACTTCGCCTTCGTCGAGACGAAACATGGTCGTAGCTCACTGCGGCTCACGGGCTTGCTGGGAGGGCCGACGAGCCCAATCTTCAGCGGTGCGGGAGCGTTTGCCAACGTCCTTTGGTCCCCCGACGGGCGCTGGCTCTTGCTCGACTGGCAAAGCGCCGACCAGTGGCTCTTTCTGCGCACGCCGGTGAAGAAGCTCCGCGCGGTTTCGAATATCCGCGCGAACTTCGGCGCAGATCCCACACTCGCGGGCTGGTGCTGTCCGTAGCCAGCTGCTACGGTCAGAGAGTTCCCGGCGACAAGGAGGTCGACAACATGACGATTGCGCTTTGCCTCCTTTCGAAGAGCTCGCGGCTCTTCGTCTAGCCGGACCGATTCCGCACTAGCACGAGTCTCGAGCTGCACCCGCTCACAAAGGAGACTCGCTTTGCCTGCTTTGGAAGAGCTCGGGTGGGACGCCGACTGGGCGTCGTCGCTCGAGCAACTGCAACAAGACAACCTGATTCCGGCGCGGATCGCGGCCCAGCACCGCGGTGCGTACGTCGCGTGGTCCGAGGAGGGCGAATTGCGCGCCCGCGCGGCCGGCCGGCTGTTCTACGCGCACGAGGTCGGTGCACCGATCCCGGCGGTCGGCGACTGGGTCGGCGTCCAGCCGAACGGCGACGCCGGGACGATCACCTCGATCCTGCCGCGGCGCAGCGCATTCATCCGCAAGCGTGCGGGCCTCGGCTCCGACGAGCAGGTGCTCGCCGCGAATGTCGACACTGCGTTCCTGCTGGCCGGGCTCGACGACGACTTCAGCCTGCGGCGGCTGGAGCGCTACATCACGACGGCGTGGGACAGCGGCGCCGAGCCCATCGTCGTCTTGACGAAGGCCGACCTCTGCGCCGACGTGGCCGAGGCGATGACCCAGGTCGAGAGCGTCGCAATCGGCGTGCCGGTCTACGCGATCTCGAACGTCACCGGCGTGGGTGTCGACGAGCTGTCCCGGCACCTCCGTCCGGGACGCACGGTAGTCATGCTCGGATCGTCGGGCGTCGGCAAGTCGACGCTGCTCAACCGCCTCGCCGGCACGGAGCTCATGCGCACCGCCGACTTGGCGGCCGACGGAACCGGCCGGCACACGACGACGCATCGCGAGCTCGTGCAGCTGCCGAGCGGCGCGCTGGCGATCGACACGCCGGGTCTGCGCGAGCTGCAGTTCTGGGAGGGTGACCTCGGCGCCGCGTTCGAGGACATCGAGACGCTCGCTACCGAGTGCCGTTTCCGCGACTGCGCGCACGCAAGCGAGCCCGGCTGCGCCGTGCTCGCCGCAGTCGACGACGGCAGCCTCGAGCTCGACCGCCTCCGCTCGTGGCGCAAGCTGGAGCGGGAACTCGAAGCAATCGCCGCCCGAACGGACCATCGCCTGCGCATCGCACGAAAGAAGCGCTGGAAGGAAATAGCCGCGCATGCCCGGCAACGGCCACGTCTCTAACGGAAACGCCCGAGCCGCCAGCGCGCCCAAGGCCGGAGCGTAAGCCAGGCGAAGCCGGCTTACGCGCAGGCGAGCGAATGCGCCGCGGCGACGCGAAGCCTCGCCGCGCCGCACGGTTGACGACAACCGCGAACCACCCTAGAGCGCCCGGCTCCGCCCGCGCGCGTTACCCGCGAAGCGGCGTACCTCGGAGCGTTTTAGGCCGCGTTGCGGCCTAAAACGTCGACGGAGACGACTTGTCGTCCGTCGATAGTGGCGTCCCCGACGGCGACCGTTCCGCCGGCCTCTGCCTCGTCGATCACCCGCATTCCGATCGCCTTTGCCTGCTCGAAATCGGTGGCCTCGGCTACGAGCAGTGTCGAGCCGCTCTCCAGCGTGACCTCGACGCGGTAGATCGGGCCGGCTGCAGGCTGCGGCGTCGGCAGCGGTTCGCCACGCGCCTCTGCCAGCGCCATCTGCGTGATCATTCCCTGCGGCTCGTGGAGGCGCCTGATCGCGTCCTTGATGTCTGATCGCGCCGCAGTCACGAGCCGGATCGGCCCATTGAGCGCTTCGCGCAGACGGGTCAGGTGAGAAGAGTTGTCCGCATCCGGAACGGCGACGATCGTGCATTCCCCATCCCGCCTGAGGGGAAGCGCGCAATACATCTCAGCGGCGCCGCGGGGAAGCAGGAACGCAACCTCGTGATCGATCGGGTACGCGTCGAGGTCGACGAACTCCTGGCCCTGCTGCGCGGCGAGCAATCTCGTCAACTCCCGCTCGGGCAAGCCGTACTCGAGCAGCACCTCCCCGAGCCGGCGACCGCTGTCGGCCGCCTGCGCAAGCGCCTGGTTGACCGTCTCGAGCGACATCAGACCGGCGCGCACGACGAGGGTGCCGAGCGGGTAGCTCCGCATCTCCGCCGTGCTGTACGGCGGGATCGTCGGCGCAGCAGGCGCCGCCGCACTCGTCTCGAACGTACTCATCGCCGCAGGTTCTCCATAGGACAGAGTCGTCAGAACGCGACCCCTCGTCTACCCCCGTTCGAGCTAACGCGTTCGAGTGAACCGGAGAGAGGGAAAGGCTCAGCGAAGGGCTGAAGCCAGCTCCTCGGCCGACAACGCATCTTTGCGGATGAAGGCGCGGGCGGCACTTGCCTCGACCAACGGTGCGTAGTCGTCGCGGCTCGAGGTGAGGACGACCTCCGGCGCCGGATCGAGCTCGCGCAACCGGCGGGCGACCTCGAACCCGTCGAGATCCGGCAGGTGCACGTCGAGCAGGACGATCTCGGGCCGCAGTTCCTCAGCCAGGCGCAACGCGGTGAGGCCGTCCTCCGCCTCGGCCACCACGTCGAACCCTCCACCTTCCAAGAGACCGCGCGCACTGTCGCGAAATGGCGCGTAGTCGTCGACGATGAGCACCGTCCTCACTCCGTCGGCGACGTTACTCCTTCGGGGAGGCCAGGCGCTCGCCGCTCTCGGGATCGAACAGGTGCGCCTCCTCGGCGCGCGGTCGCAACGACACCTGCTCGCCCTGCTTCGGTGCGCTGCGCACCTCGGTTCGGGCCACGAGCCTCGTCTGTTCGCCCGCGAGCTCCGTGCTGCAGAAGACGTAGGCGTCTGCGCCGATGTCCTCGACGACCTCCACGCGCGCCGGTATCCCCTCGCCGGCCACCTCGAGCGCCTCGGGGCGAACGCCGACGACGAGCTTGCCGTGTCCGTTGCTCGGCGCAGCGACGTCGACGCCGCCGAAGGACGCGACGCCGTTCCTGACCTCGACCGTGCACAGGTTCATCGCCGGCGAGCCGATGAAGCCGGCGACGAACAGGTTCGTGGGCCGCTCGTAGAGCACGCGGGGCGGGCCGACCTGCTGCAACCGGCCGTCGTGGAGGACTGCGACGCGGTGCCCGAGGGTCATCGCCTCGGACTGGTCGTGCGTGACGTACACCGTGGTGATCCCGAAGTCCGCCTGCAGCGCCGCGATGTCCGCCCGCATCTGGACGCGCAGTTTCGCGTCCAGGTTCGAGAGCGGCTCGTCCATCAGGAAGACACTCGGGACGCGCACGATCGCGCGTCCCATCGCGACGCGCTGCCGCTGACCGCCGGACAGCTGCGCCGGCTTGCGGTGGAGGAAGTCCGTCAGGCCCAGGAGCTTCGCGACCTCCTCGACGCGCGCGTCACGGTCGCGCTTGCGGACCTTCGCGATCCGCAGCGGAAAGCCGATGTTCGCCGCGACGGTCAGATACGGGTAGAGCGCGTAGTTCTGGAAGACCATCGCGACGTCGCGCTCTTTCGGAGCGACGTCGCTGACGTCGCGGTCGCCGATGAAGACTGCTCCGGCGTCGACTTCCTCGAGTCCGGCGAGCATGCGCAGCGCCGTCGTCTTGCCGGAGCCGGACGGGCCGACGAGGACCATGAACTCGCCGTCGGAGACGTCCAGGTTCAGCCCGTCGACAGCCGGAGCGTCGTTGCCGGGATAGATGCGCGTCGCTTCGACGAACCGGACCTCAGCCAACGCGGACTCCCTCGAGGCGTGAGAACGCATCCGCGAGCTCGCGACGCAGCCGCTGCTGGGCCTGCGGCCCGGCCTCGAGCTCGTCGAGACCGAGCAACGCCGCGCCGACGACGGCGGCCGAGGCGGTCGGCCGGACGGTCACCGCCGGAGCATGCTCCCGGAGACCGCTGTCGATCGCTGCGAGCAGGTCACCGTCGACATCCTGGAGCACGCCGCCACCGAGGAGTACCTCGACGGGCTCGTGGGTCAGATCCAGACGCTTCAGCGCGACGCGTGCGAGCGCCACCACCTCGGACGCGAGCCTCTGCACGATCTGTGCGGCGACCGCGTCGTCCGCAGCTTCCGCGAGCACGACGGGAGCGAGCTCGATCACCCGGCGTTCGGAGATCTGACCGAAGTGAATCGCCTCCGCCAGCTCGCTCGGCGCCTCGAGCCCGAAGTGCGCGGGAACGGCGTGCTCGAGGCTCGTGCGGGGGCCGCGGCCGTCCTCGCTGCGCGCGGCCGCATACACAGCGGCCCTGCCCAAGTCGTGCCCTCCTCCCCAGTCCCCGGTGATCTCGCCGAGTGCCGGAAAGCGTGCGTGCCGGCCGTCCGGGGTGACACCGACGCAGTTGATGCCCGCCCCGCACGTGACGGCGACGCCCCAGCCACGCTCCGTGCCGGCGCGCAGGACGGCAAACGTGTCGTTGCCGACATGCACGCGGCTCGCCCAGCCGCGCTGCTCGACGGCCTCGCGTACGGCGTCCTCCTCCGCCGGAAAATCGACGCCGGCGAGCAGCAGTGACGCGACGTCGGCGATCTTGCCCCCGTTGTTGGCGAGCCTGGCGTCGTGGACCGCGTCGGCGAGGAGCCGATCGAGCACAGCGATGCAGCCGTCGACACCGAGATGCTGAGGCGAGCTGAGCGGTCCGCGGACGAGTGCGAGCAGCGAGCCGTCGCCCCCCACGAGCGCGAGGTCGGTCTTCGAGTTGCCACCGTCGGCTGCGAGTACCGCGGCGCGCGTCATACGCGACTCCCTGCCTGGAACTGCGGGAGGTGCCGCGCGTCGGCCTCGAGCAGCCGGTCGACGAGCTCGACGGAGACCGTGTCCTGCGCGACGAGCGGGTGCGTCAACAGCGCCTTGTGGACGAGGGCGCGATCGCCCGTCACTGCAGCCTGCGCGGCGAGACGCTCGTACGCGGTGACGTGTTGCATCAGTCCCAGCAGCTCCGGGGCGACCGCCGGCTGCGGCAACGGCGCCGCGCCCTGGGCGTCGATGCGCGCGGGCACCTCGACCACGTCGTCAGCGGCGAGCCCGTCGACCGTGCCGTCGTTGCGGATGTCGACGACGTGCACGTCGCCGTCGCCCGTTGCGAGCGAGCCGACGAGGCCGATGGCGGCTTCGCTGTAGAACGCTCCGCCGCGCTGCTCGAGGAGCGCCGGCTTCTCGACGAGGTTCGGATCGCGGTACAGCTCGAGCAGCCCGCGCTCGATCTCGGCGACCGTCGCAGCCCGCGGCACGCCGTCGAGCTGCTCGGCGAGGACGGCGTCGTGCGCGTAGAAGTAGTGCAAGTAGTACGAGGGCAGGACGCCCAGCTCCTGGAGCAGGCCACGCCTCAGGCCGACCTCCTGCGCAAGCTCGTCGCCGTGCGACGCCAGCAGCTCCGGGAGGACGTCCTCGCCGTCGACGCGCACGAACCGGACCCAAGAGAGATGGTTCAGCCCGACCTGGTCGATCAGGACGCGCTCCGGCTCGACCTCGAGCAGCTGCGCGAGCTTCCGCTGCGTCGTGATCGCGACGTTGCAGAGACCGACCGCGCGATGACCGGCGTCGAGCAGCGAGCGCGTCACGATGCCGACGGGATTGGTGAAGTCGACGATCCAGGCGCCGTCGGCGGCGAGCTCGCGCACGCGCTCCGCGATGCCGAGCACGACGGGCACTGTCCGCAACGCCTTCCCCAGCCCGCCCGCACCAGTCGTCTCCTGGCCGATGCAGCCGCACACGAGCGGCACCGTCTCGTCCGAGAGCCGCGCCTCCTGTCCGCCCACGCGGATCTGGATCAGGACGAAGTCCGCCCCCTCCAGCGCACGGTCGAGATCGTCGGTCACGGTCAACGCCCCGTCATAGCCCTGGCGGTCGAGCATCCGCACGGCGAGACCGCCGACGATCTCCCGCCGCCGCTCGTCGATGTCGTGGAGCACGAGGTCGCGAACGTCGATGCGGTCACGCTCGCGCGACAGCCCCGACACGAGCTCGGGCGTGTACGTCGAGCCGCCGCCGATGACCGCAATCTTCATCCCTTCACCCCCGTCAGCGTGACGCCCTCTACGAAGGCGCGTTGCGCGAGAAAGAAGAGGATGATCACCGGAGCCATCACGAGCAGGGTCGCCGCCATCGTCAGGTTCCACTGCACCTGATGCAGCGACCGGAACTCGGAGAGACCGATCTGCAGCACCCAGTGGGCAGGGTTCTCGCGGAGGTAGATGTTCGGCAGGAAGAAGTCGTTGAACGTGTAGAGGAACGAAAAGAGCGCGACGGCCGCGATCGCCGGCTTCGCGAGGCGCAGCATGACCGTGACGAGGATGCGCAGCTCCCCGCAGCCGTCGACGCGCGCAGCGTCGAGGTACTCCTCCGGAATCGTCATGAAGAACTGGCGGAGGAGGAAGATCGAAAAGGCGTCGCCGAACCAGTTCGGGATGATGAGCGGGCCGAGGTTGCCGACGAGGTGAAGCTTCGACCACATGACGTAGAGCGGCACCACGGACACGACGGGCGGCAGCATCAGCGCGATCAGGACGGTGGCGAAGACGAGGTTCCGACCGCGCCACCTGATTCGCGAGAGGGCGTACGCGACTGGGATGCTCGACACGAGGACACCGAGCGTCGCGAGCACCGCATACATCATCGTGTACAGCGTCCAGCGCCAGATCGGGGCCTGATGGAAGACGTCGACGAAGTTCTGCCAGCGGAACGGGCTTGGCCAGAGATGCGACGACAACGCCTGTTCGTTCGTCATCAGCGCTGTCAGCACGATGAAGAAGAACGGCGCCAGAAACATGACCGCGGCGACGATCAGAAGCGAGTGGTTCGCGACCGCGACCAAAAGGCGCTTGCGCCGCACCGCGGCGGGCACCTTGCGGCGGACGAAGGGCTGCGCGACGGCGACGCTCACTTCACCGCTCCGGCGTAGTGGACCCACCGTCGCGAGTGGCGGATGATCAGGACGGTGATCGTGAACGCGACGGCGAGCAGCAGCACCGTCAGGGCCGACGCGTAGCCCATGTTGAAGAACTTGAAGCCCTGCTCGTAGAGCAGCACGGGATAAAAGAGCGTCGAGCCTTCGGGATACCCGAGATTGTTGACGGTCTGGTCGCCGGCCTGTGACGCCTGGCCGGCGGCGATGTTCGCGGCGACGTAGGCCTGCGTGAAGTACTGCAGGGCAGCGATCACGCTGATGACGACCGAGAACAGGATCACGGGGCTGATGGTCGGGAGCGTCACCCACCGCAGCCGCTGGAATGGGCCGGCACCGTCCAGCTCCGCCGACTCGTAGAGCTGCCGCGGCGCGTCCAGGATCGCCGCAAGGAAGATGATCATGAGGGTGCCCACGCCCCAGAGGCTGAGCAGCGTCAGTGAGGGCTTCGACCACTGCGGCGACTGGAACCACAGCGGGCCGCTGATACCGAGCTTCTCGAGAATGATGTTGACCGGTCCGGTCGCCGGGTTCAGCAGGTAAACGAAGGCCATCGTCGCCGCGACCGGGGGCGCAAGCGCCGGCAGATAGAAGATCGTGCGGAAGAACCCGACGCCCCGCTTCGCGCGTGCGAGCATCAGCGCGACGCCGAAGGCGAACAGCACCTGCAGCGGCACCATGATCCCGATCAGCCAGAGGGTGTTCTTCACCGCGGGCCCGACCTGCGGATCGTCTCTGAACAGGTACTTGTAGTTCGCCAGTCCGATCCACTTCGGCGACGACAGCAGGTCGTAGTGCGTGAACGACAAGTACACGCTCATCACGAGCGGATAGCCGAAGAAGGCCGAGAAGCCGATCAGCCACGGCGCCATCAGCAGCAGGACGAGGCGGCGGCGGCGCCAGGCCGCGCGTCGCCTCGCCCGCCGCCGCTCCAACGTGAATGGAGCGGCGGCAGCTGCTGCGGTTTCTGTCACGGCACTCCGCCGGCTTGTGCCTGCTTCAGTTGTGCGTCGATCTGCTTGTCGAGCTTCTGCAAGCCCTTCGTCAGGTCACCTGCGTGCCCGGCCTGCCACTTGACGGCGAACGCCTGGATCAACGTCCCGTAGGCGTTGCCCGCCGCGGTGATCGGCGAGGTCTTCGAGTTCGGGTTGCTGAAGATGTTGAGGAAGGTCTTGAATCGCGGATCCGGCTTGATCTCCGGCGAGTTGAGCGATTGCTTCGTCGTCGGCACGTTCCGGATTGCGTTTGAGAAGAGCGCGAGCGGATGTGCGTTGAACGTCAGGTACTTCAGGAGTGCCCACGCCTGGTCCTTGTGCTTGACGCCCTTCGGTATGCCGATGATCGTCCCGTTGACATAACCCGCGCCGTAGAGGTTCTGATGCGCATCGTCGACCGGGGCCGGCGCAGTGCCGTAGTCGAGCTCGGGATGCTCGGCCTTGATGAAGGCAACACGCCACTCGCCGTCGATCATCATCGCCAACTTGCCGATCTCGAACGCGTGCGACGCCGAGAACTCGTCTGCGGCGCCTGCGTTGAACTTCTGCAGGTTCTTGTATCCGTAGAAGTCGACGAGGCCCTTCTGCCAGCGCAGCAAGCGGCCCCACGCAGGATCCTTGGACAGCTGGGACTTGCCGCTCCCGTCGATGTACTTCGCGCCGAACAACGGGGCATACGCGCTCAGGTCCGGCGCGTTCCCCGCGTAGAACCCAAGGAACGGGTTGAAGCCCGCAACCTTGATCGATCCGTTCGCCCCGCGCTTCGTCAGCTTCTTGGCGTACGCCGTAAGCTGGGACATCGTCTTCGGCGGTCCTTTGAGGCCTGCCGCCTTGAACATCTTCTTGTTGTAGTAGAAGCCGTAGACGTCCGCGAGGAACGGCAGCGCGCATCGCTTCCCGTTGAACTGCGTGTAGTACTGCGACGTCTTCGGGAAGACGTTGACGTTCAGCTTGTCCTTCGAGAGGAACGGCTTCAGGTCGAGCCATGCGCCCGACTTGCAGTAACTCCCGACATTCGCCGACGTGAAGGAGCTGACGACGTCCGGAACGTTCCCGCTCCGAATCGCCGCGGTGATCTTGTCGTCGTTGATGCCGCCGACGACCTTGATGTTCACATCGGGATGGTTCTTGTCGTACTCCGCGGCGATGCTCTTGAACGCCTTGAGCTCGCGTGCGCTCCAGCCGACCCAGACCGTGATGGTGTCGACCTTCGTTCCGGCATGGGCCGAGCTTCTGGCCGTACCGCCCACGATGGCCGCGGCCACTCCGACTAGCACGACCGCGGCGATCACTGCCCGTCTCATCCGTGCCCTCCTTTGCCCGTGAGTCTCGTGGACTCCGGATCCGTTCTCCAGCCAAGCTGGATCTCGTAAAGGTTCCGAACGAGGACTCTATGACGGGGGGAAAATCGAGTCAAGTCTGGTCGAATAGGGGTCAAGCGGGTTAATCTTCTTCACCAGAGTGGATCTCACCCGCGCGACTCCCCCGCTACTCAAGCACCTCAATGAGCGCACCGTGCTCGAGGCGATCCGCGCCGGTGCCCCGATCTCCCGCGCCGAGATCTCGCGCCGAGTCGGCATCTCGAAGCCGACCGTGTCGCTCGCGCTGCGCTCGCTCGAGGACGCGCGGCTCGTGCGGGAGGCCTCGCGTGGGCCGGACGGTCCGAGCTACGGCGCGGTGTTCTTCGAGCCCGTGCCGGATGCCGCGTTCGTGCTCGGCCTCGATCTTGGGTCGCGGTTCCTTCGGGGAGCGGTCGCCGATCTCGCCGGACAGATTCGCGCCCGTCAAGACGTCGAGCTGCGCGGCGCCGACGCCGACGGCGCGATCGCGGCAATCGTCGCGCTGCACGCGTCGCTGATCGAGGGCGCTCCTCTGCCCCTCGAGCGCATCGACGGCGTCGTCCTCGGGATTCCGGGCGTCGTCGAGGCGACGACGCAAACGCTGCGCTTGACAACGCCGTACATCGCCGGGCTCGAAGCGCGCGCGTTCGGTGCCGAGTTGAGCGAGCGGCTCGGAGTGACGGTGACGCTCGACAACGACATCAATCTCGCCGCGGTGGGTGAGCGTTGGGCGGGTGTCGCGCGCGGTGTCGACGACTTCGCCTTCCTGTCGATCGGTACGGGCACGGGCGTGGGGCTCGTGCTCGACGGCGAGCTCCATCGCGGCAGTCACGGCGCAGCCGGCGAAATCGACTGGGCGCTGGCGGGAATTGCTGATGCGGTCGATCCGTCTGCGCAGGGAATCGAAGAGCTCGCCGGCGAGCTCTCGTGGGACGGCGGCGGACCTGCGACGTCGCCGCCGTACGACGCACGCGACATCTTCACGGCGGCGCGCCGCGGGAACGAGCTGGCGAAGACGATCGTCGACCGCGTCGCAAACCGAATCGCCGCGCACATCGCACCGATCGCCGCCGTCGCCGATCCGGCGCTCGTCGTGCTCGGCGGGGGCATCGGCATGAACGGCGACCTCTTGCTGGAGCCGGTGCGCGCGTTGCTGAGGGAGTGGCTGCCCTATCCCCCGCGCATCGAGATCTCGAGCCTGGGCGAGAGTGCCGTCCTGATGGGCGCGGTCGCGACCGGCCTGCAGTCCGCGCTCGACAACGTCTTCGTGAACCGGTCTAGCGCGCTACGCGCGTAGCCGCCGCTCGCACCGACGCGCGGGATCTGCCGAAGCGGTTGCCCGGGACGGCGCGCGCCAGCGGTAGAGGCGCCGGTCTCGCCAGCAGGAAACCCTGACCGCAGCTCACGCCGAGCTCACGCAGCGCGCGCAGCTGGCCGTCGCGCTCGATTCCTTCGGCGACGATCGTTGCGTCGATCTTCCTGGCGAACGAGATCAGGCCCGCCGCCAGCGCCTGGTGCGAACGGTCGTGCTCGATGTCGTCGATCAGCGTGCGATCGAGCTTCACGAAGTCGGGCGCGAGGCGAAGAATGTGACGCAGGCTTGCGAAGCCGGCACCTGCGTCGTCGATCGCAAGGCGCGCACCCAGCACGCGCACGCGCTGGAGTGCGTCGTTGAGAGCGTCGTAATCCTCGACCGGCGTGTGCTCGGTGACCTCGAGGACGATGCGCTTCGCATCGACACCTTCCATCGCCTTGCGGAACGACGGCGTGCGCACCGTCGCCGGCGAGATGTTGACGGAGAGGAAGAGCCCCTTCGGCAACTCGGACAGATTGGAGAGCGCGTGACGCAATGCGACGAGCTCGAGCTCACGCCGCAAGCCGACCTCACTCGCTTCGGCAAACCAGCGGTCAGGCGTACGCTCAGGGGACACGTGGAAGCGGGCGAGCGCTTCCGCCCCGACGGCCTTGCCGGTGTTGAGGTCGCAGATCGGCTGGAAGACGACTCCGAGCGCGTCGCTCTCCATGGCGCG
>Ga0307278_10000685_pt1 | contig 16671 bp, 14 predicted proteins | sample ER_DNA_117_FD_194482 | JGI IMG/M metagenome (GOLD analysis project Ga0307278, IMG submission 194482) | Bulk soil microbial communities from the East River watershed near Crested Butte, Colorado, United States - ER_DNA_117 | ecosystem: Environmental > Terrestrial > Soil > Floodplain | place... | reverse complement strand
GGCCGTCGCCGTCGATCTGCACCGCTATGTCGTAGCCGTGCTCGAAGGCGAAGCGGTAGCCGGTCTGCATGGCGCCGCCGATCCCGAGATTGAACGGCAGCCGCAGGACGTGCGCGCCGCGGTCCGCCGCGACGCCGGCGGTCCGGTCGATTGAACCGTCGTCGACGACGACGATGTCGAAGCCGGGATCGAACGCGCGAATCTCGTCGATCACGCGCCCGACGGTCTCCTCCTCGTTCAGCGCCGGGACGATCGCGATGCGCTTGAGCCCGGCGAGCTGCTCAGCCACGGGCGCCCACCGGCGCACCCAGTCCGACGAGCTCGAGGATCTGGCGCGCGCGATGTGCGTACGTGTGCTCGTCGAGAACACGCTCGCGCGCGCGCCGGCCCATCGCCTCGGTCGCACCCGGATCCGAAAGCAGCTCCCGGTACGCGGTGAGCGCCTCGTCCGCGGACGAGACGACCCGCACCTCCGAGCCGACGTCGAACCACCGTTCGATCCCGTCGTGTGGATTCGAGACGATCGCCGCTCCCGACGCTGCGAGCTCGAACGGGCGGCACGTCGAGGACGCGTACACCGTCGCGTGTGAGCGGCGCGTGATGTTCAGGTTGATGCGTGCGCGCGAGATCGCCTGGGAGAAGACGTTGAAGGGCACGTCGCCGATCAGCCGCGCATTCCCGATGTCGCCGCGAAAGTCCTTTCCGCCGAGGGCGAAGTCGATACCGGGATCGGCGCGGCTCGGCTCGCCGATCAGTGCCTGCATCCACTCGCGCCGGAACTTGTCGCCGTAGCCGTAGAAGAACACGTCGTGCTCCTTCTCTGACTCCGCCGGCTGGAATAGCTCCGGATCGGCGGCCCAGAAGACAGCCTCGGCACGGCGTGCGCCGAGCTCGCGCAGGCGCTCGAGCCCGCCTTCGGAGTTCGAGAGCAGCAGGTCGTACTCGGAGGGATCGGCACCGTGGTAGTAGTTGAAGCCGGTATCCATGCCGCCGAACTCCGGCAGGCTCATCGGCACGTCACCGTCGTAGAAGACCACCGGAACGCCGTAGCGCTCTCGCACGCGCGCCGGGATACCGCGCAGGTGCGCCATCGGAACCGTGAAGACGATCACGGCTGCGACGTCTCGCTCGCGCTCCAGGATCCGCTCGATGTGCCGCTGCCACCGTGGCGTCACGTAGCGCCAGATCGCCTCGCGCGTGAGCTTGTCGCCCATCGTGTCCTCGGGCTGCTCCTCGGCGCGGCGCAGGAGCGTGTCGCCCTTCAGGCGTGCGGCAAAGCCGCGGGCGCCGGCAAACAGCTCGGCCTCCCGGTAGAGCGGGTTCGGCGCGGTGCGCCACCACGGCGACTCGACCGCACGGCCGCGATAGGGCGTGACGATGAGGTCGACGCCGACCTCGTAGAGGCCCTTCCAGATCTGCCACCACGCGGGCGTGCAGCCGTAGCGGAAGTCGAGGTCGGTCGCGGAGGCAACGGCAAGGATTTTGGGCGCCGCGGGCATCGCCTCAGTATGGCTATCGAGTCAGACTCTCCAGCTTCTGCGCGAACCCGGCGACGTGGTCCGAACCGTCGATTCGGATGCGGCTGAGGGTGTACATGTCTCTCGGGCGCGCCAGTCCGTACCTGGTCGTCGTCGCTCCGAGGTAGCCGGCGAGCCGAACCGCATTGATGACGCGCGCGTCGTACCGGCCGGACGGGTAGCAGAAGAAGTCCACCGGAACGTGGAATTGACGCTGCAGCTCAGTCCGCGACCCGTACACCTGGTGCCAGAGCTCGATGTCGTCGAGACGCGTCAGATCCGGATGCGTGATCGAGTGCGCATCGAGCTCCCAGCCTGCGGCGAGCAGCTCACGCACACGCCACGCCGGCAACGCAGAGCCCGAGCTCAACGCGTTCACTTTGAGGTTCAAGACACCAGGCCAATGCAGCGCGCGCAACACGGGCAGCGCATGCGTGCCCTGGCCGAGGTAGCCGTCGTCGAACGAGATCACGACCGGACGCAACGGCAGCTCGGTACCACGCAGCCAGTAGTCGTAGAGCTGATGCAACGTCACCGCGTGGTAACGGTGCACGGAAAGCCATTGCATCTGGGCGGCGAAGTCCGACGGGCTCACGAAGAGGTTGGGGAACGCAACGTCGCCGGGCAGGTCCGCGATCACGTGGTACATCAGGATCGGCACGGCGGCGCGCTGCCGCGCAACTGCGGCGTGTCCGCCGCCGGTTGTAAAGAGAAAGACAACAACGAGAGAAACCGCCGTCGCCTCCGCTAGCGTGAAGCGGGGTCGTATGAGTCGCAAGCTCCTCTTCGCCGTCCTCGCCTCGTTGCTGCTCGCGCCGTCCGCCGTGGCGCGGCCGACGCAGCTCATGCCGGGGGTCACGTACGACCGCATTCTGCGCTGGTCGTCGGCTGGGCCGATGGTCATGTACGTCGTCACGGCCCCGAAGCCCGAAGGCCTCTACCGACTGATGCCGCTCCTTTCGAACGGAACGATCACCGGACGCGAGACGGTGTCGTCGATGCAACGCGCGGCTTCGGCTCAGATGACGACCGTCGGCGTGAACGGCGACTTCTTCAGCTGGACCGGCGGCTGGCCCAGCGGCCTGCTGATGCGCGGCGGCATCGTCGAGCATCAGTCGGCGCTCGGACGCGCCGCCGTCGGGATCGACACGGCGGCGACGTTGCACGCCGATCGCGTGCCGTGGCTCGGGCGCTGGCGCGGCCCCGACAATGTGTGGTATCCGGTGTCGCAGTTGAACGAGCCGCCGCGCCAGAACGCGGTCGCGCTGTTCACACCGGTGTGGGGCAAGGCGACGCCGCCCGTCAATGGAACGGTCGTCGTGCTGCAGCCGTTCCCGCCGGCTGCGCCGCGCACGGATCTCGTGGGGAACGTGGCCGCAGTGCTCGCGGGAGACAGCGTCGCGATCCCACCCGACGGCGCAGTGCTCGTTGCACGCGGAACCGCGGCAGGACCGCTGCGCGAACTGCCGCTCACGACCCCGCTGACCTTGCGCATCCCGTTGCCGACCGGATGGTCGTCCGTGACGGACGCAGTGAGCGCCGGCCCGACGCTCGTGAAAGACGGACGTCCGATCTTCAACGCGGGCGAGGCGCTCACGCCCGCGCAGCTCCACGGCCGCAATCCGCGCACCGCCATCGGCCAGCGTGCCGACGGCAGGATCGTCATGGTCGCGGTGGACGGCCGGCGCCGCGGTTGGAGCATCGGGATCACGAACTGGGATCTCGCACAGACGCTCGTCCGCTACGGCTGCGTGACGGCCTTCGCGCTCGATTCCGGCGGCTCGACGACCGTCGCCTTCGACGGCAAGGTGCTGAACCGCCCGTCCGATCTTCAAGGCGAACGGCCGGTCGGCGAAGCGCTTGTGATCGCCTACAGCGGCGTCTATGCCCCGCCCGTCGCCGCCACGCTCTCGCCGAATGCGGACGGCGTCAACGACGTCGAGCCGCTCTCCTACAAGCTCGTACGACCGTCGACCGTGAGCGCGAAGTTGATCGGCCCGGACGGCAGCACTCGCGAGCTCGACGCCGGCGCAAAGGCCGCGGGGCGCTACAAGCTGTCGTGGGACGGCCTCGACGCACCCGAGGGCCGCTACCACTGGAACATCACCGCCACGGACGACACCGGGCAGGCCTCGACCGACGATCGCACGTTCACGGTCGACAACACGCTCGGCTTTCTCCGCGTCGGCGCGAACGCGCGGCAGATCGGCTTCACGCTGACGCGCGACGCGACGATCCGCGTGACGCTCGAGACGCGGTCGGGCGGCATCCTGCGCACGGTTGCCAAGGGGCGGCGACCAGCCGGGCCGGTGAAGGTGCGGTGGAACGGCCGCGACGGCCGTGGCAAGCGCGTCCGGCGCGGCGCGTACGTCGTCCGCGCCTCGGCGACGAGCGGGCTCGGGCTCAGTCAGCTGAGCGCGTCAGTACGCACCACGACGCGCTAGGACTGCCGGCAGCGTCTTCGCGAGGATCGAGATGTCGAGCCAGATCGACCAGTTCTCGATGTAGTAGAAGTCGAGCCGCACCAGGTCGTCGAAGCTGAGATCGATGCGACCCGACACCTGCCAGAGCCCTGTCATTCCCGGCAGCACGAGGTAGCGCCTGCGGTGCCACTCCTGAAGCTGCTCGTAGTCGCGGATCGGCAGCGGCCGCGGCCCGACGAGCGACATCTCGCCCCACAACACGTTGAGCACCTGGGGTAGCTCGTCGAGCGAGAAGCGCCGCAACACGCCGCCGACGCGCGTGACGCGCGGGTCGTCCTTGATCTTGAAGAGCGGCCCCGACGCTTCGTTGTCCGCCTCGAGCGCCTCCTGGCGCTCGGCGGCGTCGGCGTACATCGTCCGGAACTTCATCATCCCGAACGGGCGGTCGCCGAGACCGATGCGCTGGTCGCGATAGAACACGGGACCGGGTGAGCTGAGCTTGATCGCGCCGGCGATCGCCACCCACACCGGTGAGCCCACCACGACGATGACCGTGGAGACGACGACGTCGAAACTGCGTTTCACAGCCCACTCCCAGCCGGCGAGGGCGGGCGGCCGCAGTTCGAACAGCGGCGTGCCTTCGCCTGGGATGTACTCCGCCCGCTGCAACAGCAACTCCGTCGTACGCGGGGCGATCTTCACCTTCACCCCGAAGCGGTGCGCTTCCTCGACGAGCTCGAGCAGCTCTCGCTCCGTGAAGCCGCTGTCCGTCACGATCAGCTCGTGCACGTCGTGCTCGCGCAGGATATGCGGGACGGCGTCCAATCCTCCGAGCAGCGGCAGCGCGCCTGTGTTCCCGGTCGGAGCAACCGCACCGAGAAACTCGTACTGGATCCCGCTGCGGTCGGAGCCGAGCGTTCGCCGCAGCCTCGCAAGATGCTCACCCTCGCCGACGAGAACGGCACGACGCCGCACGCCGACGAGCTGCAGGAAGTCGCGTGTGAGCACGTCGTAGCTCGCGCGCAGGAGGCCGATGAAGAGCGCCGTCAGCACGAGCGCCGTCGGTGTCAGGCCGTAGGTCGTGAAGTGGTAGCCCGTCCCGAGGCCGAACGCGAGCGTGATCACGGCAACGAGCACGAGCGAGAAGACGATCTGGCCGAGACCCGAACGAGACTCACGCCTGCGGTAGAGACCGCCGACCCAGAAGACGAGCACGGTGATCACCGTCAGGAACGGCAGCCAGTCCGTCTCCGTGTGCCAGAGGATTCCCCAGAGCGGCGGCCACTGGCCGAGGTAGAGCTCCCGCAGGATCAGAGCGACGAAGAGGCCGAAGACCAGGCCAGCTAGGTCGAGCGTGACCAGCGCCGCCACGCTGACGAGCCGGCGGACGACCGCGACGAGCGTGGTGCGCGTGAAGAAGTAGGGGCGAGCGGAGCGGATGTCCTCGACGGGCGCCGCCGGCCTTTCTTCAGTCGGCACGGCTGGCTTCGTGCTCACCGGCGCAAGTGTACTTCCGCGTGTTCCTCCGCCCTGGCTACGCTCCGGCGCGTGAGCCGCCGCGTCTCGTTTGCCCTGCTCGCGGCGATCGTCGCCGTGCCACGCTTCATCGCCCTCCTCGTTGAACGCGGGGACATCCTCACCGCCTTCACGGACAAGAGCGACGACTTCGCCCGGACGTTCCTCGCTTCCGGCACCTACGGCTTCGTCGCGGGGCATCCCTCCGCCTATACCCAGCCTCTCTACGGCTTCTTCCTGGTGCCGATCTACTGGATCTTCGGCCGCCACTGGGAGGTCGTCGGCATCGCACAGATCCTCGTCGCGATCGGGACGGCGCTGATCGTCTACGAGATCGGCAGGCGGGTGGCGTCAGGGACCGTCGGCTTCGTGGCGGCCGCGCTGGCGTCGTTGCATCCGTACCTCATCTGGCACGACGTGCATCTCAACCGCGAGATCCTTGACCAGTTCCTCGCCGCGGCGATCGTCCTCTTGACGCTGATCGTCGCCGCACGGCCGTCCATCCGCATCGCCGCGCTGCTCGGGCTCGCACTCGGGCTCGGCATCCTCGGCAATGTGCGCCTGGCAGCTCTGCCGTTGCTGGTCGCGGCCTTCGTCGTCGCACGCACCGGCTTCGACCGCCGCGCCGTCGGGCTCGTGGTCGCGATCGTCGGCGTCGCCGCGCTGACCGTGACGCCGTGGCTCGTGCGGAACCGGGTTTCCGTCGGCTGCTTCGCTGTGACCACGGACGGCCGCGCGCTCTGGAAGGCGAACAACGTGAACACGTACGACACGTTGACGCACGGCGGTTGGATCGATGCTGTGCCACGCTATCCGGGCGCTCCACCGACGCCCGAGGACGTCTACGACCGCTACCTCGCGACGGGTGTCTACACGCCGGTGGATGAGTGCGCGCAGATGCGCTTCTTCCAGCACAAGGCGCACGCGTTCTGGTTCGACCATTCTGGGGAGAAGGCCAAGCTCGCGCTGCTGTCGGGACAGATGCTGTGGCAGCCGTCGGTGGTCGAGACGGGTGGACGGCCGGGCCAGGACACGTGGCTCGACACGCTGCGCACGTCGAGCGAGCCGCTGTTCATGATCCCGCTCTACTGTCTTGCGATCGCGGGGCTCTTCTTCGTGCCGCGCGCCTTCGCCGTGCTGACCGTGCTCTTGCTCGCGTACCAAACTGCGGTGGCGATGATCTTCGTCGGCGTCACGCGCTACCGCGTGCCGTGGGACTTTCTCCTCTGCGTGCTCGCGGGCGCCGCGCTCGTCGCACTGGCGCGGCGTCTTGCGGAGAGTCGGCGTGCCCGTCTGCAAGGATCGGCGGCATGAGCCTCGACCAGCTCAGCGAGCGCTACGCCGAGCACAACCGCACGGAACGCGGCCGCGGTTTCATCTTCGCGGGGCCGGAGCGCGAGGCGCTCTTCCGGCGCTACGTCGGCGGGCCGGGCCGGCGCGTGCTCGACCTGGGCTGCCGTGACGGTGCACTGACGCAGGCATACGTCGAAGGGAATGAGGTCGTCGGCGTCGACGCGGATCGCGAGGCACTCGCGGAAGCGGAACGGCTGGGAATCGAAACGCACTGGGCCGACCTCGACCAGCCGCTTGACTTCCCGGACGCGAGCTTCGACGTCGTCGTCGCCGGCGAGCTGCTCGAGCATCTCCGCGATCCCGAGCGCCTCGTGGCAGAGATCCGCCGCGTACTGCGTCCCGGTGGAACCTTTGTCGCGTCGGTTCCGAACGCCTACCGGCTCAAGGGACGCCTCCGGTTCTTGGCCGGCCGTGCGCCCGAGAGCGATCCGACGCACCTACAGATGTTCTCACCCACCGACGTGCGGGCGTTGCTCGCCGGCTTCGAGGACTCGCACCTGCACTTCGTCGCAGGACGGCTCGTGCCGCTTCACGCACGGCTGTTCGCAAACGACATCGTCTTCGTCGGGCGCAAGCGGCGCTGAAGCTCCCTCAGGTCGGTCGCCGTCCGTTTCAGACCGAGGAACGCGAGGCCCACGCGCAACGCGGCGGCGCGGCGGCGGTCGAGCAGATCCGTGTCGTGGAAGTACGCGTGCACGAGCTGGCGGCGGAACGGGCCGAGCAGGCCGCGCGTGAGCATGCCGATCGAGTGCGTGGTCGGCAGCTCGAGCAAGCGCAGTCCCGAGCCGAGCTCGAGCCACGTGGGCTCCGGCAGCTGGAGCTGCGGCGCTCCCGGCTCCAGGTAGGACGGCGTGAACGCGGTGGCGGTGCAGTCCGCGTAACCCAGCTCGGCGACAGCCTCCGCGACCTTCTCGTCCAGGTACCACCCACCGCCGCAGAAGAGCTCCACCTCGAGCCCCCGTTCGCGCAGCCACGCACCCTGCTCACGCACGAGCACCGCAGGATCGCCCTGGGTGGGACGCGCGTGATCAGGCGCGGTCCAGTGGGTGTGCAGTCCGAGCGGGCCCAGCGCCTGGGCCTCGCGCGCACGCTCGAGCCACACCTGCTCGTCCTCGCCTGCACTCGGCGGGCGCATCAGCGCGGCGATCGCGAAGCGGCCCGGTCGTCGCCGTTGCAGCCGCGAGAAACGCCGCCAGACCTCGTCGTCGAGTGGACGCTCCACATGACACGAGACGACGGCGTACCGTCCGTGCAGTATTGAGTCCGTGTGCGGCATCGCCGGACTCTATTCGCCCGCAGGCACGCCGAATGCCGAGCTCATCGACGCGATGCGCGCTGCGATCGTGCAGCGTGGTCCGGACGAGGGCTCGACTGATGCGTTCGGCCGCTGCGTGCTCGGGCACCAACGGCTGAGGGTGATCGACCTCGACACGGGTTACCAGCCGGTCGCCAACGAGGGCGGCGACGTCGTCGCGGTCTTCAACGGCGAGATCTACAACTTTCGCGCCCTGCGGGAAGAGCTGCGCGGCCACGAGGTGCGCGGCACGGGCGACACGCCGATCTTGCCGCACCTGTACGAGGAGAGCGGCCCGCAATTCGTCAAGCGTTTGCACGGCATGTTCGCGCTCGCGTTATGGGACGGCCCGCGCGAGCGGCTCGTGCTGGCGCGCGACCGGCTCGGGAAGAAGCCGCTGCTGTGGACGCGCCTCCCAGACGGGACGTTCGCGTTCGCATCCGAGTTGAAAGCGCTGCTCCGCCTGCCCGATCTTCCGCGCGAGGTCGACCTCGGGGCGGTCGACTCGTACCTCGCGCTGCAGTACGTGCCCGCGAACGGAACCGCGCTACGCGGCATCCGGAACGTTCCTCCGGGCCATGTCCTGGTCGTCGAAGGCGCGACCGAGCGGCTCGAGCGGTACTGGGAGCTCGAGCCGGCCGAGCAGAGCTCGAGCGACGACGAATGGCTCGAGCGGGTGCGCGCGACGGTCGGCGAGGCCGTGCGCAAGCGGCTCGTCGCCGACGTTCCACTCGGCGCCCTGCTCTCCGGCGGCATCGATTCCAGCATCGTCGTCGCCCTCATGGCGCAGCAGTCCTGCGACCCGGTGCGGACATTCACAGTCGGCTTCTCGGATGCGCGGTACGACGAGCGAGCGTACGCGCGTGCCGTCGCCGAGCAGTACGGAACGGTCCACGATGAGCTCACGATCACCGAAGACGTCGCGGCGACACTGCCGCGTTTCGTGCGCGCTTTCGACGAGCCGCTCGGAGACGAGGCGGCCTTCCCGACGTTCCTGATCGCGGAGCAGGCGCGACGCCACGTGACGGTCGCGCTCGGCGGCGACGGGGGCGACGAGGCGTTCGCCGGGTATGAGCGCTACATCGCGCATGGACTTGCGGCGCGCGTTCCGGGGGTTGCGGCGCGGACCGGCGCGGCGGCAGTTCGGCTCGTGCCCTCCGCCCGCCGAGAGCCCCGCTCGACGCTGTTCCGCGCGGCACGCTTCCTCGACGTCGCCGGCTCGCCGCCGGGCGAGCGCTACGGCCGCTTGATGGAGATCTTTCCCGTCGAGTTGCGGCGTGACCTCTGGCTCGATCCGCAGCACGCCGAGGCCGTGCGCCTCGAGCCGCACGGAGCCGGCATCGCAGGGCTGCAACGGCTGGACGTCGCGACCTATCTCCCCGGCGACTTGCTGCTCAAGGCCGATCTCGCGTCGATGGCGCACTCGCTGGAGCTGCGCTCGCCCTTCCTCGACCACGAGGTCATGGCCCTCGGACTCGCCCTGCCCGAGGGGCTGAAGGCGCGCGGCCGTGAAGGCAAGGTGGCACTGCGACGCGCGTTCGCCGCAGACCTGCCGCCGCAGGTCGCCTCGCGCGGCAAGACGGGCTTCGGCGTGCCGCTCGGGCGCTGGTTTCGGGAGGATCTGCGCGAGCTCGCGCGTGACCTGCTGTCGACCGATCGCGGCTGGTTCCGGCGTGACACCCTGACGCGATTGCTCGACGAGCACGAATCGGGCCGCGCGGACCACGGGCATCGGTTGTGGTGCCTGCTCATGCTGGAGCTCTGGATGCGCGAGCACGTCGAGACGCCGGCGCTGGTAACGGTTTGAGGCGGTCTCAGCTGTGGCTGATCGCCCTGGCGGCGATCGTTCCACGACTTGCGGTCCTGTTGCACGAGCGCGACCAGATCCTGACGTCGTTCACGGACAAGAGCGACGACTTCGCGCTCACGTTCGTCCACCACGGCACGTTCGGACTCGTGCCGGGCGAGCCGTCCGCGTACACGCAGCCCCTGTACGGCTTCTTCCTCGTCCCGATCTACTGGATCTTCGGACGCGATTGGTGGTCGGTCGGCTTCGCGCAGATCGCCGTGGCGACCGGTACGGCGTTTCTCGTCTACGCAATCGGCGCGCGTGTGCTGTCACGCGCAGCAGGGACGGTCGCGGCAATCGTCGCGACCCTGAATCCGTACCTCGTCTGGCATGACGTCCACCTCAACCGCGAGATCCTCGACCAGCCGCTCCTCGCGGCGCTCGTGCTATGTGTGCTCATCGCCGCCGACCGGCGGTCGCTCCCCTGGTCGGTCGCGGCAGGCGTGTGCGCAGGCCTCGCGATCCTCGGCAACGTCCGCGTCGCCTTCCTGCCGATCGTCCTGGCGCTGTACCTGCTGTTCCGGGTCGGCTGGAGCTGGGCGCCCGTCGCGCTGATCGCCGCCGCGGCGGTGACCGTCACACCGTGGGTCGTGCGAAACCGAGTCGAGGTCGGCTGCTTCGCGTTGACGACCGACGGCCGCGCATTGTGGAAGGCGAACAACTCGCAGACGTACGACCTGCTCGCGCACGGGAAGTGGATCGACGACGTGAAGGATCCGCCCGGCCATCCGTTCCCGAATCCGGAAGAGGCGCGCGCCATCTACCAGCAAGGCGGCGGCAGGTCGCGCATCGACGAGTGCGCGAACCAGTCGTACTACCAGCACAAAGCCTGGCGGTTCGTTCGTGAGCATCCGGGCGCAAAGGCGAAGTTGTCCGGCCTCGCCGTGCGGATGGAGTGGGATCCGAGGACGACCGCCTCTGCGACGGATTCCGGCCACGGCTTCCTGCGAACGTGGGCCCAGCCGGTCTATACCTCGCTCTTGTACGCGTTCGGGCTGGTCGGACTGCTGTTCGCGCCGCGCCGCTTCGTGGCGTTGGCGCTGCTGGTGCTGGCGTACCAGACGCTCGCCGCCGTCGTCTTCGTCGGCGCAACGCGCTATCGGATCCCGACGGACTTCCTGATTGCCGTCCTCGCCGCCGCCGCGTTCGAGCGTCTGCTCGGTCGCCGGTTCAACAGCGCATGAAGGTTCTGCACGTCCACAGGATCGGCGGGATCGGCGGCTCGGAGCGGCACCTGCTGACGTTGTTGCCCGCACTGAAGGCGCGCGGCGTGGACGTCAGCTTCCTCGGGCTCGACGATCCGTCGCGAGCGCCGGATCCGTTCTACGAGGCGTTGCCCGTCCCCTACGAACGGCTGAACGCACCGCGTGACCTGGATCCGGCCCTTGTCTGGCGCGTTCGCCGCGCCGCTCGGAAGGCAGATCTCGTCCACACGCATCTCGTGCACGCCGATGTCTACGGCGCGTTCGGCGCACGCCGCCTTGTCTCGACGAAGCACAATGACGATCCGTTCCGCGCGGGCGCATTTCGGTTCGTCGAACGTCTGTTGGCGCGCCGCGCCGCGCGGATCATCGCGATCACCGAGTCACTTGCGCGCTTCCAGGTCGAGCGCGTCGGGCTACCTGCGGCGAAGGTCGAGGTGATCCACTACGGGCTCGACAATCTGCCGCAGGCGTGGGGAGAGAACCCGCCCGACCCGGTTGTGCTCGACGCCCGCCTGCTGCTCTGCGTCTGTCGACTCGAGCCGCAGAAGGGCGTCGACGTTGCGATCCGGGCGCTGCGGGAGATTCCGGACGCGCAGCTGGTTGTACTCGGCGAAGGGCCGCAACGAGGAGAGCTGGAGCAGCTCGGCAGCGAGCTCGACGTCCATGTGTACCTGCCGGGGCGCGTGCCCGACGTCGCCGCCTGGCTGCGCCGCGCCGATCTGCTCGTGCACCCGGTCCGGTGGGAGGGCTTCGGGCTCGCGCTGCTGGAGGCGATGCTCGCGTCGCTACCGGTCGTCGCCACGAAGGTCAGCTCGATCCCGGAGATCGTCGTCGAACGCGAGACCGGCTTGCTCGTTCCCCCCGACGACCCGGGAGCGCTGGCGGCGGCGGTCAACCAAGTGCTGGCCGATCCTTCCGGCTACGGCGAGCGAGGCCGGGCACGGGCGCGGAGCGAGTTCAGCGTCGCCAAGATGGCCGACCGCACACTGGCCGTCTACGAGACAGCGCTCCGCGGGACAAGTCTTCGGGTCTGACCCTGGAACGTGTCCCGCGGTGACAGGTCAGCCGCGGCCGTTCACCAGCCGGACCAGTCCTCGGGTCTGACCCCGGGACATGGACCCCGGGGACATGTCCCGCGGTGACAGGTCAGCTGTGGCCGTTCAGGGCCCGTTGGTAGAGAGCCTCCGTCCGGTCGGTGCACCGGTCCTGGAGGAACTCCTCCAGGGCACGCCGGCGGCCCGCCTCGCCCATCGCCGCGGCCCTGGGCAGGTTCGAGGCGACGGCGACGATCGCGTCCGCCAGCGGCTCGGCCTCTCCCGGCGGCACGAGGTAGCCGGTGACGCCGTCCTCCACCAGCTCGCCGAGGCCGCCGATCTCCGCTGCGACCACCGGCCGTGCCCGTTCCATCGCCTCCAGCGCGACCATCCCGAACCCTTCCCCCATCGACGGGACGACGACGGCGGCGGCGTCCTCGATCGCGCGCTGGATCGGTGCGACGTAGCCGAGGAAGCGCACCGCGTCCTCGATGCCGAACTCCTTCGTGAGCGCGCGCAGCGCGGGCTCGAGCGGACCGCGGCCCGCGATGTCGAGCCGGAGCGACGGCACCTGCCGCCTCGCCTGCGCGAACGCGCGCAGCAGCACGATGTGCCCCTTGATCGGGATCAGGCGTCCGACGCAAAGCAACCGCGGCACGTCTGCGGCATATGCCCGAGGCACGCCGTCCGGCTCGATCCCGTAGTGGACGATCTCGAAGCTCGAGCCGTCGAAGCCCTCCACCTCCTCCAGGTAGCGCGCCAGCCCGCGCGAGATCGCGATGTGCGTGTGCGCCAGGCTGGCGATCGCGCGGTCGCCCAGTGCGAAGCCGCGGTTCTCACGGAACTCGTTGAAGCCATGCTTCGTGGAGACGCGCACGGGGATCCCGGTCAAGGCGCCCGTCAGCTGCCCGTAGACGTCCGCATGCACGAGATGCGTGTGCAGGATCCCCGGCCGCAGCCGCCCGAGATAGCCGGCGATGCGCAGGAAGGCGACCGGATCCACGTCCGCAGCGAGCGAGATGGCGTCGAGCCGAATGCCGCGCGCACGCAATTCACGGGCGAAGTCCCAGGCGCCGGGCTCGTGCTCGTGAAGCATCAAAAAGCGCACGTCCCACCCGCGCTCCTTCAGCTGCGGGAGCAGCGCGAGGAGGTGTGCCTCGGAACCGGAGATGCCGGCGACCTTCTGCAGGTGCAGGACCGTCACGCCGCGGCCGCCAGGATTCCGTCCGCCCACGTCTCCACCGAGTGATTGCGTGCGACGCGCTCGCGCAGTGTGCGTCCGAGCTCCGCCCGCTCGGCCGGGCCGAGCCCCGCGAACCAGCGGAGCCGCTCGGCCAGGCTCTCCGGCGACTCGCGCCCGAAGAACAGCGGATAGCCCGCGAACAGGTCGTCGAAGACAGGATTCGACGCAAGCACCGGCAGGCAGGCCGCGGCAGCCTCGTAGACCACCTTGTCCGGAGCACCCGCCTCCATGTTGTTGACGAGCACGTCCGAGCGCGCAAACAGCTGCGGCACCTCCGCCCGCGGGACGGCCTCACCGAGCGGAAAGCCGAGCTCGGCGAGCTGCTCGCGGTGCCGGCGCTCGAGCTCGCTCAGCGCGGCGCCGTGCAGCTCGACGTCGACGCCGTCAACCTCCCGCGCGGCACGGAGAATCGTCTCGATCCCCTTCGCGGGGGAATAGCGGCCGAGCACGAGCGCACGCACACGTGGATGTGATTCGGGATCGACGCAGTCGAACTCGTTCACGTCGATACCGTGCCCGATCGGCCGCACCTTCGCCGACTCGAGCGGAAAGGAACGCCGGTCGACGCTGACGATCGCCGTCGCGAGGCGTTCTGCGACGCGCAGCTGAGCCGACGCCTTCCAGTGCGTGTACCAGAGCACCAAAGGGATCCTGCGCGGGCGCACCAGCGGCGCCGCTAGCAGGACGTACACCGGGATCATGTGCGCGACGACCGCGTCGCCCGGCAGCGCTCGTGCCAGCTCGCGTTCGAAGCTGACGAGACGGCCCGCCCGCGACGTCGCACCGAACGTGCGCACCTTCACGTTCGCAGGGAGATCCGCAGTGGCGGCGGACTGCGCGATCACGACGAGCTCCTCGACACGCGCTGCGAGCGCGCGCAGCTTCGGGATCGTCGCAGCGAGCGCCGGATGCGATGGGTCGACGCTCTGCGTCAGGAAGACAAGACGTTTCATCAGAAGAAGTCCGTGTCGCCGAGCGTGACGCGCCACGCGTGAGGATCGGTGTCGAGCGTTCCGGCCAGCGCCTTCCCCATGAAGTGCAGCGTGCGCGGTGTCGGCACGAAGCCGCACGACACATACGCCGCCTCCTGCCCACGCGCCGGCACCCCGAACAGCACGCGCGCGCCCGGCCTGACGCCGGCGATGCAGGCACGCAGCAGCGGCCGCGCGGGACCGACCAGGTCGGCGACGAGCGCGACCGAACGTCCGCGGTGCCGCTTGTGCCCGACCACGGCGTAGCCCCCGGCCGCGCGATACGCGACGTAGTCGCGAGGCGAGTCGAGATAGCGCCAGTTCAGATACGTCGCGTCGCGTACGACGTGGTTCGGCCATGTGGCCGCAGCGTCCGCGGCAAAGTCGAACCGCCCGACGAGCTCCGCGTCCCTGCCGCCGACTGGCAGCGGCCGTGCCCAGATGCGCATCCGGCCGATCTCGGTCCAGCCGAGCGGCCCGAGGAAGAGCGGCGCCGTCGGCGCAGATGCGAATGCGAGCACGACGGCGACGTCACGCTCCTTCGCCTCCTGCTCGTGCTTGCGCTCGAGCCCGACGAAGATGCCGCGTCCGCGCGCGGCGGGATCCGTCGTCGCGTGGACAGAGAACGAGGCGAGTCGCTCCTCGCCGCCGAGGATCATTCGATACAGCGAATGCGACGCGACGCCGAGCACACGGCCGTCGTCCTGTGCGACGGACATAAGCGAACCCGCGGGATTAAGGGAAAACCACCAGTCGAACTCCGCTGCGCTGAGCGCATCGTCGCCCCAAGCATCGTGCAGCAGGCGCAGGTAGTCCTCCCGCCGCGAAGGCTCGTACGCGGCCAACTCGTAGCCGGACATCCTTACTTCGTCGACGTGCCGAGTGCTGCGTTGAAGGCGCGTCGTGCTCGGGTGCCCGTGACGGTGTCCTTGACCGCGATCAGGTCGCACGCGCCGGCGAGCACGAGCTCGAACGTCCGCGGGGAGTAGGGCTCGATGTTGTACCGGCGGAGCTGCAATGGGTCGGTCGACGGAGAGTTCGCGCCGGAGACGGCCGTGAACGCGACGTCGTAGCCGGCCTGGCGCACGAGGCTGAGGTGGACGAGCTTGTAGTGCGCCTCGGAGCCCTTCACGTACGAGAACGCACGCACGGGCCGGCCGAGCCCTTCCTCGAGGCGGAACTTCGACAGGGTGATCTCACGCGCCGCCTCGTCGACCTCGAGGTCGGCCAGCGGGCGGTGGGAGATCCCGTGCGACTCGATGCGCACGCCCTGCCGCTCGAGCTCGGCCACCTGGTCCCAGTCGATCGTGCGGTTGAGGATGCCCTGGGCCGCCAGATGCTCCTCGTGCGGCAGCGGCAGACGGTCGCCGAGGTAGCCGATCGGGACGAACAGCACCGCGGGATAGCCGTAAATGCGCAGGACTCTCGCCGCGTTCTCGAGGTTGTCGAGGTAGCCGTCGTCGAACGTGATCAGCACGGCCTGCGGCGGCAGGGGCTTCCCCTCGACGTAGTGCCCGAGTACGGCGTCGAGGTCGACGACCGTGTAACCGAGCTGGCGCAGCTGGTCCATCTGCTCGTCGAAGAGCGATACGGGCATCGTCAGCGGGTTGCCCGGCAGATCGTTGACCTTGTGGTACATCAGCACGCGCAGACTGCGGTTGCCGTTCGCGTTCGCGCCGATCGCGGCGGCTGTCTCGCCGATTGTCCGGTAGACGGAGTTCTTCAGGACCTGCTTGATCCGTTCCGCACGCACCGAGCTAGCGTAGCCCAGTTATCCGCTCGACCAGGGCGCGGATGCGGGACGCGAATTCCTCCGGGGAGCTCGTCCAGAAGTCCGCGCTCGCATGTGCCGCACTCGCCAGCCGTCTCGCCAGTGCCGTGTCGGTGAGCACGCGGACAAGCGCGTCAGCGAGTGCCGGCGTGTCTCCCGGCTCGACGAGCAACCCGTTGCGACCGTCCTCGACGAGATCCTGGATCCCGCCCACGCGGCTCGCGACCACAGGGCGCCCGCGGCAGAACGCCTCGACGATCACGCGGCCCATCCCCTCAGAGCGCGAGGGCAGGACGAGCAGCGTCGACTCGTCGAGTGCGCGCGAGACGTCCGGCTGGGAAAGACGCTCGTCCCACGACGTCTGTGCGGGCAGCTCACGGAGCAGTGCCTCGACCACCGGCCCCAGCGCGCCGCTGCCGACGATGCGCAAACGCGCGTCCGGGACGCGCGGGGCCGCGAGGCGCCACGCGTCAACGAGACCGTCGACGTTCTTGTA
>Ga0307278_10000684_pt1 | contig 16672 bp, 13 predicted proteins | sample ER_DNA_117_FD_194482 | JGI IMG/M metagenome (GOLD analysis project Ga0307278, IMG submission 194482) | Bulk soil microbial communities from the East River watershed near Crested Butte, Colorado, United States - ER_DNA_117 | ecosystem: Environmental > Terrestrial > Soil > Floodplain | place... | reverse complement strand
TCGCTCCCACCGCCAACGGCCTGGTGTCCGGCCGGACTGAGCGCCGCCGTCTCGGCGTTCTCCGAGTCCGCCGGCAGCACGGCGAGCTCCCGGTAGGACAGCGTCGCCTGGCGTAGAGCGGCCACGGCCGGCGGCGTCGGCGATGTGTCCACGGCCCGGATCGCGAGGGCCAGGCTCAATCCGGGATCGGCCTCTACGGTGTTCGCTGACTGCAGCGCCAGCTCCCGTGACTCCGCGATCTTCTGCTGTCGCACGGCAGATTGCCGCTCGTTCAGCGCCAGGATGGCGACCGTGGCGATCGCAACGAGCGCCACGCCGAGAGCTGCGAAGGCGATCCGGATGCGCCGGCGCCGTGCCGTCCGCTCCCGCTTCTCGTGCGCTCCACTGGCGTCGAGGAACTCGCGCTCTCGTTCCGTCGGCCCAGGATCGCCGCGGTCCGCCCATTCGCGCGCTTCGGCCAAACGTGCGCCGCGGTACAGGGCGCTCTCGTCCTCCTCCAGGCGAACCCACTCCTCGGCGGCAACGCTCAGGTTCCGGTGGACCCTGAGGTCGTCGCGGTCGTCCTCGATCCATTGCCGCAGGCGGGGCCACTCGCGCAACAGCGCCTCGTGGGCGAACTCGACGGCGCCTGCGCTGACGGTGAGCAAGCGGGCGTCGGCGAGCAGGCCGATCACGGAGGCGACGTCCTCGCCGCCCTCGCGCTCGAGCTCCTCCAGCCGCAGGCGGCGGCGCTCGACACCGCCCTCGGGCTCCACCTCGGCCAGCCGCAGGAGCACGCTGCGCGCGAGCGCCTGCTGCGGCTCGTCGAGCCGGCCGAACGCGTCCTCCGCGAGCCGTGCGACCGCGCCCCGCACCCCGCCCGTGTCCTCGTAGGAGGCGAGCCGCAGGCGCCGCCCGTCGCGTCGCTGCCAGAGCTCGAGCAGCGCCGTGGACAGGAGCGGCAGGGCGCCCGGCTCGTCCTCGACGTCGCTCACCAGCTCCTCGACCAACTCGGGCTCGACGTGCAGGCCGACGCGCTCCGCCGGTCCGACGACGACGCTCCGCAGCTGCGCGTGCCCCATCGCGCCCACGAGCACGTGGTTCGCCGCCAGCAGGCGCGCGAGTTCGGGGTACGCCGCGCAGCGCCCGTAGAAGTCGGCGCGGATGGCGACCACGACCAGACTGCCGTCCCCGCCCTCCGCCGCCCCGATCAGCCCGGCGATGAAGCGGTTGCGCTCCTGCTCGTCGCGGCAGGCGGTGAACGCCTCCTCGAACTGGTCCACGGTGACGACCACACGCCGGCCCGGATCGATGTCGGTCGTCACGCGATGCAGCTCGTGCGCCGGGTACTCGCCCGGCCGCATGATCACCGGCGTCCAGTCCTCGCTCCCGGGCAGCACGCCGCTCGCCAGGGCGGGCAGGAGACCGGCCCGGACGACGGACGACTTGCCGCTGCCGGACGGTCCGACGACGCCCAGGAGCGGTGCGCCGACGAGCCGTGCGACGAGCTCGGCGACCAGGCGCTGGCGGCCAAAGTAGTAGGGCGCGTCAGCGGCCTCGAATGATGCGAGCCCTTTGAACGGGCAGACCACGGTTTGCGCGTCGCCGTCGGCGGGCTCGACGCGCTCGCGAGCCGTTTGGAGCTGTGCGACGCCGCCCGCCAGCTCGGCCTCCATCGACCGCAGCTCGGCGCGACCGGCGGCGGCTCGCCCGGCGACCGCCCCGACGCGACGCGCCGCCTCCCGGCGCGCCCACATGCCGGCGACATCGTGCACGCGCCGGGGCACGCCGCCGCTGGCATCGAGGAGCCACTCAGCGGGGATCTCCTCAGCGGCGTGGTCAGGGGCGTAGAGGGCAGCGATCGTGCGGATCGCCTCGGTGCCGACCGGCTCCACGGTCAGCGCACCGCTCGGGCCCAGATCGCCCAGCTCCGCGGAAGCCTCGCCAACCGGGACGCGAGCTATCGCCCGTGCCAGTTCGCCGAGTGCGAGCAACACGTCCGCGCCGGCCTGGTCGATGTCGTCCAGCACGAGCAGCGTCGGCCGCGTCGCCTCGCGCACCTGTCCCAGCGCGCGGTGGACTGCCGCCGGGGGTCCTGGACCGGAGGCGTAGACCACGGGGGCGCCGCGGCGGTGCACCTCCTCCGCGAGCTCCGCGGCGAGCCGCGTCTTCCCGATCCCGGCCGCGCCGGTCAGCGTGACGAGCGCGCCTTCGCGGGTCGCAGCCCGTTCCCACCGCTCGAGCAGCCAGGCGAGCTCGGGCACCCGCCCCACGAGCGGTGAGTTCGCCCCGGATGCCAGCTCGTGTGGTAGCTCGCCGGCGCTGCGCTGAGGCTTCAGCGACGCGTCCTGGCGCAGCACCTGCTCCTGCAGCGCGCGGAGCTCCGGCCCCGGCTCGAGGCCGAGCTCGTCCGCCAGCTTCTTCCTCGCGTCCTGATACGCGGCGAGTGCCTCCGACTGGCGCCCGCAGCGATAGAGCGCGAGCATGAGCTGCGCGGCAAGGCGTTCGCGGGTGGGATGCTCGGCCACGAGCCGGCGAAGCTCTGGAATCAGCTCGGCGTGACGGCCGGCGGCGGCGTCCGCCTCGATGCGTGCCTCGAGCGCGGATAGCTTCTCCTCCTCGAGCCGCGCGATCTCGGTCTGGGCGAACGGCTCGAACGCCAGGTCGGCGAGGGGAGGGCCGCGCCAAATGCCCAACGCCTCGCGCAGGACCGCGGCGGCCTCCTCCGCATGACCGGCTGCTAGGGCGCGCCGTCCCTGGTCGACGAGGGACTCGAACCGCTGTACGTCGAGCTCGCCCGGGCCGACGCGCAGTCGGTACCCGGCCGCGGTCGTCGTCACGACGTCGCCGTCGCCCAGCGCCTTGCGCAGGCGGGACACATGCACCTGGACCGTCTTGGCGGCGCCGGCTTGCGCGTCCTCGCCCCACAGCGCGAGCGCCAGCCGCTCGGCGCTCACGGGCTCGTTCGGATGCAGCAGCAGCACGGCGAGGACGGCGCGCGGCTTGGGGCCTCCCAACGTGACGGCGCCGAGCTCGCCGCGCACCTCGAGTGGACCAAGGATCTGGAACTCCATTCGTCCTCTGGGCGACACTACTCCGACTCGCGGTGCGCTGATACCCCTGCGCCTGGTACCCAAGGGCCGACGGGTGTCTCGAACGTAGGACCCGTGATGCAGCGGATCTTCACGCGCTCGATGGGCCCGCCATTGCCGAACACGACAAAGCGGTCGAATATCTCCGCCGGACGGCCGCAGGCGGGACAGTGGGTCAACTCGAGCGCCATGCTCACCGAGAGGGCGGAACCTCCAGCTGTGATACGTCGGGCTGTGACAGGCCGGCGTTCAGAGCGCCGCGCCGCCGTCGTACAGCTTCCGCACGGTGACCGTGCCCGCGGGCGCGGCGTCGATGCACAGCCGGCAGAGCACGCACTCGTCGAGGTTCGGCTCGACGATCTCCAGCGTCCCGTCCGCCGCCTGGGCGTAGATGTCGACCGGGCAGACCTCGGAGAGCTTCGCGGCCAGCGCCGGGTCGGATGCGACCTCGGGGCTGACCTCGACGTCGATGAACAGGCTCACGCGGCGACTCCGATCTTGTCCTTGACGAGGTCCGGGATGTCCTCGATCCGCTCGGCGATCGTGATGCCGGCGGCCTGCAGGCGGACGATCTTCTCCGTCGCCGTGTCCTCCTTGCCCTCGACGATCGTGCCGGCGTGGCCGAACGACATGCCCGGCATCTCGTCCATGAAGCGACCGGCCATGAACGCGATCACCGGCAGCTTCGGGCCGTACTCGGCGAGCTGCGCCTCCATCCGGCCGCCCGGCTCGGTGTAGATGACGATCGCCTTCGTCTGCTCGTCGGCCTCGAACAGCGGCATCAGCTCGGCGTAGGTGGAGCCGATGATCGCGTCGCCGCCGATCGAGACGGCGGTCGACTGGCCCAGGCCGGCGGCGGTCAGCGTGGAGGACATCTCCGTCGTCATGCCGCCCGAGCGGCTGATCACGCCGACGGGGCCGGACGAATACGCCTGGCGCGCGTTGCGCGCCGGGCCGCCGATGCCGCCCATCTTGATCACGTCGGGGACAATGATCCCGAGGCAGTTCGGGCCGATGATGCGCGCACCGCGCGCGTCGGCGAGCTCGACCATCTCCGCGACGTCGGCGCGCGGGATGCGCTCGGTGACGATCACGACCAGCCGGACGCCGTTCTCGATCGCCTCGAACACCGCGTCCTTCGTGAACGCAGGCGGCACGGTGACGACGGAGCCGTCGATCGGCGCGCCGTGGTGCGCGACCGCCTGGGCGACCGTGTCGAACACCGGCACGCCGTGGACGTCGCGGCCCAGCCGGCCCGGCGTGACGCCGCCCACGACCTGCGCGCCGGCGCCGTAATCCAGGCATTCACGCGTGAGGTTGACCGCCTCGCGGCCCGTGATGCCCTGGACGATGAACGTCGTCTCCGCGTCGATGAGGATGCTCAAGAGGGGTACCTCCGCGGGGCATCCAGCCCCGCGTCCTGATGGGGATGGTCGGCGTCCGGCCGCCCTATTTTGTCCACAGCGCGGCGGGCCGCCTCGTTCAAGGACACCGACCGATCCGCGTAGGGCACGTGGTAGCGGTCGAGGATCTTGAAGCCCTCCTCCTCCCACGCGCCGGGGATGCGGAAGATCGCGATCTTCTCGGCGGGGTCGTAGCCGAGCTCCACGCAGGCCTTGATCACGCCGCGCGCGACGATGTCCACGCGCGTGTTGGAGACGATCGACATCATCACCGCGATCTTGTCGACGCCGGGCTTCTGCAGCACGAGCTTCGCCAGCCCGCACGCCTTCGCGACCGACGGGTTGCCGCCGATCTCGCAGTAGTTGGCCGGCCGCCCGCCGTGCGCGCGCACCGCGTCGAACAGCGTCAGCGAGCCGCCGCCGGCGCCGATCACCAGGCCGAGGTTGCCGTCGAACTCGGTCACGTTGCCGGCCACGCCGCGGTGGTCCTGCGCGTCGACCTCCTCGCCGGCCAGCTCGAACGGCGTCGCCTCGCGCGCCTGGCGCGTCTCCTCGGCGCCGACGCCCAGCTCGCGCAGCAGCGCCTGCTGGCGCGGGCGCGCCTCGTTCTCCATGTCCATGTGCGCGTCGACGGCCACGAACGTGCCGTCCTCGAGCTCGGCCAGCGGGTTGATCTCGGCGAGCGTCATGTCGCGCTCGCGGAACAGCCGCCCGAGCCGCGCGAGGATCGGGGTCAGGCGCGTGAGCGCCCGGCCGGTCACGCCGACCGACGCGATCACCTGCTTGGCCTCGAAGTCCGAGAAGGGCCGCAGCGTCGAGAAGTGCGCGCGCCCGACGTGGTCCGGGTGGGTCTCGGCGACCTCCTCGATGTCGATCCCGCCCATGTCGGAGAAGATCAGCACCGGGCGCTTGCGCGTCCCGTCCCAGGTGACGCCGGCGTAGTACTCCCGCTTGACGGGGACGCGCGAGTCGACCAGCACGCCGCGCGGCATATGGCCTCCAATCTCGAGCGCGAGGATCGCCTCGGCGTGCGCCTCGGCCTCCTCCGGCGTGTCGGCGAACTTGACACCGCCGGCCTTCATCCGCCCGCCGGTGAGCACCTGGGACTTGATGACGGTGGGCGCGCCGATCTCCTCCGCGATCCGGCGCGCCTCGGCGGCCGTCGTCGCGAAGCCGTGCGCGGACACGGGGATCCCCGCCTTCTGCACGATCTGGCGGGATTCGTATTCGAAGAACCTCATGGGTAGGCGGAACCCTAAGCGGGCCGTCCACCCGTTGGCGTCAGTTGTCAGTCGACCGGCGCGGAGAGCAGCGCGCGCAGCGCGTGGGTGGTCGAGCGGTGCAGGTGCCACCCGGCCGATCCGGCGAGCCGCTCGAGGTCGGCGACGACGCGTGCCTCGTTCGCCGCCACGTGGATCGTGCAGCCCGCCTCCGCCAGCCGGTCCCACTCCCGCGCGAGCCGCACGAGCGCGAACGTCTCGTAGCGGCGCAGGAACGTGAGGTCGAAGACGAGGTCGTGGTACTGGTCCTGCATCACCCCCTGCACCGCCTCGTCGACAACCGGCAACTCGATATGCCGCAGATCCGTGCCGACATTTATGACGCACGTGCGGTCGCCGAGGCGGTGGATGGTCAGCTCGACGAGGGACGCGCCAGTGAGTGGGTCCGACAGGTGCGCGCTCATGTCGATCCGGGATGCCCCGGCCGGTCAGCGACCTAACCTGCCGTTGCTCTACCCTCAGCCGGCGTGACCGTTCGGGCAGGGAGCGAAATGACCTCGCCGTCTGCGACAGCCTCGCTTCGCGGAGGCCGCCGCGCCGGCTCGGCCAGCTTTCTGCTCATCGCGGCGACGCTCGTACTCGCGCTGGCCGCCGTGGCGCCCGCGTCCGCCGCCGAGATCTCGGTCGGCGTCAAGCCGGCCGACGGCGTGCGGCTGGGCAACGCGACCACGATCTCCGGTCGCGTGACCGAGGGTGGCGTGCCGCTCGGCGGCCGGACGGTGCGGCTGGAGGTGCGCAAGCACCCGTTCAAGGGTCCCTGGAAGCGCAAGGCGACGCGCACCACCGCGGCCGACGGCCGCTACGCGTTCGCGCGGGAGTTCAAGCGCAACCACCACGTCCGCGTCCGGCTCGAGGGCCTGCCGGCGACCGCGTACACCTCGCCGCAGCCCGACACGCTCAGCGCGCGGCGCAACGCCTACGTGCTGCCGGCCTTCACGCTCGCGTTCACGCAACGCGGCTCGCGGAAGATCCGCATCAGCCAGACGTACACCGTGCCGAAGAGCGTGAAGCTCACGGCGCCCACGCGCTTCTACGTCGGGCCGTGCAAGCCGAACGCGCGCGACGAGTGCACCGCCAAGCGCGCGCCGTTCGCCAAGCAGGCCAAGACGCGCCGCGTCCGCGCCGGCCGCTACATCGCGCGTGCGAGCGTCCGGATCCCGGCCTCGTTCGGCGGCCGCTTCTCCTACGTGAGCTGCTTCGCGTACTCCAAGGGCTCCGGCATGGGCGACCCGGCCCAGCGCTGCCCGCGCAAGTCCGTGAAGCTCAGCCGCTAGAAGCCGTAGGCCTCGCGCAGCTCCGGGTCCTTCTCGGCCAGCAGCTCCGCCAGGCCGACCATGACCTTGCACTGCTTCCACGTCGCGTCGTCCTGCATCTTGCCGTCGAGCATGTGCACGCCGCGGCCGTCCGGGATCGCCTCGATCACCTTCTTCGCGAAGCGGACCTCCTCCGGGTCCGGGGAGAAGACGCGCTTGGCGATCGCGATCTGGCGCGGGTGCAGCGACCAGGCGCCGACGCAGCCCATCAGGAACGCGGCGCGGAACTGCGCCTCGCACCCGGCGACGTCCGCGATGTCGCCGAACGGGCCGTAGAACGGGAGGATCCCGGTCGCCGCGCACGCGTCGACCATGCGCCCGATCGAGTAGTGCCAGAGGTCCTGCTGCGCGCTCGCGCGCGGCGCCTCCGGATCGTCGGGCGACGGGTCCGCGAGCACGACATAGCCGGGGTGGCCGCCGCCGACGCGCGTCGTCTTCATCCGCCGCGAGGCGGCGAGATCGGCGGGGCCGAAGCTCATCCCCTGCATGCGCGGCGAGGCGGCCGCGATCTCCTCGACGTTGGTCACCCCGAGCGCCGTCTCCAGGATCGCGTGGACGAGGATCGGGCGCTGCAGCCCGTGCTTGGCCTCGAGCTGGGCGAGCAGGCGGTCGACGTAGTGGATGTCCCACGCGCCCTCGACCTTCGGGACCATGATCACGTCGAGCCGGTCGCCGATCTCGCCCACGAGCGTGACGAGATCGTCCAGCACCCACGGCGAGTCGAGCGAGTTCACGCGCGTCCACAGCGCCGTCCCGCCGAGGTCGACCTCCTTGCCGATCGTCACGAGGCCGGCGCGCGCGGCCTCCTTGCGGTCGGCCGGCACGGCGTCCTCGAGGTTGCCGAGCAGGATGTCGGTCGTCGCCGCGATGTCGGGCAGCTTCGCCGCCATCTTCTCGTTCGACGGGTCGAAGAAGTGGATCATCCGCGAGGGCGTGACCGGGATCTCGAGCAGGGGATCGGGCGCGCCGACGGCGAGCGGCTTGACGAAGTCACGAGGATTGCGCATACAGGCGCACCGTAGCGGCGCTCCTGCCAGCATGGCGCCGTATGACCACCAGGAGCGTCGACACCGACCAGGCCGCCCGCGAGGCGAGCGGCGCCCACCCCTACGGCCGCTACCTCGAGGAGTTCGAGGTCGGCGCGGTCTACAAGCACTGGCCGGCGAAGACGGTCACGGAGGGCGACGACCACCTGTTCTGCCTGCTGACCATGAACCACCACCCGCTGCATATCAACGACGTCTATGCCGCGCAGTCCCAGCAGGGCCGCAACGTGGTCGTCGGACCGCTCGTCTACTCGCTCGCGCTGGGCATGAGCGTCTCGGACATCTCGGGCAAGGCGATCGCGAACCTCGCGACCGAGGAGCTCAAGCACCCCGCGCCGGTGTTCCATGGCGACACACTGTTCTGCGAGTCCGAGGTGCTCGAGGTGCGCGAGTCGCAGTCCAAGCCCGACCGCGGCACGGTCCGCGTGCATACGCGTGTGCTGAACCAGGACGGCGTGCTCGTCGCGGAGTTCAAGCGGCTCGTGCTGGTTCCGCGCAAATCCTGATCGATCAAGGGGCGCACCGGTGGGTAGGGGAGGGGTAGGGTCCCTCAATGGCCACCGAAACATCTGTCCCGACCACCCATCGAAGGCTCCTGCACTGGGTCGACGAGGCGGTCGCACTATGCGAGCCCGACGACGTCCACTGGTGCGACGGGTCGGCCGAGGAGTACGACCGGCTGTGCCGCCTGCTCATCGACGCCGGCACGTTCGAGCGGCTCTCCGACGCCAAGCGCCCGGGCTCCTACCTCGCGCTCTCCGACCCGGGCGACGTCGCGCGCGTGGAGGACCGGACGTTCATCTGCTCGGAGTCCGAGGACGACGCCGGCCCGACGAACCACTGGCGCGAGCCGGACGAGATGCGGGCCCTGCTCAAGGAGAAGTTCGCGGGCAGCATGCACGGACGCACGCTCTACGTCGTGCCGTTCTCGATGGGCCCGCTCGGCTCCCCGATCTCCGAGATCGGCGTGCAGCTGACCGACTCCGCGTACGTGGCGGTGTCGATGAGGATCATGACGCGCATGGGACAGGCGGCGCTCGACCAGATCGGCAGGGACGGCGACTTCGTGCCCTGTCTGCACACGGTCGCCGCGCCACTGGCGAAGGGCGAGACGAGCAGCTCGTGGCCGTGCAACGAGGAGAAGTACATCGTCCACTTCCCCGAGACGCGCGAGATCTGGTCCTACGGCTCCGGCTACGGCGGCAACGCGCTGCTCGGCAAGAAGTGCTTCGCGCTGCGGATCGCCTCGGTGATGGCGCGCGACGAGGGCTGGATGGCCGAGCACATGCTGATCCTCAAGCTCACCTCGCCCGAGGGCGGCGTCAAGTACATCACCGGCGCGTTCCCCAGCGCGTGCGGCAAGACCAACCTGGCGATGCTGATCCCCGCGATCGACGGCTGGAAGGTGGAGACGGTCGGCGACGACATCGCCTGGATGAAGTTCGGGAGCGACGGTCGGCTGTACGCGATCAACCCGGAGGCGGGGTTCTTCGGCGTGGCGCCGGGCACCGGCGAGCACACCAACCCGAACGCGATGGCCACGATCCGCGCGAACTCGATCTTCACCAACTGCGCGAAGACCGACGACGGCGACGTCTGGTGGGAGGGGATGACGAAGGAGCCGCCGGCGCACCTGATCGATTGGCACCGCAACGACTGGACGCCGGACTCCGGCACGCCCGCCGCGCACCCGAACGCGCGCTTCACGACGCCCGCGGCCCAGGACCCGGCGATCGCGCCGGAGTGGGAGGACCCCGCCGGCGTGCCGATCGACGCGATGCTGTTCGGCGGCCGCCGCTCGACCGTCGTCCCGCTCGTGCACGAGGCGTTCGACTGGGAGCACGGCGTCTTCCTCGGCTCGATCATGGGCTCCGAGACGACCGCGGCGGCGGCCGGCGCGGTCGGCAAACTGCGCCGCGACCCGTTCGCGATGCTGCCGTTCTGCGGCTATCACATGGCCGACTACTTCCGTCACTGGCTGGAGATCGGCGGGCGCGAGGACGTCGCGCTGCCGAAGATCTTCTACGTCAACTGGTTCCGCAAGGACCCGCGCGACGGCCGCTGGCTGTGGCCAGGCTTCGGTGAGAACGCGCGCGTGCTCGAGTGGGTGTTCCGCCGCTGCGACGGCGCCGCGGAGGCGGCCGACACGCCGATCGGGCGCGTGCCGACGCCGGGCGGTCTGGACACCGAAGGGCTCGCGATCGGCGCGGACGACCTGGCCGAGCTGCTGAAGGTCGACCCGTCCGAATGGCTCCTGGAGGTCGAGCCGATCCGCGAGTTCTACGCGCAGTTCGGCGAGAAGCTGCCGGCGGAGCTGCGCGCGCAGCTCGACGCGCTCGAGCAGCGCCTGCGGACCTAGCTCGTCAGCACGCCGACGAGCCCCGGAAAGCGACGCTCGAGGTCGGCGCGGCGCAGCGAGATGATCCGCTGCGTCCCCGCGGCCCGCGTGCGCGTGACGCCCGCCTCGCGCAGTAGTCGCAGGTGGTAGGAGCCCGTCGACGCCGGGAGCCCGAGCCTGGCCTGGAGCGCGTGGCAGTTCCATTCGCTGCCGTCGGCGAGCAGCCGGACGATCTCGAGCCGCAGCGGGTCGCCGACGGTGCGCATGATCGTGGCGAGATCGAGCGCCTCGACGGACGGGTGAGGGATCTTCTCGCGCGGGCGGACTGCGGCAGGCACCCCGGGCATGGTACAACTTCAGAACTTCCAAGTCATTGGAAATATGGAAGGAGCCATGTCCGTCACGCTCTCACCCGCGCCCGAAACGGTGCGCCGCACGCTCTCCCCGCCGGTTGCCTACGCGCTCGTCACGTCCGTGATCGGCCTGGCGCTGTTCGCCTCGGTCACGCCCTCGCCGCTGTACGGCACCTACCGCGAGCTGTGGGGCTTCTCCCCGCTCGTGCTCACCCTTGTCTACGCGACGTACGCGTTCGGCGTGCTCACGACGCTCATCCTCGCCGGACGGGTCTCGGACGAGGTGGGCCGGCGGCCGGTGCTGCTGCTCGCGCTCGGCACGCTGATGCTGACCACGGTGGTGTTCATGACGGCCGGCTCCGTCGAATGGCTGTTCGTGGCGCGCGGGCTGCAGGGGCTCGCCACCGGCCTCGCGCTCGGGGCAGCGAGCGCCGCCATGCTCGACCTGCACGCGCGCCACGACCCGGCAGGGGTCGGACTGGCGAACGGGGTGATCAGCGCGGGCGGGATCGGGCTCGGGATGCTGGCGTCGTCCGCGATCGTCGAGCTGCTCCCGGCGCCGCGGGTGCTGCCCTACGTGCTCCTGCTCACCCTGTTCGGGATCGCGTTCGCAGGCGCCCTGCTGATGCCCGAGCCGGTGGAGTCGCGCTCGCGGCCCCGGCTCACGCCACAGCGTCCCGGCGTTCCCGCCGGTACGGTTCGCCGCGCCTTCCTGCTGGCCGCGCTGGCGGTGATCTCCTCGTGGTCGATCGGCGGCCTGTTCTTCTCGCTCGGCCCGCAGCTGTCGTCGAGCCTGTTCCATTCGACGGACCACCTCGTGGCGGGCGTCGGGGTGTTCGTGCTCGCGGGGGCCGCCTCGATCGCGCAGCTCGCGTTCGGGCGCGCGGCGCCGTGGGTCGGCGCGGCCGGCGGATCGATTGCGCTCTCGCTCGGGATGCTGCTGATCGTGGTGGCGGTCGGGGCGGGCTCCGGCGTGCTGTACCTCGCCGGTGCGCTGGTCGGCGGCGCCGGCTTCGGGGTCGCGTTCCTCGGCGCGCTGCGCTCGCTCTCTGTGGTCATCCCGCCCGAGCACCGGGCCGCGGTCATGTCGGCGTTCTACGTCGTGGCGTACCTGGCGCTCTCGGTCCCTGCGATCGTGGCCGGTCTCCTCGTCACGCCGCTCGGGCTGCATACGACGTTCGAGATCTTCGGCAGCGTGGTCGCGGCGCTCGCGCTCGTGGTCGCGTTCGAGGCGTGGAGGACGCGCCCGCCCGTCGCTGTTGGGTAGCGTCCGCGCGCGATGACGCGCAGTCCTGACGTCGCGGTCGTCGGCGGCGGGATCGTCGGGCTCGCCGCGGCCGACGCGCTCGCGCGGGGTGGCGCGGACGTGGTCGTGCTCGAACGCTCGACGCCGGGCTCCGGCCAGTCCGCGGGCGAGGCGCGCGGGTTCCGCCACCTGCACGCAACCGCCGCGCAGATCGCGGAGGCCGTGCGGGCGCGCGCGGGCTGGGACGCCTGGTCGGTGCGGGCGGGCGAGCCGCTCGTGGGAGAGGAGGGCGCGCTGCGGCTGGGCGGCGACGTCGCGGAGGACGCCGCGCGGCTACGCGCGGCCGGCGTCGCGGCCGAGGTCGTCGAGCGCGCCGGCGACCGTCAGCCGGCGCTGCACGACGACGCGGGCCCGCTGCTGTGGGACCCGCGCGGCGGCGCGATCCGCGCACGGCGAACGATCGAGTGGCTCCGCTCCGAGCTGCGCGACCGCGTGCGGCGCACCGAGGTCGTGGGTCTGGACTCCGGAGGTCTCGCGACCACCGACGGCCCCTTGCGGTGCGGCCACGCCGTGCTCTGCGCCGGCGCCGGCACCGAGCGGCTCTGGCCGCACGTGACGATGCGCCGCGTCGTCCACCTGCGCGTCACGTTCGCCGCGCCCGCCGCCGGCCCCTCGTGGGGCGGCGCCACGTGGGCCGACCGCAGCGGGAGGTTCGGCGCGCTCACGTACGGCGTCGCCGACGGGCCCGGCCGCTTCGCGCTCGGGCTCGCCGAGCTCGACCGGCAGCCGGCGCCGGCGGATCCCGTGGCCGATGTCGTCGGGCCGGGCGTCGACCTCGACGCGGTGCGCGCTCGTGTGCACGCGTACGCGCGCGAGGCGTTCCCCGGCCTCGGCCCGCCGCTGGACGAGGTCGTCCGGCTGCTCACCGTCATGCGCGGGGGCGATGAGGATGCCTACTCGCTCGACCGCCGGCCCGGCCTGACGGTCGTCGCCGGCCACAACCTGTTCAAGCTGGCCCCGCTGCTGGGAGAGGAGATCGCCGAGGCCGCCGGATGGCCGTGACCCGAACCTCCCCGGTTCCCGTGCGTTAACCCCTATGCAAGGTCACTCGAGGGGGAGGTCGGTCGGATGCGCGCTCGCATCGTCATCTCAGTCGCCGCCGTGTGCGGAGCAGCGGCAGCGCTCGGATCGGGGGCGCTCGCGAGCGGCCACCCGGCATCCGGCGCCCAGCCCGCTGCGCAAGGCAAGAAGAGCCTCGAGAACCGGGCCCTGTTCGCGGTCCTGACCGGCCGGAACGAGGTCGACGCCCAAGGTCGCCGGGGTGCGGGCGATCCCGATGGGCGCGGCTCGTTCACGGCGACCGTCGACGGCGACCAGCTGTGCTTCGGGATCACGGTGAAGAACCTCGACGAGCCGGGGGCGGCACACATCCACAAGGCCCGCTCGAACCGCAACGGGCCGATCGTCGTGCCGCTGACCCAACCGTCGAGCGGTGACCCCGGCGCCTCCAGCGGATGCGTCACGGTCGACGCGGCACTTGCGCGGGCGATCCTGAAGAACCCGCACAAGTACTACGCGAACGTCCACACGGCCTCATTCGGGGCAGGCGCGGTGCGCGGGCAGCTCTCCGGCAGGTTCAGGTAGCCGGCATAACGATTGCGCACGCAAGTATGTGACCGGCAGCACACTGATACGAGGAGGAGTAGCTAATCTAAGTGGCATCCACTGAGATCTTTCCCGACTCTGGAGCCACTGAATTGAATTCCTTCTCCGACTTCCCCAGCGCCGTCGCCGGCGGCACGTGTGCCGTCTGCGGCCAGCGCCCCGGGACGATCCGGGTGGTGGCCTCCGTCGGCGCCGAGCGTCGCGCGGCCATCGTGTGCGAGCCCTGCGCGAGCCAGCTCATGGCCGCCCAGGGCGCCGCGCCTGCGCCCGCCCCCGGCGCGCAGCGCGCAAATCCCCAGTCCAAGACGCCCGCGCTCGACGAGTTCGGCCGCGACCTGACCGCCGAAGCGGCGGCCGGCCGGATCGATCCCGTAATCGGCCGCGCCGAGGAGATCGAGCAGACCGTCGAGATCCTCGCGCGCCGGCGCAAGAACAACGCCGTGCTGATCGGCGAGGCCGGCGTCGGCAAGACCGCGATCGTCGAGGGCCTCGCGCTGCGGATCGCGCAGCACGACGTGCCCGAGACGCTCCGCGACGCCCGCCTGGTCGCGCTCGACATGGCCGGCATGGTCGCCGGCGCGCAGTTCCGCGGCCAGTTCGAGGAGCGCCTGAAGAAGGCGCTGTCCGAGGTCGCCGAGTCCGAGGGCCGCGTTGTGCTGTTCATCGACGAGGTCCACACGATCCTGGGCGCCGGCAACGCCGAGGGCGCGATGGACGCCGCCAACATGCTCAAGCCGATGCTCGCCCGCGGCGAGCTGCGGATGGTCGGCGCCACCACGCTGGCCGAGTTCCGCAAGATCGAGCGCGACGGCGCGCTGGCGCGCCGGTTCTCGCCCGTGACCGTGGAGGAGCCGTCGCTCGACGAGACCGTCGAGATCCTGCGCGGGCTGCGTGACGCCTACGAGGCACACCACGGCTGCGAGATCGGCGACGAGGCGCTCTTTGCCGCCGCGCGGCTGAGCGACCGCTACATCCCCGAATACCGCCTGCCCGACAAGGCGCTCGACCTGGTCGACCAGGCCGCGGCCAAGGTGCGCCTGCGAGATGGCGGCCGCGACGACGTCGCGGCGCTGCGCGCCGAGCGCGACCGGCTGGCGGCCGAGAAGCAGGCCGCGGTCGACGCCGAGGAGTACGAGGAGGCGGCGCAGATCAAGACGCACATCGACCGGCTCGAGCAGCGGCTGGCCGAGACCGGCGAGGGCGCCGAGGCGCCGATCGTCGGCGAGGCCGACGTCGCCGCCGTGATTGCTGCCCGCACCGGCATCCCGGTGGGCGAGCTGGTGGCCGGCGAGCTGGAGCGGCTGCAGGACCTCGAGGTCGACCTGCACGCGCGGGTGATCGGCCAGGAGGAGGCCGTCGAGGTCGTCGCCGACACCGTGCGGCGCGCCCGCGTCGGGCTGTCGGACGGCGACAAGCCGCTCGGCACGTTCCTGTTCCTCGGCCCCACCGGCGTCGGCAAGACCGAGCTGGTCAAGGCGCTCGCGGAGCGGCTGTTCGCGACCGAGAAGGCGCTGGTCCGGATCGACATGTCCGAGTTCCGCGCGCCGCACAGCGTGGCGCGGCTGATCGGCTCGCCGCCCGGCTACGTCGGGTACGGCGAGGGCGGCCAGCTGACCGAGCCGGTGCGCCGGCGGCCGTACTCCGTGGTCCTGCTCGACGAGATCGAGAAGGCCCACCCGGAGGTCTGGAACGTGCTGCTCCAGCTCATGGACGACGGGCGGCTGACCGACGGCGAGGGCCGCACGGTCGACTTCACCAACACCGTCGTGGTGATGACGTCGAACCTGGGCGCGGGCGATTCCCGGCGCGGGATCGGCTTCACCGCCGGCGGGGCGGAGTCCGGCGCCGACCGGATGCTCGAGGCCGCCAAGGCGGCGTTCCTGCCCGAGTTCCTCAACCGGATCGACGAGATCGTCACGTTCTCGGCGCTCACGCCGGAGCAGGTCGAGCAGATCGCCGGCCTCGTGGTCGCGCGCACTGCGGCGCGCCTGCGGGAGGAGCACGGGATCGCGCTCGAGGTCGACGCGGCGCTGGTCGCCCAGCTCGCCCGCGACGGGTTCGACGAGCAGTTCGGCGCCCGCCCGCTGAAGCGGCACGTGCGCCGCACGCTGGAGAAGGCGCTGACGCAGGCGATCCTCGACGGCCGGCTGACCGACGGCGCATCCGTCCGCGCCACGCTGGCGGACGACGGCGCGGTCGCGCTCGAGGTCCGCGAGCTCGCCCAGGTCGCCTAAACGCCACCTAAACGGGGACTGTCCCCCTTTACCTAAACGGGGACAGTCCCTCTTTAGGGTTTGGGTATGCGGATCGGCTTGGCGCTTCCCATCGCCCCGGAGCTCAACGCGCCGGCGGTGCTCGGCTCGCTGGTGCGGGCCGCGGAAGGGCTCGGGTTCGCGTCGCTGTGGGTCAGCGATCATCTCCTGATCCCGCCGGGCGACTTCATCCCCCACGGCCATCAGCCGGACCCGCTCGCCATGCTCGGCTGGCTCGCGGCGGCGACCGAACGGGTCGGCATCGGCACGAGCGTGCTCGTGCTCCCGTACCGCGATCCCGTGGTGGTGGCCAAGGCCGCGGGCACGGCGGACTGGCTGTCGGACGGACGCGTGACGCTCGGCGTCGGCGCGGGCTGGCTGCGCGCCGAGTTCGACGCGCTGGGGATCCCATTCGCTGAGCGGGGCACGCGGACCGACGCCGCGCTGCGCACGATCCGCTCCCGCTGGGCCGAGGAGGACGGCATCCGCGCCCGTCCCGCCGGCGCGCCCGGCCACGCGATCCCGCTACTGGTCGGCGGCAACGCGCCGCCGGCCGTCCGCCGCGCCGCGGCGCTGGGCGACGGCTGGCAGCCGCTCAACATCACCCCGGCGGAGCTCGTCGCCCGGCTGCCCGCGTACCGCGACGCCTGCGGGCGCGCTGCCCGTGCCCCCGGCCGAGTCTCCGTGCGCTTGCCCCCGTCCGCG
>Ga0307278_10000683_pt1 | contig 16679 bp, 10 predicted proteins | sample ER_DNA_117_FD_194482 | JGI IMG/M metagenome (GOLD analysis project Ga0307278, IMG submission 194482) | Bulk soil microbial communities from the East River watershed near Crested Butte, Colorado, United States - ER_DNA_117 | ecosystem: Environmental > Terrestrial > Soil > Floodplain | place... | reverse complement strand
CCGGCTTGAGCGCCTGCAGCAGTGAGCCGTTGTTATAGATGAAAACCTCGGACATGTCACCGGTGGCCAGCCGCGTCTTCACCAGGTTGTCACCCTCCGAACCTCCCGGGCGGGTGTCGTGCTTGATCGTGATGTTGGGATTGGCTGCCGTGAAGGCATCAATCACTGCCTTCGCGCTCGCCACATCGGTGTCTGTGGCGCCGGTGAGGACCGTGATTTCCGTGGCGCCGGCGGCGCCTTCGCCGCTGCTGCTGCCGAGACTTCCGGCACTGCAGCCGGCAGCGAACAGTGTGCTCGCCGCCGCCAGGGCCACCAGCGCTGTGCCGCGACCCGCTTTCTTGGTAACCTCATGGAACCTCCCAAGATGGAAAAGGCACTGAGAGCGGAGAGTTGGATTGGCCAAATCACCGCCTGAAGCGTTTCAATGGCGGAACGCTAACGCATAGGACTTACCCCGTCAACCCGTCCTGATGCAGTCGTAGCGTTTCGTTAGCGGATAGTGGCCCGACGTTGACCCGCCGCCAGCTCGGTCTCCGCGCCGTCCTCGTGAACGACGACGATGGGGACTGGACTGTCGATCTGAGCCTCCGCCTCGGACACACGGACCTCGATGTACCCGTGCGGCGTTGGTACGGAGCCCGCCGCCTCGCGCAGCCGTCCGAGCCTCGGCGCCACGCGCACGCGGCCATATCCCGGCTCGGCTGGCGTGATGCCGAGCACGTACCAGACGAGATCGCGCGTTGGGGTGCTGCTCCAGCCGTGTACCGGCGTACCCCATCCCCAGCACTCACCGAAGGTGTCGTACCCATCCACCAGGAACTCTTCCCAGCGGCGGACGAGGTCAATCAGAAGATCGGCTCGACCCGCCCGCGCGACGGCGTCGTGTACGGCATAGCTGAAGAAGGGTTCAGCGATGACCATCTCCCGCTCGGTGTCCCAGTCGACGGGCGGTGTACCTCGCATCTGTTGGGCGAACCGCTCACGGTCGTAGCCACCGGTCTCGCTGCCTACCCAGGAACGGACAACAAGCCGCGTCGGATCGGTCATGAGATCGATGAGAGAGCTCCAGCGCTCGCTCGGAGCCAAGTCTGAGATGATCGCGCTGGCCTGCGCGACCTGCGAGGCCGCCGGCTGCCGTTGTCCGTCGAGCATGTGATCGACGTACAGGCCGCGATCGGAATCCCAGAAATCCTCAAAACCCTGGGCGGCGGATTCATAGAGCTGTCGTGCCCACTCGGCCGAGCCCGAGTTGCCGACGGCGTCAGCCAATTCTGCAAAGTCGTTGAGACCTCGTGCCCAGAGCGCGGTCAGGATGGAGCTGCGTCCAGAGACAAAGATGCTCGCCCAGTCGACCAGGTTCCATTCCGGCACGTCACTGATCGTGCCGTGGTCATCGAGATAGCTGGTGTACCAGCGCAAAACCCGCTCAGCGGTGGGCAGGTGGCGCTGCACCGCTTCTAAGTCCCCGTCGTGCCAGTACTGAATGTGTAGGCCGTGGATCCAGCTGAGAGACCAATCCGGGATCGTCAGGCCGCCGCTCGCCTCGACGTCGCTCGCGACAACCATGGGAAGGATGCCGTCCGGTCGCGGCGAGTCGCTCAATTCCAGATAGTTGCGAGCCAGCCCCCAGTCTTCGTTCGTCGCCAGGTCCACCATCTGATGGACCACGGCGTCGCCCACCCAAGCCCGCTGCTCTCGGGTCGGGCAGTCGGTGTAAGAGTCGAGCGAGTTCAGCTGAACAGTGCGGATCCCGGCTCGATAGAGAGCATCCAGGCCGGGATCGTCACTGCGGAAGTACGCCCGACCCGTGCGGGGATACAGGTACTCACGCACCTCGAGCCGGTTCAGCGCGACTGAGGCTGGCTGTTCTGCATGGACGACGAGATGGAGGTAGCGCAAGCCGTTGAGCTCCAAGGCGGCGAAGTAGTCATCCGTGCCCGCTGACACGTAGCGGGCGCCGGTCTCCGGGTCCTCACCCTTCCACGCCAGCTCCGGCCGAAACACCTTCTCGCGGTAGTGCATCTCCACCACGGTGCCGGGCGGGGCTTCAAGATCAAGTTCGACGAAGCCTGCGACGATCCGTCCGAAGTCGACGGAGAAGTGGTGCAGCTGTCCCGGTGCGAGGTCAAAGGTCGCGGGCATCTCGGCGGTGTGAGTGCGGATCACGTCCTCCAGCAGCGCCTGAGTTACCCGCGGTACAGGGTGGTCGCTTTTCCATGCTGGGGCACTCCGAGTCGATGAATCGAGCACTCGATCCGGCGCAACACGCTCACCACCTAGTTGTGAGATCGCGCGTGGGAGCAGTCGGCCAAAGGGGTACACCGGCGGCCGGGTCTCCCCGAAGCTCGCCGGGTGTATCGCCGGGAGCAGTGGCGCCTGCTGCCAGCCCGAGTCGTCGAAGTCGGCCTCACGCCATCGAAATGGAATCTGGCGGGCATCCACGATCTCGACCGGCACACCTTCGCCGCCGTTGGATCCGGCCAGCAGTGACCAGGCGGCCGATCGCTGTACACGCCAGCTGTCGTCGGAAACGAGCATCCGATCCCCGACCTGCGCTTCGAAAACGAGGGCGGCGTCGGTGTTGGAGCCAGCTGGCGCTGGTTGCCAGAACGACATCGGCCGCCCGTAGTAGGTGACCAGGACGGCAACCACGTTGCGGCCGACGGCCAGATAAGGGGCTAAGTCGTAGCTGTCGTAGCGTTGCCGGAACGGTTGGGAACGGGCCGGCCCTCGCCCTACCTCCTGTCCGTTCACCCACAGCACGTATCGGGAGTCGGCGGTTATTCGCGCCGGCGCATCGGCTGGAGCTTCCTGAAGCTCGAACGTCCGCCGGAACATCGATCGGGAGAACTCGCGATCCGAGCCGCTACCAGTGAGAAAATCCGCCGGCGTTCCCGTGGAGGTCTTCGGCCGGTTTCCGATCCAGTGACCGGACCAACGCAAGGACGCTGCGCTCGGTGCTGCTGTCACGCGTGTGCTCATGCGACTCCTTAGTCTTGAAATGTTTCAGTCTGTGATCAAGCTGTGTCTAGCTTGCCTAATGTGAGCGCATTCAGGAGACGTGATGTCGACCGCTGCCAAGCTCCTGCTCCTGCGAACCCGGCAGCTGCACCAGAGCGGTGACACCCTCGGGCACGTCGAGGTCCAGATCGATGGCGCCGTCGCCATCCCGAGACCAGGAAACCGAAATCCTGCCGCGCCTGGTCTCAAGCGAGGAACGTGCCCAAAGAACGTCGCCGCCCGGCTGTGGCGCAATCAACACCTTTGAGTACCCCGGCTCCAGCGGCTCAATGCCACCGATCCTGCGATGCATCCAGTCAGCCACGGCGCCCAGGGCGTAGTGATTGAAGCTGGTCATCTGACCGGGATTGATAGTGCCATCGGGCAGCATTGAGTCCCAGCGCTCCCAGATGGTCGTCGCACCCATGGTGACCGGGTAGAGCCAGGACGGGCATTCAGTCTGGAGCAGCAGGCGATAGGCCTCCTCCAGATGACCGGTGGTGCTGAGTGCGTCCATGACATACGGAGTGCCGGCGAAGCCAGTCTGGATGCGGTACCCGCTGTCGGTGACGAGTTCTGCCAGCCGCTTCCCTGCCAACAGCGCAGTCTCCTGATCAAGAAGGCCGAAGACGATAGCCAAGGTGTACGCCGTCTCCGCATCGCTATGAATGGTGCCGTCAGCGTTGACGTAATGATCATGAAAGGCAGTTCGGGTGCGATCGGCGAGATCAGCGAAGTGCTCTGCTTCTTGGCTTCGTCCGAGAAGCTTTGCACTGTCGGCAAGCATGCGCGCGTCCCGATAGAGGCATGCGGTCGCGACCACACCCTTATCCGCCTTGGCAAGGGCTGGTTGATCGGGCGGGGCGGTTGGGTCCAGCCAGTCGCCGAACTGAAAGCCGGCATCCCACAGCCCAGTGGGCGACAGCAGTGACTCCACTCGGCGAACGTGCGCGACCATCGAGTCGAACTGATCACTCAGCACCTGGCGGTTCCCGTACGCCTGCCACAGGGCCCATGGCACCCACACGGCTGCATCGCTCCAGATGGCGGTGCTCTCAGGAGCGGGGAAATGCGACGGACTATCGATGTACTTCAGCACATCCGGCACGACGAAGGCCACCATCCCATCGGCTGCCCGCTGCTCGGCGGCGAGGTTGGCCAACCACTCCCGCAGGAAGTCCTCAACATCGAAGAGGTAAGCGGCGGAGGGCGCGAAAACCGCTATGTCACCAGTCCAGCCGAGCCGCTCGTCACGCTGTGGGCAGTCGGTTGGAACATCCAGGAAGTTGCCGCGGGTGCCCCAAACCACGTTGCGGTGAAGTTGGTTGAGCAACTCATCCGAGCACTCGAATTCGCCGATCCGCTGCAACTCGGAGGAGACCACGACGGCAGTGATCGCATCGGTGGTGAGCTCATCGGGCCACCCGTCGACCTCGACGTAGCGGAAGCCATGGAAGGTGAACGTCGGCTCGAAGCTATCGTCACCCCCGCTGAGGATGAAGCGGTCGGTGGCCTTCGCGGTCCGCAGCGGCCGGGTACCGAGTTCCTCACGCTCGAGGACTTCGGCGTAGCGGAGCGTGATCGTGGTGCCGGCCGGGCCGCGTACGCGCAGCCGCACCCAGCCCACCAGGTTCTGCCCGAAATCGACCAGAGTCTTGCCAGCTGGCGAGGTCCAGATCTTGATCGGTTGCAGTTCCTCCTGACGGCGGGCCGGTGGACCGATGTACGGCGTGAGGGTGGCGAAGTCAAGCTCGGCTGCATGCACTCCCGTCCATTTATCGCTGGAGAAGCCGGGCTGCAGCCACGCGTCTGACTGTCGGCGGGCGTCGATCGTCTCACCGTCGTAGAGGTCGTTGAACACCACGGCGGAGGGCCCCGCCATCCAGCTTTCGTCGGTCACGACAGTCTGGACATAGCCGTCGGAGAATTCGATCTCGAGCTGCGCCAGGGCGGCCAACTCCTTCCCGTAGTAAGCCCGGCCGCCGCCCCAGCCCAGCCGACCGCGAAACCAACCATTGCCAAGCGCAATACCGAGGACAGTTGTCGGCTGAAGCAGCGAAGTCACGTCGTAGCTGCGGTAGCGCAGCCGCCATTCGTAGCTGCTCCACCCCGGGCTTAGGACATCGTCTGAAGCCGGAGTGCCGTTGAGATAGGCCTCAAAAACTCCCTGTGCTGTGGCGCGCAGGGTGGCCCGGATGATCGACCCATGGCCCTCCTCCAGCACGAACTCCGTGCGGAGCAACGGTGCCCCGTCGAAATCCTCGTTCGGAGCGATGGGCAATGCAGACCACGTGAACGACATAAGTTTCCTTTCGGCTAGCGGTTTTCCCGCGATCGCAGTGTGCTGCGTCGAGGGATGAGGTGCGGGTCCAACATCACCGTTCGGTGTACGTGGTCAGAGGACTGGCGAATTTCGGAGAGGAGCAGTTCGACGGCCAGCTCACCCATTCGACGGCCCGGCTGACTCACCGTTGACACCGGGATGCTGCTCTCCGACGCGAAATGATCATCGTCGTAGCCGATCACCATCAGGTCGTCAGGGACACGGATACCAAGATCAGTTGCGGCCTGGATGACGCCGATCGCTAGAGGGTCTGACGGACAAACCACTGCGTCAAGCGCCTCCGATTGCAACGCCTGGTGTCCCAACTCTCGACCCGACCCGATCTTGAGGTTCGGCGCCTCGACGACTCTCAAGCTGGCCCCTGCGGCTACCGCCTTCCGGACCCCGCTTAAGCGACGGCTGATGGCATTGAGCTCGAGGTAGCCAGCTAGGTAGAGCAGGCGCCGTGCACCTTGATCAAGAAGGTGACTGGCCGCGAGATAGCCGCCGAGTTCCTCGTTCACCATCACGCTGCACAGGCGGGGTTCGGCTGCGGGAGCGTTCACCAGAACTACCGGGCGACCATGACTTTGCACGGCGAACGCGGTGTCTAGGGGCCGATCCATGGGAGCGAGGATGACGCCGGCGACCCGCGCCTCGTCGAAGAGTTCGAGGTAGCTGCTCTGTGTTGCCTCCTGTGAATCACTGTTCGCCAGCAGAAGCTTCAACTGGCTCTCCCGAGCCGCCGACTCGACTCCGCGCGCGATGTCGACGAATAGGGAGTTCCCGATGTCGGTCAGAACCAGGCCGACCGTATCCGTCCGTTTCGCAGCGAGTGTTCGAGCGGCGCTGTTTCTGACGAAACCCAGCTCGGCAATCGCGGCTTCGACCTTCAGGCGGGTCTGCTCGGTGACGATGCCAGGGTTGTTGAGCACGTTCGAGACCGTTCCAATTGCCACCCCAGCGCGCTCAGCGACGTCTTGGATACGAGGTCCGCCCGGACGAGGAGCGTCGCCTTCGGAGTAGCGAAGCGGGACTCGGGACGCTGCCATGCTGGAAGGTTATACCAGGGCGTGTGGGGTTTCTGAAGCGATTCAACCGCTGGACCAGTGGTGCGTGAGTGGCGTCAACTATCAAGGCGTACCCACGTCAGCTCCAGACAAGCTGTCGTCATCGGCTCCGGTCTTGGTTGTAGACGTTCAAGTCCACTCGCGCGATCTTGAGTCGTTTCAATCTGTAATGCGACAACTGCTCCACGGGGAGCGAAGGCCGATCTCGCCCTGGGCACGGGGTTGACATCAGCTAGCCTGCCTGGATAGTCTCTAGCTCTGGTTCTCAAAACGTTTCAATTCAGTGGAGGCGTGGTGACGTCTGCCCCTGCCGAAGGAACTCCGACGCTCGAGTTGCGTGACGTCTCAAAGGCGTTCGGCCAGGTCATCGCGCTGCGCTCCGGACGCCTGACTCTCCATCAAGGCTCGATCCATGCCCTCGTAGGAGAGAACGGGGCCGGCAAGTCCACCTTGGTGAAGATCATCGCGGGCCTCTACCATCGCGACTCGGGAACCTTCGAGCTTGAGGGCCAGCCTGTCGACTTCAAGTCGACTGCCGAGTCGAAGACGGCCGGCATAGCGGTCATCTATCAAGAACCGACCCTGTTTCCTGACCTCACGGTGACCGAGAACATCTTCATGGGCCGGCAGCCGGTCGGGCGCTTCGGCCGCATTGATCGAAAGGCAATGCGCGAAGAGGTTCGGGGCTTGATGTCTCGGCTCGGTGTAAAGATCGACCCTGATCGCCCAGCCGAGGGATTGTCGATTGCAGACCAGCAGATCATCGAGATTGCCAAAGCGATCTCTGTGGACGCCAAGGTTCTGATCATGGATGAACCGACGGCAGCGCTGTCCGGTGTGGAGGTGGAGCGCCTTTTCGCAGTGGCTCGCAGTCTGCGCGACGAGAGCCGAGCTTTGATGTTCATCTCCCATCGTTTCGATGAGGTATTCGATCTGTGCGACACCATCACCGTGATGCGCGACGGTGCGTACATCTCGACGGACGCGGCGGCCCACACCAGCGTGCCGGAGATCGTACGCCGGATGGTGGGTCGAGACATCAACGAACTATTCCCCAAGCAAGAAGCGAAGATCGGCGAGTCCCTGCTCGTCGTCGAGAACCTCGATATGCCCGGCGTGTTCCATAACATCAACTTCACGGTGCGATCCGGCGAGATTGTGGGATTGGCCGGCCTCGTCGGAGCTGGACGTAGCGAGGTAGTGCGCGCCGTGTTTGGGGTCGACCCCTACGCGACCGGCAAAGTCACCTTGGAGGGAAAGACAGTCCCGGCTGGCAGCCCGAGTACGGCGATGAGCATGGGGCTTGCTCTGGTGCCGGAGGACCGGCGTAAGCAAGGGCTGGTCATCGACTCCACCGTCGGGCGGAATATCACTACGGCTATCCGGCGGCTGCTAGCGAAGTTTGGGCTGATCACTACCGGAATGGAGAATGCATCCGCTCAGGTCTGGGCAAGCCGCCTCGAAGTCAAGACCCGGGCGCTGGATGCCGTGGCCGGTACTCTCAGTGGCGGCAATCAGCAGAAGGTTGTCCTGGGCAAATGGCTTGCCACCAGGCCGAAGGTGTTGATCATCGACGAGCCCACCCGAGGCATCGATGTCGGCACCAAGGCCGAGGTCCACAGAATGATGTCGGAGCTCGCCGCGCAGGGCATCGGGATTTTGATGATCTCCTCTGAGCTTCCGGAAGTACTCGGCATGGCCGATCGCGTGCTGGTGATGCGTGAGGGTCGCATCACTGCCGACCTCGATCGAGAGGCGGCGAATTCGGAGTCCGTCATGTTCGCGGCTACCCACGCTGCGGAGGAGAGCTACGCATGAGCACCTCCACCATGTTCACTCCGACCGAGCCGGGGACCAGCTTCTCATCGCGCATCGGTGGATTGGCAAAGGCCCGCGAGACTGGCATCCTTCTTGCCATTCTCCTCGTGATCACGGTTACCACGATCAAGAATCCGGCCTTCTTGTTCAGCCCCGATGGTTTCCGCGACCTACTGCTCACACCGTCGATCCTCGTTGTCGTGGCAATCGGCGAAGCCATCGTGATCATCACTCGCAATGTTGATCTTTCGGTCGGCTCGATCCTCGGTCTCTCCGCCTACCTCACGGGCAGGCTGTTCATCGACTTTTCCAGCATCCCGATTCTCGGGGTATTTGCTATTGCCATCATCTTCGGAGCCCTGCTCGGCCTGATCAACGGTGCCCTTGTAGCTTTCGCCAGGGTTCCGTCCCTCGTGATTACCCTCGGCACGCTATACATCTACCGCGGCATCAACCTTGCATGGACGGGGAGTGATCGGGTCGATCCCTCAGACCTGCCGCGGGCCTTTCTCCGGCTGGGTACGCAGACGATCTTGGGAATCCCAGTGCTCACCATGATTGCCGTGGTGGTGTTGGTGCTCGGTGCTTGGTACATGAAGAACACGCGCGGCGGCCGGGAATTCTACGCGATCGGGTCTGATCCGGCCGCGGCTGAGCTCTACGGGCTAAAGGTCACGCAGCGAGTCTTGGTCGCGTTCCTGGTGAGCGGCGCATCGGCTGGGCTCGCGGGTGTCCTCTACGCCGCCCGCTACGGGACGGTCAATGCGCAAGCTGGACTTGGTCTCGAGCTTGAGGCTGTGGGGGCGGCGGTGATCGGCGGAGTCGCCATCTTCGGTGGCAGCGGGACGCTTTGGGGCGCTGCGTTTGGCGCCGTCCTGCTGTTTACGATCAATCGTGCCCTACCGGTTCTTGGGGTGCCGGACTTCTGGCAGCGAGCCGTCGTCGGCGTTCTGATCATCGGTGCGATTGTGCTCGATCGAGTTCTGGCCCTCCGCCAGTCACGCAGGCTTATCGAGGCAAGGGACGAAGATCATGGCTAGTGTCACCGCGCCCGCGCCCGCGCCCGAGATCAAAGAGCAGAGATACCTTGACCACGGCCAGCCCTTGTGGCGGCGTGTCCTGCTCACTCGAGAAATGGCGATTATTGGCCTGCTCATCGCGGTGATCATCGTGGCCTCCGCGGTTGTCCCACGATTTGGCACCACGGTCACCTTGGGATTCCTGCTGCTGGACGTCACGCCGATCCTGCTCATCGCGTTGCCGATGACACTAGTGATCATCACCGGTGAGATCGACCTGTCAGTGGCCAGCATGGTGGGGCTGAGCAGCGTCATCTTCGGAGTGCTCCATCAGGCTGGCCTGTCTATCCCCACCGCGGCCTTGGCGGCACTGGTCGTCGGGGCCATGGGTGGCACCATCAACGGCCTGCTCGTGACCGCTGTCGGCCTGCCATCCCTCGCTGTGACTATCGGCACATTGGCTCTGTACCGCGGGCTCGCCGTCGGGATTCTGGGAACCACCGCTATCACCGACTTCCCACGCTACTGGACCCAGCTGGCTAAGGCGAAGATCGGGGACACCGGGGTGCCGATCGTGATGATTCTGGTTGCGATCCTGGCCGTGATCTTCGCGGTCGTCCTGCACTTCACCACGTTTGGCCGGGGAATCTATGCCATCGGCCTCAGTACCGAGGCCGCGACGTTCTCCGGCGTCAGAGTGAAGCGAACGAAGCTGATCTTGTTTGTAGCAATCGGCATCATCGCGGCATTGGCCGGCGTCTACTACACACTCCGCTTTGGCAGCTCGCGGGGAGACAACGCAACAGGAATGGAGCTGCAAGTGATCGCCGCGGTGCTCTTGGGTGGAGTGTCGATTTTCGGCGGCCGCGGGGCGCTGCACGGCGTGATCGGCGGCGTACTCCTCATCGGTGTGCTGGCCAGCGCGTTGCGCTTGGCCAACGTCACTTCAGATGTGATCAACATCATTACCGGGGTGCTGCTGGTGCTCTCGGTAGTCTCGTCAAGCTTGCTGGCGTGGGTGCAGAGCAAACGTGCCAAACCAGGAGCCGCACAAGGCGGTCGAGTCTCAACGAAGTAACACGACCCTACGAAAGGAATCCCATGAAGTTCGGCAACAAACTGCGCACAGTTGCGGTGACAGCGGCGGTCGGCCTTGCCTTCACTGCCGCCGGGTGTGGCGGTGGTGGCGGCGGCGAGGCGGCTCCGGGCGCCGAGGCCTCCGCTTCGCCTGAGGACGCCAATCTCGCTATCACCTTCCTGCCCAAGAACCTGGGGAACCCGTACTTTGACACCTCTGACAAGGGCGGCGAAACGGCGATCAAGGAGTTCGGCGGCACTTACCAGGAGGTAGGACCTGCTGAGGCCACGCCTGACGCCCAGGTCAGCTACATCAACACCCTGACCCAGCAGCAGGTGGGCGCCATCGTCATCTCGGCCAACGACAAGCAGGCAGTGTGCGATGCCCTGACCGAAGGCCGGGACGCTGGTGTGAAGGTGATCACCTTCGACTCTGACACGAATCCGGATTGCCGCGACCTCTATGTGAACCAGGCGACTGCCGAGGGCATCGCCAAGGTTCAGATTGACATGATCGCCGAGCAGATCGGCGACTCGGGCGAGATCGCGATCTTGTCTGCCTCTGCCAATGCCACGAACCAAAATGCCTGGATCGAGCTGATGAAGAAGGAGCTTGCCAACCACCCCAACATCAAGCTGGTGGACACGGTGTACGGCAACGACAAGGACCAGGAGTCCTTCGACAAGACCGCAGGATTGCTGCAGAGTCATCCGAACTTGAAGGGCATCATCTCGCCCACAACAGTCGGGATCGCCGCTGCCGCCCGCTACCTGTCGACTTCCGACGCGAAGGGCAAGGTCGCACTGACAGGGCTCGGCACGCCGAACCAAATGCGGGAATATGTCAACGACGGCACTGTGAAGGAATTCGCCTTGTGGAATCCGGCAGACCTTGGCTACCTCGCTGCCTACGCCGCGAAGTCTGTGATCACCGGTGAAATCAAGGGTAATGAGGGTGACAAGTTCACTGCCGGGAAGCTCGGCGAATACACCGTCGGCGCGGACAAGAGCGTCGTGTTAGGCGATCCGTTCAAATTCAACAAGGAGAACATCGATCAGTTCGACTTTTGAATCGGTCATCGACCCAGTGCCCGCCCTCCATTCGGGCGGGCACTGAACCCCTACCCAACCCCCCAATCGACCGAGAGAGCGGCGATCAATATGACTACCTTCGAATCCATTTCCGATCAGCTGGCGAGCCAGCTGATCGAGCTGCCTTCCTGGGCATTCGGGAACTCAGGCACCCGGTTCAAGGTGTTCGGCACGCCCGGCACGCCACGGACCATCCAGGAGAAGCTCGCTGACGCTGCAAAAGTGAACGAGCTGACCGGGCTTGCGCCAAAGGTCGCGTTACACATCCCGTGGGACAAGGTCGAGGACTACAGCGCGCTGCGCAACTACGCAGCTGATCTTGGTGTAGCGCTCGGCACTATCAACTCCAACACTTTCCAGGACGACATCTACAAGTTCGGCAGCCTGACGCACCATGACGAGGCAGTACGCCGCAAGGCGATTGATCACCATTTCGAGTGCGTCGAGATCATGAACCAGACCGGGTCGCGGGACCTGAAGATCTGGCTTGCCGACGGCACCAACTACGCCGGCCAGGCTGACATCCGGGGCCGTCAGGATCGGCTCGCCGACAGTCTCACCCAAATCTATGAGCGGATTGGGCCGGACCAGCGGCTGGTGTTGGAGTACAAGTTCTTCGAACCTGCTTTCTACCACACCGATGTGCCTGATTGGGGCACCTCGTACGCTCACGTTGCCGCATTGGGGGAGCGGGCCGTCGTCTGCCTGGACACCGGGCATCACGCACCCGGGACCAACATCGAGTTCATCGTCGTTCAACTGCTGCGACTGGGGAAGTTGGGCTCGTTCGACTTCAACTCGCGGTACTACGCCGATGATGATCTGATTGTTGGCTCAGCTGACCCGTTCCAGTTGTTCCGGATCCTGTTCGAGGTCGTACGCGGCGGCGGGTACGGGCCGGAGTCCGATGTCGCCTTCATGTTGGACCAGTGTCACAATGTGGAGCCCAAGATCCCTGGCCAGATTCGCTCAGTTTTGAACGTGCAGGAGATGACCGCTCGTGCCCTGCTCGTGGACCGGGAAGCCCTCGCATCCGCGCAGGAAGCCAGCGATGTGCTCGGCGCCAATGGGATCTTGATGGATGCCTTCTACACCGACGTGCGGCCCGCGCTGGCTGAGTGGCGGGCATCGCGCGGCCTGCCGGCCGACCCGATGAAGGCCTATGCCGAGTCGGGGTATCAGCAGAAGATCGAAAACGAACGAGCCGGCGGCACTCAGGCCGGCTGGGGAGCGTGAGTGATCATGACTAATCAGACCGTTGCAGAGCTGGTTGCCCGGTCGAACAGGCTGGGATCGGATCCCAAGAACACCAATTACGCCGGGGGGAACACATCGGCCAAAGGCAGTGAGACCGATCCGGTTACCGGCGAGCCGGTGGAGCTGCTGTGGGTGAAGGGTTCCGGCGGTGATCTTGGCACCCTGACCAAGTCCGGTCTCGCCGTGCTACGGCTTGATCGGATGCGGCAGCTGGTGAACGTCTATCCCGGCGTCGAGCGCGAGGACGAGATGGTCGCGGCGTTCGATTATTGCCTGCACGGCAAGGGTGGGGCGGCGCCGTCCATCGACACCGCCATGCACGGCCTCGTCGATGCTATACATGTTGATCATCTGCACCCTGACTCTGGCATAGCCGTCGCTACCGCAGTCGACGGCGAGGAGCTGACGGCAAAGATCTTCGGAGACAGAGTGGTCTGGGTGCCCTGGCGTCGACCCGGTTTCCAGCTCGGCCTGGACATCGCCAAGATCAAGACGGACAACGCGCAGGCGATCGGCTGCGTTCTCGGTGGTCATGGCATCACGGCATGGGGTGACAGCTCGGAGGAGTGCGAGGCCAACTCGCTGGAGATCATCAAGACCGCGGAGTCCTACGTTGCCGAGCATTCCAAGCCGGAGCCATTCGGTGCTGTGCTTGAGGGGTATGGCGCCCTACCGGACGATCAGCGGCGCGCCAAGGCTGCCGCGCTGGCCCCGACGCTGCGGTCCATCGCGTCATTCGACAAGCCGATGGTGGGGCACTTCACCGATGATGAGCGAGTGCTGGAGTTCCTGTCCGGTAGCGAGCATCCCCGGCTCGCCGAACTCGGCACGAGCTGCCCGGACCACTTCCTGCGGACCAAGGTCAAGCCGCTGGTGCTTGATCTTCCGGCGGACGCCTCGCTCGAGGACTGCCTCGCTCGGCTTCGTGAGCTCCATGAGACCTATCGTGCCGACTACCAGGCGTACTACGAGCGCCACGCGACGCCGGATTCACCGCCGATCCGCGGCGCCGACCCGTTGATCATTCTGGTGCCGGGCGTCGGCATGTTCTCCTACGGGAAGGACAAGCAGACCGCCCGTGTGGCTGGCGAGTTCTATCTGAACGCAATCAACGTGATGCGCGGCGCGGAGGGCTTGTCGACGTACTCGCCTATCGACGAGTCCGAGAAGTTCAAGATCGAGTATTGGGCGCTGGAGGAGGCAAAGTTGCAGCGGATGCCAAAGCCCAAGCCGCTCGCCACTCGCATCGCGCTAGTGACAGGCGCCGCGTCAGGAATCGGCAAGTCGATCGCGGTTCGGCTGGCGGCCGAGGGTGCCTGCGTGATGATCGCAGACCTCGACGCTGAAAAGGCGCAGGCCGCAGCTGAGGAGATAGGCAACAGTGACGTGGCGGCCGGCATGGCCGCCGATGTCACCGACGAGGCCGCTGTGCAGGCCGCGATCGACGCTACGGTCCTCGCGTTCGGTGGCCTCGACATTGTGATCAACAACGCCGGGCTCTCGCTGTCCAAGTCATTGCTGGATACCACGGTTGGTGACTGGGACCTGCAACACAACGTGATGGCGAAGGGCTCCTTCTTGGTGTCGCGGGCCGCAGCCAAGGTGCTGATCGAGCAGAAGCTGGGTGGTGACATCGTCTACATTTCCAGCAAGAACTCGCTCTTCGCCGGCCCGAACAACATTGCCTATTCCGCCACCAAGGCCGACCAGGCGCATCAGGTACGGCTGCTGGCGGCCGAGCTCGGCGAGCATGGGGTCAAGGTGAACGGCATCAACCCCGACGGGGTGGTCCGTGGCTCAGGCATCTTCGCGGGCGGCTGGGGCGCTAAGCGGGCCGCGGTCTACGGGGTGCCCGAGGAGGAGCTGGGCAAGTACTACGCCTCACGAACGTTGCTGAAGCGCGAGGTGCTGCCGGAGAACGTTGCCAATGCGGTCTTCGTGCTCTGCTCGCCCGATCTCAGTCACACGACCGGTCTGCACATTCCCGTCGACGCCGGCGTGGCCGCCGCCTTCCTGAGGTGAGTCAATCTGGGTGGGTGGCCGCTGTTGATCTCGGCGCCACAAGCGGCCGGGTGATGCTCGGCCACCTTGGCCAAGATCAGCTGAGCGTTGAGGCGGTACATCGCTTTCCGAACGATCCAGTACGCATCCCGGACGGGCTGCATTGGAACATCCTCGAGCTGTACCGGAACATTCTTGTTGGGTTGCGCAAGGCCGTCGGCGCGCAGCCGGATTTGGCCGGCGTCGGCATCGACTCCTGGGCGGTCGACTACGGATTGCTGAGCGGTGACCGCTTGATCAACAACCCGTTCCACTACCGCGATGAGCGCACCGCCAGAGGCGTCGATCTGGTTCACAAGATCGCTGATCACGCGACGCTCTATGCGACGAACGGTTTGCAGTTCCAGCCGTTCAATTCGATCTATCAGCTGGCTGTCGATCATGAAGCCGGAGTGATCGATGACACCACCAGGATGCTGATGCTCCCTGACTTGCTGGGATTCTGGCTCACCGGTGAGCAGGTGGCGGAGCGCACCAATGCCTCCACCACCGGGCTGCTGGATCTCGGTACCGGGACCTGGAATGCGACCTTGATCGACAAGCTGAGCCTGCCGCGATCGCTGTTCCCGTTCTTGGTCGATTCGGGGACCCGGATCGGCGCTCTGCGTGACGAGGTGGCAGCCGAGGCTGGTGCAACGGCGGCATTGGAAGTGATCGCGGTCGGGTCGCACGACACGGCATCGGCGGTGGTCGGTGTCCCGATGACCGAATCAGGTGCCGCATACGTGTCATCCGGCACGTGGTCGCTGGTCGGGGTGGAGCTTGATCGGCCGGTGCTCACCGAGGAGAGCCGAGAGGCCAATTTCACCAACGAGGGTGGTGTCGACGGCAAGATTCGCTATCTGCGCAACGTGATGGGCATGTGGCTGCTCAGCGAGTCCATCCGCACCTGGGAGCGTGAGGGTCAATCGGTCGAGCTGACCACGCTGCTCGCCCAGGCAGCCGCTGTCCGTACGCCGGTTCCGATCTTCGACGCGAACCACCCGAACCTGCTGCCGCCCGGCGACATGCCCAAGCGGATTGCCACACTCTGTGCTGAAGCAGGCGCAACTGTCCCGGACTCACCGGCTGCCTTCGCCCGCAGCATCTTGGAAAGCCTTGCCGAGGCGTATGCGGCGGTGATCACGGATGCCGAGCGACTCAGCAGTCTGAAGATCAACACGGTGCACATTGTCGGTGGCGGCAGTCAGAACACACTGCTGTGCCAGCTGACGGCCAACCGCACGGGCCGGCGGGTGCTGGCGGGTCCGGTGGAGGCGACAGCCGTCGGTAATGTGCTGATCCAGGGACGCGCGGCCGGTCTCGTGGAGGGGGAGCTTTCCGATCTGCGAGCGTTAGTCGCGAGGACCTTTCCGCCGGCGGAGTATCAGCCGCGCTGACCGAGTCGATGGGGTGCCGATGAGAACTGCGCTGTTCATCACCTGTCTCGCCGACGCCATGTTCCCGGAGGTGGGAAAGGCGACGGTGCGGGTGCTGGAGCGGTTGGGCCAGACCGTCGAATTCCCGAGCGCGCAGACCTGCTGCGGCCAGATGCATGTCAACACCGGTTATCAGAAACAAGCACTGCCGCTGGTCGAGCGGTTCGCCGAGGTCTTCGCACCGTACGAGGCGATCGTGGCGCCGTCAGGCTCCTGCGTTGGCTCGGTGCGTCACCAGCACGCGATGATCGCGAGGCGGTTCGGCTCACCAGAACTGCTCGAGCAGGTCGAGGCGGTCGCGGCCAAGACCTACGAGCTGTCGGAGTTTCTCGTCGACGTTCTGGGCGTCACCGATGTCGGTGCCTACTTCCCACATCGGGTGACCTATCACCCGACCTGTCACTCACTGCGCATGTTGCGGGTCGGCGACAAGCCGATCAAGCTGCTGCAGGCAGTCGAGGCCCTCGAGCTTGTGGAGTTGCCGGCAGCTGATCAGTGCTGCGGCTTCGGCGGCACGTTTGCGATCAAGAACTCCGACACCTCG
>Ga0307278_10000681_pt1 | contig 16724 bp, 26 predicted proteins | sample ER_DNA_117_FD_194482 | JGI IMG/M metagenome (GOLD analysis project Ga0307278, IMG submission 194482) | Bulk soil microbial communities from the East River watershed near Crested Butte, Colorado, United States - ER_DNA_117 | ecosystem: Environmental > Terrestrial > Soil > Floodplain | place... | reverse complement strand
TCGGCGGAGCGAACTACCAGGTGCCCGTCGAGGTGCCGCAGCGCCGCGCGCGCACGCTTGCCGTGCGCTGGCTCGTCGACTTCGCGCGCGCCCGGCGCGAGAAGGGCATGATCGACAAGCTTTCGAACGAGGTCCTGGACGCCCTCAACCAGCAGGGTGGGGCTTTCAAGCGCAAGGATGACGTCTACCGCATGGCCCAGGCCAACAAGGCCTTCGCCCACTACAGGTGGTAGCAGCGATGGCTATCGACACCAAGAGCGGTATCGCGCTCGACCGCGTCCGGAACATCGGGATCATGGCCCACATCGACGCGGGCAAGACGACGACGACCGAGCGGATCCTCTACTACACCGGCCGCACCCACAAGATGGGCGAGGTCCACGAGGGCGCGGCGACGATGGACTGGATGGCGCAGGAGCAGGAGCGCGGCATCACGATCACGTCTGCTGCGACGACGGCGTCGTGGCGCGATTTTCGCATCAACATTATCGATACGCCCGGGCACGTGGACTTTACCGTCGAGGTGGAGCGAAGCCTGCGCGTCCTCGACGGTGCGATCGCCGTGTTCGACGCGGTTGCGGGCGTTCAGCCCCAGTCCGAGACGGTTTGGCGGCAGGCCGAGCGCTACGGCGTGCCTCGCATCGCCTTCATCAACAAGATGGACCGCACCGGCGCCGACTTCTTCGCATCCGTGCAGTCGATGATCGACCGGCTCGGCGCGCATCCCGTGCCGATCCAGCTCCCCGTCGGCCTGGAAGAGCACCACCGCGGCATCGTCGACCTCGTCGAGATGCGTGCGATCACGTGGTCCGACGACCTCGGGACGAAGATGGAGACGGGCGAGATTCCCGCCGAGTTGCAGGAGCAGGCTCAGGAGTACCACCATCAGCTGATCGACTCGATCGCCGAGTTCGACGACGAGTTGACGGAGACGTACCTGATGGACGAGGAGTCCGTGACGCCCGAGATGATCCGCCGCGCCCTGCGAGCCGGGACGCTCGCAAACAAGATCTCGCCGGTCCTGCTCGGCTCCGCCTTCAAGAACAAGGGCGTGCAGCCGCTGCTCGACGCGGTCGTCGACTATCTGCCGAGCCCGATCGACATCCCGCCCGTGCACGGGATCGATCCACGCACAGAGCACGAGCTCTCCCGCAGGCCCGCGTTGGACGAGCCGTTCTCCGCGTTGGCCTTCAAGGTCATGTCCGATCCGTACGTGGGCAAGCTCACGTACTTCCGCGTCTACTCGGGCCGGCTGAAGGCCGGCGACCGCGTTCTCAACACGAACACCGGGAAGACGGAGCGGATCAGCCGCATCCTCCAGATGCACGCGAACCACCGCGAGGAGCGCGAGGAGATCGGCGCGGGCGAGATCGCGGCGGGCGTCGGGCTCAAGCTCACGACGACCGGCGACACGCTCGCGACAGACACGGCGCCGATCAAGCTCGAGTCGATGATGTTCCCGGACCCGGTGATCTCGGTCGCCGTCGAGCCGAAGTCGAAGGCCGACCAGGACAAGCTGGGTGTGGGCCTGCAGCGCCTCGCCGAGGAGGACCCGACGTTCCGCGTGCGCACCGACGACGAGACCGGCCAGACACTCATCGCCGGCATGGGCGAGCTCCACCTCGAGATCATCGTCGACCGCCTCAAGCGTGAGTTCAGCGTCGACGCGAACGTGGGCCGGCCGCAGGTCGCGTACCGCGAGACGATGGGCCAGGCAGTCGAGAAGATCCAGGGTCGCTTCGTCCGCCAGACCGGCGGCCGCGGCCAGTATGGACATGCAGTCATCAACGCCGAGCCGATGAGCTCGGGCGACGGCTACGAGTTCGTGGACAAGATCGTCGGCGGGAAGATCCCGAAGGAGTACATCCCGGCAATCGACCTCGGCATCCAGGAGGCGATGGAGTCCGGGGTGCTCGCGGGGTATCCCGTGGTCGACGTCCGCATCGAGCTCGTGGACGGCTCGTACCACGATGTCGACTCGAGCGAGATCGCCTTCAAGGTCGCCGGCTCCATGGCCTTCAAGGAAGCGATGAAGCGGGGCAAGCCGAAGCTCCTCGAGCCGGTGATGGCCGTCGAGGTGATCACTCCCGAGGACTACCTGGGCGACGTGATGGGGAACCTGAACTCCCGGCGCGGACGCGTCGAGAGCCTGGAGCCACTCGGCAACGCACAGGTGATCAAGGCGATTGTCCCGCTCGCGGAGATGTTCGGCTACGCGACCGACGTGCGTTCGATGACGCAGGGTCGCGCCGAGTTCACGATGCAATTCCAACGTTATGAGGAAGTTCCGCAATCGATCCTGGCCGAGCTGGCCACGAGCGACGCGTAAGAGAGCAAGGAAGGAGAAGCATGGCCAAGCAGAAGTTCGAGCGCACCAAGCCGCATCTCAACGTCGGCACGATCGGTCACATCGACCACGGCAAGACGACGCTGACCGCGGCGATCACCAAGGTGCTGTCGGAGCAGGGGACCTCGACGACCGGAATCAAGAGCTTCGAGGAGATCGACAACGCACCCGAGGAGAAGGCGCGCGGCATCACGATCAACACCTCGCACGTCGAGTACGAGACCGAGGCTCGTCACTACGCACACGTCGACTGCCCCGGGCACGCCGACTACATCAAGAACATGATCACGGGCGCCGCCCAGATGGACGGCGCGATCCTGGTCGTGTCCGCAGCAGACGGCCCGATGCCGCAGACGCGCGAGCACATCCTGCTCGCCCGGCAGGTCGAGGTGCCGTCGATCGTCGTCGCGCTGAACAAGGCCGACATGGTCGACGACCCCGAGTTGCTCGAGCTCGTCGAGCTGGAAGTGCGTGAGCTTCTCTCGAAGTACGACTTCCCCGGCGACGACACGCCTGTCATTCAGGTCTCGGCGCTGAAGGCGCTGGAGGGCGACGGCGAGTGGGTCCCCAAGATCATCGAGTTGATGAACGCGGTGGACTCCTTCATTCCGGAGCCTGAGCGCGACGTCGACAAGCCGTTCCTGATGCCGATCGAGGACGTTTTCACGATCACCGGCCGCGGCACGGTCGTGACCGGCCGCATCGAGCAGGGCAAGATCGAGTCGGGCAACGAGGTCGAGATCGTCGGCATTCACGAGAAGGTCGAGAAGACCGTCGTGACGGGCCTCGAGATGTTCCAGAAGACGCTCGACTACGCGCAGGCAGGCGACAACGCAGGCGCGCTCCTTCGCGGCATCAAGCGTGAGGAGATCGAGCGCGGACAGGTGCTCGCCAAGCCGGGCTCCATCACGCCACACACGCACTTCAAGGCAGAGGTGTACGTCCTCTCGAAGGACGAGGGCGGCCGCCACACGCCGTTCTTCAACAACTACCGCCCGCAGTTCTACTTCCGCACGACGGACGTGACGGGCGCGATCAAGCTCCCGGAAGGCCAGGAGATGGTCATGCCGGGCGACAACACCAACATGGAGGTCGAGCTGATCCAGCCGATCGCCATGGATCAGGGTCTGCGCTTCGCCGTTCGTGAGGGTGGCCGCACCGTCGGCGCAGGCGTCGTCACCGAAGTCATCAAGTAGAAGGGGCGCCGGTTCGTTGGCTCAGAAAATTCGTATCCGTCTGAAGGGCTACGACCATCAGCAGCTCGACAAGTCGGCTCAGTCGATCGTCGAGACTGCGCAGCGAACCGGCGCCACCATCACCGGTCCCGTTCCGCTGCCCACCGAGAAGAACGTCTACTGCGTGATCCGGTCCCCGTTCAAGGACAAGGACTCGCGGGAGCACTTCGAGGTGCGCACGCACAAGCGGCTCATCGACATCCACTCGCCGACACCGAAGACGGTCGACTCGCTGATGCGGCTCGACCTCCCGGCCGGCGTCGACATCGAGATCAAGCTGTAGCGCGATGAAAGGCATCGTCGGCAAGAAGCTGGGCATGACGCGGGTCTTCGATCCGGAGTCCGGCGTCGTCACGCCGGTGACAGTGATCGAGGCTCTGCCGTGTCCCGTCGTGCAGGTCAAGACCGCCGACGCGGACGGCTACGACGCGGTCCAGATCGCGTACGACGAAGCAGCCGAGCGCAAGGTGACGAAGCCGGAGCTGGGGCACCTGAAGAAGAACAACGTCACGGGTGCGTATCGGCACCTGCTCGAGCTGCGCGGTCAAAGCGACGCCGTCGTCGGTGAGGACGTCACCGTCGAGGTGTTCCAGCCGGGCGAGAAGGTCAAGGTGGCCGGGATCGCACACGGAAAAGGCTTCGCGGGGACGATCAAACGGCACCGCTTCCACCGCGGCCCCACCTCCCATGGCTCGCACAACGTCCGCAAGCCGGGGTCGATCGGGGCGTCGGCAACTCCATCGCGCGTGTTCAAGGGAATGAAGATGGCGGGCCGCATGGGTGGCAAGCGCGTCACCCAGACCGGCCTGGTCGTCCACGAGGTGCGACCCGAGGAGAACCTCCTGCTCGTCAAGGGTGCGGTGCCAGGCCCGAAGAACGGCTTCGTCGAAGTGCGGGAGGCGAGCCACTGATGGCCGCGCCGAAAGCACCGCTCCTCGACTCGGCCGGCAAGAAGGCCAAAGACGTGACGCTCGAGGAATCCGTCTTCGCCGCCGAGTTGAAGCCGCACGTCGTGCACGAGACCGTGCGCGCGGAGCTGAACGCCTCCCGACAGGGGACGCGTGCGGCCAAGAGCCGCGGGCTGGTCTCCGGAGGGCGCGCGAAGCCGTGGCGCCAGAAGGGCACGGGGCGTGCCCGCGCCGGCACGACCCGCGCGCCGCAGTGGACCGGCGGCGGCGTGGCGTTCCCACCGACGCCTCGGGACTTCGAGGTCAAGGTGAACCGCAAGACCCGGCGCGCCGCGATGCGCGGCGTGCTCAGTAGTCATGCGGAGAACGGCACTTTGGCGATCCTCGACGGCGGCGGTTTCGAGGCGCCGTCCACCAAGTTGGCCGTGAGCCTCATCGAGGCTCACGGCATGGAGTTGCCGCTCGTCGTCGTGACGAAAGACGAGCAGAACGTCGTCAAGTCTTTCCGCAACATCGACAAGGTCGTCGTCACGACGCCGGGTGAGCTCGAGGTCGCTGCGCTTGTGTGGGCGCGCTCCGTGCTCGTCACCGAGGAGGCGCTCGATCTCGTGAAGGACAAGGCGACCTCATGAGCCTCCATCCCAACGAAGTCCTGCTCGCTCCGGTCGTGTCGGAGAAGAGCTATGCGCAAATCGAGGGCAGCAACACCTACTCCTTCCGCATCCACCCGGATGCGCACAAGACGCAGGTCCGGCAGGCGGTCGAAGAGCTCTTCGACGTCAAGGTGCTGCGGGTGAACGTGTCCAAGGTGCAGTCGAAGCCGAAGCGCCGTGGGGCCATACGCGGGCGCAAGCCCGGCTGGAAGAAGGCGATCGTCCAGCTGCGGCCGGGCGACTCGATCGAGATCTTCGAGGGGGTGCACGCCTGATGCCGGTCCGAAGGTACAAGCCGACCTCGCCGGGGCGCCGCTTCATGACCGTTTCGACCTTCGAAGAGATCACCAAGGCCAAGCCGGACAAGAAGCTGACCGAGAAGCTGACGAAGAAAGGCGGCCGCAACAACAACGGGCGAATCACGACGCGCCACCAGGGCGGCGGGCACAAGCGCCGCTACCGCGTGATCGACTTCAAGCGTCTGAAGGACGGTGTGCCCGCGAGGGTCGCGGCGATCGAATACGACCCCAACCGGTCGGCCAGAATAGCGCTATTGCACTACGCCGACGGCGCGAAAAGCTACATCCTCGCGCCCGCCAGGTTGCGCGTCGGCGCGACCGTCGAGTCGGGCCCGGCAGCCGACATCAAGCCGGGCAACGCGCTCCCACTGGAGAACATCCCCACCGGCACGCTCGTCCACAACGTCGAGCTGAAGCCCGGTCGAGGCGGCCAGATGGCGCGCAGCGCGGGCTCCGGCGTGCAGCTCGTCGCCAAGGACGAGGGCTACGGGGTGCTCCGGCTTCCGTCCGGGGAGATGCGCCGCGTGGCGCTGACCTGCCGCGCCACGATCGGGCAGGTCGGTAACGTGGACCACGAGAACATCACCGGCGGCAAGGCTGGACGCAGCCGGTGGAGGGGCAAGCGGCCGACGGTGCGCGGCTCGGCGATGAACCCCGTCGACCACCCGCACGGCGGCGGCGAGGGGAAGTCGAAGGGTGGCCGGCACCCGGTAACGCCCTGGGGCGTGCCGACGCTCGGCAAGCGCACGCGCCGCAAGCACAAGGAATCCGACAGTTTGATCGTCCGCAGCCGTAGGCGCGGAAAGGAGAAGCGTAAATAAATGAGCCGTAGTTCCAAGAAGGGACCTTTCGTCGAGGCGCGGCTGATGGGCCGTATCGAATCGATGAACGAGAAGAACGAGAAGCGGATGATCCGCACCTGGTCCCGCACCTCCACCGTCTTCCCGGAGATGGTCGGACACACGATCGCGGTCCACGACGGTCGCAAGCACGTGCCCGTGTTCATCTCGGAGCAGATGGTCGGCCACAAGCTGGGCGAGTTTGCGCCGACCCGAACCTTCCGCGGCCACTCCGGCGACCGCAAGACCGAGGTGAAGAAGCGAGCGTGAGCACCGTGGAAACACCCAGAGAAGTGCGCGCGCAGGCCAAGTACGTGCGGATGTCACCGCGCAAGGCGCGGCTCGTCGCGGAGCACATCCGCGGCCGCAGCGTGCCCGAGGCGCGCGCCGTCCTCGCCTTCACGTCGCGCGAGGCTGCGGGAGTGCTGCAGAAAGTGCTGCAGTCCGCTGTCTCGAACGCCGAGGCAAACCACGGCATCGCGGAAGACAGGCTGTACGTGAAGGCCACGTACGTCGACGGCGGCCCCGTCATGAAACGGTGGCGTGCACGAGCGCGTGGCCGCGTCGCCCGGATTCGCAAGCGCACCTGCCACATTACTGTGCAGCTTGCGGAACGGCCGCAAGCTGCACCAACTGTCGAGCCCGTGCAGGCTGAGGCCGCGGCAGAGGCGCCAACGCCGAAGCGTGAGCCGGCCAGGAAGAAGACCGCCGCGGCCTCGAAGAAGACCACGTCCAAGCGTCCCGCGAAGAAGAAGGGAGCGGCTGCCTAATGGGCCAGAAAGTCCATCCCGGCGGGATGCGCGTCGGCGTCATCCACGACTGGAAGTCCAACTGGTACACGGGGAAGAAGGAGTTCCCCGGCTACCTGATCGAGGACATCAAGATCCGGGAACACATCACCAACAAGCTTTCGCACGCCGGATTGTCGGACATCCTGATCCGCAAGGACAAGCAGCGGGTCACGGTCGACATCTACACGGCGCGTCCCGGCATCGTGATCGGCAAGTCGGGCGTCGAGGTCGACGCGCTGCGCAAAGAGCTGCACGCGATCACCAAGAAGAACGTCCACATCAACATCAACGAGATCAAGCGGCCCGAGCTGGACGCGAAGCTCGTCGCACAGTCGATCGCGGAGCAGCTGCAGAACCGAGTCAGCTTCCGCCGTGCGATGAAGCGCGCGCTCGCCTCTGGCATCCGTTCCGGCGCCAAGGGCGTCCGCATCCAGTGCGGCGGCCGGCTCGGCGGCACCGAGATGAGCCGCTCCGAGGCGTACTCCGAGGGCCGGGTCCCGCTGCACACGATTCGCGCGGACATCGACTACGGCTTCGTCGAGGCGAAGACGACGTTCGGGCGCATCGGCGTGAAGGTCTGGATCAACAAGGGCGAGATCATGCCGGAGGGTTACGGCGGTCTCGACACGGAGAAGGACGTCCGGCTCGGCGAGCAGGACCAGGCGCGCCGCCGCCGCGCGAACGTCGAAGGGCTCGGCGCCTCCCGCGAAGGCGGCCGCGACCGCCAGCGCGACCGCGAAGGTCTCGGGCCGGTGCGTCCAGGCCGCAAACGGAGCGGTGGGCAGGGGCGTGGCGGACAGGGCCGCGGCCAGGGACGTGGCGGCAGGCCCGCGCCACGCAGCCGCGCGGGCCAGCAGGAGAACGTCGAACGGGCGAGCACGGATGAGGTCGCGACGTCGGCCGAGGGCCGCGACCAGGCGGCGCAGCCGCCGGTCGAGTCAGAGACCGAGACGACACCGACTCCGGTTGCAGATGCGCCCGACACGACGATGCCGAACCCGCAGCCAGAGGACCCGACGAATCAGGAAAAGGCTGACACGTAATGCTGCTGCCGAAGAAGATGAAGTACCGGAAGCACCAACGCGGCCGCCGTCGTGGGTTCGCGAAGGGCCAGACAACCGTGCAGTTCGGCGACTTCGGGTTGAAGGCGCTCGAGACCGGCTGGGTCACGAACCGCCAGATCGAGGCGGCCCGCATCGCCATGACGCGCAAGATCAAGCGCGGCGGCAAGGTCTGGATCAACGTCTTCCCGGACAAGCCGACCACGCAGAAGCCTGCCGAGACTCGCATGGGCTCCGGCAAGGGCTCGCCGGAGCACTGGGTCGCCGTCGTCAAGCCCGGCCGGGTGATGTTCGAGCTGGCGGGCGTGCCGGAGCCGCTGGCCAAGGAAGCGCTTCGTCTGGCGGGCACGAAGATTTCGCTCAAGACGAAGTTCGTGAAAAGAGAGGCGGATCTCTTTGAGAGCTAGAGACCTGAGAGACATGAGCGACGAAGAACTGGAGAACGCGTTGCACGACCGGCGTCAGGAGCTGTTCAACCTGCGCTTCCAGTCGGCGACCGGAGCGCTCGAGAACAGCGCGCGGCTGAAGCTCGCGAAACGCGAGATCGCGCGAATCCTGACCGTGCGCGTCGAGCGCGAGGCAAAGGCAGGGCAGATCTGATGGCCGACGAGAAGAAGCCCACACGCAAGAAGAAGGACGACGAGGCAGTGGCCGAAGAGAAGCCGAAGCGCAAGCCTGCCGCGAAGAAGGAGACCGCGGAGAAGAAGCCGGCTGCCGAGAAGAAGCCGGCTGCGAAGAAGGCTCCCGCGAAGAAGAAGGTCGATGAGACGGCCGTCGAAGAAGTCGCCGCCGAGGCACCGGTGACCGAGCCCGTGGCAGAAGCGCCGGCCGAGGAGCCGGTCGCAGAGACCCCGACCGAGGAGCCCGTGGCCGAAGCGCCTGTCGAAGAGCCGATGGCGGCGGAAGCTCCTGCCGCGGAGCCGGTGGTCGAGGAACCAGTGGCGGAGCAAGCTCCCGTCGAAGAGGCCCCTGCCGAAGAAGCGCCAGCGGAAGAGCCGGCGCCCGAGCCCGTCGCAGAGGCCGAGCCCGAGCCCGCCGCGGAGGCTCCCACCGCTCCTGCGGAAGCGCCGGCCGCCGAAGAAGCGCCGCCTGCAGAGCCGCAGCCGCAGTCGCAGCCGAAGAAGAAGCGCAAGCCCCGCCCACGTGCGGAGCGGCGTCAGCGCCCGAAGATTCGCCGCGAGCGTCCGGCGGAGCGCAAGCCGATCAGCCGGCAGCCGGCGCAGGACTCCGAGCGCGGCCGGCGGCAGGAGCGTCGCGGCGTCGTCGTCTCGAGCGCGATGGACAAGACGATCATCGTCAAGGTCGAGGCGATCAAGGCGCACCGTCGTTACAAGAAGGTCGTCCGGCGCAGCGTGAAGTTCCACGCGCACGACGAGCAGAACACCGCCAAAGACGGGGACATCGTCCGGATCGTCGAGACGCGGCCGCTGTCCAAGTCGAAGCACTGGCGGCTAGTGGAAATCGTCGAGGCCGCGAAGTGATCCAGCAGGAATCGAGACTCCGAGTGGCCGACAACACCGGCGCCCGCGAGATCCTCTGCATCCGCGTCAAAGGTGGAACCGGCCGGCGCTATGCGCGGGTCGGCGACATCATCGTCGGCACGGTCAAGCAGGCCGCCCCGCAGGGCGCTGTGAAGAAGGGCGAGGTCGTGCAGGCCGTCGTCGTCCGCACGCGCAAGCCCTACGGCCGTGACGACGGCACGTCGATCGCGTTCGACGAGAACGCCGCGGTGATCATCGACGCTCAGCGCAACCCTCGCGGCACCCGCATCTTCGGGCCGGTCGCCCGCGAGCTGCGAGAGAAGAACTTCATGAAAATCGTCTCGCTCGCCCCGGAGGTGCTCTAGCCATGGCGCACACGATGCGAATCCGCAAAGGCGATCTCGTCCACGTGCTGAGCGGCAAGGACCGCGGCAAGCAGGGCCGCGTCATCGACGCGCGCCCGAAGGACCGCAAGGTGATCGTCGAGAACCTCAATCTCGTCAAGCGGCATACGAAGCCCCGCCCGATTCAGAACACCAGCCGGATGGGGGCTGCCGGGATGACGCCGGGCGGCGTGATCGAGAAGCCGTCGCCGGTGCATGTTGGCAACGTCATGGTCGTGTGTCCGGTCTGCAACAGGCCGACACGGGTCGGGGTCAGGGACAAGGATTCCCACGGGCAGCCCGTGAAGGTCCGTCATTGCAAGCGCGCCGACTGCGGCGAGGACATCGACCGATGAGCACCAGGGTCCGCGAAGTCCGGAAGGAAGCCGCGCGCGCGGATTACGCGCCGCGCCTGAAGCAGCTCTACGAGGGCGATCTTCGCGCCCAGCTCAAGGACGAGCTCGGCCTGTCCTCGCCGATGGAGGTTCCGCGCATCCAGAAGATCACGCTGAACATGGGTGTCGGCGAGGCGAAGACCGACGCGAAGCAGCTCGACGCCGCGATCGAGGAGCTCTCGATCATCGCCGGACAGCGCGCTCAGGTGCGCAAGGCGACGAAGTCGATCGCGCAGTTCAAGATCCGCGAGGGGATGCCGATCGGCGCCCGCGTCACGCTGCGAGGCACTCGCATGTACGAATTCCTCGATCGGTTGATCGCCATCGCACTTCCGCGTATCCGAGACTTTCGTGGGCTGAACCCGGGCTCGTTCGACGGGCGCGGCAACTACTCACTCGGCATCCGGGAGCAGATCATCTTCCCGGAGATCGACTACGACGATATCCAGCAGGTCCGCGGCCTCGACGTCGCGATCACGACCTCCGCGAAGACGGACGAGCACGGGCTGGCGCTTCTGCGCGGGCTCGGCATGCCCTTCGCGGCGGACGGAAGGGAGCAACAGTAGTAATGGCAAAGACATCACTTCGGATCAAGCAGCAGCGCCCGCAGAAGTACCCCGTGCGGGCGTACTCGCGCTGCAATCGCTGCGGTCGGCCGCGCGCCGTCTTCCGCAAGTTCGGCCTCTGTCGGATCTGCCTGCGGGACCTGGCCCACCAGGGCGTCATTCCTGGCATGACCAAATCGAGTTGGTGACGAGATGCTGACCGATCCCGTAGCCGACATGCTCGCCCGCATCCGCAACGCCAACAAGGCGCTGCACGAGAACACCGAGATGCCGACCTCACGCCTCAAGGAGGGCATCGCTCGGATCCTCAAGGAGGAGGGTTACATCTCGGACTTCCACGTGAAGAAGGGCGAGAGCTTCGATACCCTGGTCATCCAGCTCAAGTACGGCCGGAGCCGCGAGAGGATCATCACCGACCTCAAGCGGGTGTCGAAGCCCGGCCGCCGTGTCTACGCGGGCAAGGATCGTCTGCCACGCGTGCTCGGCGGGATGGGGGTGGCGATCCTGTCCACGTCGACCGGCCTGATCACCTCACGCACCGCGGAGGAGAAAGGAATCGGCGGCGAAGTCGTCTGCTTTGTCTGGTAGCGAATGAGTCGAATCGGTAGACAGCCAATCGAACTTCCCACCGGCGTCAACGTCTCGCTCTCCCCTGGGCGCGTGATGGTCAACGGCCCGCTCGGCGAGCTCACGCAGCAGGTCCCGGCGCGGATGAAGATCGAGCACGCAGAGGGGACGATCACCGTTGCCCGTCCGACCGAGCGCGGCGACGATCGCGCGCTGCACGGTCTGACCCGAACGCTCATCGCCAACATGGTGGAGGGCGTCACGAAGGGCTTCGAGAAGCGTCTCCAGTTGCAGGGGGTCGGCTACCGGGCCACCCTGCAGGGCTCGGATCTCCGCCTCGACGTCGGCTACTCGCATCCCGTGGTGATGAAGGCGCCCCAGGGGATCTCCTTCGAGGTACCCACGAACACGGAGATCGTCGTCAAGGGCGTCGACAAACAACAGGTGGGCCAGACGGCGGCCGAGATCCGAAAGGTGCGCCCACCCGAGCCGTACAAGGGCAAGGGCATCCGCTACGAGGGCGAGTACGTGCGCCGAAAGGTCGGAAAGCGCGCCTGATGCCGACTCTGACCGTCAGAGAAGCACGGAAGCGCCGCCACAAGCGCGTGCGGGGAAAGGTCTCCGGGACGGTCGAGCGGCCACGCCTGGTGGTCACGCGCTCGAACCGCGGCATCGTCGCGCAGCTGGTCGACGACCTGCAAGGGCGAACGCTCGCGTCCGCCAGTTGGCTGCAGGTGAAGAAGACCTTCAAGGGCGACAAGAAGTCGCAGGCGGCCGAGGTCGGGAAGCTGCTGGCCGAGAGCGCGAAGCAGGCGAAGATCGAGAGCGTCGTTTTCGATCGCGGCGGCTACCTGTACCACGGGCGCGTGAAGGCGCTCGCCGACGCAGCACGCGAGGGAGGACTGAAGTTTTGAGCACGAGACCTGAGTTCACGAGCGTCGAGCGCGCAGTGATCGAGCGGGAAGAGACGCGCGAGCTCAAAGAGCGCGTCGTCGAGATCAACCGTGTCGCGAAGGTCGTCAAGGGCGGCCGGCGGTTCTCGTTCACCGCGCTCGTCGTCATCGGCGACGAGGTCGACCGCGTCGGCGTCGGTTACGGCAAGGCGCGCGAGGTGCCGCTCGCGATCACGAAGGCGGTCGACGACGCGAAGAAGAATCTCTTCACCGTGCCGAAGCACGGCACGACGATCACGCACGAGATCCTCGGGCGCTCGGACGCGGCGCGCGTGCTCCTGCGGCCCGCAAGCGAGGGAACCGGGGTCATCGCCGGCGGTGGCGTTCGAGCTGTGTTGGAACTCGCCGGAATCCGCGACATCCTCGCCAAGAGCCTCGGCACGACGAACCCGATCAACATGGCGAAGGCGACCGTGAACGGGCTGAAGAACCTCCGACGCCCTGAGGACGTCGCCAAGGCGCGCGGGCTGACGATCAACCAGGTTCTGCCCTACAAGGCCCCCGCAGAGGACGAACCGGCAGTTAGTGGCTCAGAGCCACTAGCCCCGATCGAGCCGTCGGCTCCGCCGGCTGACGCGGGAGAAGGGACTTAGTGGCTCTGAGCCACTAAGTGGACGCGATGGCAAAAGTTCGGATCACGCAAGTTCGTAGCCAGATCGGGCAGAGCCAGAAGCACCGGGGCACGCTCCGCGCGCTCGGGCTCGGCCGGATCGGGAAGACCGCCGAGCACGACGACGGCCCGGTCTTCGCAGGCATGCTTCGAAAGGTCCGCCACCTCGTGAAGGTCGACAATGGCTGAGAAGCTCAACCTCACTTCGCTGAAGCCCGCGCAGAGCCGGCAGGACCGGAAGCGCATCGGCCGCGGCATCGGGTCGGGCAAGGGCCGCTATTCCGGCCGCGGCATCAAGGGCCAGAAGTCCCGCGCGGGCTCACACAAGATGCGCGCCGGGTTCGAGGGCGGCCAGATGCCGATCTACATGCGGTTGGGCAAGCTGCGCGGCGCGACATCGAAGGACGCGATGCCGATCGGTCCGTTCCGTACGTCCACGGCCCCCGTCAACGTCGGCTCGCTCGACCGCTTCGCTGACGGCGCCGAGGTCACGCCGGAGAGCCTGGTCGAAGTGGGGCTGCTCAAGAACACGAAGACCGACGTGAAGCTGCTCGGCAACGGCGAGCTGAAGAAGAAGCTGACGATCCGCGTGCACGCGATCTCCGCCACGGCGCGCGAGAAAGTCGAGCAGGCCGGTGGAACGGTCTCCCTGCTCAAAGAGCCGACGCTGAAGAAAAAGAAGAAGCACGCCAAGGCGAAGTCCGCAGCGGCTGCGGCCGCGCCTGAGGCCGAAGCGCCTGAAACTCCCGTAGCAACAGCAACCGAGGCGCCCGCGGAGCCCGAGGCAGCAGATCAGCCCGAAGAGCAAGCGCCCGAGGAGGAGTAGCTAGTGCTTTCCTGGCTCGCCAACGCCTGGCGCGTCCCCGAGCTTCGCAAACGCGTCCTCTTCACCTTCATGATCCTCGCGCTGTACCGGCTGGGGTCGTGGATCCCTGCTCCGGGCGTCGACTCGCAGACGATCAAGGACTACTTCAACGGCCGTGGCGGCACGATCCTCGGCCTGCTGAACGTGTTCTCCGGCGGTGCGCTCTCGCAGTTCGCGCTCTTCGCGCTCGGGATCATGCCCTACGTCACCGCTTCGATCATCTTGCAGCTCATGACTGTTGTCGTCCCTCAGTTGGAGCAGCTGCAGAAAGAAGGCGAGTCGGGCTACGCCAAGATCAACCAGTACACGCGGTATCTCACCGTCGCGCTGGCCGCCGCGCAGTCGACCGGGTATGCGTACCTCTTCAAGCGGGCCGGCAACCTCAACGCGAACACGGGCCGCATCGTGCTGATCGTCGTCACGCTCACGGCCGGCACGACTCTGCTGATGTGGATGGGTGAGCTGATCACGAAGCGAGGCGTCGGCAACGGCATCTCGCTGCTGATCTTCGGCTCGATCCTCTCGTCGGCGCCGACCGGGATCGCGGCCTGGTACAACGGCGGCACGATGGAGCGGCTGTTCTTCCCGCTCGTCGCGATCGCGATCGTCGCTGCGGTCGTCTTCATTCAGGAAGGCCAGCGAAGGATCCCCATTCAATATGCGAAACGGATGGTGGGCCGGCGACAAACCGCCGGGGGATCGACCTACATGCCGTTGCGTGTGAACATGGCCGGCGTCATCCCGGTCATCTTCGCCGCGGCAGTGATGGCGTTCCCGCCGACGATCGCGCAGTTCTTCCCTGCCACGCAAGGCTGGATCAACTCGCACTTCTCGTACGGCTCGCTGCTCTACATCGGGCTCGAGGGCGTGCTGATCATCGTCTTCACCTACTTCTACACAGCGGTGCAGTTCAACCCGGTCGACCAGGCCGACAACCTGCGCAAGTACGGGGGTTACATCCCGGGCATCCGTCCCGGCGCTCCGACCGCGCAGTACCTCGACCGCGTGCTCACGCGTCTGACACTGCCGGGTTCGCTCTACCTCGCCGCCGTCGCGGTCCTCCCGAGCATCTTCATCAAATACGGAGGCTTCTCACAGGCAACGTCGCGCGCCCTCGGCGGTACTTCGGTTCTCATCGTCGTCGGCGTCGCGCTGGACACCATGCGCCAGATGGAGTCCCAGATGATGATGCGCAACTACGAAGGCTTTCTCAAATAGTGCCCTTGAACGTTCTGCTCCTCGGCCCGCAGGGGGCCGGCAAAGGCACGCAGGCGAAGAGGATCTCCGCGGAGTACGGCATTCCTCACATCGCCAGCGGCGAGATCCTGCGCGCGGAGATGGATGCGGGCACCGAGCTCGGCAGGCGCGTGAAGGATGTCTACGACCGTGGCGACCTCGTCTCGGACGACCTGATGATCGAGCTGATCCGCAACCGGCTCGAGCTACCCGATACCGAGGCGGGCTTCGTCCTCGACGGCTTTCCCCGGACGACGGTGCAGGCGGAGGCGCTCGACACGATGTTCAATGACATCGGACGGAACTTCAGCGTCGCGTTCGCGCTCCAGATTCCCGATGAGGTCGCTTTCGACCGGCTGCGCCGCCGCGCCGAGGTCGAAGGCCGCGCGGACGACACCGATGAGGCGATCCAGCGGCGGCTCGACAACTACCACCGCGAGACGGAGCCCCTGATCGAGTACTACCGCACACGCGGGAATCTCGTCCCGATCCACGGAAATCGCACCGAGAACGAAGTTTTTGCCGAGATCCAGCGTGCGCTCGAGCAGGTGCCGGCGTGATCGTCAGAAAATCCGGCGCCGAGATCGCGGGGATGGAGCGCGCGGGCGCCGTCGTCGCCGGCACGATCGCTCTACTCGGCGAGCTCGCGCAGCCCGGCATCACCACCGGCGAGCTCGACCGCCTCGCCGAGGACTACATCCGCGAGCACGGCGGCGTTCCGACCTCCAAGGGCTATCGCGGCTTTCCGGCGGCAACATGCATCTCGCCAAATTCGATGGTCGTCCACGGGATTCCCGGCGCGCACCGGGTCGAGGAGGGCGACCTCATCTCGGTCGACGTCGGGGTCACTCTCGACGGGCTGGTTGCGGACAGCGCCTACACCTTCGCCATCGGCGAGGTCGATCCCGAGATCCAGCGGCTGCTCGACGTCGGCAAGGCAGCACTCGCAGCGGGGATCGACCAGGCGCGCGCAGGCAACCGGGTCGGGGACATCTCGCACGCCGTCCAACATGTGGTGGAAGGCGCCGGCTTCTCCGTCGTCCGCTCCCTCGTCGGCCACGGGGTGGGCCGCTCCTACCACGAGGAGCCCCAGATCCCGAACTTCGGGGAGCCGGGGCGGGGGCCTCAGCTCCAACCCGGCATGACCCTGGCGATCGAGCCCATGATCACGGCCGGGGCCCCCGACGTGTACCTCCACGACGACGAATGGTCGATCTCGACCCAGGACGGCTCCATGGCCGCCCATTTCGAGCACACCGTGGCCGTCACGGAGGAAGGGCCGCCCAGGATCCTCACGGCGGCCAAGTCCCGGGAAAAGGCCGGTTTGGTACCATAATTCCTACGCGGCGGGCCGACCCGCCGTCTTTTCGTGCGTAGACAAGAAAGGCGATGACCAAGCAAGACGAGAAGATCGAGATGGAAGGCGAGATCACCGAGGCGCTCCCGAGCACGATGTTCCGGGTGCAGCTCGAAGGAGGGCCGTCAGTGCTCGCCACGATCTCCGGGAAGATGCGCAAGCACTACATCCGCATTCT
>Ga0307278_10000680_pt1 | contig 16741 bp, 15 predicted proteins | sample ER_DNA_117_FD_194482 | JGI IMG/M metagenome (GOLD analysis project Ga0307278, IMG submission 194482) | Bulk soil microbial communities from the East River watershed near Crested Butte, Colorado, United States - ER_DNA_117 | ecosystem: Environmental > Terrestrial > Soil > Floodplain | place... | reverse complement strand
GGTCTTCGGCGCGTCACTGCGATCACGGAGATCCAGCGGATGGAATCCGATGTCATCACGCTGCAAGACCTGTTCACTTTCAAGGTCGACCATGTCACGCCGGAACGGATGGTGGTGGGCTCGCTCGCGCCGACCGGCATGCGCCCGGCGTTTTTGCACAAGTTCGAGAAGCACGGAGTCAGCCTGCCCAACAGTCTCTTCGGGGGTCCCCGCCGTGAGCGCGAAATGGTGGAGGTGTCATCCGTATGAAGAACTGGGTCCTCGCCGCCTTGCCGCTCGTCGCTGTCGCGGCCTTCTTCGCGGCGGGCGCTTCGGCCCAGGGCCAGCCCACTCTGCTGGAGATCGGGGGGGCTCATTTCCCGGACCGCTCTTACGTGCTGACCCTTCCGCCAGGGACGGTCGTTTCGCCGGATCAGCTCCGCGTCCTGGAGAACGGCCGCGAGGTGGTCGGCCTGAAAGTCGTTGCGGCCGAACAGACGAACAAGACCTTCGGCGTCGTGCTCGCGATCGACACCAGTAAAAGCATGCAGGGCGCTGCTCTGGACGGCGCGATGTCGGCCGCGAGGGCCTTCGCGGCGCAACGCAAGCCGAACCAGCGGCTCGGTGTGATCTTGTTTGATCGAGAGATTCGCACGCTTCTGCCGCTGACGACAAACCAGGCATCAATCGATGCTGCGTTGGCTACGTCTCCCGCAACGCTCGGGGGAACTCGCATGTACGACGGTGTCGCTGGCGCGCTGCAACTTCTCAAGAACGCAAAAGTCGACGCGGGTGCCGTGGTCCTGCTGTCCGACGGTGCGGACACCGCGAGCAGGATCTTGCCCGCCGCTCTCATCGGGCAGGCGAGTGCTGCTCACGCTCGGCTGTACGCCGTAGGGCTACGGTCACGGCGCTTCGAGGCGGGCCCTTTGCGCGCCCTCGCTACAAGTGGAGGAGGCGACTATTCCGAAGCGACCTCGCCCGCGGATCTCGCGAGGATCTACGACTCGCTCGGGGCTCAGCTCGCGAACCAGTATGTTCTGCGTTACCGCTCGCTCGCCGGACCCGGCCAACGGGTCGACGTGCAGGTCAGGATCACCGGAATCGAGGGGTCTGCGGTAAGCGGGTACGAGACTCCGAAGCTCACGCTCGCTCCCACTCCTGCCTTCCACCCCTCGTTCTCTTTCAGGTTTTGGCAATCCGCCCTGGCGATGTTGGGTGCGTCCCTGCTCTCGGCTGCCCTGGTCGGAGGCGCCCTCATGGTGCTTTTGCGACCAAGGAGACGGAGTCTTCGCAGCCGCATGGCGGAATTCGTGTCCATCTACTTGCCCGAGCGCCGAGAAAAGAGCTCTCCGCTGCCCGAGAAAGTCTTCGTCGGTGCTGAGCGGTCGCTGGCCCGCGCGCCCTGGTGGGCGAGATTCAAGCAGGAAGTTGCCCTCGCCGGTCTCCGCATCCCGCCGGTACAGCTCGTGCTCTGGACACTCGTGGCCACGATGGGGGTGATCTGGCTCCTCAAGCTGATCTTCGGAAGCGTTCTACTCGCTCTCGCGGCACTCGCGATTCCCTTCGGCGTCCGCATATTCATCCGCCGCCGGGTCGACCAGGTGCGAAACCAGTTCGCCGAACAGCTTCCGGACAACCTCCAGGTCCTCGCATCGGCGCTGCGGGCCGGCCACAGCCTCGTCGGGGCGCTCTCGGTGGTCGTGGACGACGCTCCGGAGCCCTCCCGGAGCGAGTTCCGCCGCGTGGTGGCCGACGAACAGCTGGGCGTGCCACTGGACCACTCCTTGGAGGTTGTTGCCCGCCGGATGGACAACCGCGACCTCGACCAGGTCGCTCTAGTGGCCACGCTGCAGCGCGACACGGGTGGGAACACGGCAGAAGTCCTCGACCGAGTAACCGACACGGTCCGTGCGCGATTCGAGCTCCGCCGGCTTGTCAAGACACTCACGGCTCAAGGGCGCATGTCCCGATGGGTCGTCTCCCTGCTTCCGCTCGGTCTCTTCACCGTGATCACGCTCATGAACCCGGGGTATTTGCGCCCGTTGTACACGCATACATCAGGGCGAATCTTGCTCGTGATCTCCGTGATCATGATCGTCTCGGGTTCACTCGTTATCCGCCGGATCGTCAACTTCAAGGTATGAACCCATCGTGATCATCGTCCTCCTCACTGGTCTCGTCCTTGTCGGCTCGTCGGTTGCACTCGCGGCACGCGGGCTCGCAATGCGTCGTATGCGGACGGGCGAAACTCTCGGTCAGATCGACTCGTACGGCTTCCAGGGACACGGCCGCGGCGCCGAAACCGGAAAAGGCGTACGGAATGCGTTTGACGAGCTCGCGACGGCGGCTGGGTCGTTCCTCGCCCCAGCGGTAGGCGGCAAGCGGGAAGTCGAGTTGCGAAGGGCGCTCATGTCCGCGGGCCTTTACAACATTACGACGCGCAATTTCCAGGGCTACCGCATGCTCAGCGCGGTTGCTGTTCCCGCTGCCTGGCTCGCGGCGGGATCCCAAGCGTTTTCCTCGACGTTCGTCCTTGTCGGCGTCCCGTTCGCGCTGGCCGCGGGGTGGGCCGCCCCGATGATCATCTTGAGGAATCGCGCACGCAGGCGCTTCGAGCAGATCGATTGGGAGTTGCCGGAGCTGATCGACGTCCTCGTCGTGACCGTCGAGGCAGGCCTCGGCTTCAACAGCTCGCTTCGCACCGCTTCGGAAAGGCTGACCGGGCCACTCGGGGACGAGCTGCGCCTGACTCTCCAGGAGCAGAGCATGGGACTCTCGACGACCGAGGCGCTGAAGAAGATGCTCGCCAGATGTGAGAGCGCGGCCATGCGCTCGTTCGTCCGCGCGATCGTCCAGGGCGAGCAGCTGGGCGTCTCGATCGGTCAGATCATGAGAGACCTTGCGATCGAGATGAGGAAGCGGCGTCGCCAGTCGGCCGAGGAGCGAGCGCACAAGGCCCCGATCAAGATCCTCTTCCCGCTCATCTTCCTCATCTTTCCGCCGATGTTCGTGATCCTGCTCGCGCCGGCCGTTTACTCGTTCCTCGACGCCTTCTAGGCGTGGCGCGCACCATCGCGACCGAGACCTTGGCCGATGTGCAGCTCGGGGGTGGTCTCCGCGCCCAGCGACTCGTCGCGGTGCTCTTTCTCCTCTTCGGCATCGCTGCGATCACACTCGTGGCTCGCCAGGGCGTCGTACCGGGGGTGGGGCCGATCGCTCTTCTCTTGCTGTCGGCGGCGCTCTTCGCCGATCGCGGCGGTCGTTTCGTGCGGGACTGGCTTCCGGTGGTGCTCGGCGTGTTCGCCTACCGCCTGAGCGGACAGCTGGCTCACCGGCTGGATTTGCCGGTCCACTACACACCGCAAATCGACGCCGAGCGTCTGCTCGGATTCGGCACCTTGCCGACTGTCTGGTTGCAGGATCACCTCTACTCAGGAGCGACCGGGGCGCTCGAGGTCTTCTCCGTCCTGATGTATCTCTCGCACTACGTCGCTCCGTTTCTTCTCGCCTTCGTGCTCTGGTGGCGACGCAGCCACGGCTTCTCGGATCTGATGCTCTGTCTTCTCACCGTCACGGCGCTGGCGGAGGTGACTTTCCTGCTGGCCCCGACTGCGCCGCCCTGGCTGGCAGCGGAGCACGGTCTCATCGGCCCCGTACATCCGATCCTCGAGCGGGGCCTCTACGACCTCCACCTGACGGGTCTCGCCGACATGAAGGGCAGCGCGTCCGCCTACAACATTGTCGCCGCAGTGCCCTCCCTTCACGTGGCGTGGCCGGTGATCGGCCTGATCGTCATGCGCAGGCACGGCTTCCCCATGGCGGCCCAAGCGGCCCAAGCGATGCTCGTCCTCGGTGTGGTCTTCGCGGTCGTCTACACGGGCGAGCACTATGCCGTCGATGCGCTCGTCGGCGTCGTCTACGCGGTCTGCGCATCGTGGCTCGTGCAGCGCGCGCTCCGCGGACGTGGAGCTCGCGCCGATCGGCTCCCGCAAAGCGCCGTTTAGCTCCCTCCTGAGAGTCGTCCGAGCAGGCGGGCGGCCGTCTGGCCGCCGAGCTAGACTTAAGTCTGGGTTTGATCCTGGACTCAAGGGTAGAAACAAAAACGCCGATGCGCCCGTTTATGCAGGCGATGAGTGGACAAGGAGCCCCATGACGGTTCCCGTCTTGCTAGGGGCTTTCGCGGGCGGAGCCGCGCTGCTTGCGCTCTGGATTGACGCCCGCTTCCCGAGCCTGGCTCCGGGGTTCCGCATCGTCGTCATCCACGTCGGCGTCGCAATCGTCCTAGCGCAGTTGATCGTTCCTTTCCTGGAAAACGTGGGGCCTCTCGAAGGGCGAGTCGGCGTCATGCTCATGCTCTTCGCGATCGCGCTGCCTGCGCTGATCTATTGCTTCCTGACTTCGGTCTGGGTGATTAAGGTCGCTCAGGGCGCCATGCGCCGCTACCGATAGGCCCAATCCCGTCAGGGCCGTTCGAGGATCTTCAGAGCCGCCTCGCGCGTCGGCACCCGCAGCTTGCGCAGAATCGCGGCCACATGCGTTCGAACCGTGGGGCCTGAGATGAAGAGCCGAGCCCCGATCTCTTTCGTAGTAAGGCCTTCCTGAAGCAGCTCCAAGACCTGCCATTCGCGGCTCGTGAGCTTGACTCCCCGTGGCCCGAAGATGGGAAGCCGTCGCCGCGCAGACTGGTCGCGGAACTCGGCTATCAGCTTGGCGACGAGAGGCCGCGGGAGCGCAGCCTCACCGTTCAAAAGTCCGCGCAGAGCGTGAGGGAGGCGTGCGGGGTTCGTGTCTTTGAGCAGGTAGCCGGCCGCGCCGGCCTGGATGGCGTCGAAGAGGTCATTGTCCTCGTCAGACACGGTAAGCATGACGATGGCCGCATCCGGTAGAGCTGCCGTGATCGCGCCCGCGGCAGCGATACCGCTTCCGGGCATGTGGATATCCAGTAAGCAGATGTCCGGCGCTTCACGCAGCGCTGCCGCGACAGCCTCCTCGGCAGAAGAGGCCTCTGCGCAGACGAAGAAACCATCTTCCTCGAGGACGGCTCGTACCCCCGCCCGAGTGGGAGGGTGGTCGTCTGCGACCAGCACGCGCGGATTCATGGGATGACGATCTCGATCTCGGTGCCGCATCCGGGTTGGGAGGCAAGCCGGAACTCCCCGCCCAGTGCTTTCGCTCGCTCTTGCATGCTCACGAGGCCGAAACCGCGGGTGACGGGGATGACGGGGTCGAACCCCTCCCCGTCGTCGACGACCCGCAGATGAAGTCCCTCTCCGTTCTTTAGCTCGACGGAGATCTGGCCGGCGTGTCCGTGGCGACCTGCGTTGGAGACGGCCTCGCGCACGATGCGGACAAGCGTGTCGCGGGTGGCTGGATCGACCTCGATCGTCGGGTCGAGCGAAAGGTCGAGCCGCAGGCCGATTCGCACGGCGACCTCCTCGGCCTCCTGCGCCAAGGCCACGTGGAGGGGCTCGTGCATCGGGAGCGTCAGGGCGGCGATCGCCCGGCGAGACTCGCCGAGGGCCCGCTCAGCCGCTGCAGCCAGGTACTCGAGCTGGATGTGGTTGTCCGCGAACTCCGCCGTCAGGGACGACAGGCGCTTGGCTTGCCCAGAAATGTATGCGAGTTCCTGCGCCAGCCCGTCGTGAAGGTCGCGCGCCATGCGGCGACGCTCGTCGAGCACGGCGGACGCCGCGGCACGCTCCTGATACGCCGAGATCTCACGGGCCGTGCCGATGAAGAGAAGAACGTAGAAGGCGACGCGAAGGACGTCACCGGTCGAGATCCAGTTCGAATAGAGCGTGGGGAAAAAGAAGAAGTTGAAACGCGCGAACCCCGCCACGATCGATCCGGCGGCGAGCCACGTCATGAGCTCTTCGCCGCTCTCCTCAGCCCTCCGAGCGAACAAGGCTCCGGCTGCGAAGAGGAGCAGGGCGACGAGAATGTTGATGAACACGTCGGGATGGCTGCGCAGCGCGTCGAGGCTCCAGTGGCCCGCCGAGAAAGCGGGACCTGCGGCGGGCCGCCGATCTCCGGCGATCAAGCCTGCTGACGCTCCCGCGATGGCGAGCAAGATCGTGGCGGCCGCCATGCGATCGAGATTCCGGAGCGAGGTGAGATTGACGCGCGTCGCGGGTGCTGCTGCTGCGAGCAAGAGGAGCGAGGAGCCGACGACTGCGGCTGCGGGAGGCACCCACGTCGCGAAGCTCTCGGGGTAGGCCTTGCCGAGTGCAGCCGGCAAAGCCGCGAAGAGCAGAGTCGTCACGGCGATCGCTGCGAGGGCGTAGAAAAGCACCAGGTCACTGAGCGCTTGACTCTGGCGAAAGCGCCCGTGGACGAGGTGCGCCGCGATTATCGAGATGGCCGCGATGACCGTCTCGAGGGCCACGTGGAGAGAAGAACTCTCGTAGCCGAAATCGACGAGTGTGAGCCCGCTGATCAGCAGAGTCGTCGCGCCCGCCAGCGTCCCTACGACGACGGTGAGGTGGATCGGCCGCAGTTGAAGAACCTCCCTTAACTCTTCATTACCAGAGTCAGAGGGATTTTTCGACCCTCTTGTCGGATTTTTTTCCCAGCAGGTGGCTGACCAAGGGTGGGTTTCAACGCAACTTTGGTCCGGCGAATCGTGCTGAACTCGCCCATACGCTTGGCCAGTGGCCACGCGCGGCGCACGTCTCATCGGCGAGCCGAACCTGGGGGTAGTCGAACGCGTACGTTCGGAGACCGCTACCGCGCCGCGTGGTCTCAGGCCGCGCCACGGTCTCCGTGAGCTTGTAGCGGAGGTGCCGGCAGCGGTCTGGCTCGGGGTTGTCGTGGCCACCTCGGCCTGCCTCCGCTACGCGCTGGCACTCAACGATCCTGCGCCGTGGATCTTTCCGGACGAGTGGATCTATTCCGAGCTTGCCCGGAGTTTTGCTTCCTCCGGCCATTTTGAAGTCTGGAGCTCGGACTGGCCCGTTCGAACGTTCGGTCCCCTTTATCCGACCCTCATCTCGCCCGCCTACGCTCTCTCGGAGTCGCTGCCGCAGGCCTACGAAATCGTGAAGGCGTTCAACGCCCTTGTGATGTCGCTCGCGGCGGTCCCCGCCTACCTTCTGGCTCGTCGACTCGCCGGTCGCCGGCTCTCCCTCTTCGTCGCAGTCCTCGTAGTACTCGTCCCCTCGATGGTCTACACGACCAAGGTCATGACCGAGAACGTCGCTTACCCCATCTTCCTTCTCGCTGCGCTCGCGATCATGCGTACGCTCGAGAAGCCATCGTCAGGACGCCAGGTAGCGGCCCTCGGAATGCTCGTGACGGCGTTCCTGACTCGGGGCGAGATGCTCGTCATGGTGCCGGTCTATTTCAGTGCGATCTTTCTGGCGGCGACGCTGGACACGCGGGCCGAGGACGAGCGTCTCCGGGCAAGCCGTGTGATCGGGCGACTTTCCGCATACAAGACGTCATGGGCTATTGCTTCGGCGGGCCTCGTCCTTTTCGTCGCCGCCGCCCTCCTTCGGTCGCCATCCGGTCTCTTCGGAGCGCACGAGAGACTGATTGGCCAAATCAGGCTCACGGCTGCGCCGCGGTGGTTCCTGTACCACGTGGCGGAGCTCGATCTCGCGGTCGGAATTATCCCGTTCGCGGCTTTTCTCCTTGTAACTGTGCTCGTCCTGACGGAGCGGGCGAGCTCGCGGAGCGCTCGCCTCTACATCGCCTTTTCGCTGGCGGCTTTCTTCTGGTTCATGACGCTGGCAGCGCTTTACGGGACTCAACCGCGCGCCCATCCGCACGTCTTCGAGAGGTACGTCTTCTATGTGATGCCACTGTTCTTCATGGCGCTGGCCTTCTGGATGCAGCGAGGTCTGCCCCGTCCGCGCCCCTGGGCTGGAGCGGCCGCGCTCGTGGCCGTCTTACTCCCAGCCTTGCTGCCATACGGGATGCTTTTGAACGGCCGTGAATGGGGTGTTTCGTCGAGCACGCCGGGTCTTGTGATCTGGGGGCTCCTCCGCCACGAGATCGGCACTGGAGTGCTGATGATCACCGCGGTTCTCGTTTTTGGCTCGTTGTTCGCGGGTCTCTTCCTCATCGTGCGGCCGGAGGGCAAGCATCGACTCATGCTTGCGGTTGTTCTGAATCTGTGCGCGATCTCGTTCTCCGTCGCGCTCGCCAACGTCGTCATCTCACGAGTGGCCGGCGTCTTCCAAAACCAAGCGCAGCTGGGATGGATCGACGAGTTCCTGGGGCCCGATGCACGCGTCGCCGCGCTCTGGTCCGGCGAGAGGATCAAGAACAAGGAGTACGCCCTACTCGAAGATCAATTCTTCAACAAGAGCGTGCGCGTCGTCTTCGACCTACGCGAACCGATCAAGGACGGCATCCCCTCGCGGCCACTGAATCTGCGCGGCCGGACGCTCGTATATCGAAGCGGCCCGGCGGCCGGACGCCCAATGGTCGTCGATTATCTGCTCGCCGATCCGTCAGTTGGCGTCGCCGCTTCGGCGATCGCGACGAATCCGGACAACCATCTTGTTCTCTACCGTGTCGGGGGCCGAGTGCGCCTCACGGCGATTGGTGTCCGGCGGTTTCACTCCGACGGGGAATAGCCAAAAGGTCCCGTTTTCCCATAGTTCGACTTGTATGGAGCGCTGTGAGGGTTACTTCCGCCTCGAAAACAGGCGCTGCGACCGAACGGCCACCCGGGACGTCCGGGCGACTGACGGGCAGTACTACCAGGTATGCGAAGCTCACTCGCGCCAGTGGACCGCTTCTGTCGCGCATTGGAACGCTCAGTCGGACATCCGTAGCTCCGCGCCCACCCTTGTGCGTGCAAACGGAGGAAATCGCCGGCCGATTCCGAGATCGAACTCGAGTGCTTTAGCGTAAAAAGGCGCGGCCAAGCCCGCGTCTAGTTCTTCCGGAAGCGAATCTGGCGCCGCCAGGCTTCGCCTGCGGCGCGGCCCTCGGGGGAGGCGAGGAAGTGCTCGAGCGGGACGTGGAGAAAGGCGCCGCGTGCTTCGGCCAGGATCTCCGGGCCGTCGCGAAGCTCGGCCTCCACGTGCAGGCGCCGGCCGCGGCTGTCGGTCACCCAAGAGGCAACGGCGAGCTCCCGGTTGATGAGAGCCGGGCGGCGGTAGCGGACGAAGATACGAACGGTCACCGCCGGGAAGCGGTGCCAGGTGGCGAGGAGACCGCACGCCTCGTCCAGCGCCGCGCCCACGAGGCCTCCGTGGGCGATTCCCGGCCCGGCTTGGTGGCTCTCCCGGAAGGAGAAGGTCGCCTCGTAGCGCTCGATTCCCTCCTCGGTGGGAAGAGGAAGGTGAATGCCCTCCGGGTTGTCCCCGCACCCCCAGCACGCGGGGTCATGGTGCGGCGGTATCCGCTCGCGTCCCTCGCCGGCGCCGCTCACGGCCGGGCGGAGCCCGACCCCGCCGGCGCCTGACCCCGCTGGCGGCGCGATCCGGCGCTCGCGGCGCTTGTCCGCACTGGCCTGTGCTGTCCTGCGCGCCGCTCGCTTGTCTCTCTTGCCAGCGGAGTCCGAGGAACCCGAGCGAGCCCTCGCCGGGTCAGCGGAGCCCGCCGCGCTCGAAGTGCGCCTTGTAGAAGTTCTCCGAGCCTGCTGTCGCCATCGCGGCCGAGGCGGAGATCTCCAGGGAGAGCGTGGCCGCCGCCACGATCTGCGCGAGCCGGTAGACCTTGCCCGCGCCTTCACAGTCCATGAGCGCAAGCCAGGAACGGGCGTAGGGGAGGGTCGTACCGCCGCCGATCGTCGCCACCTCGAGCCCGGCCAGCCGGATTGAGACGTTGAGGCCACCATCGACGCGCAGGGCGGTCCCATGGGCCATCGAGCTGGTGCCGACCATGCCGACGTCCTGTCCGGTGGCGATGAACATGGCTGCGATCGCCGTCGCCGGGGTGAAGGCCACGGACTGCATCCCTGAGGCGACGGCGCCGTGGGTGCCGACGAAGGCGAGGTCGAGCAGCTCCTCTGCCGTCGTCTTCAAGACGCGCTGGATCGCCTCGTCGGTGAGCGTGGCCTCGGCGATGACGGTCTTCCCGTGGCCCCCGGACTCGAAGTAGCGGTGCGAGATCTTCTTGTCCCCGCCCATGTTCCCCTCGAGATACACCCGGCGGGGCTTCACCGGCGCGTGCTCGAGCACGAAGACCTGATTCAGGGCGTAGGAGTTGCGCGTGATCATGTTCATGCCGACCGCGTCGCCGGTCGTGTACGCGTAGAGGACGTGGCACATCGGGCCGACGACGTGCGTCTCTACCTCGCGGAGCTTGGCGTGGCGTGAGAGGCCTTCCACGGGCGCTCCCGCCAGCCACTCCTGCAGGTCCGGCACCCGCGTCTCGATCCAGCGGGCGAAGGTCGCTGCGTCGGCGGTGGACTCGAAGAGGAAGGCCGAGGCGCGCGTAATCCGGTCGCGGAGGGCGTGCGTACGGAACCCGCCCGATTCGCTTGCGGCCCGGGCTCCGCGCGCGAGCGAGATCGAGAGGCCCCCCTCGGTATTGGCGAGCGGGACGTAGACGGAGTCCTCTGTGCGCTTGCGCTCGAGGAGCCTTCCCTCGGGCTCTTCCAGCTCGTACTCGCCGAGCTCGAGGTCGATGGGCCCGACCACGGCGACGGGGACCGGAGCCACGCCGGTGAGCGCCTCGGTGGCTTTGGCGTAGGGCTCGAGATCCTGGTCGACGACGCTGCCCTCGAGCCCGAGCCGCTCCTGTCGGACGCGGATCGAGCCGGGATCGTTCTTACGCGGCCAGCGGGTGCGGGGCGAGTCGCTCAGATCGAGATGTTGACGTCGCTGACGTCGAGCCCGAGTGACTGCGCGAGGCGCACGCCCTGGTCCAGGTCCTCGCGCAGGCGCCGTTCGTCGGTGTCGCGCATGAGGCTGCCGATGAACTCGCGCGCCTTGGGCCGCCAGAGCGCGTGCTGGACGAAGATGGGGAGCATCCGGTTGGCGCCGTCGATGAGCCTGCGCTTCGTCTTCGTCGGGGCGTCCGTGAGGAGCACCTTCGCGTAGGCCATCCCCGACCCGTGGTGGATGCCGTCGTCGACCGTGAGCCGGTTGCAGAGGTCCTCCAGCACCGTCCCCTTGGACGAGCGGGCAATGAGGCGGAAGCGCGGGATGATCAGGCGCTCGTAGAAGACCTGCATGAGGAAGACCTTCTCCTCGATCGTGTCGGCGCCCAGCTGCATCTTCGCCAGCTGGTCGAGGTACGGGTCGCTCTCGGCTCGGCCGCCGGCGTCCTCCGTCAGTCGCAGCCATACCTCCGTGTGACGGGACTCGTCCTGCACCATCGTCGTGTAGTAGAGCTTCGCCTCGGGATCCGGCGCCATCGAGAAGAGCTGCGTCGCCATCTCGACGGCGAGCTCGTCGGCCTGGAGTTGCTGTGTGATGACCGACCGCCACAGGTCTTGTCGCCGCGCGAGTTTCTGCGGGCTGCCCTTGTACTGCGGGATTGGTGGCAGCTCCTTCCACGGGAGGTCACGCACTTGCCACTCGGCCTTTTTGGCCAGCTCGTAGTAGCGGAGGACGCCTGCGTAGGCGCTGCGGTCCTCCACCGGCTTCTCCGGGACCTGCGCAGTCTCCATGGCCCGAGAGGCTAACGTGTCGCGCCGTGGCTGTCTTGATGGATGGCAAGGCGCTCGCCGAGCGGGTGCGAAAGGAGGTTGCCGGGGAGGTGGCTGCTCTCGGGCGCCCCGTCGGCCTCGCCACGGTCCTCGTCGGCGACGACCCCGCCTCGGCCGTCTACGTGCGGAGTAAGCAGAAGGCCTGCCGCGAGGTGGGAATCGAGCCTTTCGACCACGACCTGTCCCCTGATACGAGCCAGGAAGACCTGCTCGCCCTCGTCGAGCAGCTGAACGAGGACGACGCGGTCACGGGGATCCTCGTGCAGCTTCCCCTGCCGGAGCAGATCGACGAGGACCACATCATCCGCTCGATCAACCCCATCAAGGACGTCGACGGCTTCCATCCGTTCAACGCCGGCCATCTCTTCCAGGGGAGCCCGACGTTCGTCGCTGCCACGCCGGCGGGAATCATGGAGATCCTCCGGGAGTACCAGGTCGAGCTCAAGGGCGCGCGAGCGGTGGTCATCGGCCGGTCGAACATCGTGGGCAAGCCGATGGCGCTCCTTCTCCTGGCCGAGCACGCCACCGTGACGATCTGCCACAGCCGCACCCGGGATCTCCCGGCGGTCGTCCGCGAGGCGGACGTGATCGTCGCCGCCGTCGGGCATCCCCAGACGGTGACGGCCGACATGGTGCGGGAGGGAGCGACGGTGGTCGACGTCGGAATCAACCGCACCGACGACGGCCTCGTGGGGGACGTGGCGCAGGACGTGCGCGAGAAAGCAGGGCTCCTGACGCCGGTACCGGGGGGCGTCGGGCCGATGACGATTGCCTCGCTTTTGCGCAACACCGTGAGGGCCGCGCGGTACCGGTCCGGCGAGCTTGCCTTCCCCCTGGACTGACGCTAGATTGCAGACGCCGCGCACGAATGCGGCGTATGCCAGGGCGGCGGCCTCGCCGGGCCGTCGTTTGTTTGTTGAAGGAGGCAGTAAGTTGGCTGAAGGCACCGTCAAGTGGTTCTCGAACGAGAAGGGCTACGGCTTCATCGAGCGCGCTGAGGGAGAGGACGTCTTCGTCCACTTCTCGGCCATCGCTCAGGAGGGCTACAAGTCCCTCCAGGAAGGCCAGCGCGTCGAGTTCGAGGTCGTTCAGGGCCAGAAGGGCCTGCAGGCGGCGAACGTTCAGATCATCTAGTCCCGAACAGTTCGAGTGCCGTTGACGGGCCCCGCGCAGGGGCCCGTCCCTCTTAAAGTCTGGAGTCGAGTTGGCCATTACCAGAGAAGACGTGCTGCACGTCGCGCGACTGGCGCGGCTGGAGATCCCCGAGGATCAGATCGAGCACGTCCAGGCTGAGCTCGGCGCGATCCTCGAGGCCGTCGGCAAGGTCTCCGAGCTCGACCTGGAGGGCGTCGAGCCGACGTCTCACCCGTTGGACCTGGTCAACGTCTGGGGCGAGGACGAGCCGCGCCCCTCGCTGCCTCGGGAGGACGCATTGGCCAATGCTCCGGACCCGGCGGACGGGGCTTTCCGCGTGCCGGCGGTGGGCTCGTGAGCTTGTCGCTCTCTCGTCACAGCTCGCGTGCCACAGGCGCGTTTTCGGACGCTACGCTCGAAGCGGAGGGAGGCCCGCGGCGGCCCCGGGGGGCATGGGCGTGATCGATACCCTGCGACTGACCGCGGAAGCTGCGGCGGGGCTCCTCGAGCGCAAGGAGGTCTCTGGCCAGGAGCTCACGCGCGCGTACATGGACGCCATCGACGAGCGTGACGGCGAGCTGCACGCCTACCTCCACGTCGTCGGCGAGAGCGGAGCGGGCGTCCCGATCGCCCACAAGGACCTCGTCACGACGAAGGGCATCCCGACCACGGCCGGCTCGAAGATCCTCGAGGGTTACGTCCCGGTCTTCGACTCGACCGTCGCCGCCCGCTGCAAGGAGGCGGGGCTACCCATTCTCGGCAAGACGAACATGGACGAGTTCGCGATGGGCTCCTCCACGGAGAACTCGGCCTACGGGCCCTCCCACAACCCCTGGGATCCGGAGCGCGTCCCAGGCGGCTCGTCGGGAGGCTCGGCGGCCGCGGTGGCGGGCGGGCTCGCGCCCTGGGCGCTCGGCTCCGACACGGGCGGCTCGATCAAGCAGCCCGCCTCGCTCTGCGGGCTCGTCGGACTGCGCCCGACCTACGGCACGGTCTCGCGCTACGGGATCGTCGCCTTCGCCTCGAGCCTCGACCAGATCGGCCCGATCACGAAGACCGTGCGCGACTGCGCCCGCCTTTACGAGGTGATCGCTGGGCGCGATCACTGCGATTCGACGACCGTTGACCTCCCCGAACCGGTTCGGATTCCGACAGGGGAGAACCTCGAGGGGATCCGCATCGGAGTCCCCAAGGAGCTGAACGAGGCCGAGGGCATCGAGCCCGGTGTCTCCGAGCAGGTGCAGAAGGCGATCGCGCTCGCCGAAGAGCTCGGCGCCGAAGTGGGGGAAACGACGCTCCCGCGCTCGGTCGACTACGGCCTCGCGTGCTACTACCTCGTCGCGCCCGCGGAGGCGAGCTCGAACCTCGCGCGCTACGACGGCGTCCGCTACGGGCACCGGGCGGCAGGCGACGGCGACCTCACCGCTCTCTACGAGCGCACGCGTTGGGAGGGGTTCGGGGCCGAGCCCAAGCGCCGCATCCTCATCGGTACCTACGCGCTCTCGGCCGGCTACTACGAGGCCTACTACGGCCAGGCCCAGAAGGTGCGGACGATGATCGCGCAGGAGCACGCCGCCGCCTTCGAGCAGTTCGACCTGCTCGTGAGCCCGACCTCGCCGACCGTCGCCTTCAAGATCGGGGAGAAGGCTGAGAACCCGCTGGCGATGTACCTCTCCGACCTGCTGACGATCCCCTCGAACATGGCCGGCCTGCCCGGCCTGTCCATTCCCTGCGGCCTCTCCGAGGGCCTACCTGTCGGCCTCCAGCTGATCGGCCCGCAGTTTTCGGAGAACCTCCTTTTCCGCGCGGGCCACGCGCTCGAGCGGGCGCTCGGCTTCGACTTCGTTCCGGAACGGCTCAGGCATGCCTGAGTGGGAGCCGGTCATCGGGCTGGAGATCCACGTCCAGCTGAAGACGCGGACGAAGATGTTCTGCCGCTGCGAGAACGTCTGGGGCGAGGAGGAGAACACCCGCACTTGCCCGACTTGCCTCGCGCATCCGGGAACCCTTCCCGTCGCGAACAAGACCGCCATCGAATGGGCGATCAAGCTCGGCCTCGCGCTCGACTGCGAGATCGCGCCGCGGGCCCTTTTCCACCGCAAGCATTACTTCTATCCCGATCTCCCCAAGGGCTACCAGATCTCCCAGTACGACATCCCGCTCGCCTCCGGCGGCCGGTTCGCACTCCCGACGGCGGAGGGTGACCGCGAGATAGGAATCATCCGCGCCCACCTGGAGGAGGACGCAGCGAAGACGATCCACGTCGGCGGCGCCGCCGGTCGTATCGCGGGATCCGAGTACTCGCTCGTCGACTTCAACCGCGGCGGAACACCCCTCGTCGAAGTGGTCAGCGAGCCGGACGTTCGCTCCCCAGACGAGGCTCGCCGCTTCCTCCAGCTCCTCCGCCGGACCGTTGTCGAGCTGGGGATCTCGGACGCGGAGATGGAGAAGGGCTCGCTCCGCTGCGACGCCAACGTCTCCTTGCGCGAAGTGGGCGAGAGCAGTTTCCGTACGAAGACCGAGCTCAAGAACATGAACTCGTTCAAGTTCGTCGCCGACGGCATCGCGGCCGAGCTGGAGCGTCAGAAAGAGGTGTACGAGAGCGGCGGCGAGGTCGTCCAGGAGACCCTGCACTACGACCCGTCGACAGGGTCGGTCGCGCCGCTCCGGTCGAAGGAGTACGCAGACGACTACCGCTACTTCCCCGAGCCCGACCTCGTGCCCGTGGAGCCTCCGGCCGGGATGGTGGAGGCCGCCCGGGCCGAGATCGGCGAGCTTCCTGCGGCGCGGATCCGACGCCTCGAGGCCGAGGTCGGGTTCGACCTCGCCGAAGGGCTCGTCTCGGGTGGCCGTGACCGTCTCTTCGAGGACGTGCCGGGCGACAGGCGCGCGGTCGCGAACGTCCTGATGAACCAGTTCGCGGCTCTGAATATCGACCCCGCTCAGGTGAACGCCGCCGAGCTGGGGAAGCTGATCGCGGCACGCGAGACCATCCCGCGGGCAACGTTCGACGAGGCGCTCGCCGCGACCGGGAACGGCGACTTCTCAGCCGAGCGCTACCTGGGCGAGGCCACGATCAGCGACGCGTCGGAGCTCGACCCTGTGATCGACCGCGTCATAGCCGCGAACGAGACCCAAGTCGCCTCCTTCAAGGCCGGCAAGGAGGGCGTGCTCGGCTACCTCGTCGGCCAGGTGATGCACGAGACGCAGGGCAAGGCGAACCCGAAAGTCGTCAACGAGCGGCTGCGGAAGAAGCTGAGCTCCTGACCGGCCAAAGAACCGTCGCGATCAGGACGGCTGCAACGACGGAGCCGCCCAGACCGAGGGCGAGGTCACCCAGGGTGTCCGTGTAGGCAGTCCGGAACTCTTCCTCGTTGAAGCGGATGAAGGTCAGGTACTCGCCGAACTCCCAGAGCAGAGCTGTAACGGCGCCGAACCCGATCGCGAGGGCGGCGGCCTCGAGCCGCCCGATCGGGAGCCGGATCAGAAGCTGGCCGAACGCGGCGACGAGGATTCCCCAGTTGACGAAATGGTTCGCGTCGTCCCACCAGCCGATCGTGTCGTACAGATCGGCAGTGTTCCCGGTCACGTCGATCAAGAAGGGCAGCGTCCAGAGGATGTCGAGGGCGTAGGGAAACTGGATGGGTCGCCGCCGGCGCAGCAGCCACCAGATGGCCGGGACGAGGAGGACGGCGATGGGATAGGCGATCGCCCTTCCTGCGAACGCCTTGCCCTCGAACTGCGGCAGGTCTGGCCAGGCCACAGCGAGGGCCAACTGGCCGATCAGCGCTGCCTTGAGTGCCACGTCGATCCAGAAAGCCGGGCGCACTATGGGCAAATGGTCTCCCCCGTTCGGGCTTATGGCAAGAGACGCAGCGCCGATATCGGGAGGGCCGTGCGCCGGTTCATCTCCGCCATCGCCTTCCTGGCCGCGCTCCTCGTCGTGCTCGGAGCCGCCGGCTGCGGGGAGCGCTTCGAGCGCGAGCCCGGAAACGCTCCTGCCTCCGCCGATCT
>Ga0307278_10000679_pt1 | contig 16755 bp, 11 predicted proteins | sample ER_DNA_117_FD_194482 | JGI IMG/M metagenome (GOLD analysis project Ga0307278, IMG submission 194482) | Bulk soil microbial communities from the East River watershed near Crested Butte, Colorado, United States - ER_DNA_117 | ecosystem: Environmental > Terrestrial > Soil > Floodplain | place... | reverse complement strand
CGGGGTCGGCCCGAGCCTAGGGCGGCGTCCCGCCCCCGGCATCGGGAGAAGCCCGCCTTCCCGGCGCCGCCGGGCATGGGTAGTTCCCCCCACTGTGGATGCCGGGGTTCGCCGGGCCGCCGTCCTGGCTAGGATCGGGGTCCTGGACGAGGAAGGGCGGCGACATGGAGGACGAGGCCCCGGTGACGGGCGGCACGGGCGGGCGGCCCCGCTGGCTGGTCGACGGCATGAACCTGATCGGGTCGCGGCCCGACCGCTGGTGGAACGACCCCGACGCGGCCGTCCGCCGCCTGGTCGGCGAGCTGGACCGGTTCGCCGCCGCCACCGGCGACGACGTCACCGTGGTGTTCGACCGCCGCCCGGCCGACGTCGCCCCCGGGCGGCACGGCGCGATCGGGGTCGCCTTCGCCTCCCGGCGCGGCCGCAACGCCGCCGACCACGAGCTGGTCGACATGGTCGCCGCCGATCCCGACCCCGCCGGCGCCCGGGTGGTGACCTCGGACCGGCGGCTGGCCGAGCGGGTCCGCGAGCTGGGCGCCGGGGTCGAGCCGGCGGGCCGGTTCCGGCGGCGGGTCGACCAGGTCCTGGCAACCGACCCGTATCGGTAGGGACCGGTCGAACGCCTGGACCTGAGATGGGCAACCTGGTGCTGATCGCCGACGACGACGCGGACATCGTCCGCTTCGTCGCCCTCAACCTGCGCCTGGAGGGCTTCGAGGTGGTCGTGGCCGACAACGGCCAGGACGCGCTCGACACGGCCCTCGGCGCCCGGCCGGCCCTGATCCTGCTGGACACGATGATGCCCCGGATGGACGGCTACGAGGTCTGCGCCCGGCTCCGGGACCAGCGGCCGGAGGAGCCGATCCCGGTGATCATGCTGACCGCCAAGTCGCTCGACGCCGACCGGGCGATGGCGCTGCACGCCGGCGCCGACGACTGGGTCACCAAGCCGTTCGACCCCGCCGACCTCGTCTCCAAGGTCAAGGACCACCTGCAGCTGGCGGCCCGCCGAGCTTGAGCCGGCCTCCGGTCCGGTCGATACCGTACCCATGGCCGCGACCCGCTTCCGCAGGCGGTTCCCGTGGCGTAACCGGGCGGACCGCTGGTCGGACATGCTCCGGGGCGCCGCCCTGGCCGTGGTGCTGGTCGGGATGGCCGCGTCGGTCCTGCTCGCCAAGGGCTGGCACGACACCGTCACCCGGCAGCGCGACGAGCGCCTCGACCGCACCGCCGGCTCGCGCACGGACGCGATCACGGCCGCGATGGCCAACTACGAGAACGCCCTCCAGGCCGCCCGCTCCCTGTGGCTGGCCTCCCGTTCGGTGACCCGGGGCGAGTTCAACGCCTTCGCCCGCAGCCTCGACCTGCGGGAGCGCTACCCGGGGCTCCAGGGCATCGGCTGGCGCGAGGTGGTCACCGACGAGCGGGCGGCCGGGTTCGTGGCCCGGACCCGGGCCGACGGCGAGCCGGGCTTCACCATCCGGCCGCCCGGCCGGCGGCCGCTGTACTACGTCACGCTGTACGCCTACCCGCGGATCCCCACCAGCTCGACCCTCGGGGCCGACTCCCGCGCCAACCCGAGCATCCTGGCCACGCTCGAGCGGGCCCGCGACTCCGGCAGGACCACGGTGAGCGACCAGACCACCCTCGCCGGCGACCTGAACCTGCCGCGGGGGCGGCGGCCGGTGGCGTTCGAGCTGTTCGTGCCCGTGTACCGCCGCGAGCTCGACCAGAACGCCAGCGTGGCCGAGCGGCGCCGCGAGTTCGCCGGCTGGGCGACCGGGCAGTTCCGGGCCGACGACTTTCTGGACGCGGCGATGAAGACCACCCAGCCGGGCACCGGGGTGGAGTTGCACGACCAGGAGTTCGACAACGACGGCCCGGTGGCCAGCTGGCCGCCCGGTTTCCGGGCGCGCGGCCCGTACGTGCGCGACCAGGCCTTCTCCTTCGGCGGCCACCGGTTCCTGGTGCGCCTCGCGCCTCTGGCCGGCAACACCATCCTCACCGAGCGCACCTTCCCGGCGCCGGTGGTCCTGGGGGTCGGGGTGGCGATCAGCCTGCTGTTCGGGGCCATGCTGTGGCTGCTGGCCCAGGTCGGTGCCCTCTACCGCGAGGTCGGGCGCCTGGCCCGCACCGACGGCCTCACCGGGGTGGCCAACCGGCGCGCCTGGGACGAGGAGCTGCCGCAGGCGCTGGCCAGGGCGGCCCGGTCCGGCCAGCAGCTGTGCCTGGCCCTGCTCGACCTCGACCACTTCAAGGACTACAACGACCGCCACGGCCACCAGGCGGGGGACCGGCTGCTCAAGGCGGCGGCCGCCGCCTGGCAGGCCAGGCTGCGCAAGACCGACCTGCTGGCCCGCTACGGCGGCGAGGAGTTCGCGGTGCTGCTGCCCGACTGCGGCCTGGAGGCCGCCATGGAGATCGCCGAGCGCCTCCGCACCGCCCAGCCCGAGGTCACCTGCTCGCTGGGCGTGGCCGCCTGGGACGGCCGCGAGGGCGACGGCGAGCTGCTCGCCCGGGCCGACCGGGCCCTGTACGCCGCCAAGGCGGCCGGCCGCGACCGGTCGCTGGCCGACCGGACCGCCAGGGTGTGACCCTCGGCGCCGTAGAATCGCGGCGGTGCACGCCGCCGAGGTGGTCCTCCTCCTGGTCGCCGGGGTCGTCGCCGGCGTGGCCGGCTCGGTCGCCGGCCTGGCGTCGTTGGTGTCGTACCCGGCCCTGCTGGCGGCCGGGCTGCCGCCGCTGACCGCGAATGTCACCAACACCGTGGCGCTGTTCTCCTACAGCGTCAGCGCCGCGAGCTTCTCGCGGACCGAGCTGGCCGGCCAGGCGGGCCGGGTGCGCCGCCTGGCCATGATCACGGCCACGGGCGGCGCGGCCGGGGCGGCGCTGCTGCTGTCCACCCCGGCGGAGGTGTTCGAGCTGCTGGTGCCGCTGCTGATCGGCGGCGCCTCGCTGGTGCTGCTGCTGCAGCCGGCCATCACCCGGCTCGCCGGCGGGGTGGTCGACGAGCGCAGCCCGGCGCTGCTGGCCGGCGTGTTCGCCGTCGCCGTCTACGGCGGCTACTTCGGGGCGGCGGCCGGGGTGGTGCTGCTGGCCCTGCTCACGGTGTCGGTGGCCGAGCCGCTGGCCCGGCTGGTGGCCGTCCGCAACGTCGCCCTGGGGCTGGCCAACGCCGTGGCCGCGGTCGCCTTCGCCCTGTTCGGCCCCGTCCGCTGGGCGGCGGCGGCGCCGCTGGCCGCCGGGTTCCTGGTCGGCGGCAGCCTCGGCCCCGGGCTGGTCCGCCGGCTGCCGGGCGGCCGCCTGCGGGTCGCGATCGCGCTCCTCGGCCTCGGCCTGGCCGTCAAGCTGGGCTTCGACACCTTCGGCCATCCCGGCGCCGCCGGATAGACTGCCCTGCCGTGACCGAGCGCGTCCTCTCGACCCGCGAGCTCAACCGGGCCCTGCTGGCCCGCCAGCTGCTGCTCGAACGCTCGCCCCTGGCCCTGCCCGCCGCCCTCGAGCGGGTCGCCGGCCTGCAGGCCCAGTACGCCCCCTCGCCGTACGTCGGCCTCTGGTCGCGGCTGCGCGACTTCCGCCGCGAGGGGCTCACCGCCGCCCTCGAGGACCGCCGGGCGGTGCAGGCGACCCTGCTGCGGTCGACCATCCACGTCGTCTCGGCGGCCGACTACCCGCCGTTCGTCGAGGCCATCCGCCGCTCCCGGCGGGAATGGTGGACCCGGGTGGCCCGCCGGGAGCTGGAGGGGGTCGACCTGGAGACGGCCGCCGCCCTGGTCCGCGAGCGCCTGGCCGGCGGCCCGGCCCGCCAGGCCGAGCTGGCCGGGCTGCTGGCCGACCACGGGTTCCCGCGGGTGGTCTGGAACGGGGTCGGGCTCTGGGTCGACATGGTCCGGGTGCCGCCGTCGGGGACCTGGGAGCGGCGCCGGGCCGACCTGTACGGCCTGGCCTCCGACTGGCTCGGGCCCTGGCGCGTCGACCACGGCGACGCCCTCGAGCACCTGGTCCGTCGCTACCTGGCCGGGTTCGGGCCGGCCTCCCTGGCCGACCTGGGCAGCTGGGCCGGGATGGCCCTGACCCCGCTGCGGCCGGTGCTGGAGCGGGTCGGGACCCGCCGGTTCCGCGACGAGCGGGGCGGGCAGCTGTTCGACCTGCCCGGCGCGCCCCTGCCCGAGGCGGGCACGCCGGCCCCGCCCCGGTTCCTGTCCACCTGGGACGCCAACCTGCTGGTGCACGCCCGGCGCACCCAGCTCCTGCCCGAGCGGTACCGCGACCGCATCTTCCACACCAGGACGCCCCACTCGTTCCCGACCTTCCTGGTCGACGGGGCGGTGGCCGGGACCTGGCGCTACCGGGACGGCCGGGTCGAGCTGGAGCCGTTCGAGCCGCTGGCCCGCGCGACCCGCCGCGAGCTGGAGGACGAGGCCGGGCGCCTGGCCGCCTTCCACGCCTGAGCGCCGCCCCCCGGCGGGCGCCCGAGGGGGCGGCGTCAGGAGCGGCGGGCCTCCAGCACCCGGACGGGGGCGGCGAAGCCCTTGAGCCGCAGGTCGCCAAGGTCGGCGTAGGCGACCCCGCCGTCGGGGGCGGCCTCGGCGACCGCGCCGGTGACCAGCACCTGGCCGGCCTGGGCGTGGGCGGCGACCCGGGAGGCGAGGTTGACGGTGCGCCCGAAGTAGTCGCCGCCCTGGACCACCACCGGGCCCGCGGCCACGCCCACGTGGGCCGGCGGGAGGCCGGCCGCCGGCAGCTCGCCGACCAGCTCCAGGGCGGCCACCACCGCCCCCGGCGGGTCGCGGAAGTACAGCATCACCCCGTCGCCCAGCCACTTCACCGGGGTGCCGCCGCGGGGCCGGGAGGAGCGCTCGACCAGCACGGCCAGGCCGGCGGCGAGCTCGGCGGCCGCCTGGTCGCCCCGTTCCTCGGTGAGCCGGGTGTAGCCGGTCAGGTCGAGGAAGCACATCGCCGGCACCCGCTCGGGGCGGGCCATGACCCCCGCCTCCTCCAGGGCGGCCTCGATGTTGACCACCTGGTGGTCGATCCAGATCAGCTCCTGCTGGCGGCGGTAGATGCCCATCAGGGCCCGGTCGACCAGGGGAATGAACGCGCCGGCCAGGTCGGACGCCTGCTCCATGGCCTGGCGCTGGCCGAGGCCGGAGGCCAGCACCGGCTCCTCGAAGCGGGCCTGGTAGACCTCGTTCTCGACCTGGGCGGCCAGGCGCAGGCCCTCGGCGTAGGCCCGGCCGACCCTGGCCATCCAGGTCCGGTCGAGCAGCTCGCTGGCCAGGGCGAGCCGCAGCAGCGGGATCACCTCCAGCTCGTCCTCGCGGATCGGCTCGTCCGGCGAGGTCCAGACGAACCCCATCGCCTCCAGCGCCTCCCGCATCGCCTCCAGCGGGATCCCGGCCTCCTCGCCGACCTGCCGGAAGCTCCGCTCCGACGGCACCGCCCAGCGCTGGAAGGGGGCACCCTCCAGGAACGCGAACGACAGCCGGCCGGCGGCGATGGCGGCGGCGATCCCGTCCATCGGCAGCCCGGCCCGCTCGCAGGCCACGGCCAGCCGGATCTTGTGCAGGTCGGCGACCAGGAACGGGGCCGGCCCGTCCCGCGGGACCAGGACGCCGAACCCCACCAGGCGGCCGATCTCGGCCTCGGTCACGCCCGCCAGCCCGGCCAGGTCGGCCGCCGTCAGCGCCTCCATGCCGCCCATCGTACGGCGGCGCGGCGGCTAGGAGACCAGCGTCCTGGCGCCGCGGGGGCGCTGCCGCTCGGGCTGGTCGCGGCGCTGCTCGCGCAGGCGCAGGTCCAGCTCCAGGGTCTCCAGCAGGGCCAGCAGCTCGGCCGGCTGCCAGCCGCGGACACCGGTGGCCCGCTCCACCACCATGGCCACCCGGCGCAGGGTCCACTGGTCCGAGGCGAACCCGTGGGCCCGCGGCGGCTGCTGCAGGCTGCACCTGACGGCGTGGAGCTCGTCGGAGGAGAGCCGGCCGCCGGGCAGGCGCAGCTCGGGGCCGGCGGCCACGGCACCGTGCCCGGCGACCGGGTCGGGCACGGCGACCAGCACGGTCGCGGCCTGGCGCTCGGGCTCGTCGTGGTCGCGGCGGGCCCGGGCGGGGCGCCGGCGGCGCCGCCCGACCGGCGGCAGCCAGCGGCGGGTGAGCCAGCCGAGCACGCCGCCGTAGACCCAGTGGCCGGCCATGGCGCCGGCCGCGGTCAGCGGGGTCAGGGGGAAGAAGTGGGTCTGGGCGACCGGCCAGAAGAACAGGATGGCCAGCAGGCCGAGGCAGACCGCCGAGCCGTAGGCGACGCCGAGGCGGACCCCCCGCCAGGGCAGCATGGCGAAGGCCACCCCCATCCCGCCGCCGTTGCCGACGAACCGCCACACATAGCCCCAGGCCCAGTTGGCGTGGGGGTCGGACAGGACCATGCGGCCGATCCCGGGGATCGGGTCGCCCCAGAGCCCGGCGAGCATCAGGCCGAGCCGCAGGGAGTCGTAGATCCCGGTGGCGATCATGCCGGCCAGCAGGCCGAGCAGGGCCCGCTTGCCCCAGGCCGGGTAGCGCAGGCCGAGCAGGATCATCACGCTCGCGGCCGGCACCACCGCGTACCTGAAGCCGTACGGCAGCGGCACCGCCTCGGTGTAGGCGACCCCGAGGGAGGTGATGGCCGCGAACCCGAAGGCCAGGTAGAAGACCCGTGGGAACACCGACGGGTTGGAGAGCAGCACGCGGATCGCGGCCAGCAGCTTGGCGTCCTCGGCGGCCGCCCGGCGCGCCGTCCGGCTCAGCGGCCGGCCCGGAGCCTCCGGGGGCACCGCCTCCCGGGGCCGCTGGGCCGGCCGGGGCCGCTGGGCCGGCCGCGGCGGCCGGGGCGGCTGGGCCTGCCGGGGGACCTCCAACCTGGTGACGGTCACGTCGGGTGCTCCTTTGCCGGCCGAGGCTCGCTGCTCACCTCATCCGACGGAGAATCCACCCGGGCCGCCCCCGATTCCCACCGGCTTGGCTCAGCCCACCTTGACGATCTCGTAGTGGGCGGGCTGGGGGTCGGTGGTGCCGAAGCGGGCGTTGACCGCGTACAGGTGCCCGGCCTGGAAGGCGATGGTGGTCGGGACGTCGAAGTCGGGGTCGGTGAGGGTGGCAACCACCCGGCCCCGGTCCAGCGACCGCGACAGCACCACCACGGCGATCTTGTTGTCCCGGTTCTGGACCACGAACAGGACCCGCCCGGCCAGCAGCAGGCCGTCGCCGTTGACCAGGCGGTCCTCGCCGAGGTCGATCGCTCGGGTCACGCCGGTGCGGGGGTCGATCCGGAACAGCCTGCCGGTGTTGGTCTGGACCGACACCAGCGCCCGGCCGCCGTCCGCGGCCACGATGCCGTTGAGGTTGTTGCCCGGCTGGAGCCGGAAGTCGCCGGTCAGGGGCAGGGTGCGGACCCGGCCCTGGCCGGGCAGGCGGCCGTGGCGGCCGAGCGGCAGGGCGTACAGCTGGGCGGCCGCCGAGTCGGTGAACCAGGCGGCGTGCGAGGTCACCGCCACGTCGTTGACGAAGGTGGCCGCGCCGGGGGCGGCGAGCTGGTAGGCGGCCAGGTCGGCGCCGCTGCGGGCGTCGTAGACGAACGCCCTGCCGGTGGCGCCGCCGGCCACGAACAGCCGGTCGCGCCGGTCGACCTTGAGCCCGATGGCGCTGCGGCCGGCCTGCCCGGGGACCAGCACGTCGCCCCGGCCGGTCCTGGCGTCGCCCTTCCAGACCGCCCCGGTCGGGATCGACCCGACGTACAGGGAGCCGCCGCGGCCGCTGGCGATCCCCTCCGGCTGCCAGCCGGCGGGCAGGGGGATGGTGTCGGGGAAGGCGGCCGCCCCGGCGGTCGCCGGGAGGGCCATCAGCGCCCCCAGCACCAGCAGGACGAGCAGGCGGCGTGCGGACGTCTGGAAGCGCATCGGTCCTCCCTGTCGCGGCGGCGCGAACGACCCAAACCTGGTTGAGCCTGCAACCATCGGGATAAGGAGGAGATAAGCGGGCAGGCCGAGCGCGTTCCCCGCCGTTGCGGGACTCCGGGTACGTCCGATGCATGGTGGCCGGGTGGGACAGGCTCCTTAGCATCCGGTGGACGTCCAGCAGACCGACCGTTCACCCCGGGAGACCACGTGCCAAGCGCCAGCCTCCGTAGCACCCGTTCCCTCGCCGTCGTCGCCGCGATCGCGATCGTCCTCGCGACCCTCGCCCTCGGCACGGTGGCGGCGCCGCCGGCGGAGGCGGCGCAGCCGGTCCCAGGGCACACCGGCCTGGTGCCGAGCACGCCCCGGACCAACACCCCGCGGATCTCCACCGGCGAGATCTGGGACATCGAGGTCGTCGGCCAGCGCGTCTTCATCGCCGGCAGCTTCAGCTCGCTGCAGAACACCACCGGCACCACCGCGGTGGTCAACCAGCGCTACCTGGCCTCCTACAACTACCAGACCGGCCTGATCGACACCGGCTTCCGGCCGACCTTCGGCGGCGGCGGGGTCACCGCCGTGGAGGCCTCGCCCGACGGCACCAAGCTGTACGTCACCGGCTCCTTCAACACCATCAACGGCGTCACCAAGCGCAAGATCGCCTCGATCAGCCCGACCACCGGCGCCCCGGTCGCCGGCTTCACCGCCAACGCCAGCGCCCAGGCCACCGCCCTCGCCGCCACCAACACCACCGTGTACGTCGGCGGCAACTTCCAGACGGTCAACGGCGCCGCCCGGGTGGGCCTGGTGGCGCTGAACGGCACCACCGGGGCCGTGCTGCCCGGCTTCGTCAACGACATCTCCGGCGGCATCGGCGTCAACGGCATGCTCACCGTCCAGCAGCTCAAGCTCACCCACGACGACTCCAAGCTGCTGGTGGTCCACACCGGCCGCCGGATCGCCGGCCAGGACCGCTACGGCGTCGGCCTGATCAGCACCCAGACCAACCAGCTGCTGCCCTGGCGCACCCGGCTGTGGGACGACAACCTCCAGTTCGTCGGCGGCATCCAGCGGGTCTACGCCGGCGACGTCGCCCCCAACGACCAGTACTTCGTCGTCTCCAGCGGCTCCGGCGGCGACCGGCCGCCGATCAACGACACCGCCGTGGCCTTCCCGGTGGCCGGCAACGACAACGTCCAGCCGCTGTGGGTCTCGCGCCACTTCGACAGCGTCTACTCGGTGGCCATCACCGAGCGGGCGGTGTACGTCGGCGGGCACTTCAGCTTCGAGGAGTCGCCCACCGCCCCCGACCCCTGGCCGGGCCTGGACAACGTCGGCTACGGCACCGGGCAGGGCCTGGCCGGCTACGGCCTCGGCGACGCCGTGGTCCGCCGCGACCATCTGGGCGCCCTCAACCCGGCCGACGGCAAGGCGCTGGAGTGGAACCCGGGGTCGAACAGCTTCGAGGGCAACAAGGCCATGGAGGCCACCGCCCGCGGCCTGTTCGTCGGCGGCGACGGCATGTACCAGGGCGGCAAGAACACCGGCCGGGTCGCCTTCTACGACTTCAACAGCAACCCGGCCCCCACGGCCATCGACACCACCATCACCACCCCGATCGAGGGCCGCGTGGTCGCCTCGGGCGTCCAGTTCACCATCCAGGGCCAGGCGACCGCCGGGACCGGCCAGGTCCGCCGGGTCCAGGTCGAGGTCCAGGACCGCAACACCAAGCAGTACCTCCAGGACGACATGGTCTCCTGGGGCGGCTCCAACAACATCTACGCCTCGCTGGGCTCCACCAACGCGGCCTCCACGGCCTGGTCGCTGCCGGTCACCATCACCGGCAACCGCGAGCTGCAGCTGATGGCCAAGACCTTCAACACCGCCGGCGGCAGCGACGCCACCAAGGCGGTCAAGAAGATCGAGTCGTTCGGCGTCGACGACCAGACCCCGACCACCGGCATCAGCGGGCCCGGCGGCAGCGTGCTGACCAGCACCAACTTCATCGCCACGGGCACGGCCAACGACGACAAGGGCGTCAACGCCCTCACCTACTGGTTCCGCGACGAGAGCAACCAGTACCTGCAGGAGGACGGGTCGGTCTCCTCCAGCTTCAACACCTTCCGGGGCACCCCGGACGTGGTCGGCGCCACCTCGGCCACCTGGCAGTACGAGGTGACCCTGCCGCACGAGGGCACCTGGCGCATGTCGGCCACCGCGATCGACAGCTCCGGCCAGTCCGACCTGCGCGGCGCGACCCGCGACTGGCTGATCACCTCGACCGGGGTGGCCCCCACGGTGGCGATCAACACCCCGGCGCCGATGACGCCGCCCACGGCGGCCCCGACCCTGACGGTCGCCCCCGGCGGCACCCTGACCTTCAGCGGCACCGCCAACGACGAGGACAACCTGGCCAACGTCGAGATCAGCCTGCGCAACAACACCACCCGCGAGCAGCTGGCCTCCGACGGCAGCTGGGGCACCGACGTGATCGGCGGCTGGTACCGGGTCTCGCCCCAGAACATCGCCGGGGCCAGCTACAACTGGAGCTGGACCACGCCGTTCACCCTCACCCCCGGCCAGTACTCGTTCAGCGTGCGGGCCACCGACGACATCGGCCTCACCACCTCGTCCACCAACCAGGGCCGCCTCACCATCAACGCCCAGGTGCCCGGCGACGCCTTCCCCGACGGCCGGCTGAACTTCACCGGCACCGACTCCAGCATCGAGGCGCTCCACCTCGACCTGGCCGGCACGGCCACCGACGACCAGGGCGTGGCCAGCGTCAAGGTCTCCCTCGAGGACCAGGACACGGGCCGCTTCGTGCAGCCCAACGGCACCATGGCGGCGGCCTTCGCCACCCTGAACGCCACCCTGGCCTCGCCGAACGCGACCAGCACGACCTGGACGCTGGCGGTCGACCTGCCGACCAAGGGCGAGTTCGCGGTCACCGCCTTCGCCTTCGACACCGCCGGCCAGCAGGACACCTCGACCTCCGGGGCCACCGCCAGGTACCTGGTCTACCCGGGCGACCTCGACCCGACGATCAGCGACACCCTGTTCTCGCCCACCGAGGGCACCGCCTTCACCGAGGCGCGGATCTTCGTCAGCGGCCGGGCCGAGGACGACACCGCCATGGGCTCGGTCCAGGTCGCCATCGTCAACAGCCTCGGCCAGTACATGAGCTCCTCCGGCACCTTCTCCAGCACCACCGAGAGCTGGCGGACGGCGTTCCTGAACAGCCCGGGCACGCCGGGGTCGAACTTCAGCTACACCACGCCGGTGATCCCCTCGGGGGCCTACACCGTCCGGGTGCGCGCGGTCGACGCCTACGGCCAGGTCCAGGCGGTGCCGAGGGAGGCGCACGTGACGGTGTCGGCGCCGGCCGGCAACGCCGCCCCGACGGCCAGCTTCACGGTGTCGTGCAACCAGAACGTCTGCGGCTTCGACGGCCGGGGCTCGACCGACGAGAACGCGCCGACGCTCACCTACAGCTGGAACTTCGGCAACGGCCGCACCGGCTCGGGCTCGGTGCCGACCCTCACCTACACCTCGGCCGGCACCTTCACCGTCACCCTGACCGTCCGCGACGAGTACGGCCTGACCGGCAGCACCACCCGCACGGTGACCATCACCGAGCCGGCCGGCAACGTCGCCCCGACCCCGGTGATCAACCCGCCGGCCTGCTCGGCCCTGGTCTGCAACATCAGCGGCGTCGGGTCGGCCGACCCCAACACCGGCGACACCTTCGCCTACCTGTGGAACTTCGGTGACGCCTCGCCGACCAGCACCGCCTCGGCCGTCTCGCACACCTTCCCGGCGGCCGGGACCTACACGGTGACCCTGACCGTCACCGACGGCTGGGGCAAGTCGGCCAGCACCACCCGCACGGTGACGGTCACCGCGACCTAGCCGGGGGTGTCGTCCAGACCGAGGCGGTGCGCTGCGGCGGCCGCCTCGGTCCTGGTGTGGACGCCCAGCTTGGCCAGGATGTTGGAGACGTGGACGCTGGCCGTCTTGCGGCTGATGAACAGGGCCTCGGCGATCTGGCCGTTGGAGCGGCCGGCGGCCACCAGGCGCAGCACCTCCAGCTCGCGGGGGGTGAGCCCGGGGGTGTCGGGGCCGGGAGGCGACGGGACGCCCAGGTCGAGACGGCCGCGGCGGCCGAGGGTCTCCAGGGCGGCCAGCAGCGGGGCCGCGTCCAGCCGCTCGGCGGTCGCATGCGCCGCCCGGGCCTGCTCGGCGGCCCGGTCGCGGTCGCCCTCGAGCAGCAACGCCTCGGCCAGCCGCCAGCGGCACCTGGCCTCCTCGTACAGGTAGCCGTAGCCGAAGGCGTCGGCCGCCGCCGCCCAGCGGGCGGGGTCGGAGCGGCCCTCGACCCGGGTCCATTCGGCCTCGGCCCTGGCCAGCCAGGCCATCGCCTCCGGGCCGACCTGGCGGCCCAGCTCCCTGGCCCGCCGCAGCGGCTCCCTGGCCCGCCCCAGCAGCTCTTCGCCGGCGCCCAGGTGCTCCTTGACGGCCGCCTGGTCGCCGGCGGCCCTGGCCCGGTCGGCCAGGTCGGCCTCGGCGGCCAGGGCCAGGGCGGCCGGCCAGATGGCGCTGAGCACCCAGGGCACGCCGGCCTCCTCCTGGGTCGCCAGGGTCTCGCGGGCCAGCTCGCTCGACCGCTCCAGCTCGCCCCGCCAGCGGGCCAGGTCGGCCTCGTTGCCGCCGGCCAGGTAGGCGACATAGGGGTCGGCGTCGCGGTAGCCGGCCAGGCGGGCCAGCCGCTCGGCCGCCCCGGGGCGACCCCGGCCGACCTCGACGTACAGGGCGGCCGCCGACACCGCGGGCCGGCGCTCGTCGGCCACGGCGGCCATGCGCTCGGCCTGGTCCCAGTTCCCGGCGGCGTAGTGGGCGATGCAGCGCAGCACCCGGCTGTCGATGCCGTAGCTGTTCCAGGCCAGGCCGTACTGCTCGGCCAGCTCGACGGCCTGGTCGAGGGCGGCGCAGGCGGCGTCGAGGTTGCCCAGGTCGAGCTCGAAGGCCCCAAGGCCGTGGCGGGCCACCAGCTCCAGCGCCCGGTTCCCGGCGGCCGCGGCCCGCCCGTCGGCGTCGCGCAGCAGCGACCGCGCCGTGGCCACGTCGCCGAAGCGCAGCTCCAGGAAGGTGATGATGAGCAGTGCCCGGGCCTCGTCGCCGACGCTGCCGGCGGCCCTGGCCACCTCGAGGGCCTCCTCGCCCCAGCGCCTGGCGCCGTCGTAGTCGCGGTTGATCTGGAGGGTGCGGGCCATGGCGGCCGCGGCCCGGGACCGCAGCGCCGTCGGCGGCGCCTCGGGGACCAGGTCGACCGCGTGCTGGGCGGCGGCCAGCATCTGCTCCCCGAGCCGGGTCACCTCCAGCTCGGCGTCCAGCAGGTAGCCGCTGAGGCGCTCGTAGACCATGGCCGCCCGCAGCGGCTCGGCCGTCTCGTCGATCGCCTCCACCGCCTCCCGGGCCAGGCCGACCGCCTGCCGGAACTCGCCGGAGTCGTTGGCCGCGGCGGCGGCCCTGGTCAGCGCCTCGACCCGGTCGACGCCGGCGACGGCCTCGGCGTCGGGGACCCGGTTCCACAGCTCCAGCGCCTGGGTGAGGTGCCGGTAGGCCTCGCTGGGGGCGAACACGTTGGCGGCGTCGCCTGCGGCCCTGACCAGCGCCGCCAGCCCGCCGGGGAGGTCGTGGCTGGCCAGGCAGTGCCAGGCCAGCTCGGCCGCCGGGCCGGCGGCCGGGTCGTCCTCGGCGGCCGCGGCCAGCAGGCGGGCGTAGGTGGCGTGCAGGCGGGTCCGCTCCCCCGGCAGCAGGTCGCCGTAGACGGCCTCCTGGAGCAGGGCGTGGCGGAACCGGTAGCTCTCGGTGGCCGCGCTGGCCACCAGCACCTGGCCGGCGATGGCGTCGCGAAGGCCCCGCTCGACCTCGGCCTCGGGCCGGCCGGAGGCCTCGACCAGCAGCCGGTGGCCGACCCGGCGGCCGGCCACCGCGGCCACCTTGAGGACCTCCTGGGCCAGCTCGGACAGGGTCTCGATGCGGTCAAGGAGGACGTCGGCGAGGGCATCGGGGAGGGCGATGTCGGCCCGGATGGCCCCGGCGGCGACCAGCTCCTCGGCGAAGAAGGCGTTGCCCTCGGAGCGGGTCAGGATCCGGTCGACCACCGCCGGCGGGACCGGGTGGCCGGCGACCGCCTGGAGGTGCTCGGCCAGCTCGAGCCGGCCGAAGGGGGCCAGCTCGACCCGTTCCAGGTCGGGCACCCGGACCAGCTCGGCCAGCAGCGGCCGCAGCGGGTGGCGGCGGTGCAGCTCGTCGGATCGGTAGCTGGCCACCAGGGCGACCCGGCCGCCGCCCCGCAGGGTCCGGATCAGGAAGGCGAGCAGGTCGCGGGTGGAGCGGTCGGCCCAGTGGACGTCCTCGACCACCAGCAGCAGCGGGGCCAGCTCGGACAGGCGGGCCAGCAGCGACAGCACGCCGTCGAACAGCTGGACCCGCTCGAAGCCGTCGCCGGCGGCCTGCACCGGCCCGGGCTCGGTGGCCAGCTCGGGCAGGAGCCGGCCCAGGCTGGGCACGGCCGCGGCCAGCGGGGCGGCCACCTCGGCCTCGCCGGGGCGGCTGCCGAGGTCGCGGAAGGCGTCGACGAACGGCACATAGGGCAGGCCGACGTCGCCGACCTCCATGCAGCCGCCCTGGAGGACCCGGACGCCGCGGCCCGCCGCCCGGGCGGCGAGCTCGTCGAGCAGCCGGGTCTTGCCGACGCCGGCCTCGCCGGCGATCAGCCCCACCGCCGGCCGGCCGCGCTCGGCCCGCTCCAGCAGGGCGAGCAGGCGGTCGAGCTCCTCGGCCCGGCCGACGAAGCTGGTGGCGGTTGTGGAGGTCACGCCGGAAAGTATGGCGCGCCGCCCGACAGCGGGGCACCCGGGTCCCGTCCCTCCCACTTGAGCACCCGGCCGCCCTGGAGCACGAACGGGACGTCGGCCAGCCGCCCGAGGTCGTCCAGCGGGTCGCCGGGGACGGCGATGGCGTCGGCGTAGCGGCCCGCCTCCAGGGCGCCGACCCGGTCCTGCCAGCCGAGCAGCTCGGCCGCGACCACGGTGGCCGACTGGAGGGCGGCCATCGGGGTCATCCCGTGGCGGACCATGTAGGGCAGCTGGCGGGCGTTCCAGCCGTGCGGGTAGACACCGCTGTCGGTGCCGTAGGCGAGCTTCACGCCCGCCTTGACCGCCAGCTCGAAGCCGTCGCGCTGGGCTCTGGTGGTGGCCTGGTTCTTGGCCAGGGTCTCGGCCGGCCAGCCGTGGCTGGCGCCCTCCTCGGCGATGTAGTCGCCGTTGTAGATGTCCGCGACCAGGTAGGTGCCCCGCTCGGCCAGCAGGTCGGCGGCCTCGGCGTCGAGCAGCGAGCCGTGCTCGACCGAGCGGGCCCCGGCCAGGGCGGCGTTGCGGATGCCCTGGCGGCCGTGGGCGTGGGCCGCCACCACGGTGCCGTGGGCCGCCGCCTCCTCGACCGCAGCCGCCAGCTCGGCCGGCGACAGCTCGGGGGCGCCGGGCCGGGTCCCGAGGGCGAGCACGGCCCCGGTGGCGATCACCTTGATGAAGTCGGCCCCGCCGTACAGGATCGCCCGGACCCGCCGGCGCACCTCGTCGGGGGAGGACGCCTCCCCGAAGCGCAGCTCCCGCGGCAGCTCGATGTCGGGGGCGAGGCCGGTGACCGCCCCGCCGCCCCCCGGGACGGTCACATACGCGCCGGCCACGGCCATCCGCGGGCCCACCACCGTGCCGTCGCGGATGGCGTCGCGCAGGGCCACGTCCACGAACGCCCGGAAGCTGCCGACGTCGCGGACGGATGTGAACCCGGCCATGACCGTGGCCCGGGCGTTGGCGACCCCGCTGAGCGCCTCCTGGGCGGCGCTGCGGTCGATCGCCGGGATGCCCGGCCCCTGGAGCTCGCCCACCAGGTGGGTGTGGCAGTCGATCAGCCCCGGCAGCAGGGTGTGGCCGGGCAGGTCGACGACCCGGGCCCCCTCGGGCGGGGCCTGGCCCGGGTCGAGCACGGCCTCGATCCGCTCGCCCCGCACCAGCAGCGTCCGGCCGTGGCGGACCTCTCCGGCCACGACGTCCACCATCCGGTCGGCCCGCAGCGCCAGCAGCCCGCCGTCCCGCACGATCCCGCCTCCTCCGCTCGGCTTGCTCGACCCATGATGCCGCAGGCGATTTCCCATTGGATCGGACAATCCGTAGGATCCGGAGCCGAAGCAGACGCCGACGAACCCGCACCCGCCGCATGCCCACACGGAATCCCCGGCATCTCGCCGAGCACCGGCTGCCCCTGCGCCTCATGCTGGTCGCGTTCGGGCTCACCTTCGCGGTCCTGGCCGCGATGGTCGCCTCGGCCGCCTTCGTCCCCCAGCAGCCGAAGCCGCCCGCGGCGCTCCAGTCGGTCCCGCCCGACAGCAGCGGCCCGCCGGCCGCCACCGACCCGCCCGCGTCGGTGGCGCCCTCCAGCGCCAGCACCGAGCCGCCGTCGTCGGCCACCAGCCCGCCGCCGGAGCCGCCCGGTGCCGCCCCGGTGGCGCTGGCCGCGCAGGTCCCGGCGTCGACGGCCCCGGTCGCGCCGCCGCCGGCCAGCGAGCCGCCGCCCCAGCCGGTGGCCCCGACCACCACCGAGCCGCCGCCGGCCCCGGTCTCCACCATCGAGCCGACCACCACCACGGCCGCGCCGACCACCACCACCGAGCCGCCCACGACCACCACCACGACCGAGCCGCCGACGACCACCACCCTGGCGGCCACCACCAGCACGGTCGAGGGGGCCACCACGACGACGAC
>Ga0307278_10000678_pt1 | contig 16756 bp, 13 predicted proteins | sample ER_DNA_117_FD_194482 | JGI IMG/M metagenome (GOLD analysis project Ga0307278, IMG submission 194482) | Bulk soil microbial communities from the East River watershed near Crested Butte, Colorado, United States - ER_DNA_117 | ecosystem: Environmental > Terrestrial > Soil > Floodplain | place... | reverse complement strand
GCAGAGGCCGCCTTCCTCGCCTACGTCGTCGTGCTCGGCCGGGCCGCCGCGGCCCGGGGGTTGACCGGGGCGCTCGGCGAGGAGGACGCCGGCTGGCTGTCACCCGGGGACCAGGCCGCGTCCGCCTCGCCCCGGCCCTCAGCGCCGCCCGGTGGCCCTCAGAGCCGCCCGGTGGCCTTGACCCGCAGGTAGGCGTCGGCCAGCTCGGGGGCGAGCCGCCCGGGCCGGTCGTCGACCACGACCGCGCCCAGGCCGCGCAGCCGCGCCACCGTCCGCCGCCGCTCGGCCAGGGCGGCGGTCGCCGCCGCCCTGCGGTAGGCAGCCCCCGCCTCGGCCGGGGTGGAGCGCGCCCAGGTGGCCACGTCGGGGTCGGCGACGCTGGCCACCACCACCAGGTGGTTGCGGGCGATCAGCGGGAGGGCGGGCAGCAGCGTCTCGCTCACCGCCTGCTCGGCCAGCTCGGTGAGCACCACCAGCATGGCCCGGCGCCGGAACCGGACCAGGGTCTCGGCGAAGGCGCCCCGGTAGTCGCTCTCGACCAGCTCCGGCTCGAGCGAGTACATCGCCTCGGTGACCCGGGAGAGCTGGTCGCGCGCATGGCCCGGGCTGACCACAGCCCGCACCTCCCGGTCGAAGGCGACCAGCCCGGCCCGGTCGCCCAGCCTGGTCGCGACCGCGGTCAGCATCATCACCGCGTCCATGGCGTGGTCCAGGCGGGGGACCCCCTCCACCCGCCCGGCCATGGTCCGGCCGGCGTCGAGCAGCAGCAGCACGGTCTGGTTCCGCTCGGCCCGGTAGGTGCGCACGATCGGCTTGCCGGCCCGGGCGGTGGCTGCCCAGTCGATGCGCCGGAACTCGTCGTCCACGCTGTACTCGCGCAGCGCGTCGAACTCGGTCCCGCCGCCCCGGCCCTGGGCAGAGCGCAGCCCGACCTCGAGGATGCGCGCCTTGTCGATGCGCAGCTCCGCCTCGTCCCGCGAGGTGAACGGCGGGTACACCCGCAGCGTGCCCGGCAGGCGGCGCCGGCTCTGGCGGGCGGCCAGCCCGAGCGGCCCCTCGACCCGGAGCACGACCTCGGTGGGGGTGAAGCGGCCCCGGCGCCGGGGCCGGATCGCGGTCGAGGCCGCCGCCCGCCCGTTGGCGGGCACGGTGAGCCGTGCCCGCCTGGTCGTGGCCGACAGCGACGGGGCGAGCTCGTCGGCCAGCCGGACGCGGACCGCCCGGCCCGCGCCCCGCCCGCGCCGGTTGGCGACCCGCCAGGTGACGCTGGCGTCGCCGCCGAGCGGCACGATGCCCGGCAGCTCGCGCTCGACGTCGAGGTCCGAGGGCCTGGCCGCGAGCAGCCAGTCGACCACCGCGGCGGCGAGCAGCGCGCCGTCGGCCACGACCAGGCCGAGCGGCGGCGGCAGGGGCAGGAGCAGTACGGCCACCGAGGCGATCGCGGCGGCCGCGGCCAGCCGCCAGGTCGGCACGGGCACGGCTACACCTCACCCGCCACGCCGCCGGACCTGGCCGGGCTGGCGGGTGCGCACGCCTCCGGAACCGACGCGCCGCCGGGCCTGGCCCTGGCCCCCGGGTGCGCCCGCCCGCCGGCGGTCACCGGGGCACCGGGACCGAGGCGAGGATCCCGTCGAGCACCCCGTCGGCGGTCACGCCCTCCAGCTCGACCTCGGGCCGGAGCTGGACCCGGTGGCGGAGGGTGGGCTTGGCCATCGCCTTGACCTCGTCCGGGGTGACGTACTGCCTGCCGGCCAGCCAGGTCCACGCCTTGGCCGCGTGCAGGAGCATGGTCGCGCCTCGCGGCGACACCCCGAGCGCGAGCGACGGCGACTCCCTGGTCGCCCAGGCGATGGCCACGATGTAGGCCTGGACGCGGGGCTCGACCGGGACCCCGCCGACCTCCTTGCGGCCCTCGGCCAGGTCCTGGGCTCCGGCCACCGCCCGCACCCCGAGCGTGCCCAGGTCGTGCGGGTCCATGCCCGCGTCGTGTCGGGCCAGGACCTCCTGCTCCTGCTCGGGGCTCGGGTAGCCGACCACGAGCTTGAACAGGAACCGGTCGAGCTGGGCCTCGGGCAGCGGGTAGGTGCCTTCGTACTCGACCGGGTTCTGGGTGGCGACGACCAGGAACGGGTCGGGCAGCCGGTGGGCCTGCCCCTCGACCGAGACCTGGCGCTCCTCCATCGCCTCGAGCAGCGCCGCCTGCGTCTTCGGCGGGGTGCGGTTGATCTCGTCGGCCAGCAGCAGGTTGGTGAACGCCGGCCCCTGCCGGAACCGGAAGGAGCCGTCCCGCTGCTCGAAGATGACCTGCCCGGTGACGTCGGAGGGCATCAGGTCGGGGGTGAACTGGACCCGCTTGAAGTCCAGCGCGAGGGTCGCGGCCATGGTCTTCACCAGCAGGGTCTTGGCCACCCCGGGCACGCCCTCGAGCAGCACGTGGCCGCGCACCAGTAAGGCGGCGACCAGGCCGGACACGGCGCCGTCCTGGCCCACGACCGCCTTGGCGATCTCCTCGCGGACGCGCAGGACGGCTTCTCTAGCGGACACTGGTGACCTCCCGGCGGACTGCGTCGATGGCATGGGCGAGCGCGACGAGCTCGGCCTCGTCGCGGGGGGTGGCGGCGGTGAGCGCGGCGAGCACCCGTTCCCGGGGGACGCTGCTGCGGGCCGCGGCGGCGTCGGCGACCTGGTCGGGCGGGGCGGAGGCGGGCAGGCCGAGCCGCTCGGCCAGGGTCCGCCGCAGGTCGTCGGTGAGCAGGCCGGCCGCCTGGCCCCGGCCCTTGGCCCGCTGCAGCAGGTTGCCGACGGCCACGACCAGCTCGGCGCCCGGGATCTGCACGGGCTGGGGCTCGGTCACGGGCCGCCCCAGGCGGCGGGCCCGCCACAGCACCACCACCCCGAACGCGACCACGAGCTGCCACAGGGCGAGGTCGACGCGGGGCGCGATCAGGTCGGTGAGGCCCCTGGCCCCGCCGCCGGGCGGCGGCGGCTGCAGGACCGTGACCCGCGTCCCGGGGGCCGGGGCGAGCAGGCTCGCCGCCAGGACCGCGTTGTCGGCCTTGTCGATCTGCTGGTTGACCAGCGCGTCGGCCCCGCCCAGGCGGACGACGGTGCCCGACCCGAGCGGCTGGACGACCAGCCACGACCCCTTGCCGCGCGAGTAGCAGCCCTGGCTGCCGGAGGGCACCTCGAACACGGTGCCGGCCGCGGCGTTCACGCGGTGCGCGTCGCGGAGGGCGGGCAGGGCGCAGCCACGCTCGAGCTCGGGGTCGAGCAGGCCGATCGCGGTGCTGCCGACCGGCTCCAGCCTGGTGACCTCGGAGTCGGGGTCGGTCACGACCAGGGTCCCCCCGCGCCGCACCCAGGCGAGCAGGGCGTTCCGCCGCCCGGGGTCCAGGTCGTCGGCGAGCAGCAGCACAGTCCCACCGGGGCCGGTCGGCAGCTCGCTGGTGACCTCGACCCGGCCGCCGACCTCGCCGAGCACCTCGACCAGCGCCTTGGTGCCGAGCGGCCCAGGCGAGGCCGGGTCGAGCGGCGCGCCCTCGTCAGGCCTCCGCCCGCCGAGGTACACCGCCAGCAGCAGGCCAGCCACGATCGCCACCCACGGCAGCACCCGCCGCGCCCGCCTCATCGGCGCCCCTCCCGTGCCCGCCCGGCTCCGGGTGCGCCGTCCGGGTAGCTCGGCGCCTGCTCCTTCCGTGCCCGTCTGGTTCCGGGTGCGCTGGGGCGGGTGGCCAGGCGCCCCTCCCGTGCCCCTCCGGTTCCGGGTGCGCCCGCGCGCCTCACGTCGCCGCCTGCCGGAGGACGCGCTCGGCCAGGGCGCGGAGGCGGGACGCCTCGGGCGGCCCGGTCCGCTGCCCGCCGTACCAGGCGAGCTCGAACAGCTCGGTCGCGCTGGCGAAGTCGTCCGCGGCCGCGGGCACGTTGCGCCGGACCTCGCCCCGGTACTCCCCGGCGGTCCGCCCAGGGACCTCCTCGACCAGCCCTCGGCCGGCAAGGTCGGCCACGAGCGCGCGGTAGCGCGAGCGCACGGCCTGCCGCCACTCGCCGGAGCGCTCGTGCGCCTCGGCCTCGGCCCGCCAGTCGGCCGCCGACCGGCCGGTGGGGGTGCGCTGGGCGGCGGCCGCCTCCGGGTCGGAGGTCATGCCGCGCGAGAACCGGACCAGCAGCACGCCGATGCCGGCCAGGACCAGCAGCAAGATCCCGATGCCGATCAGCGACCCGGCGCCGCTGCCGCTCAGCGCGGCCACCAGCCGGCCGATCTGCTGGAGCACCCAGTCGATCACCAGGTCGGGCAGGGAGCGGCGCAACGCCCGGTACTCCGGCTGGGCGAGCACCTCGCGGACGGCCCGGCGCACCTCGTCGGGGTCCCGCGACGGGGCGGGCAGGTCGGCCCGGGCGGGGCCCGCAAGCAGCAGGCCGGCCGCAACCAGCAGCAGGCCGGCCGCAACGGCCAGCGCGGCCGCCGCGTGCCTAGAGCGCGGGGCCGGCGCCACGGTCGAGGTTGGCCGCCATCATCTGGAGGTCCAGGCCCTCCTGGCGGATCCGCGCGTCGAAGTACAGCAGCGTCGACACGATGGCCACGAACGGGGTCGTGATCAGCGCGGGCAGGATGCCGCCGAGCGCCTGCAGGGGCCAGCCGTTGCGCAGGCCGATGAGCCCGGCGGCCACGCCGAACGGGGTGCCGAGGATGTTGCCGATGAACGAGGCCATGATGCCGGCGAGCACGGCGATGCCGAGGGTCTGCCAGAACCTGGGCCTGACCAGCGTGGCCGACCGGCTCATCGCCTGGATCGGCCCGATCTCCTCGACCACGATGGCCGGCGTGGTGAGCACGAAGAAGGTCATCGGCACCAGCGCGCCCACCAAGCAGGCCACCAGCCCGACCAGCTCGAGCAGGTGGACGCAGAAGAAGCCGAGCAGCAGGGCCCAGAACCAGCGCGCGGTCGTCCTGATCGCCTGCCCCGGCGGCATCTGCTCGCCGAGGTAGCTGGCGGCGACCACCCTGGTCAGCACGCCCCCCACGAACGGCGTGACCAGCAGGCTCACCAGCACGCTGAGGCCGATGCCGATGAACTGGCCGACCGAGGGGGACGCGGCCGGGTCCACCAGCGACGGGTCGTTCAGCACGTCCAGCAGCCCCTGGCCCCCGAGCAGGTCGCGCTGCAGGAACGCCACGACAACGTTGACGGGGACCACGAATGCCGCGCTGACCAGCAGGATCGTGCGGAGGTTGGCCTTCAGGAGCCGGAACGCGCCGTCCATGATGTCGCCCAGGGTCATCGGGTGCAGCGGCAGCGGGCCGGTGCGCTCGCTGCCCGCCTTGGGGAGCCGGGGCGGCCCGCTTCTGGGATCGTCCCACCCCCAGCCTGGCCCCGGGCCCGCCTGCTGCCAGCCAGGTCCCGGCTCCGCCTGCGGCCAGCCAGGCCTCGGCTCCGCCTGCGGCCAGCCTGGCTGGCCGGCCCAGCCCGGCCCGGGCGGCGGGGGAGGGCGGTAGGATTCCGGTGGTCCAGGCGGCGGCCCCTGGCCTCCGTCGTGTGGGCCCCACTGGGGCGGTTGACTGCTCACGACCTTCCCTTTCCCATCTGGTGATCCACGGGCGTGCCGGCCCTCGGTACCGTGCGCCACCGGCACGTCGCCGGAGGGATTGTCAGTGTGGCGCCGGTGCCGGTCAACGCGGTAGCGCTCCCTGGTGAGCGGTACCGCCCTGGTGAAGGGGGTCGCACGGACGCCAACTCCCAGTTCGGCCGTTAACGTGACATCCTTGCTCGGTTGCAGAGCATGAGGGAGGTATCGGCTTGAAGGGCAGAATACTGGTGGTGGACGACGATCCGTCGCTCACCGAGATGCTCGTCATCGTCTTGCGCCAGGAGGGGTTCGAGTCGGTGTTCGTGCGCTCGGGCGACCAGGCCGTCGCAGCGTTCCACCAGACCAAACCCGACCTGGTCCTGCTCGACCTCATGCTCCCGGGCAAGGACGGCCTCGAGATCTGCCGCGAGCTCCGGCTCGAGTCGGGCGTGCCGATCGTCATGCTCACCGCCAAGACCGACACGGTCGACATCGTGCTCGGCCTCGAGTCGGGGGCCGACGACTACATCACCAAACCCTTCTCGGCCAAGGAGCTGGTGGCCCGTGTCCGCGCCCGGCTCCGGCGGCGCGACACCGAGGGGGCCGAGACGCTCCGCTTCCACGACATGGAGATGGACGTGATGGCCCATCAGGTGACCAAGGGCGGCAAGCCGGTCAACCTGACCCCGCTCGAGTTCGAGCTGCTGGCCACCCTGGCCCGGCGGCCCCGCCAGGTGTTCACCCGCGAGGTGCTGCTCGAGCAGGTCTGGGGCTACCGCTACGCTGGGGACACGCGGCTGGTCAACGTCCACGTCCAGCGCCTTCGGGCCAAGATCGAGGACGACCCGGAGAACCCGAGGGTGGTCCAGACCGTCCGTGGGGTCGGCTACCGGATCGGCCCGGAGGGAGGAGCGGGCGACGCCTCCCGGCTCGACGACCAGGATGCGTGACGAACAGACGACCAAGATGCGTGACGAACAAGAGTAGCCAGTGCACCGCTTAGTTCCTTCCCGCCTCGACCTGCGCGCCAGGGTTGTCCTGTTCACCTCGGCCATCGTGGTCGCGTCGCTGCTGCTGCTCGGCACCGCGCTGCACGCGCTCCTGGCCCGGTCGCTCTACACCCAGCAGTACAGGCAAGCCGCGCACGAGGTCGACCGCCTCCGGGCCCAGGCCGTGAGCACGCTGGCGGCCGCCGCCGACATGCCCGAGGACCAGGTGCAGCCGCGCATCATGGAACAGCTCACCTCCGGGCAGGGCACGGGCAACCCCAGCTTCACGGCGGTCGTGCTCATCGGCTCGGAGCGCTCCCAGCACTCCGACGACCGCTTCAAGGCCAACGACATCCCGGCCCCGCTGGTCAACCGCGTCGTCACCCGGTCGGAGATCGCCGCCCTCTACATCGACACGCCCCCGGGCGTGGCGGGGGGGCGCATGCTCGTCATCGGTGCCCCGGTCCGCTCCGAGCAGGGCGAGTACCAGGCCTACTTCTTCTACCCCCTGGCCTTCCAGGAGGCCACCCTCAACCTGCTCACCAACTTCCTGCTCATCGTGGGCGTCGGCCTGCTCGCCGCGGTCGTGATCATGACCGCCATCTCGATCGGCCGCGTCCTCAAGCCGATCCAGCGCGCCCGCGACGTCGCCGAGGAGATCGCGGCCGGCAACCTGACCGCGCGCATCCCCGAGGCCACCACCCAGGACGACTTCGGCCGGCTCGCCGAGTCCTTCAACCGCATGACCGACGCCCTGGCCCAGAAGATCGGCGAGCTCGAGCACGTCTCGAGCCTGCAGGCCCGCTTCGTGTCCGACGTCAGCCACGAGCTCCGCACCCCGCTCGCCACCGTGCGCATGGCCGCCGACTACATCCACGCCGCCCGGGCCGGCCTGCCGGCCGACGCCCAGCGGGCCGCGGTGCTGCTCGAGCGCGAGCTGGAGCGCTTCGAGAACCTGCTGGAGGACCTGCTCGAGATCAGCCGCTTCGACGCCGGCGTGATCAACCTCGAGCCGGTCGAGATCGACCTCTCCGGCCTGCTCGACGAGGTCGTCGACGCCCTCGATGCCATCGCGCACGGTCGCAAGGTCAACGTCACCTTGAGGGTCGACCGCGGCGAGGGGCCGCCGCTGGTGGCCGCCGACCCCCGCCGGCTCGACCGGGTGTTCTCCAACCTGGTCAAGAACGCGATCGAGCACACCAGCGAGGGGGCGGTCCAGGTCGACGTGGCCCGACGCGGCGCCGAGGTCGTGGTGGTGGTGCAAGACGAGGGCGAAGGCATCCCGGCCGAGGACCTGCCCCACATCTTCGAGCGCTTCTACCGGGCCGACGTGCACCGGGCCCGGACGCTGGGCGGCACCGGCCTCGGCCTGGCCATCGCGCTCGAGAACGTCAACCTCCACAAGGGGTCGATCACGGTGACCTCCACGGTCGGCCAGGGCTCGGCCTTCACGGTGGTGCTGCCGGCTGCCGCGCCGCAGGCCACGCGCCCGCCGGGCGAGGAGCACGGCCGCGAGCCCGCCCCGGCCGAGCCCGAGGTGGTCGTGGGTGGCTGACCGCCGTTGGCTCCGGAGGGTCGCGGCCCTCCTCGTCTGCCTGGTCCTCGCGGCCTGCTCGGCCGGGGTGCCGCCCACTGGCGAGGTCATCACCATCGCCCAGGTCGCGTCGCCGACCGACGAGCGCTCGAGCGTCGACGACCCCCGTGGCGCCAAACCGCAGGGCGGGCTCAAGGAGATCGAGCTGGTCGCACAGTTCATGCGCGTCATGGCCACCGGCGACCCGGCCGAGGCGGCCGCGTGGGTGGCGCCGGGCAGCGCCCGCCGCCGGCTCGACGGCTGGCAGCGCAGGCGCTCGGTCATGGTCTACGAGACCCGGTCGGCCACCCCCTCGCTGAAGGAGGCCGTCGCCAGCGGCGACGCGGGGGAGGTGGTGGTCGACGTCCAGGTCAGGCTGGTCGGCCGCCTCAACGGCCACGAGTGGACGCCGCTGGCCGGCCCCACGTCGCTCAGCTTCCACCTGGGCAGGGTCCTCACCGAGTGGCGCATCACCAGCCCGCCCGACCAGCCCTGGGTGGACGAGGAGAGCTTCAAGCAGCGGTACCGGCGCACCGAGCTGTTCATGGCCTCCCGCGACGGGCGTCATGTGGTCCCAACCCCTGTCCTGTTCGACGACCGGACCGGCACGGCCGGTCGGGTCGCCAGCGTCCAGGGGCGCACCACGACCGCGCTGCGCATGCTGCTGGAGGGCCCGCGGGGCCGGGTCGCGAACGCGCTGGACACCGCGATCCCGCCAGGCACCCGCCTGCTCTCGGTCACCTACGACTCCGAGCAGGGCATCGTCACCGTCAACCTCTCAGGCCAGTTCACCGCGGCCGGCAACCCCGGCTCGGGCCAGCTCCGGATGGGCCAGCTCGTGTGGACGGTCAACCGTCTCATCCCGACCGCCCAGGTCGTGGTGAGGGTCGACGGTCGCCCGCTCGGCGAGGTGGGCGCCGACCGGTTCCCGGCCGACCGCCTCTACCGCCGGACCGCGCCCGAGCTCGCCGGGCTGTGGCCCCAGCGGCTGGCCAACGGCGACCTTGTCACGTTCGTCCGCGACGGCCAGGTCTTCACGATCCCGGCTGACCAGCTCGGCACCGAGCCGCGGCCCCTCATGCTCCCCGCCAACGGCACCAAGTCGGCACCCACCTGGTCGCCGGACGGCAGCCGCATCGCCTACCTGGTGGGAGAGATGGGCGAGCCGCACACGCTGTGGACCGCCTCCCAGACCGGCACGTCGCCCTCGGCCACCGACCTGCATGGCGTGCTGTCGCCCCCGTCGTGGCTGCCCGGCAGCCCGCCCCGCCTGCTCGCGCTCAAGCGGGAGGGCGCCAGCGTGCAGTTGTGGTCGGTGGACGCCGACTCGGGCCAGGCCACCAAGCTGGGCCTCGGCCCGCTCCCGGACCAGCTCGAGCCCATCCTGGTCCGCGTCAGCCCCGACGGCTGCTTCGTGCTGGCCGTGCTGGCCCGGTCCGGGGCGGGGCGGCGTGACCCGGTCGAGCCCGGCGGCGACCTGTACCTCGGCGTTCTCGGCGCCCAGGGCGTCACCGAGTGGATCCCCCACCCGCTCGCCCCCGGGCTCGGTGCGGCGTCCAGCCCGGTCTGGGTCGACCCCGTCACCGTCGCCTTCGTGGGCGACGGCGAGAACCGGTTCGACCGGAAGAAGCTCTGGGTCGTGAAGGTCGACGGCTGGGGCCCGGCCCCGGTGCTCAGCCCCGACCGCGGCTCCAACCTCGGGGTCGACATCGACGGCGAGCTGACCGTCGACCCAGCCGGCGAGGTCTTCGTGTTCAAGTCGCCGTCCGAGCTGGGCACCTCCTTGTGGATGGTCAACCGCGACGGGCGCGGCCTGAAGGCCCTCACCCCCCCGGACGCCACCTACTTCGACGGCGACCCCAACTTCGCCAGCCGCTGACCGTCTTCCACCCTGCCCCTCCTCGACGCGACGGCGACCCACCTCGCCAGCCCTGCCCCTCCTCGACGCGACGGTGACGGCGACCCCAAACTCCGCCAGCCGCTGGCCGTGGCCCCAGCCCCGGGCCCTGGCTGCGGGAACGGGCCTGTGGACGGCCGGATGCTGCAACCCTTGGCCCCGGCTACGCTCCGGGAATGCGCCCTTCGACCTCCCGCACGGCAGGCCGGCGCGGGCTGAGGCTCGCCGACCTCCTCGCCCTCGTGCTGCGGCCCGCCGCCTGCCTCGCCTGCGACCGCCCCCGGGCCTGGCCCTGCTGCGCCGCCTGCCTGCCGCCCGAGCCGGCTGGTGCCGGGCCGTGGTGGCTGGTCGCCGACCCGGGCCTGACCCTATGGGCGCTCGGCCCCTACCACGGCGCCCTGCGCGAGGCGGTGCTGGCCGGCAAGCTCCGGGCCCAGCCGGCCGCCCTGACCGCCCTCGGCCGGCGCCTGGGCGCCGCCATGGCGGCGGCCGGGGCCGGTGCCGACCTGGTCACCTGGGTCCCCGCCGCGCCAGCGGGCGGCCTGCTCAGAGACCACGCGCAACGGGTCGCCACCGGCGTGGCCGCCGCCCTCGACCTGCCCGCCGCCGGCCTGCTCGCCCCCGCCCCGGGCCGGGACCTCGGCCGGGACAGGGGCGCCGGCCTGGTGGCCAGCCACCCGGGCCGGGTGGCGGCCCGCCCGGCGCCGCGAGCCAGGCGCCGGCTCGCCGGCGGGCGCGTCCTCGTGGTCGACGACATCGCCACCACCGGTGCCACCCTGGCCGGCGCGGCCGCCGCCCTGCGGCATGCCGGCGCCCGGCAGGTCGAGGCAGCCGTGCTCGGCGCCGCAACCGCCGCTTTCGGGCCGGCGCCCGCCCGGCGACGCTTCCCTCCGCCACCCGGCCCGGGCGGGGGAGGCCCCGCGCCGCCACCTAGCCGGGCGGGGAGGCCCCGCGCCGCCACCTAGCTAGCCGGGCGGGGAGGCCCCGCGCCGCCACCCGGGCGGGGCGGGGGAGGGGCCATGCCGCCACCCGGGCGGGGCGGGGGAGGGGCCATGCCGCCACCCTAGCCCGGGGCGGGGTCCGCCTGAGGTCCGGCTCCGGCCCGGTCTGCATGCGGTCCGGTCGGCCGGGGTACCCGGGAGGAAAGCCGAGGCGCCTGGGTCCGCTCCGGCCGCCTCTGCGCCGCTGTCCAGGTTCAGGATTGAGGCGTTCGTCAGGATCCCGATCGGCCCGCTCCCGCCGTCCGATATGTCCGACCAGCACCAGCAACCCGGTGTTTCCGCAGCTCAATGCGGCGTATTGTGGAGTTGTGACCGCGATGACCCAGTGTAGAATCCGGCCAATATGACCCGGTGCCTGTGAAGAAGACCTGTTCGGATGCCGAATGATCGTGGCAGACCGACATGCCGACCCATGTCGTGACGACAACGGGTGGGACCGGGCCAGGGCGTGTGCCCGCCTCCGCGGCCGTCGGCCGACGATCAGGATGGGGGAGCTGCCATGCAGGTGACGGTGAAGGGCAAGAACACCGACGTGTCCGACAAGCTGCGGGCCCACGCCGAGCGCAAGCTCGCCAAGGTGGAGCGCTTCGACGACCGCATCCTGGCCATGGACGTCGAGTTCTCCGAGGAGCGCAACCCCCGGGTGGCCGACGCCCACCGGGTCGAGGTGACCCTCACCACCAAGTCCCGGCTCGTCCGGGCCCACGCCAGCGCGCCCGATCCCACCGCCGCTGTCGACCGGGTCATCGACCGGCTCAAGTCCCAGATCAAGAAGCTCAAGAGCCGCCGGGTGGACAGGACCCAGCACGCCGAGGGCAAGTCGCTCGCTCCGCTCCTCGACGAGCCCCAGGCCGCCGAGCAGCCCGTCGGCCCGGCCATCGTCCGGTTCAAGCGCATCGAGATGAAGCCAATGGCCCCGGAAGAGGCGATCGAGCGCATGGACCTCCTGGGTCACGACTTCTTCCTGTTCAGCAACGCCGAGACCGAACAGGCCAACGTCGTGTACCGTCGGCGTAGCGGCGATTACGGGCTCATCGAACCGGAAACCTAGCAAGTGTCGAGACTCGCCCGACCAAAGATGCCGACCAGGTGACGACATACGAGGAACTGAGAGGGGAGAGCGTGGCGGACGACCGGCAGGCGCGACCGCGGGGCGCAGGGGACGCCATCCGCGTGCTGATCGTGGATGACCACGCGTTGTTCCGCCGCGGGCTCGAGATGGTTCTCGAGCAGGAGGACGACGTCGACGTCGCAGGAGAGGCCGGGGACGGCGCCGAGGCCATCGAGAAGGCCCAGGAGCTGATGCCCGACGTCGTGCTCATGGACGTCCGCATGCCCCGCCGCGGCGGCATCGAGGCGACCCAGGCCATCAAGGACCTCATCCCCCACGTCAAGATCCTGATGCTCACGATCTCCGACGAGGAGGCCGACCTCTACGACGCCATCAAGGCGGGTGCCAACGGCTACCTGCTCAAGGAGATCTCGATCGAGGAGGTCGCCAACGCGATCCGCTCGGTCGCCCAGGGCCAGTCGCTGATCTCTCCCTCGATGGCTTCGAAGCTCCTCAACGAGTTCGCGACCATGGTCAAGCGGGCCGACGAGAAGCAGCAGCTGCCCACCCCGCGCCTCACCGACCGCGAGATGGAGGTCCTCAAGCTCGTCGCCAAGGGCCACAACAACCGCGACATCGCCAAGGAGCTGTACATCTCCGAGAACACCGTGAAGAACCACATCCGCAACATCCTCGAGAAGCTCCACCTGCACTCGAGGATGGAGGCGGTCGTCTACGCAGTGCGGGAGAAGCTGCTCGAGATCAAGTAGCGCTCCGGAGATGACGGTCACCCTCGCCCTGGACGTCGGCGGCACCAAGCTCGCCGCGGCCGTGGTCGACGCCGAGGGCCGCGTCCTCGGCCGCAGCCGCGTGCCCACCCCGCCCGGCAGCGACCCCGAAGCCCTCTACGAGACGCTGCTGGCCTGCGCCGCGGCGGCCATGCGGGGCGCCGACACCGTCCCCGGCGACCTCGCAGGCATCGGCGTCGGCTGCGGCGGCCCCATGCGCTGGCCCGAGGGCAGCGTCTCCCCGCTCAACATCCCCGCCTGGCGCGACTTCCCCCTGCGCCGCCGGCTGGCCAAGGAGTTCGGCGCCGGCCCGGTCCTGGTCCACAACGACGCCGTCGCCATCGCGGTCGGGGAGCACTGGAAGGGCGCTGGCGTCGGCACTGCCAACCTGCTCGGCCTCACCGTCTCCACCGGCGTCGGCGGCGGCCTCGTCCTCGGCGGCCGCCTCCACCACGGTACCAGCGGCAACGGCGGGCACGTCGGCCACATCGTCGTCGAGCCCGAGGGCCCGGCCTGCGCCTGCGGCGGGCACGGCTGCCTGGAGGCCGTCGCGAGCGGGCCCCGCACCGTCGCCCGCGCCCTCGCCGCCGGCTGGCGTCCCACCGGTCCGGGCAGCCCCGACGGGGTCGCGCTGGCCGCGGCCGCCGCAGGCGGCGACCCGGTCGCCGCCGAGAGCCTCGCCCGCTCCGCCCGCGCGGTCGGCCTGGCCGTCGCCTCCTGCGCCAACCTCCTCGACCTCGAGATCGTCGCCGTGACCGGCGGCCTCTCCCAGTCCGGCCCCGTCTTCTGGGACCCCCTGCTCGACGCGTTCGCCGTCCACGCGCGCATGGACTTCGCGGCCGCCTGCCGGGTCGTGCCCGCCGAGCTGGCCGGGGACGCCGGCCTGCTCGGCGCGGCCGCCTTCGTCCTGCTGCCCGACCGGTACGGCTGGGACCCGCCCCCGGGCTGACCGCGGGCGCCCCCCGAGCTGCGCTGCCTGCGACGAGCGGCGCCGCCTGCGACCGCCCCAGGCTGACCGCGGGCGGTCTCCCAGCCGGCGCTGTGTACGGCCCGCCCTCGGGCTTGACCGCGCGCGCTCCCCGAGCCGGCGCCGCCTGCGACCCTCAGCACCCACCGGCCGGTAGACTGGTCTGATCCGAACATGTGCAACGCCGCCGGGCGCCCGTGAACGCCCGGCTTCGAGGAGGCGTCCGAGTCGTGGTGCTGTCCAAGGTCCTCAGCTTGGGTGAGGGGAGGGACCGTCGCCGGTGCGAGAGCATCGTCGCCCCCACCAACGCGTTCGAAGGCGACATGGAGAAGCGCTCGGACGCCGAGCTGCGCGAGCAGACCGACGTGTACCGCAAGCGCCTGGAAGCCGGCGAGACGCTCGACGACCTGCTCCCCGAGGCGTTCGCGACCGTCCGCGAGGCGGCCAGGCGCGTCCGCGGCCAGCGCCACTTCAACGTCCAGCTGATGGGCGGGGCGGCCCTGCACTGGGGCTACATCGCCGAGATGCGCACCGGCGAGGGCAAGACCCTCACCGCGACCCTGCCCAGCTACCTCAACGCGCTGGCCGGCAAGGGCGTCCACGTCGTCACCGTCAACGACTACCTGGCCAAGCGCGACGCCGAGTGGATGGGCGTGATCCACCGCTTCCTCGGCCTGGACGTCGGCGCCATCCTCGCCCCGATGACCCCGTTCGAGCGCCGCCCCAACTACGCCGCCGACGTCACCTACGGCACCAACAACGAGTTCGGCTTCGACTACCTACGCGACAACATGGCCCTGTCCGGCGAGGAGCTGGTCCAGCGCGGCCACGCCTACGCCATCGTCGACGAGGTCGACTCCATCCTGGTCGACGAGGCCCGCACCCCGCTCATCATCTCCGGCCCGGCCGAGCAGGGCGCCCGCTGGTACCAGCAGTTCGCCCGCATCGCCCCCCGCCTCAGGCGCGACGTCCACTACGAGGTCGACGAGGGCAAGCACACCATCGCGGTCACCGAGGAGGGCGTCGCCACGGTCGAGGAGATCCTCGGCATCGACAACCTCTACGACTCCCTCAACACCCCCCTGGTCCACCACCTCCAGAACTCCGTCCGCGCCAAGGAGCTGTACAAGCGCGACGACGAGTACATCGTCCGCGACGGCGAGGTCCTGATCGTCGACGAGTTCACCGGCCGCGTGCTCGAGGGCCGCCGCTACTCCGACGGCCTCCACCAGGCCATCGAGGCCAAGGAGGGCGTGCGGATCAAGGAGGAGAACCAGACCTACGCCACCATCACCCTGCAGAACTACTTCCGCATGTACGACAGGCTGGCGGGCATGACCGGCACCGCCAAGACCGAGGCGGCCGAGTTCAACCACATCTACAAGCTCGGCGTGGTCGAGGTGCCCACCAACAAGCCGATGATCCGGGTCGACCACGGCGACCTGATCTACAAGACCGAGCAGGCCAAGTACGAGGCGCTGATCGAGGAGATCGCCGAGCGCAACGCCGGCGGCCAGCCCGTCCTGGTCGGCACCGTGTCCATCGAGAAGTCCGAGCGCGTCTCCCGCCTGCTCGACAAGCGCGGCATCCGCCACGCCGTGCTCAACGCCAAGCACCACGAGCGCGAGGCTCACATCATCGCCCAGGCCGGCCGCATCGGCGCCGTCACCGTCGCGACCAACATGGCCGGCCGCGGCGTCGACATCATGCTCGGCGGCAACGTCGAGTACCTGGCCGAGGAGGCCCTGCGGGCCAAGGGCCTGGACCCGGCCGAGACCGCCGCCGACACCTGGAACGCCGCCTTCCAGGCCGAGGTCGAGGACAAGGCCCGGCAGGTCGCCGCCGAGCACGACCAGGTCGTCGGCTTCGGTGGCCTCACGGTCATCGGCACCGAACGCCACGAGTCCCGCCGCATCGACAACCAGCTCCGCGGCCGCTCCGGCCGCCAGGGCGACCCGGGGGAGTCCAAGTTCTTCCTCTCCCTCGAGGACGACCTCATGCGCATGTTCGCCACCAAGACGGTCGGCAGCCTCATGGAGCGGCTCTCCCTGCCCGACGACGTCCCGATCACCCACCGCCTGGTCACCAGGGCCATCGCCAACGCCCAGCGCCAGGTCGAGTCCCAGAACTTCGAGCAGCGCAAGAACGTCCTCAAGTACGACGAGGTCCTGAACAAGCAGCGCCAGGTCATCTACGACGTCCGCCGCCGCATCCTCGAAGGCGAGGACCTCCACGAGCAGACCCTCGGCTTCCTCGGTGACGTCGTCAGCGCCATCGTCGCCGAGTACTGCCCCGAGGGCGTCTACCCCGAGGAGTGGGACCTCGACGGCCTGTTCACCGCGCTGGCCACCATCTACCACACCGAGATCCGCAAGGAGGACCTTGACCTCGAGGCCATCGACCACGCCGAGCTCGAAGCCATGCTTCTCGAGGACGCCGAGCGCGCCTACAAGGCCCGCGAAGACGAGTTCGGCCCCGAGCTCCTCGGCGAGCTCGAGCGTCAGGTGCTGCTGACGGTCCTCGACCGCCGCTGGCGCGAGCACCTCTACGAAATGGACTCCCTGCAGGAGGGCATCGGCCTGCGCGCCATCGGCCAGCGCGACCCGCTGGTGGAGTACCAGCGCGAGGGCTTCGACATGTTCCAGGCCATGCAGGACAACATCAAGGCCGAATCCGTTGCCTACATCTTCAACGCCAGCCTCGAGGTCGCCGAGGACGCCGAGGAGCAGCGCCAGGCCGCTCCCCGCCAGCAGACCCGGCTGTCCTCGGCGTCGACCGAGGAAGAGGCACGCGCCGCCCAGGGCCAGGCCCGCTCGGGCAAGAAGGTCGGCCGCAACCAGCCCTGCTGGTGCGGGTCGGGCAAGAAGTTCAAGAACTGCCACGGCGCGCACGGTGCTCCCCGCGCCTGACCCACGCCGCCGGTAG
>Ga0307278_10000677_pt1 | contig 16772 bp, 14 predicted proteins | sample ER_DNA_117_FD_194482 | JGI IMG/M metagenome (GOLD analysis project Ga0307278, IMG submission 194482) | Bulk soil microbial communities from the East River watershed near Crested Butte, Colorado, United States - ER_DNA_117 | ecosystem: Environmental > Terrestrial > Soil > Floodplain | place... | reverse complement strand
TAGCTCTCTAGCTCGCCGAGCGCGCGGCGGAACGCTTCCTCAGCCTGATCGCCGAAGACCGCGAAGACGACGCGCTCGAGGTTTCGCGGCTCGTACGCGCGCGCCTCGCGCACCATGATCGCGGCGCATTCTTCGAGCGGAAAGCCGCCGACACCGGTCCCGAACGCCGGAAGCCCGAGCGAGCGAGCAGCCAGCTCGTCGGCGACTTCGAGGACGCGGCGCGTCGTGCGAGCCACGAGATCCGCATTCGTGCGCAGGTCCTGACCCATGACCGCGCCGTGGACGACATGGCTGGCGCGCAGGCTTCCCCCGCCCGTGACCACAGCCTCGCCGACCTCGATCGGTCCCTGCGCCATCGCCTCGGCCTCGATCTCGCTACCGCCTGCCCGCTTGATCGCTCCCGCCACGCCGGCGCCCATCCAGAGCTGGTTGTTCGCCGCGTTCGCGATCGCGTCGACCTCGAGCTCCGCGATGTCGCCCTCGACTACGTCGAGCTGCACGCAGGCAACTTAGATGATCGATCGAAAAGTGACCGCAAACCGTGGCGGCGGCACCACACTTTCCGCTCAACCATCTAACGCCCGCTGGGGCTCATCGCCGGACGCGACTTCGGCGCCAGCGGAGAGGGCTTCACCCGGAAGACGCGAGCGACGTTGTCTGGCAGCCACCAGTTCCAGCGTCCGAAGAGCTCCATGGCGCTCGGGACCAGCAGGGCCCGGACTATGGTCACGTCGAGCAGGATCGCCACTGCGAGGCCGAAGCCAAACTGCTGCAGGCCGACGATCGAGCCGGCCACGAAGCCCATGAACGCCGCGAACATGACGAGCCCGGCGGCCGTGACGATGCGTCCCGTCTTGGCCAGGCCCAGCGCCACGGCCTCGGCGTTCGGGCGTCCGGCGTCCCATTCCTCGCGCATCCGGCTGACGAGGAAGACCTCGTAGTCCATGGAGAGCCCGAAGACCATGGCGAAGATGAACACCGGAATCCAGCCCTCGATCTGGTCGAAGGAGATCAAGCCGATCGCGTCCGCCCCGCCCCACTTGAAGAAGACGACGAGCACGCCATAGGCAGCTCCGATGGAGAGGAGGTTGAGGATGATCGCCTTGAACGGAAGGAGAATGGAGCGAAACGCCCGCAGAAGCAGGATGTAGGTGAGTAGGAGGACCCCGAGCACGAGCCAGGGGAACGCGCCGTAGGTGAGCTCGAGGAAGTCGACGCCGCTCGGCGGGCCTCCGCCCGCATAGACCTGGACTCCCTCGGGGAAGCCTGCAGCCGGGACGATCCGATCACGCAGGCGGTGGACGAAATCGAGTGCGGGCGGCGAGCCGTACTCGCTCGTTCCCACGACCTCGATCTGGAAGTAGCGGCTCGTCGGATCGACGTGCTGGCGCGATTCGTCGAAGGTGACGCGGGCCACCTCGGGGTCCTTCCGTAAGCCCAGGGTCAGCTTGTCGATGGCGGCTCGGACGCCGGGTGCGTCGACTCCGCCGGGGCGGCCCGTATCCCCAGCGATCACGGTGGGTGCGAGCGCGCCCTCTCCGAGCGCGTCGGAGATGACGTTGAGTCCCTGGACACCCTCGAGGTTCTGCGGAATGCCCTTGTTTGACCCTGGCCCGAGCTCGAGAGCGAACACCGGCGAGGCGAGCGTGAGGAGAACCGCGGCCGTGCCTGCCGCGAACAGCGCAGGCCGACGCTGAATCGCGCGCGCCAGGCGCATCCAGAAGTTGTACTCGGCATCCCGGCGCGCCAGGATCCGCTTTGGCACCAGCCGGACGCGGTCGAGCTTCGCCCCCAGGAAATAGAGCAGGACCGGGAGCAGCGTGAGCGCGCACAGAACGGAGACGATCGGAATCGCAAAGCCTCCGATGCCGAACCCGCGCATGAAGGGCAAGGGCATGAAGAGCATGAGCGCGAGTCCGATTCCCACCGCCGAACCGCTGAAGACGACCGCACGCCCGGCCGTCTGCATCGTCCGCACGAGCGCGTCTTCCTTGGACTTCCCGCCGAGGAGCTCCTCTCGGTAGCGGTAGACCACGAGGAGCGAGTAGTCGATGGCGATCCCGAGGCCGATGAGCATGACGAGGTTCTGCAGGTACGTCGTCAGCTCCATGAAATGGGCGAAGACCCAGATGATCGACAGGGTGGTCGGAATGGCGAAGGCCGCGAACAGCAGCGGAAGGACGAACGCGGTCGTGCCGAAAACGAACGCCAGGATGAGGACCGCGATTGGGATGGCGATGTAGAGCTCGCCGACCTTGAGGTCGTGAGCGAAAACCGGGTCGAGGTCGTGCTCGATCGCCGCCTGGCCCGAAACGTAGACCTCCGCGCCGGGAATCTTGCCCGCCGCCGCGCGCATGTCGTCCGTGTACCCCTTCGCGTCGGCAGGCTCGAGGTTCGACACGATCGTCGCCGAGACCACCGACCCGGAGACCACCTGGACCCCGGCAAGCTTCCCCGTCGGAAGCTCTGCCGCGGCTTTCGCCGCGCGTTCCTGCACTAGGGGGACGAGCCGGTCGGCCGAGCCGGGCGCGCCCTTGACGACGAGGCTGAACGAGCCCGTGGTCTTCTGGCCGAAGTGCTGCTCGAGGATCTTCTCGGTCCGGGCCGTGTCCGTCCCAGGGAGGGTGAAGCGGTTCGTCAGGAGGGCGCTGAGTCCCGACATGGCCATTACCGACACGACGAGGAGGACGAGCCAGACGGCCAGGACCGCCCAGCGATAACGGATCATCGTGCGGGTGAAGCGCTCCACGCAGGCTCCTCAGGGGAGGGGTTAGCGCCGACTAAGTTAGTGCAGGCTACGCGTCACGTCAAACGTGCTTGCGCGAGCGTTTCCGTTCCTTCACCCCATCGACGTTCCTGACCCCCGCGAACCAGAGATACAGAAGGAGACCGAAGGCGGCGCCGGCGATTTTGAGGATGCGGCCCACGGGTACGATTGTCTCATGCGGTCGCGCAAGGACATTGATCGCCTCAAGCTGGAGATGGAGGAGCTCTTCGCCGACCTCTGCCAGGTGCCTCGGCTCGTCGCCTCACGCCGCGGCTTCCGCCCGGCCGTCGACGTCTACCGCACCGAGGATCCCCTCGCGATCACTGTCGTCGTCGAGCTCGCAGGCGTCGACCCCGCCACAACGGAGCTCGTTCTGGCCGAGGGGATCCTCGTCATCCGTGGCATCCGTCGCCGGAGCGCGGGCGAGCAGCGAGTCGTCCACATGGAGATCGACTACGGACCATTCGAGCGCCAGGTTCCCATCGCCGAGCCCGTCGACGCAGAGGCGGCGGAGGCGACCTACTCCCGCGGGCTGCTCGTGGTGACGTTTCCGCTCGCCGAACGCCCGACCCGCAAGCTGAGCGTTCAAATCACTACCAAGGGAAGCGCATGAGCGCTGCCGAGGAGACACTCATCGAGCACGAAGACAGCGTGGAGGAGCCCGTGGACAACGTGATGCCGATCCTCCCGCTCAAGGAAACCGTGGTCTTCCCGGACTCGATGATCCCGCTCGCCATCGGCCAGGAGCGATCGATCCGCCTGGTCGACGAGGCGGTGGCGAACGACCGACCCATCGCGCTGGTCACTTCCCGTGAGGGCGACGACGAGGCCCAGTCGGCCGACGATCTCTACTCCGTGGGCACGGCGGCCGTGATTCACAAGATGATCCGGGTCCCGGACGGGACGCTACGCATCCTCGTCCAGGGCCTTCGCCGTGTGCGGTTGACTCGCATCGTCCAGGACGACCCCTACCTCGTCGGCGAGTTCGAGGAACTGCCGGACGTCATTACGCGCGAAAAAGAGATCGCGGCGCTGGCGCGCAACGTGGAAGCGCTCTTCTCGCGCATCATCGCGCTCGTCCCCTACCTCCCCGACGAGCTTCAGCTCGCCGCCACGAATGCGGAGGAGCCGAGCGCGCTCGCGAACCTGATTGCGACGACGATGCGACTCAAGACCGCCGAGAAGCAAGAGCTCCTGGAGGAGGCCGATGTCGAGGCCCGCCTGCGCCAGCTGACGGTGATCCTGAACCGGGAGCTCGAGCTGCTCGAGCTCGGCACGAAGATCCAGTCGCAAGTGCACTCCGAGATGGAGAAGTCCCAGCGCGAGTACTTCCTGCGCTCGCAGCTGAAGGCGATCCAGGAGGAGCTCGGCGAAGGCGACGAGCAGCAGGCGGAGATCGCCGAGCTACGGGCTCAGATCGAGGAGGCGAACCTTCCCGAGGAAGCGGAGAAGCAGGCACGCCGAGAGCTCGACCGGCTCGCGAAGCTGCCGTCCGCGGCCGCCGAGTACGGCGTGATTCGCACGTATCTCGAGTGGATCCTGTCGCTCCCGTGGGACAAGACAACCGAGGACGACCTCGACCTTGAGAAGGCGCGGAAGATCCTCGACGAGGACCACTACGACCTCGAGAAGGTGAAGGAGCGGATCATCGAGCACCTCGCCGTCTCGAAGCTGAAGCGCGACCTCTCGGGGCCAATCCTCTGCTTCGTGGGGCCCCCAGGCGTCGGCAAGACCTCCCTGGGGCAGTCGATCGCACGCGCGCTCGGACGCAAGTTCGTTCGCATCTCGGTCGGCGGTGTCCGCGACGAGGCCGAGATCCGCGGCCACCGCCGCACGTACATCGGCGCGATGCCGGGAACGATCATCCGCGCGCTCCGCGACGCCGGGACGAAGAACCCGGTCTTCATGATCGACGAGATCGACAAGATGGGCTCTGACTGGAGGGGTGATCCTTCAAGCGCCATGCTCGAGGTGCTCGACCCTGCGCAGAACTCGAGCTTCCGCGACCACTATCTCGACCTGCCTTTCGACCTTTCGCGGATCCTCTTCATCTGCACGGGGAACCAGCTCGAGACGATCCCGCCCCCGCTCCTCGACCGCATGGAGGTCATTCGTCTCTCCGGCTACACCGAGGAGGAGAAACTCGGCATCGCCAAGCGCTATCTCGTGCCGAAGCAGCTCGAGGCCCACGGTCTCAGCAGCGAGCAGGCCAAGTTCACGGACAACGCGCTACGCCTCGTGATCCGCGAGTACACGAGGGAGGCCGGCGTCCGCAATCTCGACCGCGAGATCGCCGCTCTCTGCCGGAAGTCGGCCGCCGAGATCGCTGGAGGCAAGCGCAAGCGCGTGCGGATCGACGAGCGCCGCGTCCGCTCCTGGCTGGGGCGCCCGCGCTTCTCCGGCGAGATCCGCAAGCGGACGTCCGATCCAGGCGTGGCGACCGGCCTCGCAGTCACCCCGGTCGGGGGCGACGTCCTCTACATCGAGGCGACCGCCATGCCCGGCGAGGGCAGGCTGATCGTCACCGGCCAGCTCGGCGAGGTCATGCGCGAATCCGCGCAGGCGGCCCTTTCCTGGGTGCGAAGCCACGCGAGCGACCTCGGTCTCGAAGCCGACTGGTTCGAAGGCAAGGACGTCCACATCCACGTCCCCGCCGGAGCAGTGCCGAAGGATGGGCCCTCGGCCGGGATCGCACTGGCGACGGCGCTCGCTTCGCTCGCGCTGAACCGCCCGGTCTCCGAGGAGGTGGCCATGACCGGAGAAATCACGCTCACGGGGCAGGTGCTACCGATCGGCGGCGTCCGGGAAAAGGTGCTCGCCGCGCAGCGCGCGGGGGTGACAACGGTCGTCCTTCCGAAGGAAAACGAGGGCGACCTGGACGATCTCCCGCGCGAGGTGCGCAAGTCGATGAACTTCGTGCCCGCTGACTCGATCGACGAGGTGATCGAGGCTGCTTTCCCGGGGGCCCGGGTGTTGGAGTTTTCCTCCGCGGCCCGGGGGTAGATACTTCCCGCGAAACCCAAGAAAGGACGACACGAATGGCGAAGGCAAAGGACAGGATGAACGACGCCGTGGATGCAGCGCGGCCATACGTTGAGCGGCTCGCCCGCGACGAGGAGCTGCACGACAACGTCAAGCATGCGTACGAGTCTGCGCGCCGGATCTATGCCGAGCTACTGGGCGATCGCGGCACCACCGGCGTGGCCCTCAAGGTAGCCCGGGACAAGGATCTCCAGAAGGAGCTCAGGAAGGCAGTCGAGGAGCTTCGCCAAGCCGGTCAGCGCGTGCAGGGCAAGGACTCGCACACCGGGCGGAACGCTTCAGTGCTCCTCGCGGGGATCGCACTGGGCGTCCTCTTCAACCCGGCAACGGGTCCCGACACGCGCAGGTGGCTGAAGGACAGGTTGTTCGGCCCCGAGCAGCCCTTCGAGGCCTACAACAACCAGTCGAACGAGCAGTAGCGCGCTGATCTGACTGGCGAAGCAGGCTCTTCCGCTGGGCGGGCATGCCCCGCCCAGCATTGTGACGCGCGTGGACCTGCCTCTCTACTGGACGCGAGCGCGGAGTTCAGCTCGGCCGAAATCGCGGCGCAGCCGTAGATTTCGGCCGATGACTAGCCGCCGGGTTTTGCCTCGATAATCGTGGGTCCGGCCGGTCCCTCGCCGAACAGCGGACCCATGTCGAGCAGAGTCGAGAAGGCGGCGGGGTCGAGGCCGCTCATGGTCGAGATGTCCTCGGCCTCGAGAAGGATGGCCGCCGGTGCCGGCGCCTTGCCGCCCGGCGGGCTCCATGCGCCTACGTCGAAGCTGAGGTCGGTCTGGCGTTTCCACGCGAGCAAATAGGGATACGGGTTCACGACCCCGTCGTAGCCCTTCCAGAGGAGCTCGACCGGGTGCACCTCGAAGTGGAGGTGCGGTGGCGTTCCCTCGGCGTCGCCTGTCGTCCCGACGAAGCCGATCACGTCGCCGGCGTGGACGTGCGCCCCGTCACGCGCGAGCGGCGAGAAGGCGGAGAGATGGGCGTGGTAGAACTCGTTCCCCTGCAGGTCTCGGAGCCAGAAGCGGTTTCCCCCGACGGTGTTCCACCCGACGAGGGAGAGCGTCCCGTCCGCGACCGCGAGGATCGGAGCTCCCTTCGGGGCGAAGATGTCGTTGCCGTGGTGCCACACCGTGTCGGCCCGCGGAGCGCCGAAGTCGTCGCTGAACGACGAGGGCCCGTAGACGGGGAAGACGTAGCCCTTGTTCGTCAGTTGGGGCTTCACGCCGGGCGGCGTCGGATGGACGAGCGGCGGAGGCGCCGAATCCGGAGGTGCATGAGTGGGCGCCGGTTGGGGTAGCGGCTGCGGGGGCGCCGGCGAGCCCTTCAACGCGGTCGCGGCCGCCTCCGCATAGCCGACGAAGATCTCGGTGCCCGCCGGAAGCCCGCCGTGGTCGGCGGTCAGGCGGACGTGGATGCCCGTTACGAACCCGCGGTGGCCTTTTCTCGTGGTGGTGTTCTGGCGGACGACAGCCTGCTCGAGGAGCGTCGCGTAGCCCCAGTCTCCGAGCGGGACGCGCGCATTGATCTCGGCCGCCATGGGTTGCCCCAACACCGTCAGGTTCGTGAGAGCGGACTCGGCCAGGCTGCCCTCGGCGGCCCTCGAGGTCGCGTGGGAGGTGGCGCGAAGATCGACGGAATCGGCGGTGATCTCGCCACCGAACAGCGACACTCCGCTGACAGACGTGACCGCTCGCCCGATGCCACGGCCGTCGGTCCCGGTCGCCTGCGTCCCGGCGGCAATTTCGCCGACAGAAACTGCGCCGCTCGCGTGGGCCCAGCTGACGAGCGAAGCAGCGGCCTGAGGCGGCGACGAGATCGCTCCGGCGGTGACGGTGTCCCGCCCGGGCACGACAACACGCACGCCGAAGGAACTCGCCGAGGCCGCGGCCTGGGAGGCGGCCGCCCCCGCGGAGCCGCCCGCTGCCAGCGCGGCCAAGGCGAGCATGACCCCTAAGGCGATCCTCGCTCGCACGGATAAGAGGTTATCGCTGTACACGGCCAGTTTGCTATCGGTCATATTTCCTCCCGTATGGAGACCGAGCATGCGCACGCGGCGATCGAGGCTCTGCTCGAGGAGCGGCGCACTTTTCCTCCCCCCGAGGAGTTCCGGGCCGGCGCGGTCATCTCCGACGAGGAGGTCTACCGCCGAGCCGAAGAGGACTTCGAGCGTTTTTGGGCCGAGCTCGCCGGCGAGTTCATCGGGTGGTTCAAGCAGCCCACGAAGACAATGGACTGGAAGCCGCCTCACGCGACGTGGTTCGCCGACGGGGAGCTGAACGTCGCCTGGAACTGTCTCGACAAGCAGGTGGAGGCGGGCCGCGGCGGGAAGATCGCCTACCACTGGGTCGGTGAGCCAGAGGGCGAGACGCGCGATCTCACCTACGAGGAACTCCTCGGCGACGTGTCCCGACTCGCGAACGGCCTTCGCAGCCTCGGCGTCCGCAAGGGCGACCGCGTCGGGATCTACATGGGGATGGTTCCGGAACTTCCCGTCGCCATGCTCGCCTGCGCACGCATCGGCGCTGCGCACGTCGTGGTCTTCGGCGGCTTCTCCGCGGAGTCGCTCGCCGAGCGCATGCGAGACACCGGCGCCAGGGTGCTGATCACGCAGGACGAGGGGTGGCGCAAGGGCTCCAAGGTCCCGCTGAAACGGAACGCCGACGACGCCGCAGGAGAGGCGCCCGACCTCGAGCGGTTCGTGGTCCTCAGGCGGACCGGCGACGACGTCCCCTGGACCGAGGGCCGCGACGTCTGGTGGGACGACCTCGTCGAGGGACAGAGCGAAGACTGCGAAGCGGAGCGGATGAACGCGGAGGACGTGCTCTTCCTCCTGCACACCTCAGGCACAACGGCCAAGCCCAAGGGCGCCCAGCACACCACCGCCGGCTACCTCCTCCACGTCTCGGTCACGCACAAGTGGATCTTCGACATCCACGAGGACACGGTCTGGTGGTGCGCCGCCGACGTGGGCTGGATTACCGGGCACAGCTACATCGTCTACGGGCCCCTGAACAACGGGACGACGAGCGTCCTCTACGAGGGCGACCCTGCCCACCCCGACTGGGACCGCCACTGGGAGATCGTCGAGCGCTACGGAGTCAACTCCTATTACACGGCGCCGACGCTGATCCGCTCGTTCGTGAAGATGGGTCCGGAGTACCCAGCGCGCCATGACCTTTCCTCGCTCCGCCTCCTCGGCACCGTGGGGGAGCCGATCAATCCGGAGGCCTGGGTCTGGTACTGGAAGTACATCGGCCGTGAGCGCTGCCCGATCGTCGACACCTGGTGGCAGACCGAGACCGGCGGCATCCTCATCACACCCCTCCCGGGCATCACAACGTTGAAGCCAGGGTCGGCCACGGTTCCTTTCCCTGGGATCAAGCCCGAGATCCTGGACGAGCAGGGCAACCCTGTTCCGCAGGGAGAAGGGGGATTCCTGACGATCCGCCGTCCCTGGCCGGGGATGTTCCGCACGCTCTGGGAGGACGACGAGCGCTACGTGCAGACCTACTTCTCCAGGTACGGGCCGGAGACCTACTTCACCGGCGACGGCGCGAAGCAGGACTCAGACGGCTACTTCTGGCTGATGGGGAGGATCGACGACGTCATCAACGTCGCCGGCCACCGGCTCTCGACCACCGAGATCGAGTCGACCCTCGTCGAGCACGATGCGGTCGCCGAGGCGGCCGCCACGGGCGCGGCAGATCCCGATCGCGGCCAGCGGATCGTCTGCTTCGTCCTGCTGAAAGGAGGCCGCGAGCCTTCGGACGAGCTCGCGGAGGAGCTCCGTCAGTTCGTCGCCCAGAAGATCGGCAAGATCGCGCGGCCGGCGGCGGTGCTCTTCGGAGACGATCTGCCGAAGACCCGCTCCGGAAAGATCATGCGCCGATTGCTGAAGGACATCGCCGAGGGCAACGAGCTCGGAGACACGACCACGCTCCGCGACTCGACCGTCGTCGACGACCTCAAGCAGAAGGCCGACGCGGCACTCCGACGCGGATAGTCACTAGCCCAGGTCGCGGGCGAAGCGGCGGAAGCGCTCGCGGGCGTCGTCGTCCGGCCCCACAGGCTCCTCCTCGGCGAGCTTCGGATCCGCCGCGACCTCTCGGGCCACGCGCTTCACCTCCTCAGCCGCGGCCTGGCGGTGCTTCGGATCGGCCAGAAGCTCGTCGACCCAGGTACGCGATCCCTCGGGCTGAACGTCGTGATCGACGAGCAGGCTGCCGAGCAGGATGCCGACCCGGATATAGGCGAACGTGCGAAAGGCCAGCTGGCGGCGGGGCGAGGCGACCATGGCGGCGAGCTCCTCGTCCTCCTCCTGGAGGCTGGCCACGAATTCGCCGATCGGCTCCTCGACGAGCGGAAGCCAGATGTCGTCGTCCGCCATGCCCCGATTCTAGTGTCGGATCGACCAGGCGAGCCGCGCCGCGATGACCACGAGCAACCCCGCAAACAAGCGCCGCAAGGTCTCGTCCGAAAGCCGGTCGGCGAGAACGACTCCGCCCACGACGCCGATCGCCGAGGCGAGGCCGATTGCCAAAGCAGCCCTCCAGCGGACGTGTCCGTAGCGGTCCTGACGCCAGGCACCGACCGCGACGACCGGGATGATCGCCGCCAGCGAGGTGGCTTGAGCCTCGAGATGGGTGAGCCCGACGACCAGAGAAAGGGTCGGCACGAACAGGATGCCGCCGCCGACGCCGAACATCCCTGAGAGAACGCCTGCGGCAAACCCCAGGAAAACGACCAGCACGAGCGTCATTCGAAGAAGAGCCTCGCGGCGATCGCGAGCAAGAGAACGCTGAAGAGCCCGGCTAGGAGCCGGGAGGCGACGCGCTGCTGGAGCCAGATCCCCGCGAGAGTGCCCGCCATGGCCGGAAGCCCGACGACGACGGCGTCGGCCCAGCTCACCTCGCCGAGCACACCGAACGCGACCATTCCGAAGAGCGCCGTGATTCCGATCGCAGCGAGCGAGGTGCCCGTCGCGACCATCGGGGCGAAACCAGCGAACAAGACCAGGAGAGGCACGACGATGGCGCCTCCGCCGACGCCGAAGAGCGCGCTGAAGAAGCCCGCCGCGACCCCGATGCCGATGTACACAGTCCTCGATCGGAGCGCGCGCGGCACGGTCGTATTCTCCCGCTCATGACGGCCGACCTGCTCGCGCCGCTCCAGGAAGCTCCCGAGCGAAGCGCGCTCATCTTCGACGTGGACGGGACACTGGCCCCGATCGCGTCCCGGCCCGAGCTCGCGGAGGTACCGCCGGCGACGAAAGAGGAGCTCGAACGGCTGGCGGGCCGATATCTCCTCGTCGCCTTCGTGAGTGGTCGAAGCGGCGAGGAAGCCAGACGGCTTGTGGGGCTCGGCGGGGTTCCGTACGTCGGCAACCACGGCCTCGAGCTCGATCCAAGCGCGCATGAGCTCCAAGCGCAGATCGCTGCGTTCCGGGACACCGTGGAGCGCAGGGTGGAGGACAAGGGCCTGACGCTCTCCTACCACTTCCGCGAGGCTCGCGACGAGGCCGAAGCACGCGCTGAGCTCGAGGAGATCGCCCGTCGCGCCGCTGCCGCAGGCCTGGTTCCACGCTGGGGCCGCAAAGTGCTCGAGATTCGTCCGGCCGTGAAGGCCGACAAAGGCACCGCGGTGCAGGCGCTCATCCGGGCGGCGGGCGCCCGGCGGGCGCTCTACGCGGGGGACGACACCACCGACCTGGACGCCTTCGCGGCCCTGGCCGACGCGAGCCTCGAGCATGTCGTCCGCGTGGCTGTTTCCTCCGAGGAGGCCCCGCCAGGCCTCGCAGCGGCCGCGGATCTCGTCGTCTCGGGCCCCGCGGAGCTTGCCACGCTTCTCGTCCGTCTTTAGCGGGTAGAGCGCCGGCATGCGTTGGCGACCACGCAGAGGCCGGGGAGACATCGAAGACCGGCGCGGTGCCGGTATGGGCTCCGGTGGCCTGGGGATCCCGCTTCCCGTGGGGGGCGGCATCGGCGGGCTCATCGTCCTCGCCCTCATCGTGCTCCTCTCCACCGGCGTCCTGGGAGGCGGAGGGACCTCACCAGCGCCTCCGGGAGGCAGCGCCGACACCACCTCACGCGAGTACCAGTTCATGAAGTTCATCGCGGGCGACGTCCAGGACCAGTGGGAGCAAGCGTTCCGCGAGGACGGCCGGCCGTACGAGCGGACAAAGCTCGTCCTCTTCGAGAGCGGGACACAGACCGGTTGCGGCGCGGCCTCCTCGCAGACCGGCCCCTTCTACTGTCCCGTGGACCGCAAGGTCTACCTCGACCTCGGATTCTTCCGAGACCTGAAGTCACGGTTCGGCGCGCCGGGCGACTTCGCGCAGGCCTACGTCATCGCACACGAGTTCGGTCACCACGTGCAGAACCTCACTGGGATCATGGACGACGTGCAGAAGGAGCAGCAGTCCCACCCGGATGAGGCGAACGAGCTCTCAATCCGGCTCGAGCTCCAGGCGGACTGCCTCGCGGGTGTGTGGGGGCATTCAGCCGCGCAGGAGGACTTGCTCGACCCCGGCGACCTCGAGGAGGGCCTGCAGGCGGCATCCGCGGTCGGCGACGACCGCATCCAGAAGGAATCCACCGGGCGGGTCAACCGCGAGTCCTGGACGCACGGCTCGTCGGAACAGCGGGTCAAGTGGTTCCGCCGCGGCTTCGACAGCGGCGACACCCAGGCCTGCAACACGTTCAAGGGCTCGATCTAGGCGGGTGCCTCGCGCAGAAGCTCCCAGGCGCGCTCAACATCCGCCTGGGTCGTGCGTAGGTTGCCCACGGCGAGCCTGAGCACGTAGCGGCCGTTCAGGCGCGTGTGCGAGAGAAACACCTCGCCGGTCTCGTTCACCTTTCGTAGCAGCGCCTCGTTCTCGTCGTCCTCACCTCGCCGGCGGAAGCAGACGACCGAGAACCGGTAGGGGGCGACCACCTCCCAGTCCGGATCCGCCTCCACCCAGGATCCAAAGAGCTGCGCGAGGCGGACGTGCTCCCGGATGAGCTCCTGCAAGCCCTCGCGGCCGTAAGACCTCATTACCGCCCAGAGCTTGAGCGCGCGGAAGCGGCGACCGAGCGCGGGTCCGTAGTCCTTGAGGTCGGTGACCCCGGAGGCCCGCTCGGGCATGTACTCCGGATCGGCGGAAAAGGCTCTGAAGAGAGCGTCGGGCCGGCGCGTCCAGAGTGCGGAGCAATCCACGGGGGTGAACAGCCACTTGTGCGGGTTGACGACGATCGAATCGGCGCGATCGGCCCCCGCGAGCGCCCAGCGAAACTCTTCGCAGACGGCCGCGGAGCCGGAGTAGGCCGCGTCGACATGGAGCCATGCGCCGGCCTGCTCGCACAGGTCGGCGATCTCCGGGACCGGGTCGACGGACGTCGTCGAGGTCGTCCCCACTGTGGCGACCACTGCGGCGGCTCCCTCGATCTCCGCGGCGAGCGCGTCGGGGCGGAGACGGAACTCGCCGTCGACGGGCAGGGATCGACACTCGAGCCCCACCAGGCGCGCAGCCTTCGCCACGGAGAAGTTCGCCTGCTCTGAGGTGAGAACCACCCCGCCCGGGCGGAGCTCGCGGGCCGCGGCGAGCGCGGCGATCGTCGCGGTCGAAGCCGTGTCCTCTATATGTCCGTGGAGACCTTCAGGGAGGCCGAGGAGCTGGCGAAGCCAGTCGAGCGCCAGCTCCTCCAACTCGGTGGCGGCCGGAGACGTCGTCCAGAGCATGGCGTTGACGTTGAGGGCGGCAATCAAGAGCTCGGCGAGGATTCCCGGCTCGGAGCCGGAGATGGCGAAGTAGCCGAAGAACCGCGGGTGATTCCAATGGGTGATCCCCGGGAGCAGAAGCTCGTCCAGATCGGCGAGGACTTCTGAAAAAGGCTCCCCGCGATCGGGCGGCGAGGCCGGAAGCTTTCCGCGGATCTCGCCCGGCTGCACCCTGGCCTGCACGGGCAGGTCTCGCACGCGCTCGAGGTAGTCCGCCACCCAGGCGACCGCCGCCTCGCCGTCCCGCCGAAACTGCTCCCCCGTCGAATCTGGCTTGTGTTTCACGGGCACAAAGTCTTCGTTGGGCTCTCCGTGCTCATTCAAGCCTTCCACGTTGTCCTCTTCGGACCTTGGAGAGGCTTGTGCGTGTGGAACACAATCTCGCTCTCACGGCTTCTTCATCAGCTTCCTGACCTCACGCCACGGGCGCGCGTTCACGATCCGGTCGGCGGTCAGCCAGCCGCGCCGTGCCTGCGCCACTCCGAGGCCGAGGTAGTCCAGCTCGTGCACCCGGTGGGCGTCGGTCGAGATGACGATGCGCACTCCCGCTTCCGCCGCCGCGCGCGCATGCGTGTCGATGAGATCGAGCCGGTCGGGCTGCGAGTTGATCTCCAGAAAAGCTCCCGTCTCGACCGCCTTCTCGAGCAGGGCTTCGAAATCGACGTCGTAGGAGTCGCGCCGGTTGATCTTCCGGCCCGTCGGATGACCGATGCAGTCCACGTGGGGGTTCTCCATCGCAGTTGCGATCCGCCGGGTGAGCTCCGCGCGCGGCTTGTCGAAACCGGAATGAACCGAGGCCATCACCCAGGCCCTCTCGGCCAGCGCCTCGTCCGCCACGTCGACTGAGCCGTCCGCGCGGATGTCGACCTCGACGCCCGAGAGCACCTCGATCCCGTGGACGCGCTCGTTGAGAGCCGCGATCTCCTCCGCCTGCCGCTCCAGACGCCCGTCTTTCAACCGCTTCGCGTGGTCGCAGACGGCGAGGTATCGCCTGCCCAAGGCTCGAGCCGCGAGGACCATCTCCTCGAGCGTTCCACGCCCGTCGGACCAGTCGGTGTGCGAGTGGAGGTCGCCTGCCAGGTCCCCGAGCTCGACGAGCCGTGGGAGCGAGCCGTTGCGCGCGGCGGCGAGCTCGCCACGGTTCTCGCGCAGCTCCGGCGGTATCCACTCGTAGCCGAGGAAGGCGTACAGCTCCTCCTCGTCAGCGGCACGGAAGACGTCTCCGGTCTCGACGTTCTTCACGCCGTACTCGGAGACCGAGAGCTTCCGCCCGACGGCCTCCTCGCGCAGAGCGACGTTGTGCGCCTTCGATCCGGTGAAGTGCTGGAGGAGGTTGCCGTAGCTCTCCGGCGGCACGACACGGAGGTCGAAGCGAAGGCCGTCGTGGGAGACGACCGTGGCTTTCGTCGAGCCCTGGGCGACGACCTCGGCGACCCACGGCAGGGCCGCGAAATGAGTGGTGAGGGCGGAGGGATCGCTCGCCGTGGCGATGATGTCGAGGTCGCGTACCGTCTCGCAGCGGCGACGCACGCTTCCGGCCTCGGAGACGCGCTCCGCCGCGGGATGCTCGCGCAGCTCCTCCACGGCACGCTCGACCGCCGGAAGGACGCGGCCCAGCAAAACGCGTCCGCGTTGAGTTACACCGGCCTTCGGCTTCGAGAGCGCCTTGAGGATCTTCTCCTCGGTTTTCGGCCCCAGGCCGGGAAGGCTCGCGAGCAGCCCGTTCTCGGCTGCAGAACGCAGATCCGCGGCCGACTGGACGCCGAGCTCGGAGTGAAGCTTCCGCGCGGTCTTGGGACCGAGCCCGGGCACATGCATCACCTCGACCAGCCCGGCAGGCAACTTGTCCCGAAGCTTCGCAATCGCGCTCAGGTCTCCCGTCTCGGAGAACTCGATGATCTTGTTCTGAATCGTCGTCCCGATGCCCGAAAGACGAGTGGCCTTGCCGTCGAGAGCGAGCTGCGCCACCGGGACGGCCGACTCCCGGATGCGGGTCGCCGCCCGACGGTAGGCCGTCAGACGAAAGGCATCGGCCCCGTCCAGCTCGAGCATGTCTGCGAGGAGCTCGAACTCGTCGGCGAGCTGGGCATTCGAGGGCAGGCCGCGGGCCACGCGGCGATGATACGCGGGTGCGGGTCGTCGTCTGCTTGCCGACGTACAACGAGCGCGACAACCTCGGGCCGATGGTGCGCGCCCTCGACGACGTCGTCCGCCGGCACGAGCTCGACGCACGTGTTCTCGTCATCGACGACTCCTCTCCCGACGGGACCGGCGAGCTCGCCGACCGGCTCACCGGCGAGTTCCGCTTCCTCTCGGTCCTCCACCGTCCGAAGAAGGAGGGACTCGGCCCTGCGTACCTCGCGGGGTTCGTCTGGGCACTCGCGACCGACGCCGATCGCATCGTCGAGATGGACTGCGACTTCTCACACGACCCGGAAGACCTTCCCCGGCTCCTCGCTGCCACGGAGAACGCCGATCTCGCGCTCGGCTCCCGCTATGTGGAAGGCGGCGGTACCCGCAACTGGAGCGTGGCGCGGCGAGCCGTCAGCCGGTTCGGCTCCTTGTACGCGCGGATTCTGCTGGGAGTCGGGATCCGCGATCTCACGGGCGGGTTCAAGTGCTTTCGCCGCTCCGTGCTGGAGGCAATCGGCCTGGAGCGGATCTCGACGAAGGGCTACGCCTTCCAGATCGAAACGACGTATCGCGCCCTCAAGGTCGGCTCTCGCGTCGTGGAGGTTCCGATCGTCTTCTCCGAGCGCGAGGTCGGCACGTCGAAGATGAGCCGCGCCATCGTCCTCGAGGCGATGGCCAAGGTTCCCTCGCTCCGGCTGCGGGCTCTCCTGGGCCGTCTTTAGCCCTGGGTATAGTGAGACGATGGTCAGCGAGGTCACCGACGCGACCTTTGAGGCGGATGTTCTCCAGGCGGATCGCCCCGTGGTCGTCGACTTCTGGGCCCCGTGGTGCGGCCCGTGCCGGGTGGTCAGCCCGATCATCGACGACCTCGCCGGCCAGCACGGCGACCAGGTCTCGTTCCTCAAGCTGAACGTGGACGACAACCCGGCCACGGCTTCGCGCTACAACGTGCTCTCGATTCCGACGGTGATCCTCTTCGAGCGTGGCGAACCGCAAGACACGGTCATCGGCGCCCGCTCGAAGAGCCACTACGAGAGCGCGTGGCAGCGCTGGCTCTCAGCCGCAGCCTGACCGA